>Ga0209516_1000034_pt1 | contig 55993 bp, 35 predicted proteins | sample Napbiome12C3dose_FD_187716 | JGI IMG/M metagenome (GOLD analysis project Ga0209516, IMG submission 187716) | Groundwater microbial communities from S. Glens Falls, New York, USA - Naphthalene biodegradation metagenome 12C3dose (SPAdes) (version 2) ... | reverse complement strand
GGGAGACGCTGGCGCGCCGGCAGAAGCTGTTCCGCGCCAACATGGCCGGCCTGGAAACGCGCTATTTGGACCAATTCAACGACGCCGACCACGCGATCAGCGCCATCCAGGAGAACGGCCGGCTCGCCAAACTGCTTGAGGGGAAGTCCCCCTACCTCTACCTCTCGCTGGACCTGAGCTTCGGCAACGAACGCATGGGCTTCTTCCTCCAGGGGCCGGAGGTCGTCAACACGAGTGTCGGGATCGAGGAAGTCAAGCCGGCCGCGCGCGTCGCCGTGGACGTGGCCAAGCGGATGAAAGACAGCGACCGGTTCTTCGCCGATACGATTCTCAGCGCCGGCGGCATAGACTGGCGCAATCACCTGGCCGACAAATTCCCCCTCGCCTGCACAGTGGGGGGCAATTTGGTCATCCCCAGCCTGACGCTGACCACCACCGCCGATCCGCGCGACGTCCAGTTCACGCCGCGCGACACCCTGGCCCACCTGCCCCGCGAGCGCGTCACCGGGATGATGGCGTTCGCTCAGAAACTGATCACCGGGTTGCTCGCCAACGAGGAGTTTCCCGCCGCTATTCGTCCCGTCCTCCTCCAGCGCTACCGGGTGCTCTCCTTCCGCTTCAAGCTGCGCCGGATAGACCCATACTCGGTCGAGATTCCCCGCGAGCCGATCGTCGGCGGCGCCGTGATCGCCCTGCCCAAGCAAGTCTTGCCCCGAAGCACAAGCACCTCCGTCTCCCTGATTGAGCCGCTGCCGCGCGCCGTTGGCGGACAGGTGTCCCTCTGCCAGATCGCCCTCACCGACCGGCAGGGAGAGGCGCTCTTCCGCGCCTTCCCGGGGGTCGCCAGCGTCGAGGCGTATGGCTTCAAAGAGGACTTCAGCGGGATCAACGCCGTCATTGATGCGGGCGCCGGCGCGCGCCGCGTGGACCCCACTGTTCAGGTCTCCGGAGGCAATTGGCTCTGGGCGGACAAGTTCTGCCTGATGTTCGACTGCATTCAGACCGACCTGGTCGGCATGTACAATCCGGGCACGCGCAGTCGCGCCGCCAGCATCATCCTTCTGGACGCCATCCGCGAAGCCAGTCCCGACCACTACGGCATTGCGGGCATCGCGGAGGCGCGCTCGTCGCGGTTCAAGCCGATCATCGGCGACGAGGGAATCGCCTGCATCTTCACCGACGGCGACGTGCCGTTCAAGATCGTCTGCGACGACTTCATCCTCATCAACGCCACGCCGCAGAATCCCACCGGCGCGGGTTTCTTTCCCGGCGACAAGCGCCTGCGCATGATCGGCAGCGCCGCCTCGTCGGACTTGCAGACGTTGAACGCCATGCGCCTGGGCCGCATTGAAAAGAAGGGGGTCGCCAACCCCGCCGCCGCCCAACTGTTCAAGCAGGCCGAGGGCCTGATCGCCGAGGCCGACCGCGCCCGCAGCGCGGGAGACCAAAACCTTTTCCTCAGCAAGACGATTGAGGCGCTCAGCAGTTCCCTGCGCTCCTATCAGATGGTCCGTAGCACCACCAGAGACTTGATCAAGGCCGTCGCCGTCTTCCTGGCCCTGGTCATCCCGTTCTGCATGTTCGCCATGAAACTGGTGATCCCCTGGACGGACGTGCGCGCGCAGATCGCCAGCTTTTTGGTCATCTTCGCGCTCATGGCCACCGCGCTGGCGATGCTGCACCCGGCCTTCAGCCTGTCGCAGACGCCGATGATGGTGCTGCTGGCGTTCATGATGGTGGGGCTGGCCGGCTTCGTCATGTTCATCCTGCACGGGCGCTTCGACTCCGGCCTCCAGCAGCTTGTGGAAGAATCGCAGGGGGTCGAGTCGGCCGAAAGCTCGCGCAAGGCGCTGGCGGGGGTCGCCTTCTCGGTGGGGGTCAACAACATGCGCCGGAGGCGCATCCGCACGTCCCTGACGGCGGCCACCATCGTGCTGGTCACCTTCACCATGCTCTCGGTCATCAGCGTCGGCACCTCGCTGACCCCGTACCGGCGGCAGACCGGGGTGAACGTCCCGTACACCGGCGTGCTGTTCGCCAAGCCGGGGATGGAGCCGATCCGTGAGAGCGCGCAACGGCAGGTGTCCCAGGTCCTGCGGCCGTTCGGGCCGGTGGTCATGCGCAGTTGGACGCAGCGCCTCGACTCGCTGGGCGATTACATGCGCCTGGAGATCATTGACGCGCACAACCCGAAGAACCTCATCATCGTCAAGAGTCTTTTGGGAGTCGAGGTGGCCGAGAACGGCTTCATCACTCCCATGCCGCTGACGGCGGGGCGCTGGTTCAGCAGCAACGACGCGCACGAGATGCTGCTCTCGACGGAGGCCGCCGGCGTTCTGGGAATCACGCCGGCCAACTTCGCGCCGCGCGACCTGTACCTCCGCAACGAACCCGTCACGCTGGTGGGCCTGCTCGACGACGCGAAGCTCTCCGCGATCGTTGACCTGGCCAAGCTCCCCCTGCTCCCGCTGGAAAGCCGGCCCGACCCGGTGACCAAGTCGGTGAACGAGACCGGGCAGATGAGCGTCAGCGCCGACGATGCTACCGCGAGCCCTGTCCCGGCGGCCAACGCGCTACGGGCCGCCACTTGCGGCATTATGCCGATCGGTTTCGCCCTGACCATGCCGGACACCACGGTGCGGACGATCGCCCTCAAGGCCGAAGCCGCCGGCGGGGAATCCGCCAGTCTCAGGGCCTGGAAAGCCGCCAACCATTTCGTGGACGCCACCGGCACCCTCACGTACACCGGCATTGGCGAGAAGATCTCGCAGGAGCAGGGGGCCACCATCAGCCCCGCCCAGTACAGCCTGGGCCCGGCGCGCGGCACCAGCGTCGGCGGCGTGAGCAAGGTGCTCATCCCCATCTGCCTGGCCGCCACCATCATCCTGAACACCATGTTGGGGGCGGTGATGGAGCGCAAGAAGGAGATCAGCGTCTACAACAGCATCGGGCTGAACCCCACGCACGTCTTCGTCTTTTTCGTCGCCGAGGCGATCGTCTTCGGCCTGGTGGGGGCGGTCAGCGGCTACGTCATCGGCCAGGGGCTCGCCTTGCTGATCACCTACTACAACTGGCTGCCGGGGATGCCGCTGAACTACTCCAGCATGGCGGTCATCGGCGTGATCTTCGCGTCCATCGTCACGGTCATCGTCAGCACCCTCTATCCGGCGTACATCGCCACGCGCGCCTCCGTCCCGTCGGGCCAGCGGCGCTGGAAGCTCCCCGCCCCCGACGGGGATGAACTGCGCCTGGACTTCCCGTTCAGCTTCAGTGAGCACCAGTTGTCCGGCGTCTGCGCCTTCCTCCACGCCTTCATGGACCTCAACAGCGAGGCCAGTTTCGGCCAGTTCCTCGCTCAGGACGCCCGCTTCGGCTTCGTGCGCGACCGCGATGGGCGCAACGTCCTGACTATGCTCTATAGCATCACCCCTGTCCCGTTCGACCTGGGGGTCAACCAGCGCCTGGAGATCTACGGCCACTATGAGCCGCGCGTGCGCGCGCACGTGCTGCGCGTCCACGTCACCCGCATCAAGGGGGACAAGAACAGCTGGCTGGTGGTTAACCAGCCGTTCATGGAGTCGTTGCGGGCCCGGTTGCTGAGCTGGCGCTCGCAGTCGCTGGCCAATCAGGAACAGTTCCGCATTCAGGGCGAGGCGATGTTCGCCGCCGGGAGTGAGTTCCCCGTCAAGGAGGGCGCCGCCCGATGAGCCAGGGCCGCCAGGAAAAAGAAGTCCAGATGCTCCGGGAGGTCATGCAGCCCCTGGTTGGGGCCATCAATTTTAAGCATGATTTCTGGCCTGCGATCGGCGTTTGCGCCAGCGAGGTGCCAAAATGTAGACAGAGCATATATCGTACCCGTCACGCCCCTGTTGCCACGCTCCCTTGCCAGATCATACATTCGAGCCGCATCTCTTTAAACTGCCCCTTGGTTGGCCCCCGGCTGCGGCTCAGGCAGCGAACTCTGCCACAGCAGACCCTGTGAAATCAAGCGTCAGTAAGGTACAAACCCGCCCGCCCCGACCACTGACTCCTAACGTTTCTTCTCCGCAATCAAGAGAGGGAACGTTGGGAGTTTTCTTTTCGGCCAGAGCCGTTCCTGTGCATCGCCTCGGCTTTGGGGGCAGACGTATTTTTCACGCTACGCGCTTCTAGCAGCCCGTTGAAAAAGTCGAGGCGGCGGTTCGGGAGAGTCTCGGCCCTCGTCGGCAGTCTGTGTGGCACAGCCGCCCCCGGCTGTGGTTCGCACGGGCTGCTAGCGAGCGCAATCTCTTCCGGGTTCGACTCCCAGCTTCGGCACCATTGCAACAATAGGCGGCTGCGATAGTTATGCTATCGCAGCCGCCTTTCTCTTGACGGCCGCCACCCTCTGCAGCGCTTCCTTCCGTTTCTGCCTCTCCGGAAGTTCGGGCGCTCACTCCAGGTTGGCGTGAGCGCCGCGTATCCCTCAAGACCGACTCTTAACAGCTCGCGAAGGCGAAGCCTCGCCAGCTTGAAGACTCTCTCGCCCAGGGCGCAGATAGCCCCTTACCGCCAAGTGGTTTCTCATAAGCCGCACCTGTGTTACAATCGCAGCGTCATTGCGCATCACTCACTCGGATCACACCCCGCAGCTTGCGCCAATGGCCATGGCGCGACGAGGCAGTCGGACGACAGGATGAGGGCGGTTCCACTCCAGACCCCTAAGGTTCTTGTGCAATAAGGAGCCATACGGAATGGCCAACGTGAAGACACTGCTACGGATTCATTGGTTGCCGGCGACGGTGCTGCTACTGGGAGCGTGCTCCGTAGTCATGGTGCGCGGGATTCACAGCATAGCCACTGTTCATGAAGCCGACATGGTCTGCGAGGACGTCGCCACAAAGACCCAGTTGACCATTGCGAACACCCACCGTCTGCTGGAGGAACAGATTGCCGGCGATTACGTAGGGGACGTCGGGGCTATCTGGCGCAACGTTGATCTATCCACGGCGGAGTTGCAGTCTCTCTTGGTTGGCGGGGTGAATGAGCACGGCGTGCCCTTCGGTCCCTTGACGGACCCCAAACTGCGGAAGGACGTTGAAGAGTTGCTAACTCAGATCCGCGTGTTCGCTGATCTGGGGCGCGAGAGGCTGGCGCATCCGCCCGAAGGGCCGGATGTGTACAATGCCTTTCATGCTCACTTCAATCAGCTTGTTCTCAGGGCGGCGGCGTTTCATGAGGCGATTGGTCGGGAGGAAGTGGCCAATCTGGCCCGCACGCACACTCTCTTCTGGGCCATTATGGTCGTGTGGATCGGCCTCATTGTGGCATCCACCGCAGGGCTCTGGCTGCACGAGAGTCGGCGCCGACAGGCGGAGGAATCCTTGCATGAGGCGCACGGACGTTTGCGGACCCAGACAGACGAACTTGAGAAGCACCGCGACCACCTGGGTGAATTGGTGGAGGAGCGGACGTCTCAGCTTCGGGCGGCCGATCTGCAACTCCAACACCTGTCGTCCAAGCTCCTGACAGCGCAGGAAATGGAGCGGAGCAGAATATCGAAGGAGCTCCATGACGAACTGGGCGGGACGCTGGCTGCGGTGAAGATAGAATTGAGGCGCGTGGAAGGCGGGTTGCGCTCGGGGCAGGAGGCGCAGATCGAAGCGTGTCATAGCGCGTTCGATGCGCTCAATGGGGCCATTGACAGCGTTTCCCGCATCTCCTTCAACCTCAGCCCCCATGTGCTGGAGGAACTGGGCCTCTCCAGAGCGCTGCGGTGGCTGTGCCACGGGTTCAGAAAGCGTCTTCCGCAGCTTAATGTTAGGGTGGATATCTCCGACGTGGAAGGGGCCGTGGCGCGAGAACGGCAGATTCTGCTGTTTCGAATCGCGCAAGAGGCATTGACGAACGTCGCCAAGCACGCCGACGCAGCCAATGTCGCCATGACCCTCAGAATGCAGGGGGCCATGATGATCTTGGCGGTGGAGGATGACGGGCAGGGGTTTGACGTGGAGCAGGCGCTGCACAAGACTCCCGGCGAGCGTGGAATGGGCTTGACCACGATGCGCGAACGTGCTCAGATGTTGGGTGGCGACTTGGACGTGACGAGTGCGGAAGGTAGGGGGACATGTCTGGTCTTGACGGTCCCGTGGGCCAGCATCATATGATAAAGGGTCATGACTGGGTCTCCCTTCGGTTATGGTCCACTGAGTAAGAGAAAGGACGGATGTATTGCACAGTTATCGCATCATACTGGCGGACGATCATGCCCTGTTCCGCAAAGGAGTGAGGAAGCTCATCGAGTCATCGTCGGACTACGAAGTCATTGGTGAAGCCGAGAGCGGCATCGAGCTCCTTCAACTCCTTGAGGGGCCGAAGCCGGACCTGATTCTTCTGGACTTGAACATGCCGAACCTGGGCGGCATTGAAGTGCTGCCAAGAATCAAGGCAAGTAATCCTCAAGCGAAGGTGCTGGTGCTGACGATGCACGACGATCCGGAGTTTCTTTATTCGGCAATTAAGGCTGGCGCTGATGGCTTTTTCCTCAAGAAGGAGGCGGATACGCAGCTCTTTCTGGCCATTGCGCAGGTGCGCAAGGGCGAAGTGTATGTTTCCCCGCAGCTCCCGCGCGAGCACGTCAGCGACTGGCGGCAGGTTCGAGACGGCGCTTGTGAGTCGGTCTTGACGGAGCGCGAGCGAGAGGTAATGGCGCTCGTCGTCGAGGGCAAGTCGAACAAGCAAGTCGCCGCCATGCTGGGCATCAGCGTTCATACGGCTGCGCGGCATCGCGCCAACATCATGCTCAGCCTTCGCGTGCACAGCACGGTTGAACTCGTCCACTATGTCCTGAAGAACAAACGTACTCTCTAACCCGCCTTTCTGTCCCTCCACCTCATTCTCATCTCAAAGCGACCTGGAGCACAACGCGCGAATGCCATGGCTGGTGTTCGCAGCAGCGCCACGTCCTGGGCTGGGGTAGGTGTTCTTCCTATCGGCAGCCCGGTGCAGTCACCCATACACTTTTTGCCATGCCCGGTAGCTTCACGAGGGGATTGTCCCATACGTGGTAACTGGTACCCTCGGTAATGTAGTCGAATGCCCATTTTGCGAATGTGCGTAATGATCGCGTCCGTGGTTGCGGGGCGAGGAAGCGTCGCGAGGCCGACCGAGACCCTTGTGGTGTGACGGAGGCAGTTGAGGTGTTATCGGTGAACCAGAAGGAGCCAGAGATGAAAAGGCAAAAATGGGGACGAGGGATGTGCGGTTACCTTAGGATTGTATTGACCTGTGGGGTTGCGCTGGCGGCGGTCGCCCAGGTGTTTTGCCCGTCCGACGTTCTGGCCCAGCTTCCGCCGGATAACCCCGACGCCAACGTCATCGAAGTGTTCCCGGCGAGCCCTTTCATCCTGAGCCCATTCATTGATGCGCTGCCGCAGCCGCAAGCGCTGCTGCCGGGATGGCGGCCGGATCCCACGCTTCCGGCCGGTCAAGCGGACTGGACGGTGCGCCGATCGGCGTTTCTGGCCGATCCCGCTAATCCCACCGGCACCGGCGTTGTCGTGCCGGGCCCCGCCGTTGGGCAGCAGGACGTGTACGGACCGCTCAGCGCGGGAGCGACGGCGGTTAATGGTCAGGGCAAAGAAACGTTGCTTGTTGTGGACCACGCCGGGACGCACCAGGTGTGGCCGAACGCGGCGGGTCAGAACTCCGACCGTCTGTTGAGTGGACCGACGCCGAGCCCGATCCTTTACCACATCCGGATGCAGCCGGGCCTGCACAGATTCACGACATCGCTGGTGCGGGCTATCGACAAGAACGGCGGGCCGTTGGGGGAAGGGGCTCTCGCGTTCCTGTCGGCGGCCACGGGGAGGACTTTCTCAGCCGACGGCACCACGACCCTGCCGGACAGCACCGTCTGGGGGTTCAACGGCACATTCCCCGGCCCCATGATCAACGGCGAGTATGGAAAGCCTGCTCTTGTCCGCTTCGAGAACGACCTGGACAAGAACCCCCTGGCCTTGGATTACCAGGACTTCGGCGCCCCGGATCTGGCCTTCCTGACGCATCAGCACAATGGGCATACGGCGCCGGAAAGCGACGGCCAGCCGCACTACATGCAGATCAATGAGGGCGGTTACACGCCGGGGGACTGGGTGGATAACCTTTATCTGGGCTATCCGGCGGGCGGCGATCCTTCCGAGATGCAGTCGCTCCTGTGGTTCCACGACCACCGCATGCATCATACCGGCGCCAACGTTTATAAGGGGATGGTCGGTCTGTTCCCCATGTACGATCCGGGGATGCCCGATCAGCGGCCGGGAGCTCAGCCGGGCGCGATTCTTCCGGGGACGGGGCTGGACACGGGCAACGAGGCTGATCCAGCGCCGAACTTGAAGTTGCCGGGCGTCAGGACCCCTGGCCGCGATCCGGCCACAGGGCAGTTTCCCCCGGGGCCGTTCAATGTTAAGTACGACATCCCGCTGGCGTTCTATGACACGGCGCTCGATGACGGTCTCACCCCGCACGGCGACATGCACACCCCGAATTTTCCGCCCGACCTTCCGAGCGCGACCGTTCCGGGCGTTGAGCCGGACGTGTTCGGCGCGATGCATCCGGAGTGGTGGGGGAAGAGTTTCTTCAAGCACTATCCGGATCACGGCTTTGTGGGAGACATTTTCACGGTCAACGGCGTGGCCTACCCCGTCCTCCACGTCGAACCCAGACGGTATCGGCTCCGTTTTCTCTGCGCCTCTGTGGCGCGTATCTATGAACTCGCGCTCATGACCTCGGCGAATGGCCCGCAGGCGCGGCCGGGGACTCAGGGACAGTGGCAGATTCCCGATGGCGTGCAGTGGAAGCCGTGGACGTGGGTCGCCAGCATGGGCGGCCTGCTCCCGCAAACGGCCGTCAGCGATACCTTTCTCATCTGGCCGGCGACGCGCGCCGAGTTTGTCGTTGACTTCTCGGCGGGCGTGCCCGCCGATAAAACCATCTTCATCACGAATGTCCTCGTGATGGTGAACGGCCGGAAACCGGACTTCAACGACCTGCGGGGCGGCGTCAACAGCCTCAACGCACTTCAATACAAGGTGCCGGTCGTGAAGATCGTTGTGGACCTGCCCCTCTCCGGACCGGACCAGAGCGACCCGGCCCTCGTGCAGGCCGGCCGGCCGCTGCGTCCGATGCCCAAACTGGCGGACCTTGTGAAACTGGACGGGAGTCCTTCGGCCGTTGCGCCCACGTTGGCAAACACGGCAGCGCTGCCGCATGCGGAGTTCACTTTGAACCGCAGCGGCCAGATGGGGATGGAGAATCAGTGGCTCATCAATGACTCGCCCTTCGTGCCCGACCGCCCGCTCGTCACGGTCAGACGAAACCACCCGGAGGTCTGGACCAACACGAACGGGGGCGGCGGCTGGGTGCATCCGATGCACATGCACATGGAGGAGCACACGACCCTCGCCCGTCAAGGCAGCATACTCCCGGTCCACGTGGAAGACACCGGGAAGGAAGACGTTACCAATCTGGAGCCGGGCGAATCGGTGAGCTTCTACCGGAATTTCAGGACCTTTGAAGGCCGGTACGTGGCCCACTGCCACAACCTGGCCCACGAGGACCACAACATGATGTTTGGCTTCACGATCCTCCCGCCGGACGCGCCGCCTCCAACCTCGACGACGACCACCACGATCACCACGACCAGCACGACCACCACATCCACTACCACTACCACTGCCACTACCGCGACCGCTACTACGACCACTACCACGATCCCGATCCCGCTCCCGGCGTGGTGGGTGACGCTGGACGTTTCGCACAACAATGGGCCTCTGGCGGCCCTTGAACTCGGTCAGATGGCTGGGGCAACGGATAACTTCGATGGCCCCGCCATTGACGGACTGGCCCCACCGCAGCCGCCGGCGCCGAACGACTACGATGCGTATTTCTCCTCGATTGCTGACGAAGTGCTCTACCCGCATCTGTTGAAGGACTACCGGGCGCTGGCTCCGACGGGCACATGGCGGCTGGTCCTGCGCCTGACCGCGGGAGACAGCTTCACCGGGACCTTCGGGACAGCCAATGCCCAGGGGCGCACCCTGACCTGGCAGGAGAGCGACGCCGCGTGGACGGGCAGCGGACCGATCTATCCGCTCAGCGACGCGATCTCAGTGACCAACTCGACCGGCGCGGTCCTGACGAAGTACTACGTCATCCGTCTGGGTGACATCTTCACGCTGACGCTGTCGTCCGGCTGGAACCTGATCAGCCTGCCGCTCGTCCCGGTGGCGCCGAGTCCGGCGGCCCTCTTCGGAACCAACATGCAGGCGATCTTCTCCTGGGATGGCCAGCACTATGTGGTTCCGACGGTCATGCAGGCCAAGACGGGTTATTGGGTGTATCTGACGAACCCCGCCACGGTGACGGTCGTCGGGGCGGCGCCGGCAGATGGCGCGCTGGTCCACCTGGTGCAAGGCTGGAACCTCGTGGGACCGGTGGGCACGCAGCCAGTGCCCGGGCTGCCGGTGATTGCCGGCTTCGGCTGGGATGGGACGCGGTATGTCATTCCGACCAACTGTGTCGAAGGAAGAGGCTATTGGCTCTATGCCGTCACCTCCACGGATATCTGGACAGGGGCGCCTTCACCGACTCTCCTGGCACGGCGCAATTTTGCCCTTGCAGGAGGCGGGTGGTCTGTACCGATAGGCGTCACTCTCAATGGTGCGCAGTACGCTGCACTGGAACTCGGAGTGGCGACCGGCGCGACGAACAACTACGACGCGGGAGTGGACGGGCTGGCCCCGCCACCGGCTCCGGCGCCGATTGACGACGAGGTCTTCTTCTCCTCGATCACTTCCGAGGCGCTCTTCCCGAAACTGTTGGATGACTACCGCAACGCCGGCACGAGCGTCGCGACGTGGAGACTGCGCGCTGCGGTCAATGCCGGCAAGAGCGTGGTCATCTCATGGCCGGTCGTCAGCCTGCCGTCGGGATGGGGCTTGACGTATCAGGCCGCCGACAGCAATTGGAACGGCACGGGGACGCTGGTGAGTATGGCCGGTGTGCCGCAGTCGCTGACCCTGGCGAACAGCACGGGTAACCAGGCGACGTACCGATACCTGATCGTCGCCACTGAGACATCCAGTACCACGACGAGCAGCACCAGCACGACGACAACCACGCTGCCGGTCACCACGACCACGATCCCGGTTGCCACGACGACCACGACCACGGTCCCGACGAGTACAACGACCTCAACCACCAGCACAACAACGACGTCCACCACGGCCTCAACCACTAGCACAACGACGACGGCCACCACGACCACAACCACGACGGCGACCACGACCACGACCATCCCCAAGCGCATCACAGTGCTATTTCCATCGGATTCCGGGATATGTCTCAAGCGCGGAAAGACGTATAAGATCGCGTGGACCTCCAACCTGCCGAAAGGCACCAAGGTGAGAGTTGACCTTGTAAAGGAAGACGGCAGGACGTGGGCCCTTTCCACAGGCACATCCACAAGCCCCCTCACGTGGACGGTTGGCAAGGTAATCAAAGGCGTGGATATGTACCTCGACGGCGACGATTATAGAATCCGAGTCAGTACGCTCGATGGCATCGATTCGGACGAGAGCGACGATTTGTTCTCCATTTACAGCGTTACAGGAATAGAGATTCGTGGCGCGACCATTGAAACTGGCGCGCCCGACTCCGTTGCGGAGTCCAGCGCCGAGCAATTCACTTGCCGCGCCATTCTTGGCGTCGGCGATCCTGTGGATGTTACGGCAGATGTCGAGTGGAAGGTCACTGGAGCCGACGGCAAATCCGTGAAGTACGCGAAAATCGGCAAGTCGGGCCTGCTCGTGACGCTCAATGTGTCGTCTGACCAGGCATGCAGCGTCACGGCGACCTACGGAAAGTCCGGGGTGCTTGCCAGAGCCAGGCAGATGGTGACCATCAAGAACCGATGAGCGTTGGCAGGACAGCGAATGGAGTTGCCACTGCGGCGAAATGGCCAACTTCGCTTGATACTGTGACCGTGGCCATGTCGAATTCGTGTCGTGTATTCAGGTGTTATCTGTGAACGAAGAGAAGCCAGAGATGAAGAGGCGGAGATTGGGATTCGGCAAGCGAGGTCTTCTCCAGACTGGATGGGTCTTGGGAGTCGCGATTCTGGCCGTCACGCAGGCGCTCTTGTCCAGCGATGTCCCGGCACAGCTTCCCACAGATAACCCCAACGGCGACGCCATAGAAGTCTTCCCTGAGAGGCCCTTCATCCTGAGCCCGTTCGATGACCCGCAGCCGCAAGCCATGATACCAGGAGGGCAGATGGATGCCACTCTTCCGGGATGGTGGGTGACGCTGGACGTCTCGCGCAACGGCGGGGCGCTGGCGAACCTTGAACTCGGTCAGGCGACTGCGGCGACGGATAACTTCGACGTGGGGACGGATGCCCTGGCGCCGCCGCAGGCGCCGGCGCCGAACGACTACGATGCGTATTTCTCCTCGATCACCGACGAAGCGCGCTATCCGCATCTGCTGGGGGACTACCGGGCAGCGGCTCCGACGGGCACGTGGCGGCTGGTCCTGCGCCTGACCGCGGGAGACAGCTTCACCGGGACCTTCGGGACAGCCAACGCCCAAGGGCGCATCCTGACTTGGCAGGAGAGCGATGCTGCGTGGACGGGTGCCGGGTTGGTCCACCCGCTCAGCGACGCGATTTCAGTGACCAACTCGACTGGCGCAGTACTGACGAAGTACTACGTCGTCCGTCTGGGGGACTCTTTCACGCTGGTGCTCTCGTCCGGCTGGAACCTGATCAGCCTGCCGCTCGTCCCGGCGGCGCCGAGTCCCGTGGCCCTTTTCGGGACGAACATGCAGGCGATCTTCTCATGGGATGGCCGGCGCTACGTGATCCCGACGGCCATGCAGGCCAAGACGGGCTATTGGGTCTATCTGGCCAACCCCGCCACGGTAACGGTCGCCGGGACCGCGCCGGCAGATGGCTCGCTGATCCACCTCTCGCCGGGCTGGAACCTTGTCGGACCGGTGGGTGCGCAGACGGTGCCCGGGCTGCCGGTGATCGCCAGCTTCGGCTGGGATGGGACGCGGTACGTCATTCCGGCAATCTGCGTCGAAGGAAAGGGCTATTGGTTCTACACAAACATCGCCACGGACTTGTTGCCGGAGCCGCCGGAGCCACTGGCGGCGCTGGGGACGCTGCCGGTGCCGGAACCGCCGAACCTGGCCCTCGTTGTCAAAGACAAAGCGGCCGCCATCCAGTTGGGCAAGGCGCTCTTCTGGGACATGCAGTTGGGCAGCGACGGCGCCGCCTGCGCCTCCTGTCACTTCCATGCCGGCACGGACAATCGGACCCGCAACACAATCAGTCCCGGTCTGAACGCGGGCGACACCGCGTTTCAGGTGGTCAGCGGGGCCAATCAGGTCGTCACCGCCGACATGTATCCTTTCCACCAGCGGCAGGCCCCTGTGGACCGGCAGTCCTCCGCCATCCTGCGGGATGCCAACGACGTGACCTCCTCGGCGGGGGTGAACCATCACCTCCTCCAGAACATCGTCCCCGGCCAATGGCAGGACGCAGGCACGTTGGTGCCGGACCCCGTCTTCAACTCGAATGGGAGCAACGTGCGGCGTGTGGCGCCGCGCAACACGCCCACGATGATTAACGCCATCTTCTTTCCCAACCAGTTCTGGGACGGTCGCGCGCGTGACGTCTTCAACGGAAACAATCCCTTCGGCGAACTGGACATGAACAGCACCGTGCTGGCGGACGACGGAACGGGACTGAAGTCGGAGATCCTGCGTATGACCAGCGCCAGCCTGGCCTCGCAGGCTGTCGGTCCGCCGTTGAGCAACTTCGAGATGTCCTACGAGGGCCGTACGTACGCCCAACTCGGCAAGAAGATGCTCAGCCTCAGGCCGCTGGCCTTGCAGAGGGTGCATGCCCAGGACAGTGTCCTGGGGCCGTTGGCCGCCGCCGACAAGGGACTGACGGTGACGTACGCGCAGATGATCCAGGCGGCGTTCCAGCCGCGGTATTGGTCGAACACGGACACGGTGGTTTCGTTCCAGGCGCGCTCGGCGCGAATGGCCATGCCGAGGGCCGGCAACCCGCGCACCGTCGCGCTCAATAACGGCAAGACGATACTCGCTCCCGCCACGGAATCCAGCGGCACGGTGTCGGGGGATACGTTCACGCAGATGGAGGCGAACTTCGCCCTCTTCTGCGGCATAGCCATTCAGCTCTACGAAGCCACGCTGGTCAGCGACGACTCGCCCTTTGACCGCTACGCAGCAGGCCAGACAAACGCGCTGACCGACCAGCAACTCCGCGGGCTGAATGTCTTCGTGAGCGGCGGGTCCGCCTGCAACAAGTGCCACGGCGGCGCATTGTTCAGTGGCGCCGAACTCCAGAGAATCGAGCAGATGCAAATGGCTCAAGGCGACGCCGTGTACGATGACGGCTTCTACAATATCGGCGTCACGCGAACGACGGACGACGTTCTCCGCGGCGGCACGGCGCCCTTCGTCAACCCGCTGACGGGAGAGAACTTCCCGCTGGCGTGGACCCGTCTGGCGCAGTTGAAACGCGACGGGTTGCTTCCGGCGGAAGTGGCCCCGTTCGTGCCGGACCTGATTTCGACGTTGCGCGTGGTCGCAAACGGCACCGCCAAAACCCCTTCGCTACGGAATGTGGAACTGACCGGCCCCTATTTCCACAACGGCGGCGCAGCCACCCTGCGCCAGGTTGTCGAGTTCTACAGCCGGGGCGGCAACTTCCCGGTTAGCAATGCTCCCGACCTGCACTCCGACATTCACGAGATTGGACAACTGATAGGCTCGGACCAGAAGAAGGACGAACTTGTCGCATTCCTGCTCGCCCTGACCGATGACCGGGTGCGCTATGAGCAGGCGCCTTTCGATCATCCGGAACTCATCATCCCCAACGGCGCCGACACTTTGGGGGTGGATTTCCTGACCACTCTTCCGGCCGTGGGCAGTGGCGGGCGGTTGGCCGAAGGACTTCCCGGGCTTGGCACTTTCCTGGAATTGAGTCCGTTCACGCCGTAAAAAGGAGAACTGGTTAATGGGACGGCTCTGCTCAAGAGCGTGGTGGGCGGCCTTCGCATGCCTCCTGGCCCTTTCGGTCCTCTGCATCACGGGGACCTTTCTGGGCGCGGCACGCGCCTGTAGCCTCTTCATGTCCGCGCCTTTGGTGGTGTGCTGGCTGTTGTTAGCGGCCGCACTCCTCATTGGCGCCCTCCGTTGGCGGCGTTCGCCGGGAATGGCGACACTTCACCTTGGCGCCGCGTTGGTGATGGTAGGCGTCTGCGCGGATTCCGAAGTGGGCCACCGCGTTCTGGACGGGCTTTCCGGCCAGGCGACGATCCATAAGGGGCGCATGCTCATCCCCGAAGGCGCGGCGGACGACCGCGTGGTTGATCTGACGGGCGCCGACATCTCGCACCTGCCGTTCCAAATCCGGCTGGACCGCTTTACCATCGAGCGCTACGCGCCGCATGGTGCGGCGGACACGGACGCCCCGGTGAGGTCCTATCGCAGCGACGTCACGATTTTGGAGGAGGGTCGGAGCGTGAGGCAACAGGCGATCGAGGTCAACCGCCCGCTCCATTACGGGGGCTATCATTTTTACCAGTTCAACTTCGGCGGGGGGCAGCGACCTTTTGCCGTGCTGCACGTTTCCTCCGATCGTGGCATGGGGGTCGCGTACCCCGGGTTTGCGCTGGTGGGTGCGGGGGCGGCATGGTGGGCGTGGGTAGGTCCGGTATGGGAGGCCTTGCGCCGACGGAGAGAGCATGACCATTAAGACCACACTGGTAGGCGCCTTGATTTACGCGGCCATGCTCCTATGCCTGGGTGCCTTCGGCCTGTGGAGTGCGCGGCGTCAGCGCGCAGGGCACGGCCTTTTCGCGCTGGCCTTCGTCGCGACGCTGGCGGCCTTTTTCGCGCAGTGGCGGTCTGCCGGACACGTACCGATGCAGAGCTTATTCGACGTTTTCCTGTGCCTGGGGGTGGCGATCTATCCGTTGTCGCTCTTCTGGCGTCGCGTTCTAGGCGCGGAAGGGATGGGTGCGGACGCGCTCATTGGGCTGGTGGTATTGGCGCCGGCGGGGTTCGTCTTCAAGGCGGAACCGCAACCGCTTCCGCCGGCGCTGCTCAGCGAGTTGTTTATCCCGCACGTGGCCGCCTATCTCATGGCCTATGTGGTGATGATCAAGGCGGCCTTGCTGGCTGTGCGACCGCCGAAGGGCGACGACGACTGCGCGGCGTACAGGTTGGTCAGGTTCGCCTTTCCCCTGCTGACGACCGGGCTGCTTTTGGGCGCGTGGTGGGGCAAGCTGGCTTGGGGCAACTACTGGAACTGGGACCCCAAGGAACTGTGGGCGCTGGCCACGTGGCTCGTCTATCTGGGATATCTGCACCTCCGGTCGGCGCATGGGACGCGTTACGCGCGGTTGAACGCGGCCATGGTGGTTGCCGGAGCGGTGTGCATTGTGCTGACGCTTCTGTGGGTGAACCTGGCGACAAAAATATTTCCGGGGATGCACAGTTATGCGTTTTGATTTCGAACGGCATCATCTCCTTACAGGCATAGATCCGGCATCTCTTTCGATGCCGGAGTTAGGTGAAGCCCCGGTAGTGAGGAGCGCGGTCTCCTCGGCATGTTGGACGTATTCCGACCAAGAATATCAAAGGAAGATCGCATTCCGGAGTGTGTTGGGCTGCTACTTCGAGGTGCTGGACATGGCCGAGACGTTCATTGATGCAAGGGCGCCCGTGCATTCGCACGCGCTACGTCTCAGTGGGGAAAGTCCTTCAGGGACCGCTTTTTAGGAGAGAGTCGTCATGAATACGAGATATGGTATTGCTGTATCTGTTGTCGGCATCATGATTTTGATGCTGTGCCTTTGCGCGCCGGCGTTTGCGGCGCTTTCGGAGTTGGGGCCGAACGATCCAGTCCATGGCTTTCCCTCATGGGTCATGGATCCCAACGGGGTGGCGGTGGGACTGGCTACCGACCCCGCGCTGAGCATCTTCGATGCGCCGATTCCGGGCAACGTGTTTTCGCAACTGATCGGCTTTGGAACGGAGAACTTCTTCTGGTACGGTTTTTCCACGATGCCCGTGCGCGGAGGTGGGGCGGCTGACCTGACGCTTGGGGTGGAGGCGGCGTTCAGCGGCGGCGACGCCGCGCCGAATGACCAGTTCCTCTTCGGCCGCATCCGCATTCGCATTGACACACCCGTGGCAGGCAACTATCGCGTGATCCATCCCTACGGCGTGGAGGTCTTTACGGACGCGCCGGCGGGCATCAAGGGCATCAACAGCACAATTGACTTTGGTTCGACTGGACCGAACTTCATCACCGTTCTGGGCACCCGCGTCGGCCCGTTCCTTGTTGCGGTCAACCCGGCGCCGCCGGCCGGCTGGCTCGGCGATCCGGCCATCCTTCAGACCGTCACGGGCAGTACCTTCGGGACGAATTACTTCCGCATCGAAGGACCCGTCGGGTCGAACCTCGACGGCCTGGGCCATGATTTCATTCAGTCGAATCAGTTCAATATCTCCGGCAAGATCGTCGTCCCGACGACGCCGGTCAGCGCTACGCGCGTGGACTACGAGCGTAACGCCATCGGCCAGGTGCAGGTATTTGCCAACTCCAAGGCCACCGGCACGCTGACAATGACCGCTCCCACCAATCCCACGCCCGCCCCGATGGCCGGCGATGGCGCGGGCAATTTCTTCGCCCTCATCCCCCTCGCTGACCCGAACGTGGTTCCCGCCACCGTCACCATCACGGCCGACAACGGGCCCAATTGGCAGCCGACAACCATCACGGCGAATGTGGTGGACTTCGTTAACGTCACGCTGGCCGCTTACAATCCGGCCACCCAGACACTCACTGTGGAAGCGGTCTCGGGCGACCAGATAGCGTTGCCGGTTCTGACGTCCACGGGCTACGGCGCCCTGACGAACGGGCGCCTGGTGACTACCGTTGCCGTTCCGCCCGCGTCGGTCACCGTGACCTCGGCCAAGGGCGGGTCCGATACGCGGACCGTGGCGTTCCCGCTCAATCTGCCGCCGGTGGCCGTGGACGATACGGCTTCCGCTGCGACGGCTGTGCCCACGGTTATTTCCGTGCTGGCCAATGACACCGACCCGGACAGCGCAATCAATCCGGCATCAGTGCAAGTCGTGCTGGCGCCGCTGAACGGAACGGCCGTGCCCAATGCCGATGGCACGGTCACCTACACGTCGGCGACGTCCTTCGAAGGGCTCGACGTCTTCACGTACACCGTCAGTGACACGGCGGGGGCCGTCTCGAATGTCGCGACAGTCACTGTGAACGTGACGCTGGTGGCGCCTGCCACTGCCCCCGGCGCGCCCACGGGCGTCAGCGCCGTGGCCGGCATCCGGCAGGCGACCGTGAGTTTTACCGGCCCCGCTTCCGACGGCGGTAGAGCGATCATTTTCTACACGGCTACCTCCACCCCGGGCGGCTTCACCGCGACGGGCGCCGCAAGCCCCCTGACCGTTACCGGGTTGGCCAACAACACGGCCTACACCTTCACCGTTACGGCGACGAACGCTGTGGGTACGGGTCCCGCGTCCGCCGCCTCGGCCAGCGTGACGACCCTCAACGTCCCCGGCGCGCCCACGGCCGTCAGCGCTGTGGCCGGCATCCGGCAAGCGGTCGTGAGCTTCACGTCGCCTGCCTTTGACGGCGGCTCGCCGATCATTTCATTCACGGCCACGTCCGTTCCCGGCGGCTTCACCGCGTCGGGTCTCGCCCCCTTGACCGTTACGGGGTTGGCCAACAACACGGCGTATACGTTCACCGTCACGGCGACGAACGCTGTGGGTACGGGTCCCGCGTCCACCGCCTCGACCAGCGTGACGACCCTCAACGTGCCTGGCGCGCCCACGGCCGCCAGCGCGGTAGCGGGTGTCCAACAAGCAACCGTGAGCTTCACGGCTCCCGCCTCCAACGGCGGCAGCGCGATCACCTCTTACACGGCGACCTCCGCCCCCGGCGGCTTCACCGCCACGGGCGTGAGCAGCCCGCTGACTGTCACCGGGTTGGCGGACGGCACAGCCTACACCTTCACCGTCACGGCCACGAACGCTGTGGGCACAGGTCCCGCGTCCACTCCCTCGACCAGCGTGACGACGCCTTTCGTCGCCGTCGTGCCTGGCGCGCCCACGGCCGTCAATGCCGTGGCCGGCATCCGGCAAGCGGTCGTGAGCTTCACGTCGCCTGCCTTTGACGGCGGCTCGCCGATCATTTCATATACGGCCACGTCCGTTCCCGGCGGCTTCACCGCGACGGGGCTCGCCCCCTTGACCGTTACGGGGTTGGCCAACAACACGACCTACACCTTCACCGTCACGGCGACGAATGCTGTGGGCACAGGTCCCGCGTCCACTCCCTCGACCGGCGTGACAACTCTTAACGTGCCCGGCGCGCCCACGGCCGCCAGCGCTGTGGCCGGCATCCGGCAAGCGACCGTGAGTTTCACAGCTCCCGCCTCCAATGGCGGCAACGCGATCGCCTCTTACACGGCGACCTCCGCCCCCGGCGGCTTCACCGCCACGGGCGCGAGCAGCCCGCTGACTGTCACCGGGTTGGCGGATGGCACAGCCTACACCTTCACCGTCACGGCCACGAACGCTGTGGGTACGGGTCCCGCGTCCACCGCCTCGACCGGCGTGACGACCCTCAACATTCCCGGCGCGCCCGCGGCCGCCAGCGCGGTAGCGGGTGTCCAACAAGCAACCGTGAGCTTCACGGCTCCCGCCTCCAACGGCGGCAGCGCGATCACCTCTTACACGGCGACCTCCGCCCCCGGCGGCTTCACCGCCACGGGCGCGAGCAGCCCGCTGACTGTCACCGGGTTGGCGGACGGCACAGCCTACACCTTCACCGTCACGGCCACGAACGCTGTGGGCACAGGTCCCGCGTCCACTCCCTCGACCGGCGTGACGACCCTCAACGTTCCCGGCGCGCCCGGAATCGGCACCGCTACGGTCGGCGCCGCGGCGGGGAGCGCGACCGTCACCTTCACGCCCCCGGCTTCCAATGGCGGCAGCGCAATCACCTCTTACCTCGTGACGTCGACCCCCGGCAACTTCACCGCAACTGGCCCCGCCAGCCCTCTGACCATTACCGGGCTGGCGCCCAGCACCACGTACACATTCACCGTCCGCGCTGTGAATGCTGTCGGGACCGGGACCGCCTCGGCCGTGTCCAACGCGGTGACGATCCCGCTCGTCGCGCCGGCCGCTCCGACGGGACTGACGGCCGTTTCCTCCGCATTGAGCAAGAATCCACCAACGGTGAGCCTGTCGTGGACCAACAACTCCCCCAACCAGGCCACCTTTGCCATTCAGCGCGCGACCGATTCCGCGTTCACGCGGGGCGTTGCGAATTTCACCGTCGCATTGAACATCACATCCCTTACTGATACGACGGTCGCGCCGCTCACCTCCTACTTCTACAGGGTGCGGGCCGTCAATGCCGCCGGGAATTCAGCATGGAGTAACACGGCCGCCGTTACGACTGTGGGCCAACTCGCCGCTGTGCCGAGTGCGCCCACGTTGGCCGTTCTCAGCATCGCCCGGACTTCCATCACGCTGGGCTGGACGCCGCAATCCAACAACCAGACGGCCTACACGCTGCAGCGGCAGGGGCCGTCGGGTGCGTGGGTTACGATCGCCACGGTGGCATCAACTGTCACTGCGCGGGTGGACTCTGGCCTGACGCCGAATACGACCTACTCATATCGCATCGCCGCCATAAACGCTAACGGCACCTCAGAATGGAGCACCGTGCTCACGGTCAAGACGCTGCCATAACGCGCACCGGGTCCTACCGCGGGGAGGGAGATGTCCCTCCCCGCGGTCTTGACGCATCCTGCAGTGATGGAAAGGTTTGGCCATGACTTCGGGGCAGGCATTCATGAGCGACAAGCAGCAACTAACGGAGATTTTTGCGGATGGCCGCAACTCGACAATACTGGCGACGCCAAATTGTGGGCACCTCCCTTCGTAAGGGAACCTGTGGACGGCATCGCCCTGCCTTCACTCTGATCGAACTCCTCGTCACTCTGGCCATCATTGGCATCTTGGCCGCGCTGCTGCTGCCGGCTTTGGCTTCTGCTCGAACCAAAGGCCGGCGTGCAAACTGCATGGGCAACCTCTCCCAGATCGGACTGGCGACGGAAAGTTATGCGAGCGACTACAACGGCTATCTTCCCGGCGGTCATGGCTGGAACGGGTCAGCCGCAGATGCTTCTTTGACGCCTGCGAATTACGTCGAATGGTTCGCCGACAGCAAGACGGGCCAGAAGATCGCCGTTGGCGGCAGCGCCTACGGATACCCCATGGAAGGCTGGTCCTTTGCCCAGGGCAAGAGCACGTGGAATGCCATTGCCTTCGGCGAAAAGCCGATGGGGCAGAGATTCCAACAGGGGGACCTGAACATGGCCCCCGTAAACCTGGGCTTTCTGCTCAGTTGCAACTACCTGCCCGATGCCCGTGCCTTCTTCTGTTCGAGCGCTCCGGTGACTTCAGGGTGGGACAGCCCGTGGGACAACCCAGGCGACATGAAGAAGGCGGGCGGCTTCGACAAGGACACCCTCCTGCGCGGCGATTGGGCCTCGATGCCGACGTGCCCGTACTCCACCATCAATTTCCGCATGTTGCGCGTCCCGTACAACTACCGAAACGCCGTTGCCGGCACTCACGAGACGCCTATGGGTTCGCCCCTGACGGTGTTCTACACGTCGCCGCAGGTCACGACATCCCCGAACTGTCCGTACTTCAAGACGCAGCGCTTGCTGGGTGCGCGTGCCCTAGTCTCGGACACCTTCCGCAAGCCCAAGAATGCGCCACAGAACACCCCCGGTGACGGGACCAGGATTCATGACGGGGGCTATGACATCCTTTACGGCGACCTGCACGTTGCCTGGTACGACGATCAGAAAGGCGCAATCGCCTACTGGCCGATGTCATCGGACTGGAACATCAACCTCGTCCAATCGGGCTATACTGGGGACTTGTTCGGGGACGCTGATGCGCGCACAAACTTGAGCCGCACGATGGGCGTTCAGGCCTGGCATCTCTTCGATCAGGCTGCCGCCCTGGACGTGAACGCCGCGCCGTAGTCGCGTCCGTCCGTCCCGTGATCTCCAGCTGACACCAGAAGCAGTCCAATAGGGCAGTGGCTGACGAGAAGGTGACCACGAAATGCATTCAACGCAGCGTCCTGCAGTGACCCATTGCCTGGGAAAAAGCCCGAGAGGGCTGTAGTAGAACGTAGTAAATTTCGCGCACAACATGCAAAACATGCGCAACATAACCCAAAGGTCGCAGGTTCAAATCCTGCCCCGCTGCGATTCTAGGCAGCCGCAATCAGGTCCAGTACGCGCTTGTGTAGCGTCTGTACACCCAAGCCAAAGAATTCTATTGGTGTCCGGTTGCCCCGACCAGCCTTCGCCAAGGCTTCGGCTGGCAAGCCATCCTGGAAACAGGTAAGCTTGCCGACCGGAGACTTGGTGGCTTTAACGGAACGGGCGGCCTTGGCGAAGGCTGCGCGCCGTAGCCTTGGCGAAGGCGGGCATTATGCGATACGTTTACCTCATCCGCAGCACAGCAAATCCCAGGCAAACCTATGTGGGCATCACGGACGACCTGAAGCGTCGCCTCCAAGACCATAATAGCGACACGTCGAAGTATCGTCCGTGGGAGTTGGTTGCGGCAGTCACATTCTCCGACGACGCGAAGGCGGCCTCATTCGAGCACTACCTGAAAACGGGTTCCGGCCGCGCCTTTGCTGCGAAGCGCTTCTGGTAGAGCCGCCTCTGATGTCGAGGCACGGGACTTCCTTCCTTTCTCCCAACGAATCACAATCTACCAGTACCAGCGAATGATGGCGCGCTCTTCTTGCGTGTGATTGCATTGTCCTTGTGAGTGGCGTCAAACGGCTACTGGATTGTGAAGGGGGAACCGCAGCGGCCCCAGCGGTTCCCCCTTGCGATCCTCTGCTACTCTGCGAAGTAGCTCTTCGCTACGTAGCACGAGCTTCACTTCCCCCCGGCAGGCCGCAACGAAGCGGCTGCCACCCCAAGACCACAGCAGCAGGAAGATCAGCTTGACACCCTGACACGCAAGTCTAGAATGGAACCTCAACAGCGCTGATCAACCGGATTGGCAAACGGTTCGCAGGCAATTGAGTCGTGCGTCCCCGGAATTCCCGGAATTCTGTGGAGGTGACGGAATCATGGCAGCATTGGCCATGAAGCGACGGCGAACAGGCGTCTTGCTTCTATGTGTTTTCATGCTGATCGCCGGGGCGGCCTGTCTGGTGCTTGGAGGGCGGACACGCCCTCCGTCGCCGCGACCAGCCATGATCTCCGTTGCCAACGGATGCGAGCAAATCGACGTCCTGATTGACGATGTGGTGGTAGCCCGCCTCTTTCCTCGCAAGGCAGGCATGGACATGACGGACGTTCTATTCCACAAGAGTGGTTCCACTCATTTCGCCTTCGCCATCAGCCTGAATGGCGTCATTACCTACAAGCCGGAGACAACGTACAACGTGCGACCTGGCGATATGCTCTCCGTCAGCTTTGGCTACGGAGCGACTCCGCCGCAGGCATGGGATTCTACACCGCGCTTCTCTGCACCGTCGCTCATTCCCGGCGATCCGTCTCGCGTATGGTGCTGGTTCGGCGCTGCCAGCCGGAGGATGGATACCTTTGTCGTCAGGACCTGGGGGCCGGAAGACGAGCGTGCGGCGCGCTGGCGGCTGTGGCGCAGCGGATACTCCGTGCGTGAGAGGAGCGCCAATGGGAATGACATTCGGCTCCAAGTAGCGCCGCCCTCAGGATGGAGTGTTTTGGAAGCGTGCATGGAAGTCAAAGGCTGGAAAGGGGTCAGCGACACACAGTTCCAGTTGGTGGTTCACTGACCGCCAATCGCGACGCGGTGAATGCCCCGCCTTCAGGCGGCCGGTACTCGGATCGCTGCAAGTTCCATAAGGATGGCGCTGGACGGTTCAAACGAGCGCCCGCCCCGACCAGCCTTCGCCAAGGCTTCGGCTGGCAAGCCAGTCTTGGCAAGGAATAGCGGCGGACAGTTTTCACGGGACGCACGATTCCGGCGAAGGCTGTCCGCCGTAGCTTTACCTGTCCGCTATAGCCTCGGCGACGGCGGATGCGAAGGCGGACTAGTTCTGTTTCCGCCTTCCCCACTTGCGACACGTCCGTTACTCTCTGCTTCTACTTCCCGCCACGAGGTTCTTTCCAGATGCGACTGAATGGGGGCGGCGAGGCGCACGTGTTCAAGCCGCGTTGGCGGGAAGCCGGGACCGATAGACACGGAGCGCGTTTTCGCCGAGGAACATTCGCTGCTCGGAGGGGGAGAGGAAGCTCGAATGGACGCGGGCTATTTCCAGCAGTTGAGGGTGCTCGTCCCTGAAGCAGACTCCGGCTCATGGATAGGCGCTGGGTGAGATAAACGAAGTCATCCAGAATCCTTTCGTTCTTCCGACAGGAAGGCAAGGCTCTCGGCCTGCCGTTTGGCACTCCGATGGGGCAATGGGCAGAACGCAACAGCCGACCAGCGCTAACATAACAGCCTGTAACGTATTGTGTTAGGATGCAGAGCGCATAATTCTGGACTAGACCACATTTTCTATCTTGACAAGTCATGAGTAGGTGCTAGAATAAGCCGTTAACGGTGTTGTCAAGAATGCAGGCGACAGAAGCGTCATTCGGCAGGACAAAATGCTTCGGGTTCGGAACCACAAATACGTACAGCTTGCCAGCGACCTCCGGAAGAAGATTCGCAACGGAGAATTTACGTTGCACGGCAGACTCCCAGCCGAGCGCGATCTGTGCGTCGCATACAATTGCAGTCGGGGCACGGTTCGTCAGGCGCTGCAGCATCTGTTTCGTCAAGGCATCGTGCGAACGCGGAAAGGGGCGGGCAGTTTCGCTTCCGGGCGAACGGGCATACGATGCAACTCGAATATCGTCACCATCGTCCCGAATCTGTTGAACTCCGAGCTGGCCCGTTTCGTCCACACCTTGAGCGCGGAATTGGTGGAGCGCGGATACTGCCTGTCGTTGAAGGTGACCAACGAGAACCCCGAGACCGAACGGGCCATCATAGACGAACTGCTTCGTCGCGGTGAGTTTGGAGTGTTGAAGTTCCCAACCTGCGTTGCCGCTGAGCATGAAGTGCGGAGTCGCCTGCGGGAGGCAGGGGTCCCTTATGTCGTTATCAACGACTTTTGGACGGACTGTTCTCAGGACGCTCATGTGGCGTATGACGAGCGGGCTGGGGTGCGGATGGCCGTGGACCACCTGGTCGGCCTGGGGCACAGGCGCATCGGATTCCTGGACAGCCACGTCTCGCCGCGGGTCCGCGCGATCCATGCCTACCGGGATGCGCTGCGGGACCACGGAATCGTATGGGACGAAAGACTCATCTTGCTGGGCGCCCCGTGGGAAATCCCGGCATTGGAGCGAGTGTATCACAAGGGGGGAGTGAACCCGACGGCGTTCGTCACAATGTACGACGCGTATGCGGTCAGGCTGGTTGCCGGTCTTCGGCAGATCGATCTGCAGGTTCCTGAAGACGTTTCCGTGGCGAACATCAATGGGGAGCCTCTGGCAATGGGGCACATGGATTTCACCACGGCGGTCCTTCCCGACGAGAAAACTATCGCGAAAGCATTGGAGCTGCTTGAGAATTGGACGGAAGGCGCGAAGCCGCAGCAGGCGGTCATCAAGCCTGATTTCCATGTCGGCCGAAGCACAGGCCCCTGCGCTGAAGTTCACACGACTATTCTGACTGAGGCCCCGCAACGAAAGGAGGTGGTGTAGGAAGTCGTCCGTGTCGGTAGATCGGGCCCTTTTTTTGAGGAGGAGTTGGAGATGAACGGCACAAGGAGTTTGTGGGCGCGCTTCTGCAGCGCGTTTACGTTGATCGAACTGCTAGTCGTGATTGCGATTATAGCAATCCTGGCCGGCATGTTGCTTCCGGCCCTGGCCGCCGCCCGCGAGAAGGCGCGGCGCACGGCCTGTCTCAACAACCTGAACCAGTTCGCCAAGGCCATGGAGTCGTACTGCGGCGACTACAGCCAATACTTCCCCTCTTGGAACGCGTGGGGGAAATGGGTTGGGCTGACGGCGCAGAAAACCGTTGCTGGCGCCGCGTCGTCGGACATAGCGAATGACTATGGCATTATGGTTGATCCGAAGAACGGCGACCAGATAAAGGCTTTCTCCTCCGCCTATGCGATCATTCCTGCAGGTTACCTGGAGTACGGCAATCCGATCATCATGCAGCGCACGATTGCCAGCGGGTTCAATGCGTCTAACAGCGACAGCACGACCTATGGCGAGGTGCGCGCTCTCCCGAAAGGCCGCCAGGGAATGGCGCCCGTGGGTTTGGGCTTTCTCGCTACCGCAGGCTACTTGCAGGACCTGGGCGTGTACTTCTGTCCCACCGCCGCGGATACCATGCCGGTGGATGACTTCATGGATACCTATGGGATCTACGGCGGCTCGAAGATATCGGACGTGAAGCGGGCCGGCGGAACCGAGCCCCGAACGCTTACCCATGGGAGCTGGGGTACTTTCCCCGGCGGCGATCAGACCTCGTGGGTGGGGGGCTGGCAAAGCGCCCAGACGAATTGCGCGCGAGTACTGCAGTCAAACTATAGTTACCGTCTTACCCCAACGACCCTTTTCAACCCGATTGGCTATAACCAGGCCAATTGGCAGGACGGTTCACGTACTGTGGGGCAGATGCTGTATACAAAGCCTGCCCGTATCGTCATCGTTGGAGAGCCGGTCTTCAAGACTCAGAAGCAGCTTGGGGAACGCGCGATCGTGAGCGACACGTTCAGCCGGCATCCGGGTCGAGTGAACACTCCGTGCGCGTCTCCGGTCCCGCCGGGCCGCGACGGCGTCGGTTTCGCCAGATATCACCATCGCGACGGATATAATGTGCTGTATGGCGACTGGAGCGCGAAGTGGTACGGCGATCCGCAGCAACGCATCATGTGGTGGCCGGCCGTAAGCGGCACGTCGGACTTCAATGCGTCCAAGTTCGGCCTGGCCATCAGCGCCCTCAGTGACTACCATGCGGGGATCGTCGAGAACGGCGTCCCCAGGATTTTCGGGACGGTAAGAACGCCGACAACCATCGGCGCCTCGCCGAATGGCACGGTGGGCGTCTGGCACGAGTTCGACAAGTCGCACGGCGTGGACGTCAACGCGGAAGACTTCTGACAGAGGAGAAGACACCCTATCGTCATCGTCCGCAGTTGAGGTTGTCTTCAGGTTCTGTGCGTCATAGAGGGGCCGCTTCGGCGGCCCCTCTTGCGAATCCGGGGAAATACAGAGTCCCAATCCACGTTTCACCGCACCGGGCGGCTCGGCAACGCATCCGCCGGTCATGGAGGGTCTGCGATGCAAGGCGGAAAGAAAATCGGCCTCATGGCTGTATTGGTCCTCATCATCGTTGTGGCGGCGATATTCGGAGTCAAGCACCTGAAGACCGACGCTACCAAGCCGCCGCAATGGTACCTCGACCGGCCCATAGAAAGAATAGACTCGAGCAGTTTTGAAGTTATCACCAAGAGCTATGGCGAGTGGCTCAAGCTCGGGGAAAAGGACGGCAGGTTCAAGAACCCGACAACGGGCGCGTACACAATGGCGGAACCGATCGTGTGCGCTTCGTGCGGGGTGAAGGTGCCGTCCGCGCTGGTGCCGGGTCTCCCCAAGAACTTCACGCAGGAGGAGGAGCGTAACCATCGTGAAGTGAGGAATAAGGCGATGAGGGACTACAGGTGCCCCAAGTGCGGCAAGGCCCCCTACGCCGCAGGCAGTTTCTGAAAGTTGCAGAAGTAATGGAAAAATGACGGCCCGGGAATGGCTTTTTTCGGGCCGTTTCTCGGCATAAGTCATTTCCATTCCCTGTGCAAAGCCGATAGGCACTTCAAGGTTGGTGAATCCGTGGTCTCTTCGCTTTCCCCATGAAGGGCTATGACGATCGCGCGGGGACGCGCTGGAGATGAGAGGAGGAGAGCACACGGACAAGGTCCGCGTCGGGATGGTCCGGTGCGATCCGCACGCGTTTTATTCATACGTCAACATCCATTTCTTTCGTGGCGTCCTGGATGACGCGCTCAAACGCTGCGCGCGTAATTCGGAACGATGACGATTTGAAGGAATCCTGAAAATGGCAAAGACTCGGCTGGCAATAGTCCGGTGTGACACGCATGCGTATTGGTACGGCGCGTTCATGGACGAGGTGGACCCTCTGGTTATGGCGACGTACAGCCCTGACGCTCCCACGCGGGAGGGAGTGCATAACTACTTCAAGGTTGTAGGGAATCCTCGTGCCCTTAACATCAGCCGCGTGCCCGGCTTCGTGATTGCGAAGGTCTATGACCGGGTTGGCGACCGCTCCGTGGACAACTCGGACCCCGAGGCGCTCCAGTTCGGCAGCTATCCCGGCCGCGCCATTGCCTTCTCGAAGACGTTTCTCAGTCATCCCAGGGTCTGCCGCACCGCCAAGGAAGTCGTCAAGAACGTGGACGCGGCCTTCATCGCGGACTCCAGCAGCCCCAAGGACGGGGCGGACCACCTCGAACTCGCGCGACCCTTCCTGGAAAGAGGGATTCCGTGCTTTGTGGACAAGCCCTTCGCGGCGACGCTTGCCGACGCGAAGGAAATGGTCCGTCTCGCGAAGGCCAACGGCACAGTCCTCATGAGCGCCTCCATCCTCGCCCATTGCGACGTGGGCATGCAGTTCCAGCGGCGATTTGACGAGATCGGCGTTCCCGGCCTGCTCGTGGTCAAGGGCGTCGGGCCGGGGAATGCCGCCGTGATCCACGGCGTCGCAGCGGCTCAGGGCCTCTTCGGCTATGGCGTCGAGGCGGTCGATTGCATGGGGTCGATCCCTCTGGAACACATGGTGCTCTACTATCCCGATGGACGGGAGGCCGTTGTCCTGAACACGCCCCATCGCTTCTTTCCGCGCAGTTGCTCCTTCTATATCTCGGCCTACAGCAACCTCGGGGCGCTGCATTCTCCGGGGATCGGCGACCCGGAGTTCCTTACCGGGACTCGCAGAATCGTTCAACTCTTCCGTCGCATGTTGGACACGCGCAAGCCCGTGGTCCCGTACAAGCATATCCTGGAGCCGATTGCGATCCTTGAAGCGGCGCGCATCGCCCAGAAGGCGGGCAGACGGGTGGCTCTCTCCGAAGTATGGTAAGGCCGCTCTGAACCATCAACGAGGATCCCATGACTCTCCAGCACCTCATATTCCTCATCCATCCCGGCTGCTATGAGAAGCTTGACGCGGAAACGCTCCGGCGGGATAGCTCGCCCCTCTTCCTTGAGCGCGAACGGCAGATCAAGGAGCGGTGGTTCAAGGCGCTTGCCTCACGGGACAAGAGCACGCTGCTGCTGCAATTGTATGGCCCGGAATACCTGGTGGAGACGGCCGCGAAGGTCCTCGGCGAGGCGAACGTCTGCCACGTCCGGGCGGAGTATCCGGGCGATGGGCAGTTGAGGGAATACTACCGCCGCCTCACGCAGTGCATCTGCGACCACATGAAGAAGTGCGGTCAGGAGTTCGATCCGGCGACGGTCACTTCGGAGCTTTGGGGAGAATCGTTCGAGGGGTGCGTGCCCGGCTACGGAGGGGCGTTTGCGGAATGCCTGGGTCTCAAGCGTCCTCCGAAAATGATGTTCGAGATGACGACGCACGACAGCCGCTTCCTCCACGGCGCCCTGAGATGGGAAACGATTCAGCTGCCTGACAGCGACATCGAAGCGTGGCTCTTCGAGTGCCATGACAAGACGAGCGCAGCCATCTTTCAAGCGCGGCTCTCCGCGCAGTGGCTCGACAAGCGTCCCATCCTTCTGCGGCTCAACCCGACGCGGCATCTCGTCTGCACGAAACTGGGCCACACGGTCTGGCCGCCGGGACCGTGGCGGAAAGGAATGCCCGAGGAGTCGTATCCGTACTGCCTGATCACGTCGGACAGCTATTGGGTCCGCTCCGTGCGTATGGCGTTTGAGGATTTCCGACCGGTCATTGCGGCGGCAAGAGTCGCCGCTTCCATGGAGTAATGCTATGCGCGTGAACATCGGGGACCAGTCTTCGTGGCATTTCGTGAATGGAACGTGGGGGCCTGACGCCGAAGGCATCTTCCGCCCGGCAGGAGACGCGCTCTCTGATGACGGGCGCGGGATTCAGGGATACCATTTCGCCTTCTGCAAGGCGCACACGTTTGCCGACCTGCGCGCCACGTTTCAGTTCCGTCACAATGCGGGTCATTCGGATGCGGGTTTCATCTTCCGGGCGGCGGACCCTCAACATTTCTACCTTTTGCATTTCCCGGACTGCGGTCAGGCCAGCCGCGCGCAGAACTTCTGGGTGGCTCTGTCGAGGATGGAGCCGAGCGGCGTCCTGTCGCTTGTGAAACTTGAATTGGTCCGGCGTGTGGCGAGCTGCCCCCGCGGCCAGTGGCACGACGCGGACGTGCGGGCGACCGCTGAGCGGCTCCTGGTCCGCATTGACGGGCGCGGCCTTTTTGAGGTGAATGACCCTCAACTTGCGGGCGCCGGGCGTGTTGGAATAATGAGCTTCTCGGACGCGCAGATTCGGGACCTGAGCGTGGAAGGGGACCCGATCGCGGCCGACGCCTGGTCCGAAAAGGACCATCGCGTTGCTCAGTGGTTCCATCCGTGTCCCACCTCTGAAAAAGTCTGGCAACGGCCGGCAAGTGTGGTTCGGCACGAGAACGGCGATCTCCTGCTGCTTTACACGAGTTCTATCGGAACAGGTTGGGCGGCAGAGAAGAAGACTATCCTGGTCCGTTCCGGAGACAATGGCAGGTCATGGAAGGATCCATGCGTCATCGCCGACCAGAAGGACCCCTGTTTCCTGCACCGTTTCCCGGACGGGCAGGTCAAGCTCGTGTCCTATAAAGACCGTCTCCTGAGTTGGCGAACCTCCTCCGATGCGGGTCGAACATGGTCGGCGCCGACCTCGGGCGCCGAGATCGGCCCCATGCCCTCCATGAACACGACCTTGAACGTGGGGCCGCAGGCGCTTTTGAACCTGCGCGACGGGGCGATGCTTATGATGCTGTACGGGAAGAGCGTCTTCAGCCAGGAAGGAATGCCCGTCCAGGCGTGGGGAGGAATTCACTGTCATGCCCACAGTTGTCGTTCAGAAGACGGCGGGAAGACGTGGTCTCCTCCGATCCCGATTGACAACGTGGGCAACGACGGAGAGGGCAAGCCCATTCCGCCCAACCACGACCTCACCGAGGTCTGCTGCGCCGAGGTGGAGGAGGGCAGGATACTGGCGTTGATCCGTCCCATCTACTCTCCGTGGGTGTGGGAAACATGGTCGCGCGACGGCGGCAGGAGCTGGGGGCCGTGCCTGCGCGGCCCGTTCCCCGGCTATGCGACGCCCAACATGCTGCGCACTCGCAGCGGCTGCATCCTTGTGGCGCACCGCCTGCCGGGCCTCACCGTCCATTGCAGCCGCGACAACGGCATGACCTTCGACCAGGGTACGATGATAGACAGCGCCCTCTGGGCCATGGGAAGCATGATCGAGGTCGAGCCGGACGTGGCGCTCTATGTCTATTGGGACAGTTTCTACGGCCTGATGCGCGGACAGTTCCTCCGCGTGACGGACTCCCGGCTGGTCCCTGAACGGCGTTGGGGAGCCACGCCTGAATGAACATGCTTGGGTACAGCACGTTGGGATTTGCTGATCGCGACGCCGCAGCCGCCCTGGATGCGATCGCCGAGGCCGGCTTCGAAGCGGCAGAAATCCTGTGCAAGCCGCCGCACCTCGCCGAACCGCTCACCGGCTCCCAGGCAGCCGAGTTCCGTGCGGCGCTCGAGCGCAGGAAGTTGCACAGTTGGACAGTGCACGCGCCGCTGGGGCGTACCGTCCTGGGCGCTCCCCAGGAACCGTGGCGTTGCGAAAAGGTCGCCGAACTGGCGCGCTTCATTCGCTTTTCGGGCGAAATCGCGGCGCGCGCGATCATCATCCATCCTGTCCCGAACCCGATGTTTGTCCCGGACGCGGACGATCCTCAGATTCCGGCGCTCATGAGATCGGCCCTCTCGCGCTCCCTGGACGATCTGCTGCCGCTTGCCGAACAGACCGGCGTGCGCATCCTCCTCGAAAACCTCCCCTATCATTGCGGCTATCCCTTTCTCAGCATGCGCGACCTGCGGGCGCTTGTTGAACGCTATCCCGCATCCTGCCTTGGACTGGTGGTGGATACCGGCCACGTCTGCGCGCTGAGGAACGACCTGGCCGGCGAAATTCATGCGGCGGGTCCGCGACTCTGCGGCACGCATCTGAGCGACTTTGATTCCGCATCTCCCGCTGACGGCCATCGCGTTCCCGGCCGCGGCGAATTGGACTGGCAGGTGGTCCGGAGTGCTCTGGCTGATCTTCAGTACACTGGGCCGCTGCTGTTTGAGATTGGCTTGTCGAACGGTCAGTGCGCCGAGGACGTCGCACGGGCAACCTTGAAGTTTGCCCGGTCCTGGGCGCGTTAATCCGAGATGTCCGTCGTTCCCGCTGTTCTTTGGGCCTTTGTGACGCAGATGGCGCCTTTTGAAAGGAGTTCGATTGTGACGAAGACATTGCGCGCGGTCATCTGCCTCGGTTTCCTTTTCGTTGCCGTCGCCGTCTGCCGGGCTGAAGAGGAAGGACTCGTAGCCCTCTATACGTTCGAGGAAGGCCCCGGCGAGAGGGTGAAGGACTGGAGCGGGCAGGGCAATGACGGGAAGATCACGGGGAAGGTGACGCACGTCAAGCTCGAAGGGGACAGGGGATATGCGCTGCAGTTCGGCGAAGGCCAGTCGTACGTGAATTGTGGAAACAAGCCGAGTCTGGACCTCAAGGACGCCGTGACCCTCATGCTCTGGTTTCGGCCGGATACCGCGCCTGAAGGGGGCACCGACGTAGGGATTCTCGGCAAGGGGCTGAGCACCTATGCCTTGTCGTATGTGGGGACTGGATGTTGGTGGTACATCGGAGGCGGCGGGAACGGAGTGAGCGGTGGCGACGACGTACGGCCGACATCTTCCTGGCACCATATTGCGACAACGTTCGATGGCAAGGACTCGAAAATCTACGTTGACGGCGAACTGTCAGGCGCACGCTCCCTTGTTCGCAAGATCGATACGGGAGGAGGCGCTTTCTACCTGCGCTATCCCATTCTCTATGGCAGTGACAAGACGCTGCCGTTCACGTGCGCCATGGACGACGTGCGGGTCTACAACCGCGCGCTGTCTGCCGACGAACTGCTTCGGTACTACAAGAAGGACAGGGCATGGCGGCAGGGGAGAGACGCAGCGTCAGGGCAGATGAATGTGACGGCGCGCGCTTACTCGGTGCCGGCCAAGCTGCGCGTCGAAGCGGATTGCGCGGGCCTTCAGCCGATCCCGGCGGGCGCCGCGATAACGGTGGAGCTGTTGGACTCAACCGGCGGCAAGGTGATTGACCGGTGGCAGACAACGCAGTTGCCGGCCTCGGACAGGCTGGTCGCCCTCTTTGACACGAGCAAGACGCCTCCGGGGAACTACGGGGTTAGAACAACCGCGAGGGAAGGCAATGGAAAACAGATCGGCATCGTTTCCACCGTCCAGATCACCCTGCCTCAGCCAAAACCGGCCCCGCCGCATGCGACGGAAGGAACGAAGGCGCTCAACAACCTCGTTACGGAACTGCTGAATGTGCAGACTCCGGCGGGGGGTGATCATCGGCAATATCGGTTCGACAATCTCAGGGACGGATGGGTGTTTTTCTCCTCGGACGCCGCTCCGGAAGAGGGAGGACAGGTCTGGATCGTCTTGGATGCTGCGCCCAGAGAAAACGCCGTAATCGTGCACAAGAAGGGGCAGCCTCGGATCCTTGAAGCGATGCGCTATCTGACCGCCGGCGCACACACGCTGGACGTCCACTCGGAAGGAGGCGCCGCGAGCAGCCTGGTCGTCCGCGCCATACCGGAACTCCTCTACGCGGAAAACGGCTACCCCTGGTGCCCGTTCCTGCCCGGCATGGGGCCTTACACCGTGGATTTCCTGGAACGAGCGGGCCTTTTCAACAACATCAACGTCGTTCTTGAGCGGCATCCGGTAGAGCCTTTCGCCCGGCAGTGGAGGCAGCAAGGGAAGAAGGTGCTCATGCACGCCGGCACCTACGACGTGCGTTCGGACACGGTGGAGGGGGTCTTCACTCTGCTGTCGAAGCTCGAAGGATTTCGACGGGCGGATCGCGATGGGATCATGTTTGACGAACTGAGCGGCAGCGCCAATCTGGCCTGGTATCCCAGCTTGAGCGGAGGGGTCAGAAAACTGTCCGAGAGTCCGCAGTGCCGCGGCAAAGTACTCTACCCGTATTGCAGCGATCTGTATGAAAGCGAGCCGGCGACCACGTTCTCCTGGGAGATCGTCGAAGCCGGATACAAACTTGCGGAGGAGAAATATCTCTCGGAGCAGCCCACCGCTGCCGAGGCGCAGAAACATTTGGATGAGAAGCTGACGCAGACAGTGCGGCGATACCAGGCGGTGATTCCGAACTGCCAGGAGCACATGATCATGGTGGTCGGTTACATGAGCGCGCCGCCGGAATCGCTGAACACGAATCCATCGGTGGACTACAAGGTCTGGCTGGACATGCAGTTCAACCGGCTGGCGAACGACCCGTTGTTCCGGGGCCTTTACGGCATCCAGTGCTACCACGCGGCGTATGCGAACGAGGAGATCATCCGATGGAGCGCGAAGCTCTTCCGGCACTACGGCATCGAGGGGAAGAAAGAGATGCTCTCCAAGGATCCGTATGTCCTCACCCACGTGCGGAATCCGGATTTCGCCGAGGGGTCCGCAGGTTGGACGCTGTCCCCGGCCGAGGCGGGAAGCGTGGCCGTGCGCAACGTTCCTGACTACAGCTACTTGCAGGGGCGGTATCCGAAAACGACTCAGGGCGACACCGTGCTATGGACCAAGAGGAGCGCCAAAGGCCCCAATCGCTTCTCGCAGGAAATAGTGAACCTCGTGGCCGGGAGGCTCTATTCGATTAAGATGTTCACGGCGGACTATCAGCGCTTCATGGCAGGGCAGGGCGTAGCGTCCTTCGACGCAGTTGACGCGAAACGCGATATGAGCATTGGAATCAGCGACGCCGACCTCGTTCCGTCCGAGTCCTTCGAGAACACTTTCGCGAGCGGCATCTGCGGCCATACCGGCAAAGGCTTCACTCGAGAGAACAATCTTCCGATCACTTACCGTTTCCTCGTCTTTCGCGCTCGCGGGACGAAAGCGATGCTGACGATATCCGACTGGGCCGGCCCTGCGGACCCGGGCGGACCGATCGGACAGGAACTGATGCACAATTTTATCGAGGTTGAGCCGTATCTGGAGGATTGACCGCCGAAGCCGTGTCAGGCTCTTGCGGGTTGCGCGCTCCGGGGGAATCCGGAGCGCTGTTCGCGAGGAACCATTGTGAACGTCATTTTCATCGTCTGCGATACGCTTCGGGCCGACCGGCTGGGTTGCTACGGCTATTTCCGAAACACCAGCCCGACGTTGGACGCCCTGGCGCGCGAGGGGGTTCTGTTCGAAGAGTTCCACAGCTCGGCCCTGTCCACCGGTGCGGCATTCAGTTGCCTTTTCTCGGGCATGCCGGCTATTCACCACCGTTTTTACGCTACGCCTGCAGGCAGCCCCAACATCATGAACTTCGATGACGCGATTCCCACGTTTCCGGAAGTCATTCAATGCAACAGCGGCCACACGACCGTTGCCGTGGATAATCTGATCAACTTCGCCGGGCATATGAAGCAAACAGCCAGAGGTTTTGAGTTCTACATTAATGTCACTCGCGACGGAGGGTTCCGACAACCGGAATACACCGCCGGGGAGGCCAATGCCCGCTTTCTCCCCTGGCTGAAGAGCCACGGCCGCGAGCCGTTTTTCGCGTTCATCCATCTCTGGGACGCGCATCACAACCCGTATCGCGCGCCGGGATATCGCGAGCGCTTCAAGCAACCGCGCGGTTCTTTGGACGGACTGCCTGTGCGGGGATGCGCGGCAGGGTATGAATACGTCCCGGCCTGGGGCCGGGTTGGGGAGATTGTGTGGGGAGTTTCCGCCGGGAACTTCCAGCGCGCCGTGGATGGTGGAGCGGGAGGAGCGATCGGCGGAGACGACGGCGGTGACGAGATAACCCAGGACCTGTACGACGGCTCGGTGGCGTATATGGACGCACAGATCGGAGAAATCCTCCGTACCCTCTCCGACGAGAGGATTCTCGACGACACGGCCATTGTGCTGACGGCCGACCACGGCGAAGGCCTCGGCATACACGGCACATGGGGGCACGGCCTGCTGTATGAGGACACGATTCATATCCCCCTCCTTCTGTGGCGTCCCGGCCTGCTGCCCGAAGGGCGGCGTGTGAAAGGGTTCGCTCAACATGTGGACATTGCGCCGACGTTGTTGGACCTGATGGGCATGGCGGGCCGCGGCCCCCTGCGCTCGCGCATAGGAACAATGGGCGCCGTGGATGTTGCGATGAAAGGCAGGTCGCTTCTGCCGCAGGTTCGCGGCGAGGCGCCCGGCCCGGAGCTTATCGTTGCGGAGGTGCGCCGAGGCCCCGCGGATCCGGGCTATCGGTCGCTCCAGTCGAGTTCATGGAAGCTGATCGAGAGGCTGGGCGGCGAACGCGAGTTGTACCACCTGGGCGACGATCCCCTGGAGAAAGTGAACCTGGCCGACAGAGAAGCCGAACGGGCGGACGGGATGTCTCAGAAGCTCCACGCCTGGGTTCAGTCTCATTTGAAGGATGGGGAGAAGGACCCCATGCGAAGCGCGTATGGCGAGTAGACAAGACATGCTACGGCGGGAGTGAATTGGCATCCCGGAGACCATGTGCCGGGACCAATTCTGCGTCAGTTCAGGGTGCGCGGGAATTCAAGGAGGAAGCCCATGTGGTTTGGAGGAACGCGTCTAACGTCCCAGCCAGCCGTGCGTGCGGCACGGCTGTTTCTCGGCATTGCGCTCTGCGGACTCGCCGCCTCGGCGTATGCGCAGGCGGGCTTGGTCGCCCACTACACATTCGAGGAAGGCCCCGGCGGCCTCGTGAAGGACTCGAGCGGCAACGGGAATGATGGAAAGATCGTCGGGGACGTGACGTATGTGAAGCTCGACGGAGGCAAGGGCTACGCCCTGAAGTTCAATACGGGCAGCGCCACCGTGGACTGCGGCAAGAAACCCAGCCTGGACCTGACGGACGCCGTGACGCTGGAACTCTGGTTCCATCCGGAGACGGCCGTCATCAAGGGCGAAGGCGGCGTGATGGGCAAGGTCATGGGCAGCTATTGCATGAGTTACTCCGGCAAGTGCTGGTTCTATGCTCCGGGGGGCGGGAACTACGGCTCGACCAATCCGTTGAGCCTGTCATGGCACCATGTTGTCGCCACCTTCGATGGGGCGACGATCACGATGTACCTGGATGGGAAGCTTCAGGGAGTTCAGAAATCCAATGTCGCGAAGCTGCCGCATGGGGAGAATTTTTACCTGAGATATCCTGCCACCTACATGACCGTGGATCCCGAGTACAAATGCATGATGGATGACGTGCGGGTGTACAACCGTGCGCTGTCCGAGGAAGAAGTGGCCGCTCACTATCGGCAGGAAGCCCGGACCACGGCCAGGCAGGATGCCACCTGGTTTGAGAAAGTGAAGCTCACCCTTCACACTTTCCCGCAGTCCGCAACGTTGGTTGCCGAGGCAGACGTCACTCAGATGAATCTCTTGTCGCCGGGCTGCACGCTGAAGATGGAACTGCGCAACGCGGCCGGCGGGAAGACCGTGGCGCAGTGCGACACGCCGGTGAAGGTCAGAGCGCGCGGCCCCGACGACAAGGAATCTGCGATACGGCTTGAGTTCCAGGACCTGGAGCGGCTTGGCATAAGCTACTGGACGCTGGATGTGAAGGATTTTCCTGCAGGCAACTACGACATCGGGGCTGTCGTGACGGATAAGAACGGCAAACAGATAGGAACCCCATCCTCCGTCACTGTGAAGCTTCCCTTCGACCAGCCTGATTGGATCAAGGCGTACGAGGGCGCGAAGGTCCTCAACAACCTTGCGGCTGAACTCCTGAGCGTCGGGGCTCCACAAGCCGATGCGGAGAAGACGTACGCCTTTTCCAACCCGAGGGCCGGGTGGGTGTTCATCTCTTCCACGGCATCCGCCGAGGGAGCCGACAAGGTCGCGGTATCTATCGACTCCGCGACCGAAGAGAATGCCGTCATCCTTCATGCCAAGGAGACGGAGAAGACCCTTGAGGCCATGCGTTACCTGCCGGTGGGCGCGCACAAGCTCATTGTCCGCTGTACCGGCGCTGCGCGCCCCAGTTCCATTGTCGTTCGCGCCGTTCCGGAACTCATGGTAGCCGGATTGGGCTATACGTGCGGATCGGGCTGGCCCAATGTGCCAATTTTGCCTTGCTTCGGCCACTATAATATGGAGTATTTGGACAGGATCGGCCTTCTTGCCAATATGAACGCGATCATTGAGCAGAACCCCGTCTCCGAGAATGCGTCGTACGTGAGTGAATGGAGGCGGCAAGGCAAGAAGCTGATCGATCACTATACCATGTGGCCCTTCTATCAGATGGACAACGTGACAACGGCCGCCGTGGTCAAAGGATGGACCGAGTGTCATGGTCTGGCCGGGGAGGGCTATGACGGGGTGATTGCCGATGAGTTCTCCAATTCGGGGCACGGCGGCATCGGAAAGTATCCCTTTTACGCCGAGGCGCTCCGGCAGATTGCGCAAGACCCGAAATACAAAGGGAAGCTCTTCTATCTGTACTGCATGCCCATGTACGGTGGAGAGGCTTCCATGGATCTCTTGAAGGCCGTCATCGAAACCGGGAACAAGTGGGCCGAGGAAAAGTACCTTGTCGAACAACCCACCGAGCAAGCGGCAAAGGCGTACATGAACCTTCGATTGAGGGAGAATCTGCTGGGCTACCATGCGACGGTTCCAGACTGTGCGCGACATATGATCACCACGCTCGGATTCATGTCCGCTCCGCCGGAGACGCTGGATATCAGCCCGGCCGTGGATTTCAAGGTCTACATGGACATGCAGATGAACCTGCTGGCCAACGACCCCGTCTTCTTCGGCCTGTACGGCATTCACTGGTACCATAACGGCTATGTGGACGAAGAGGACCTGCGTTGGACGGCGAAGCTCTTCAGACACTACGGGATCGAAGGCAAGCGCGACCGGCTCACCAGCGACCCGTACATCGTGTCGCACATCAAGAACCCGGACTTCGACCAGGGCGCCGCGGAATGGACGCTGGCCCCCGCGGAGCCGGACGCCATCTCCGTCAAGCATGCGACCGGATACGGGAGCCTGCAGACCCGCTGCAGCGGCGGCGACGAGAAGGCGGGGGACAATTTCCTTCTGATGCGGCGCAGCGCCAAGGCGCCGAACCGCGCGTCTCAGAAGATCACACGCCTGACGCCGGGGCGGACTTACTCGGTGAAGATGTTCACCGCCGACTACAACGAGCTGCAGACGGCGAAATCAACCCAGAACAAGCACGCCGTCAACATCCGGATTGACGGCGTCGAGTTGATTCCCGAAAAGGGATTTCAGCAGATGTTCCCGAGCGGCCTGGCCGGACATACGTATGGTCCGTTCAAGGACGGAAACAATCTCTACATTACGTATCACCGCGTCGTCTTCCGCGCCAAGAGCCCGGAGGCGATGCTGACTCTCTCTGACTGGGGGAACGACAACGAACCCGTCGGCCCCATTGGGCAGCAACTGATGTTCAATTTCGTCGAGGTCCAGCCGTACCTGGAGAAGTGAGTGCCGGAGCCGCGTCGCACTCGTAGAGGAAGCCGAGGTGTCCGGGGATCATCGGACGGCGGCCCACCATGACGGGGAGTTTTAGGAGGAAGACCATGTGGTGCGGAAGAACGTGTTTGTCGGCGCAGCGGATGATTGGTTTGGTGTTTCTGCTTCTCTGCGTTGCGCTCTGCGGGATCGCCGCCGCGCAGGCGCCGGAGGCCGTGGAAAAGGCGTCTCCCGCCGCGGAACCGGCGAAGGGGCCGGTGGTCCTCTATCATTTTGATGAAGGGGAAGGACAGCTTGCGCGCAACGCCGTGGCCGACGGAAAGGACGGCGCGATCCATGACGCGACGTACGTCAAGGCCGGCGACGGCTTTGCGCTGCACTTCAACGGTGACAACAATTATGTCACGCTCCCGGACAAGACCGCAAACATTTCGGGGGAAAATCTCTCCATCGAGTGTTGGTTCCGCGTGGCCGACCCGGAGGCGACTTGGCGCGGTCTCTGCGGGGATTACCACAGCGGGACGGCCGGCTACATGCTGGTCTACACGGGATCGGCGGCCTTCTACAACGGGCTTCAGTCCAAGGCCGTTTCCAGCGGGAAGAGCCTCAGCGATCGCAAGTGGCATCACGTGGCGGGCGTGTTGGACAAGGGAACGATGCGTATGTACGTGGACGGCGTTGCCGAGGAGAGTGTACAGACCGGGCAGTCAGTGGTCGCCAGTACGTACCCCTTCGAGATCGGGCGCTATGGGTTCGGGAAGTCGTTCAACGGCGAGATTGACGAAGTAGCGGTGTATGACCGCCCCTTGACTGCCGACGAAATCAAGGCGCACTACGAGGAAGGGAAGCGGTGATCGCCGCCATCTGGACGGAGCTTCCCTCTGACTTTCTCTGTTGGGAGTTCGGACATGGCTGATTTCACGGTTCTGGATGACGACCGATACATATGGGACACGGAACTCGCCGACTTCATGCCGAAGCGGGCTTTTGACGCCCATGCGCATCTGTTCGATTTGTCCTTCTACAGCGAGACGGACGCCGCCAAGATGCCTTTCTTCGCACGCTTGCAGCGTCTGACGGCCGCCGATACGCGCGCGCATTTCGCGGCGCTGTTCCCGGAACGGGAGTTTCACTTTCTCTTCATGGGCAACCCGCGCAAGCACTGCGACATGGACGGCCTGCACGGGTACATTGCCGCGGAAGTGGCGACCGACCCCGGCTCCATCGGCCTGATGCTGGCTTTGCCGGAATGGACGCCAAAGGAGATCGAGCGCACGCTGGACCGGCACGGGTTCCGAGGGTTCAAGCCGTACATGTGCTTTTCGACCAATCCCGATTCCGCGCAGAGCACGATCCTGGAGATGCTCCCCATCCATTACTGGGAGATCGCCCAAGAGCGGGAATTGATCGTGCTCCTTCACATGGGCCGCCACCAGGCGCTTGCCGATCCGGTGAACCAGCGGCAGATTCAAGAGCTCGCTGCGCGATTTCCGCGCGTGCGGTTCCAGTTGGCCCATTGCGCGCGATGTTTCACGCCCCAGATTGCCGAAGAGGGCTTGCCGCGCGTGGCCCAGCTTCCGAATGTCTTCGTGGATACCTCAGCCGTTTGTGAAACCGAGGTCTTTAACATCCTGTTCGACGTCTGGCCGCGGGAGCGCATCCTCTTTGGGACGGACATGCCCGTCGGGATCCTGCGCGGGAAGTACGTGGCCTTTGGCCGGGGGTGGTTCGGCGTATATGAGCGACATAAGGAGGTGTTCAACGCCAGTCATGTACCCTATGGCCCGACATTCATCGCATACGAGAACCTTCGCGCCATGCGCGCGGCGGCGAGACGTCACCGGTGGGGCAAGGCCGAACTGGAGGATATCTTCCTGAATAACGCCGTGCGGCTGCTTGGCTTGAACGACGGAAAGGCTGGATAGGATGCAGACCGCAAGTTACCTCGTGGGATTCGGAGAGGCGGACATTACGCCGAGAGATCCCGTCCGGCTTCATGGATACTACTATGAGAGGGTGTCCACCGCGGTGCACGACCGGCTCCGCGCGCGGAGCATGGCCGTCTCGGACGGCCGTTGCCGCCTGGTCATCTGCATCGCAGACCTCGTTCGGCTGACGGGAGAGGTGGTTGCGGAGACGCGGAAGCTCATTCGGGAGTCTTGCGGACTTGGCGCCGAGAATCTGTTGCTGGCGGTCATCCACACGCATACCGGTCCCGTTGTCGACGCGGGCACGCCCTATGCGGCGACCCTGCCCCGGCTTCTTGCGGAGTCGGTTCGGCTCGCCCTTCAGGATTTGTCGTCCGCAGAACTCCAGATGGCGCACGCGGAGGGCCCCGCCGTTCAGTTCATCCGTCGGTACCGGATGAAGGACGGCTCGGTGAGGACGAATCCTGGAATCCTGAACCCGGATGTGGTTGCGCCCATCGGCGTCGTGGACCCGGAGTTGTCGGTTCTCTTGGCCACGGATGCGGGGCGGGTACGCGGCGGACTCGTCCATTTTGCGCTCCATTGCGATACCATCGGTGGGACCGAAATATCGGCGGACTGGACGTATTACGTGCGCAAGCGAATGCAGAAGGAGTTTGGGGAGAATCTGCGCCTGCTCACGCCGATCGGCCCCGCCGGGGACGTCAATCACTGGAACGTATTCGCCGATGTCTCTCTCCGGGGCTTTGCTGAGGCTGAACGGATTGGCTGCGCGATCGGGGATGTCGCCGTCAAGGCCCTCCGCGACGGAACACAACGGGTCGCTGCCGGAAAGGTTATCGGTCTGCGGAAGGAGATCGAAGTTCTGTTGAGGATGCCGTCGAAGGCGGAACTCGCCGCGGCTCGGCAAGTCCTCTCGCAGCCGCCTCCCAAGGGTGTGGACTTCACCATGGAACGCGTCGAAGCCCTCCGGTGTGTTCGTGTGGCGGAGATCGGGCCGGCAGTCAGGGCCGATATCGGCCTCCTCGCGTTTGGCGACGTTGCGCTCGTGGGCATACCGGCCGAGTTTTTCACGGAATTGGGCCGCGAAATTAAGCGGAAGTCTCCGTTCCGACACACCCTGGTCGTCACCCTGGCCCATGCCAGCCTGGTTTACATCGGCGCCAGGCGGAACTACGAGGAAGGGGGCTATGAAATGACCTCGTCCATCGTGGTTCCGGGAACGGGTGAACAGATGGTAGATGCGGTGCTGGAATTGCTGAACAAAGCCAGGAACATGTCCGACTGACCGCGATCTGCCGCGTTCACGGGATGGTCCGACAAGAATGAGTAAATCATGTCCAGAACGGCGACTATGCACAATGTTCTGATAGTAGGCGGTGGCAGCATCGGCGAGAGGCACCTTCGCTGCTTCCTGGCGACAGGACGCGTGACGGTTTCACTCTGCGAGAGCAGGAAAGAGCGTCTCAGTGATCTGGCCGCGAAATACCCGTTGACGGGATCCTTTGAGAACATCGAGGCCGTCGCTCTTTCGGAGTTCAGCGCCGCCGTGATATGCGTCCCGGCGCCCCTGCACATTCCCCTCGCCCGCCGGTTCGCAGAAGCCGGCCTGCACCTCCTGATTGAGAAGCCGCTCGCAATCAGCCTGGACGGGGTTGAGGAATTGAGTCGCGTGGTGGACGAGAAACGACTCGTCGTGGGTGTGGCCCATGTCGCCCGAGCCAGGCGCGTGAGCCGGGCCGTGAAAGAGTTGGCGGACTCCGGCGTAATCGGTCCGGTGCGCAGCGCTGTGCTGATGAGCGGTTACGACCACCGCCAGGCCCGGCCCGACTACCGTGAGACGTACTTCGCGCGGCGCGAGACCGGCGGCGGGGTCATTCAGGACGCCCTGCCTCATTCCGTCAACCTGGTCCAGTGGCTGATGGGACCGGTGGCGAGCGTCATGGCGGCCTACGATCATCTAGAGATCGAGGACATTGAGGCGGATGACACGGCGTCGCTGCTCCTGAGGTTCCGCGACAACGGCGCCATGGGGAATCTCCACTGCAACGCGTGGCAAGCTTGTAGAAGCAATACCATCAGCCTGGCGGGTCCGGAAGGGAATATTCTCGGCGATGTCACACAGAGCAGAGTAGGAATGTTCCTGCGCAAGCGGCAGGAATGGACGTGGACGGACATCCCTCGCGAACAACCGGACGCCAAAGGACAGTTGGACGAGCCTTTCGTGGTTCAGGCCAACAATTTCCTCGACGCGATTGCAGGGCGCGGACGGCTCCTGTGCACGCTGGCCGAAGCGCAGCACACCGTTGAGGTGTGCATGGCGGCCCTAGAAAGCGGACGCCGGCGGCAAACCGTGGATATTCTCGTAAAGAGCGCAGTGGGAGGACGCGATGCTTAGATTGGGCATCATCGGACTTAGCCTGGGCAACGGCCATCCCTATTCCTGGTCGGCGATCTTCAATGGATACGACAAGCAGAGGATGGCAAAATGCCCTTTTCCGACGATCCCGGACTACCTCGGCAAGGTGGACCCGGCGATGATGGGGATCGAAGGCGCGCGCGTCACGCATATCTGGACGCAAGACAGGACTGTCTCCGAGGACGTGGCGGGCGCCTCGCGGATTGACCATGTTGCGGACGACGCGGCGGACCTCATCGGCGCGGTGGACGCCGTGATTCTCGCCCGGGATGACGGGGAGAATCATCTCCGCATGGCGAAGCCGTTCATCGAGGCGGATATTCCCATCCTGATTGACAAGCCTTTGACCGATAACGCCGAGGACCTGCGCCAATTCGTAAAATACTACGAAGCAGGGAAGCCGATCATGTCGTGCTCCAGCGTGCGGTATTCGGCTGCGCTTTGCCGGGCCAAAGAGCAAGCGGGGCGGGTTCTCACGGCGCATGCCATCACGGGAAAGTACTGGCGCACGTACGGCATCCATCTCATCGAGGGCATCTATGCGGTCATGGGCGGCGGCGTGGGAGTTGTTCAGAATGTCGGGCGCGAAGGAGAGGAGATCGTCCACCTGCAGTACGCGGACGGCAGGCATGCCATCCTTCAGACCTTCAAGAACATCAAGTACGTCAACCATCTCAGCTTCTATGGGGAATCCGGGTACGCGATTGTTGCGGAATCAGACCCGTATTCCTCCTTCAAGGCCATGCTCACGGATTTCGTGAAGATGCTGAAGACAGGCAAGCCGGTCCTCGACTGGCGGCAGACGGTCGAGACGGCCTGGATCGTATCCGCGGCTATGCGGTCGCTTCGGGAAGGGAGTCGTATCGTGCGCCTGAGCGAAATAGCATGAGATTAGGCGTCTGAAAGAATTGAGGAGGCGTTTGCCAATGGCTGCAGACTGCGGACTTTTCTCTCTCAAGGACAAGGTGATCGTCGTCACCGGTGGGACCAAGAGATATGGCTATCACTTCTGCGAAGCGTTGGCCGACGCCGGCGGCACCGTCGCTCTCACCTCGCGGGACAGGAAACGTGCGGAGGAGACGGCAGCGGCATTCAGGAGCAAAGGTCTCAATGTCTGCGGGTACAGCCTGGAACAGGGGGAGGACGACTCGATTGAAGACTTCGTTCAGTCCGTCATCCGAGACCACGGCAAGATTGACGTTCTCGTCAACAGCGCCCGCCGCATCCCGCAGCGGCAGGGCGGCGAAATCACCAGAGAGGAACTAGAGAAACAGTTCGCCGTCAATTGCGTCGGCCTGATTCTCCTTACGCGCCGCGTCGTCGAGGAGATGAAGACAGCCTGCAAAGGGAACATCATCAACATCGGGTCCATCTACGGCATGGGAGGGCAGGATCTCTCCATCTATGAGGATCCGGACAAGAACACCTCGCACGACTACCCGATTCAGAAGGGCGGAATCATCGCCTATACCAAACAGTTGGCCACCACCCTGGCGCAGCACGGCATCCGGGCCAACTGCTTGACCCTGGGGGGGCTTCGCGGAACAGAGCCTCCGGACTCGGTGTTTCTGAAGCGTTACTGCAAGAAAGTTCCGCTGGGCCGCATGGCGGACGGGGAGGACGCGAAAGGCCCCATCGTGTTTCTGGCTTCCGATGCGTCGGCGTACATGACAGGCGCCAATCTTATCGTGGATGGTGGATGGACGGCGTGGTGAGTGATTGCCGGCTTCCGAAAGGATTCTGAGACCAATGTTACGGACAGCAGTTCAGCGCCCTGGCGCGCAAATGACGTCGCGCGCGAGAGTTCTTGCGGCCATTCGCGGCGAGCCGGTGGACCGGGCGCCGAACATGCCGCTCGTCAAGCAGTTCTGCACTCGGCAAATGGGCGGCGACTTCATGGAATACAACCGCGATCACCGCGTGCTGGCGGACTCGCAACTGCGGCTGCACGAGCGGTGGCCGTTCGACTGCTTCAACGTGCTGGGGCATCCTTACCGCGAGGCGTCCGACGCAGGTCTGCCGCTTCTCTGGCGGAAGGACGCCGGGCCTGAAGCGAACGGCGTGCTTGTGAAGGAGAGGGGAGACATCGCCGTAATCCGCTGGCCCGAGCCCGAAGCGGGCCCGCTCATGCGGGACCGCATCGCCGCGATTCGGCGTTTCAAGGCGTGCCGGCCGGATGTGGCCGTGCTCGGCTGGGTGGAAGGCTGTTTTGCCCAAGCGGCCACGTTCATGGGCATGGAACGTGCCATGACGGCCCTTGCCCTGGAGCCGGACTTGATGCGGGAGCTGCTGGACTTCATCTTGCCGCGTGAAGTCGCTTTTGCCAGGGCGCAGATCGAAGCCGGAGCGGACCTCATCGGCGTGGGCGATGCCGCCGCCTCGCTCATCAGCAGCGACCTTTATTGCGCGTTGGTCCTTCCGTATGAGCGCGACCTTGTCGGCGCCATCCGCCGGGCCGGAGCGCCGGCCAAGCTCCACATCTGCGGCGACATCAGGCATCTGCTTTCCGACATCGCCACGACAGGGGCGGACATGGTCGACATTGACTGGATGGTGGACTTGACGGAAGCCCGCCATCTTCTCGGGCCGGACGTATGCCTATGTGGGAACTTCGATCCGGTGGCGATCCTGCTCCGGTCAACGCCGGAGGAGGTCAGGCAATCGTGCCTTCGATGCGTTCGGGAAGCGGGCGCTCCGTTTGTGTTGGCCCCCGGGTGTGAGGTGCCGCCCGACACGCCGGCGGAGAACTTCGCCGCCTTGTGCCTGCCCTATGGAACGACGAGAGGGATCTGAGGAAGGGACCGTAGAATGCCGCAACTGGAGATAGTTGACGGGATGATGCAGGTTCACATGACCATCGTGACGAACACCATCGCATATGCCCGTAGAACGAAATCTCGCCCGGCAGACGGGCCAAACCGCGGTGCTCAAGGAACGGGCGGAAGTGTTCTATGAAATCGCTCACGGACAAACTGAAACAGCACATTCATGATATGAGCCACGGCGCCGCGCTGGTCGGGGTCGCGTCTATGGATCGGTTCAACGGCGCTCCTCGGGGTCATCATCCTTCGGACTTCCTGGCGGGTGCGCGTTCGGTCGTAGCCATCGCCCTGCCCATCGTGTCCGGCCTCATGAACTGGCACGAGTACTTGGAAAAGTCGGACGTGATCAAGGAGACGGACACGCACGTGGGCAAGGAGGGCGCCCGGCAGCCCTGGAGCCCGCGCACGGTCATCCGCAAGCACATCGAGCGCCGCTGCTGCTATGAAGTGATCAACAATGAACTGCAATCGCTCAGCATGCATGGCGCGATCTTCTTGGAGAATGCGGGCTATCCTTCGACGTATTTGCCGACTACATATGGACAAACGCTCTCCTGGCCCGGCAATTACCAATGGGATTTCCCCAAGCCTCCGCAGGGCTTCGCCCCTTTCTCGCACCGGCATGCGGCCGTGGCCGCAGGACTGGGCGCTTTCGGACTAAACAACCTGGTGCTCACCCGGCAGTACGGACCGAGGCAGCGACTTGTCTCCGTCATCACCGCCGCACCGCTCGATGCGGACGGGCTCGTCAGGGAACCGGTTTGTCTGGGAACGAAGTGTTCGCTATGCGTCAAGAAATGTCCGGCCCGCGCCCTTGGCGATACGGTCGAGTTCGTCATGGCGGGACAGAAGAGCATGCTGGCAAAGGTCGACATAGAGGCGTGTCGCGGATACTACAAGGACAGCGCCCTTGGTTCGCAGTGTGGCAGGGAGTGCATGATGTGCTGCCCGCTTGCGCACGGAGCAGGCCACAAGGGAAAAGGATAATGCCCAATCCCTGCGAAGAGGTTCTTGACGCCTTGTGCCGATCCCATGTGACGCTATCAGGGACTTGAGGAAGGAGCCGTAGAATGCCGCAACTGGAGATATGCGGAGAAGGAATCAAGGTCGTCGTACGCGACGATTTCGGCATCACAGTGTTCGCGCGCGATGGACGGTCCCTTTGGGACAGTTGCAGAAGCCGGATTCCCGCGGCTGTCGTGCGCCGGGACGCTGGAGCGCCGCTGGCAGTGCCGCTGGCGACCGCCCGGAATGTCTCGTTCGCTCCATTCGGAGAAGGAGCCTACCGTGGCCGGGTCGTTCGGCTAGCGGGCCTCACGGGCGCCGATGCGGTACTGGACCTTGCCTTTGCGGTGGAGCCGAACAGGGACGAAGTGATGGTTCAGGTAGAACAGGTCGGCGGGACGGACACGGTGGCCGACGTGGAGCATTTCTACCGCTTTGAGAAACCGGTGGCGGACGGCGGATTCATGTTGCTCCCGCGCGGCTCCGGCTACCTCGTCCCCGCCGAATGCCAGGACGCGCTTCCCGGTGAAGGCCATCGAAACTGGGAAGGGGAGCACAGTTCCTTCATCGGGGCCTGCTGGACACTGCCGCTGTTCGGAATGACAAAGGGGAACGGCGACGCTTGGTGTGCGATCATCGAGAGCTGGTGGGACTGTGAAGTCAAGGAGGAGCACATTCCCGGACAAGCTTCTGCGCTCGATTTCAACTGGCGCAGTTCGCTGGGCAAGCTCAATTACGCGCGCAGGTTTCTCCTGCGATTCGACCACGGCATGGACCACGTCTCCATGGCCAAGCTCTATCGCGCGTACGCCGCAAAGCAGGGGCTTGTGCGCACCCTCGAAGAGAAAGCGGCACAGACTCCTGCGCTTCGGCAATACCTGGAAGGCATTCTGTTTCGCTGGCCGGCATGGAAGGCGGACGACGAGGCTGCCGTGCTGGAGGGCATCCGGCGCTTGCAGAATATGGGAATGAAGGTCAACTTCTTCTTCCCGAAATGGTCTTCCGCCGGCTATGCGGCGGATCAGGACGCGGACACGAGTGCGGACTGCAATTGGCAGGCCTCCCTGCACCCGAACCCGGTGCCCGGCGGTTGGCCGGTCTTGGTGAAGCTTGCGGAGAAAGTGCGCGGGATGGGCTGTGTCATCCAAGGCTTCACAAATATGCTATCGCAGAACGCCGACGGAGTCGAGTATGATGAAGCGCGCTGGCCAGTGGACGCTAATGGACAACGCTGCCGCAACCTCAGCACGCACGATGCTCCAGCACGTTTGACTCGCATGCTCAATCATCTCCGGGACATGGGATTGAAGCAGGATGTACTCTATTTCGACAGCTACGCCGCGCACGGCGCTCCGCCGGAGGACTTCTCTCCCGCTCATCCCGTAACCCGTCGTCAGGCCTTCGAGACGGAAAACGCCTGTTTCGCGGAAACTCGTCGCCGGGGGATCATGCCGGGCGCGGAACTGGCGCGTTTCTGGTGCATCGGCGACTGCGATTACTTTTTCTTCACCGACTGGTCATCCGATCGCCTGACGAACGTGTTCACCCAGGGGGCGCCCGCCCCTGTCGGCGAGCCGGTTCCGCTCTTCGAGCTCGTCTTCCATGAATGCTATATGGCCGGGTTCTCCGGCGGCGGGTACGCTGTGTACGCCCCGGGCTTTGACTGGTGGGGTGACCGCACGCCGCGGCTGTATGAGATGCTATTTGCTTCCGCCCCGGCTTACAATTGGCTGCCGGAGGGAACGGTGCCCGTGTACGACTGGCAGGAGGAGAAGACGCGGCGTCGCTGCGCCTGGCTCAAGCGCTGGAGCGCCTACTACCGCGCCGTTGCGACCTCTGAGATGCTCTCGCACCGGTTCCTTTCACGGGACCGCCGACAACAGCGGACCGAATTTGCCAATGGCGTTGCGGCATCATTCGACATGGCAGGAAACCGCTTCTGCGTCGCTGGCGTCAATGGGTTCACTGGCCAGTGGGAGACCCCCGAGGAACTCTATTCATGACGCAGGAACTCCGAGGTCTGGGACGGGGGATCAGGTCCTGTTGCACGGAAAACTCCGGTCAAGAGGTGAGTGGCGAGATGAACACGTTGGGGATTTGCGGCAGTCGAATCAGAGTGGTCATCGCCCCCGACCTGACCCTCGCAGTGCTCTCGCGCGAGGGCCGAACCCTGTGGCGAAGTTCGACTTCCCACAAGCCGGTTGCACAAGTACGCCCTGCCGGGCAGCCGCTTCGCGCAGTGCCCCTGGCCGAGGCCGCCCAAGTTTCTGCGCGCCCGTTTGAGGAAGGCCCATATCGCGGTCACACCGTCCGCCTCTCCGGGCTGAACGGCGCCGATGCAGTACTTGAGGCGAGTTTTGGAGTCAACCCGAAGACGGACGAACTGCTGGTGCAAGTGGCGCAGGTCGACGGTCCGGACAGCGTGGTAGCCGTGGAACACTTCTACCGGTTCGAGAAACTCGTCTCCGAGGGTGGCTATGTGGTGGCGCCACGGGGATCGGGGTACATCATCCCGGCGGACTGCCCGGACGCCCTCCCGGGAGAAGATGACATGGAGCCGTCCTGGGTCGGCGCCAACTGGGCGATGCCGATGTTCGGGATGGTCAGTGCCAAGTCCGCCCTGTGTGCCATTGTGGATACGTGGTGGGACTTCCAGGTGCAGGTGCATCACCAGCCTGGGGTGAAGTCGTTCTTGGACTTCAGTTGGGCGGAAAGCCTCGGAAAGCTGGCTTATCCCCGCCGCCTCATCATCCGCATTGCCGAGGACATGGGCTACGTGGCGATGGCAAAAGTCTACCGCGAATACGCCAGGAAACACGGAGTCGTGCGCACTCTGGAGGAGAAGGCCCATCAAACCCCCGCTATTCACCAGGCCATTCGCAACGTCCTCTACCGCTGGCCCGCATGGAACAGCAAGGACGGTCCTGCGGCGTTGGAGGACATCCGCAGGATGAGAGAGATGGGTCTGGGCGTCACCTTCTTTTTCCCCAAGTGGTCGGCCTTGGGATATGACCCGAAGACCGGCGAGTTGAGGCCCCATCCGGACGGCGCGGTGGGCGAGGCGGGCTGGCAGGCTTACCTGCTGGACGATCCTGTCCCCGGCGGCTGGCGGACTCTGGTCCACCTTGCCGAAGAGGCCCGCAAGATGGGCGCTCTGGTCCAGGGGATGTTTGTTATGCGTTGGCACTTCAGAGATGCGCCCGGCTACAACGAAGACCGCTTCGCCCGCGAAGAGGACGGCAACGTTGTTGACGGGGCCTCCCTCTCCCACAATGCCGGCGCCCATGATGACGAGGCGCGTCTGAAGCCTGCGCTCGACAACGCCGCCGCCCATGGCCTCAGGTTCGACGCCTTATACTTTGATGGTTACGCGGCATTCCGCCCTCTGCCACAAGATTTCTCGCCGGAGCACGTGGTGACGCGCAGACAGAAGTACGAGATGCAGAACGCCGTGTTCGCCGAGGTGCGCCGGCGGGGGATGATACCGGGTGGCGAACTGCGCCGTTTCTGGGCCATTCCTGATTGTGATTGGTTCTTCTACACCGATTGGTCAAATGAGCGTCAAGGAAACGTTGCTTCGGCGCAGACCCGTGCCCCCGCGGGAGAGCCTGTTCCTCTCTGCCAGCTCGCGTTCGGTGATTGCTGTATGTCGGGGTTCTCGGGGAATGCGTGTGGCCCCCAGTACAACTGGTTCCCTGGTCGCACGCCCAGGCTCTACGAACTGATGTACGCTTCTCAGCCGTGCTACAACTGGCTGGTGCCGCAAACCGGCTTCGCCCCCGTCCCCGACTGGAATGATGAGACGGCGAAGCGGCGGTTCGAGTGGCTGAAGAGATGGAGCGCCTTCTACCGGACGGTCGCCATGTCGGAGATGGTCTCGCACCAGTTCCTCTCCCCGGACCGGAAGCATCAGCGGGTGGAGTTCGCGAACGGCGTGGCAGCGGAATTTGATATGGCGGGAAACCGCTTTCGCATCACGGGCGCCAAAGGCTTCACCGGCGATTGGGAGACCCCCGAAGAACTCTGAAACGCGGGTTCTACTCACGCTGATTCAGCAAAGAGGAGGAAGTAGAACGATGACTAACTCGAAAACATCCCCTGGCGCGCCTTCCGAGAAAGCCGCTCTTGCCGGGAAACTGGCTGGAAGCCGGGCCGAGCGGGCCGTCTGGGTCTTCTGCGGAGACAGCATTACGGACGGCATGACGCGCACGCAAGGCCGTCGCAACTACGTCGAGCTGGTTGCCTACCGGGTTCGCGAGGAAAGGGGACAGGTTCTGCATGCCTTCGTCAACACGGCGGTCCGAGGCGCCATCACGGCTGACATTCTGGGGGATCTTGAGTACAGGGTACTGCGCTACCAGCCGAATATTTTCAGTCTCATGATCGGAATGAACGACTGCGTCCGGCTGACCCAGGAGCAGTTTCGGGCGAACCTGGAGAGCATTGTCGGGCAGGTCCGGCAACGATGCGGAGCCGAAGTCGTTCTTCAGACCTGCAATGCGATCCATCCGGAACTCCACCCGGAAAGGGGGGCCTTCCCGTTGTTCATGAAGGTTCTTCGTCAGACGGCGCACGACCTCGGCGCGTTCCTTGTGGATCATTGTGCCGTCTGGGAGGAAACGCGAGTTCAGCGCCGGGCCGTGTTTGATTCGTGGATGGCCGACCGTGGGCACCCCAACGCGCTGGGACACTGGGTGCTTGCCGACCGAATCCTCCGCGACCTGGATCTGGGAGCGATTGAGCAGACCGCCCCCGTGCCGTCCGTCATTGAGACCACTCGTCAGGACCGACGTTCATGAAACGCAATTGGCGTCATGAGGAACTCCGATTCCGCCTCTATCCCGAGGGGGATGTGCACTTTGTGGACAAGCGGGTGACTCAGCCCGTCACCTTCGCCCATGTGGCGGACCTGCACCTGTTGCCGCATCCCGCGGCGCTTTGGCCGCTGCAGTACCGCGAGGCGATGGGTTGGTGGGACAAGAGGTTCGGACATCCCCACGACGTTCTGTCGCGCTTGCTTGACGATATTCGGGCGCGGAACGTGGATTTTGTCCTCTTCGGCGGGGATAACCTGGACTGCTACCAACCTGAAGCGGCGGAGCATCTGCTCCGGCAGTGCCGTGCGCGGGGGCTCGTCGCCTGCTTTCAACTTGGTAACCACGACTGGCAACCCGAGCCGACCCGGTACGCCGCGCACGAATGCGAGGAGGGGACGAGAAAGGCCAATTGCCGGGAGCTTATGCGGCGCTGGGATATGCCCGGCCCATATTACGCGTTTGAGCGCCGAGGCGTCAGGTTCATTGTTCTGGATACGCCGTATGCCAAACTCAAGAATGGCGACTACGCCGGGACCTTCGACAAGACGCAAGTGGACTGGTTCACGACTCAACTGGACTGGGAAGGTCCAATCATCGCCTTCCATCATGTGCCGTTCAATCTGCCCACGTTGGAGCGCCGGCTGCGCGCCGTGTGGTTGGGCATTCTGGGGAGCATCCGTCAGGACCGGAATGGGCGCAAAGTTTCCAGGGAGATTCGAGATTGCGCGAATGTGCTCGGTACGTTCACGGCCCACGCCCACATGCGCAGTGAAGACCCGATGGGCCGGGTGTGGCAGTTCATGGCGCCTCCGGCGCATGAGGGACAGTGGCGTTGTGTCACGATCGCCGCCACCGCTCCCCCCAAGTCTGTGCGCGTGCCGGGAGAGCCTACCGTGGCTTCAGGCGCGTAAACCATAGTGGAGGTGGGAAGCTACATATTATGAAAGCGGCAAGAATTCTCAGGCAGAAGATCGCTGAGAAGCGACCCACAATCGGCGTGATCGTCATCGATCACCTCTGGCAGGGCCTGGTCGAAATCTGCATGAACGCCGGGGCGGACTTCATGATTCTTGACGGAGAACACGCCGACCATGGCGGCGTCGCGCTTTCGAACGCGTTCGCCATGGGGCGGACGCTTGACTTCCCGATGCTCTACCGGCCGGGCCGGACCGACGCCGCTGGAATCCGCCTCGCCCTGGACCTGGGGCCCTGCGGACTGATGCTGCCGATGATAGACCGTCCCGCTCAGCTCGACGAAGTCCGCGACGCGATATACATGCCACCCCGTGGCCGTCGTCGGCCCGGTGGAGCGGGCAACCGCTGGCCAAAGTCCTTTCAATACGCCGACTGGAAACAGGACGTCGAGGATGATCTGCTCATCCTGCCGCAGATCGAGAGTCCCGAGGGGGTGGAGAATGCCGAATCGATTGCCCGGCACGAGGTCACGACGCACCTGGCCAGCGGGCCCTACGACCTCTCCGCGCGGCTGGGCGTCTGCTGGGACCCGGAAGCCCCGGCGCTCGTGGCCGCGCTGAGTCGCGCACATGACGCCGCCAGACGCTGCGGCAAGACGCTGATGACCGTCGGTCCGGCCGCATTGATCCGGCGGCTCGGTCTCCATTTTTATGTGGTTGCGGAACCCTCCTCTTTGTTGGAGGCAAAGCTCAAGGAACTGGTGGCGGAGAGTCGGAAGGGCGTAGGGTCATGACAAAGGAGAGCGCCGCGAAAAATGCGCCGAAGGCTGCCGCATCACGTGAGCGAAAGGGGGTACGCTCTGAAAAGACACGCGTTGAGGGGATGATTGTGCCATTGGTTACTCCTCTTGCCGAGGACTATGCCGTTGACGTGCCGGCGTTGAGGTCTCTGTGCGAAATCCAGATCGAGGCGGGCACGGACGTCTTCTTCGCTCTGGGAACGACGGGGGAATACTACGGGCTGGCATCAGATCAACGCCGGGAAGTCGTTGAGACTATCGTGGAAACCGTGGCGGGTCGGGTGCCGATCCTCATCGGCGTGTGCGGCGACAGCACTGTGGCGTCACTGAAGGCCCTTGACGACTACAGGCATGTCCGTGCGGCCGGTTACGTGGCGAGCGCACCATACTTTATGGACTATTCTCAGGAGGAACTGCTCGACCACTTTCGGGCGATCGCCGAAGCCGCCGGTCAACCCATCGTGCTCTACAATCTGCCGGCGCGTTACCGGCATTGCCTGGAGCCTGACACGGTCGGGCAACTTCTCTCCGAGAAGTGCGTTGTCGGTATTAAGGATTCGTCAGGCGACAAATTGTACCTGCGGCAGATGCTGGATCTGAAGAGACCCTTTCCCTCATTCCGGGTGTTTGAAGGCGCGCTTCCGAGCCTTCCTGAGACATGTCGTTGGGGGATTGACGGTTCGGTGATGGCGTTCGCGAATCTTCTGCCTGGCGAATTTGCCGGCTTCTGGCAGAGTGTCCGGGCGGTGGACTGGACGCAGGCGGAGAAGCGCGTGTCGCGGCTCGTGGACTTCTTTCAAGAGGTCCAATCGTTGGGCCGGGAGGTAGCGGTCCTGAAGGCCTGTATGGCCCTCAAAGGCTGGTGTCGGCCGACTCTCGTGCAGCCGGGGGTTCCCCTGGGGGACGAAACAACGGCGCGGCTTCGAGCAGCGTTGAACTCAGTGTGCGTTGAGCCGGTTGGAAATCGGGCGTCGTCACGCAAACAGAAAGGAGGCAGTACAGGATGAGACTTCAACCATTGCCGGCCACGGAATATGCCCGGCGCGTCAAGCGGGTGCAGGAAGAGTTGAAGAATGAAGGCCTGGACGCGCTGGTCGGGTACAGCAGCGAGTGCGAGAGCGGGACGTCGCGATATCTGACGGGCTTCTGGCCGTTCTTCGATTTCGCGGGGGTGGTTGTTCCGGCGAAGGGGGACGCGGTCTTGGTCACGGGCGGCCCGGAGTCGCTGGAGTTTGCGAAGACGTTCGCGACGGCGCCGGAGATATGCGTGAACCCGCTGTTTGTGGAGTCCTGCGCGCCGGAATGGGTGCCCAAGGTGAAGGGGGAGAG
>Ga0209516_1000031_pt1 | contig 59757 bp, 50 predicted proteins | sample Napbiome12C3dose_FD_187716 | JGI IMG/M metagenome (GOLD analysis project Ga0209516, IMG submission 187716) | Groundwater microbial communities from S. Glens Falls, New York, USA - Naphthalene biodegradation metagenome 12C3dose (SPAdes) (version 2) ... | reverse complement strand
TTTTTCGCGTTCCCACGTGATCCGGTTTCGAATAATGAAATATCGTTCCGCCACTTCCTGAATTGCTGCCGATGACCGCCAATCACCGCAGATATAAATAGAAGCGGTCGGCTTCAGAGTCCTCACAAGCTTTGAGAGCCACGTATCCATCCACTTCGCATACGCATCGTGCGACGTTGCGCGAAAGGTGTTCGAGTGAAATGTTCTCGTCAGGTTATACGGCGGATCGAGAAAAAGCAGGTCGACAAATTTCTCAGGAAGAAACTCAAGAGCGGTTTCGAGACTTTGATTGATTGTGCGATTGAGAATGCTGTCGAAAGAAACGACGGATGAGAGTTTTAACAGTTGTTTTTGGTACAACTGAAAATCTTCTGATGAAAGTTGAATAGTCTTGTTGCGCGGCGCGGGCATATTTTTTGTCCGCTATTGTCGTGAACGATCTGCCAAAACCTGAGCAGGAGTTTTTCGTTTCTTCAGAGTGCGGTCGAAGTCGGAATCGAAACTGATAATCTCTAAATCATGCTTTTCACTTACCAAATATTGGTAGGCGTCATCAAAATCTAAGGTAAAACTTTTCATCACTTGGATCACATCCCGAATCTCATAGACTGAAAGTTGAAGAATTGATATCGATGGCTGTTTCAGGAGATCATCTAATAGTTGTTCAAGAACATTGAACTTGTTCGTCCGTGCTAAAAACAAGCATGCGGAATGAAAAGTAAAATCACTGCACGCTAATTGTGTTGTCGGCACCACTTCAAATAAGCGCTTAACCTCATCAGCGTGCTGCAACGGAAACAACAATTCAATTATAATATTAGTATCAAGAAGATATTTCACGTATGCGCCAGTCGTTGATTTTATGCTGAAGCTCAACAGAAGTGTATTGTTCCTTTAGATCAGATAAACCACCCGCCCAATCTAACTTTAAATACCTTGTACCTGTGTCTTTTTTCCCCTTTAAAAATTCAGCAAAGTCTTTCACTTCCTGAATTTTTTCTGGCGGCAGTGTCTTCACTATTTCCTGAAGTTCCAACTCTACATTCGACATAACAGATTCTCCTTTCGCTTAAAGATACTTTTTCCATCTGTAGAATTCAATAGCTATCTCAAGCGTCATTCTTCTTACGCTCGTGGATGAAATTGCTTATGCTGTTGTTTCAACACTTCTCTATCGATATGCGTGTAAATTTGCGTTGTCGAAATATCCGCGTGTCCCAACATCTCCTGCACCGCGCGAAGATCGGCGCCTCCTTCCAACAAATGCGTCGCAAACGAGTGGCGGAACGTATGCGGATGAATTTCCTTTGTGATGCCGGCGCGTTTGGTGTAATTCACGACGATCTGCCAGACAGAGACACGCGAGATTGGTGTGCCGCGTGCATTGAGGAACACGGCATCGTTCGTCCGTTTATTCTTTGCCAGATCGTTCCGCAGCCGCTTTTTGTAGAGATCGATCCACCGCAACGCATGCTCGCCGATCGGCACCAGGCGTTCTTTCGATCCTTTCCCGAATACGCGCACGAGTTGCTGCTCTTCCAGCATATTCGATTGTTTCAATCCCGTCAATTCCGATACGCGCATTCCTGTTGCATACAATGTTTCCAAAATTGCACGATCACGCCACACTAATTTCGACTCTCCTTCCCGCATCGGATTTGCCGATTCGAGAATTTCATTCACTTCTTCCACGCTCAACACATCCGGCAATGACTTACCGAGTTTGGGAAGTTCCACGTTCTGTGTCGGATTGTTCGCCGTGCGCTTTTCCCCCAGTAAAAACTTATGGAGTCCTTTAATGGCAGAAATATTTCGCGCCACACTCTTTGCCGAAAGACCGACCTTGTGCAGCATGGTGACATACTCCGCAATATGATCTTCCGTCACGTCATTCAACTCTTTGATTCCGCACTCCTCTAAAAACGCGACGTAGCGGTCGATATCTCGCCGGTATGCTTCAACGGTATTTCCGGCGAGAGATTTTTCCAGCATTAAAAATCGGAAGTAGGAATCTTTGTCGGATGTCATCGCAGATCAATGTTATCTATGGTACGCTGGAGTCGTTTATCGGAATCAGCTTTGGCAGCGGTATTGCTTTTTGCTTTATCAGCGGCGGGTTTTTCAATTTCCAGCTCCTGCACAGCGGATGATTCTTGTCCGGGATAGCGTAAGCGGGCATGATGCACACCGATCAAAATTTTGAGGAAACTTTCTTTGATATGATTCAGATCGCGCAGATTCAATGTGCTCTCATCCAGTTCACCTTCCAGCAGGCGCAGTTTGATCAGGGAATCAATGTTTGCCTCGATCTTTTCTGTCGTCGGTTCATCAATGGTGCGCGTTGACGCTTCCACACCGTCGGCAAGCATGAGGATCGCCGTCTCTTTGTTATTCGGTTTCGGTCCGGGATACCGGAAATCGGCTTCGTTCACTTCCGTTGTATTCTTTCGCTGCCGCAGCGCTTTTTCATAGAAAAAACCGATGCGCATCGTTCCGTGATGCATCGGAATAAACTTGATCACCGATTCGGGAAGATTTTTTTCGCGTGCAAGTTCTATTCCGTCTTCAATATGTGCTGCGATCACACGGGCGCTTTTGCGCGAACTCATGGTCCGATGTTTGTTCTCGGTACCAAGCTGGTTTTCGACGAATAATTCCGGATGAAGCATCTTACCGATATCATGATACAATCCGCCGACGCGGGCAAGTGTTGCGTTGGCGCCGATCGCTTCCGCGGCAGCAGCCGCAAGCGTCGCCACACTCACGCTGTGGTGGAATGTTCCGGGCGCTTTGTGTGACAGTTCTTTCAGCAACGGATGATTCAGATCCGATAGTTCCACCAATGTCAGCTCGGTCGAGATCTTAAAAATCCGTTCAAGGAAAATCAGCAGCCCATAGGTGATGATCGGAGAGAGAATTGCATTGAACGACGCAACAAGCAATTGATTGGCAACAACATCAACCGATTCGTACCGTTCCAATCCCAGCGCAATAATCGAAACGCTGTAGCCGAGAAAGATATAGATTATGGAACGGAAAATCTGCGTCCGTTTTTTGATATCGCGCGCTGTGTAAACAGCGAATGATCCGGCAACCAGAGACGCAAACGCGATTCCATAATCGTTTCCGCGAATACCGGCGATGAGCAAAGAAATAACGACGGTGCTGTAAAACGCGACACGGGAATCAAAAATTATTCCGAGCAGCATCGAAAGCACGGGCACAAGTATCAGGAAGCGGAGCGGCATTTCAACCGTGACAACAACAGACATATACGCGATGAACGAAACCGCCAGAAAGATCAAGGCGATCAGGAACAACTTTGTGTTATCATGATATATTTTTTCCCGAAAGAGGTACAAATACATTGTGAGGAGCCAGACTAAGGCAAAAATGTGGAGCAGTTTTCCCGCAAAGGTAATGTAGGTGTTGATACCGGCGCCGCGCTCTTGCTTTGCTTTTCGAAGAGAATCGAGTTTTAATTTTATTTCCGGCGTCACGCGTTCGCGTTTTGCAATAATACGTTCGCCTTCACTGACGGCGCCGACCGTCCGCGGAACAAGTTCCACGGCAAATTGAATCTCACGGTCTGTTTGTTCTTTCTGATAGATAATGTTCGGCATAAGAAACGAAAGAGCGATCTTCATCGCAACGGAGACCGTATCATTCTCTCCCTTATATCCCGTAATGAACGTCTGTTGAACGATCTTTCCCAGTTCATCTCTGTCCAGGAACCGTGTAATGGGAATGATCTGTTCAATGGTCTTCTTCCGTTTCGCGATCAGTTCATCCTGTTTGAACTGCGATTTGCGGACGTCAAGAATTCCCTGCAAATACAGACCGTTAACGACCAGCAGAACGTCGCGGCGTAATTTGTCGAAAGAATATTTCGGCGTCGGGGAAGAATGCCGGCGTTCGGCATTGCGCAGGTGCCACATCGTCTGCCACTCTCTCTCGCGGAACTGGATGGGAAAGTTCGCCAGCGCCGCTTCGATCTCTTTATCATCTCCTTCCCGTCTGTCGATGATCATTTGCAGCACGTTGAAGAATCGCAGCAGCGAATCGATCTGCGACTGCGCTATGTCCGGATTTTCCTCGAACACCTTGTACACTTTATTTGCAGCGAGTTCCCGTTCCCGTTCATATTCCCGTTCATCTTTATAGATGGGAAAAGCGAACGGCGCATATAGTTCTGCTTCCGTCCACACAGTTCCGACGGCGTAGTCCGATTCGACGGAAAGTCCTTGAGGAAACATCAGCGCCACAAGGAACACAAATACCGAAAAGATGATCCATTTTGCGGCGAGATTATCTTTGTCAGTTAATGTTCGGAGGCGATATGAAATTCTGCCCATCATTCTACAGCAATATGAAAAGAAAATGAGAGAGAGGCAAGGAATCCAATAAGGGTGTGATTGTTGACGTTTGACATGTCTTGTTGAGTAATTTGAGAGAGATGTCAGATGACTATCGTCGTCAGACATCCGTGCGACGTCTGACATGTTTTGTATGTCTGACGTCTTTGTTGGGATTTAATATTGAAATACTTTGCTCCATTCATTATATTCTTGCACACCTTTTTGTATTCACCTGAGCGCCTTCGGCGCCGCCATCACGCCAAAGGCGTGAGTTGTTCATTGGAAATAATATCGTGCATCGTCCCAAAAAATCACTCGGTCAGAACTTCCTTCACGACGCCAATGTGTCACAAAAAATCGTACGGTTGTTCAATCCACAACCAACCGATCACGTGATCGAAATCGGTCCGGGAAAAGGAGCGTTGACCTCGCTGCTGCTGAACACTCTTCCGCATCTGACCGTTGTGGAATTGGACGATGAATTGATTGCAGAATTGCAGGCACAATTCGGAGATAAACTCTCTATCGTTCATAATGACATTCTGAACGTCGCCATCACCGATCTGCAAAGCGATCCGCTGCAAAAACTCCGGCTGATCGGAAACATCCCGTACAACATCACATCGCCGATCCTCTTTCATGTTATCGATTCTGCCTCCGTCGTAAAAGATTTTGTGGTGATGATGCAGACGGAAGTGGCACAACGTTTGGTAGCCAAACCGCGGACAAAGGAATACGGCATTCCATCGATCTTTTTACAATACTACTGTGCGCCGAAGATCCTTTTTGCAGTCTCCCGCAATTCTTTTTTCCCCGTACCGGAAGTTTCATCGGCAATTGTTCATTTGGATTTTGAGAAACCCTTTTCGCCGCAGGCAACAAACGATATGCTGTTCAGAAAGATCGTCCGCGGAACGTTCGGCACACGGCGTAAAACACTGCGCAACGGATTGAAAAATCTGAACATACCGATCTGTGAACTGGAAAAGCTCTCTGTTGATCTCGACCGGAGACCGGAAGAATTATCGGTAAGCGAATTCGTCTGTCTGGCGAACGAACTGACGCATATTGCACCATTGATCTTACAAACAGAAACGGAGGAATGGAATGGCTGACGAATTGTTTCAACCGCAGGCACAAATCGAGGTCGATGATGAACTCATCGATGATATCCTGGACCTTGTCCGGTCACGATCGGATTTTCTTCTCAAGAATATCCTGAACGATCTGTACCCTGCGGATATAGCCCACATCATCAACCGGATGGAATTTGAGGATGGCGGGCACCTTTTTTCCCTTCTCTCCACCGAAGATGCCAGTAAGGTGATCGTTGAACTCGACGATCGTCACCGCGAACATTTTCTCGAAACATTACAAAGCCGGGAGATCTCCGAACTGGTCGAAGAACTTCCCTCCGACGAAGCGACCGATCTTGTTTCCGAACTCTCCAAAGAAAAAGCGGAAGAAGTGTTGGAGGAGTTGAGCGCTGAAGATTCCTCGGAGTTGCAAGAACTTCTGCAATACGATGAAAATACTGCCGGCGGTTTGATGCAGAAAGAGGTGATCACCGTAAAGAAAAACGATACGGTGAAAAAAGCCATTCAAGCCGTACGCCGCGCCGCAAAAGAACGCGGGGAAAAACAACTGTACAATGTGTTTGTTGTTGATGAGAAAAATGTTTTAGTCGGAATATTACACGTTGCAGACCTCATCTTGCTGTCACCGAACCGCCGTATCTATAAGGTGATGGACACGGATTTTATCAGTATAAAAACCGATGTCGACCAAGAAGAAGTTGCCAATATCTTTAAAAAGTATAATTTGGTGTCGACGGCGGTCGTGGATCCGGGCGGACGATTGCTTGGGAGGATCAATATTGATGATATCGTTGATGTTATCGAAGAAGAAGCATCGGAAGATATCTTGCGTTTGGCTGGAGTCGGTGAAGATGAAAAAGTGTCGACGCCTCCTTTGATTGCGGCAAAACGTCGATTGCCGTGGCTGTATGTCAATCTTGTCACCGCGTTCCTCGCCTCGTTTGTTGTCGGGTTATTCCAACACACCATTGAACAAGTCGTCGTGCTCGCCGCATTGATGCCGATCGTCGCGGGAATGGGGGGCAATGCCGCTACGCAAACGATCACGGTGTTGGTGCGTGGCATCGCACTTTCCGAGGTCTCCGCAACAAACCGACTCAAAATCTTGTGGAAAGAAATCCAGATCGGTTTGTTGAATGGCACGACCAACGGCCTTTTAACCGGAACGATCATTGCCATTGTCACCGGCAAACCGATGCTCGGCGTCGTCATCTGCCTTGCCATGATCACCAATATGTTCATTGCCGGGTCGATGGGCACGTTGATCCCGCTGACGTTGAAATGGCTGAAGATTGATCCGGCGCTCGCGTCTGCAGTAATCGTTACGACATTCACCGATGTGTTCGGCTTTATGTCGTTCCTGGGCCTTGCAACACTTTTCCTGTCACTTCTTTTGTAACGCGAGATGAAAAAGAATTCTCTTCATTACCTGACATCGGCAGATATCGTCACTATCGCTTTCGTTCTTTTTATCACATTCCTCGAAGCGCTCTTCGCTCAACGGATAAACAATTGGTATATCGTGATACCGCTGAATGTTGCCCTGATTGGCTTCATTCTCTTCAACGCGCAACGCGTCGATCGTTACAAGAACGAAAGCAATACTCTCCTTCGCTTTGCACGCGATTGGTATCTTGTGCCGACAATTCTTTTCATGTACACGCAAACATCATCCATTGTTCATCCGATCCGTCAAATCGATTTCGACCAGACATTGATCGCGATCGACCGGATGATCTTCGGCGTCGATCCGACGATATGGATCTCGCAGTTCGCTCATCCGATCATCACGGAAATTTTACAGATCGCATATTCATCGTATTATCTCTTTTTCATTGCACTTTTTTATGAACTGTACCGCCGAAAAGATGCGAAGCATACTTCGTATCGCTCTGCTTTTTATTCCGGCGGAATGCTGGTCGTATACGGATTTTATCTTTCCTACATCGGATACTTATTGGTACCGGCGGTCGGTCCACGGTTTACCATTCACGAATTTTTTTCGGTCGACAGTGAATTACCGGGGCTTTTTTTTACACCTTATCTGCGTGCAATCATCGATTCGGGCGGGGGCGTTCCCTCCGGAGCGATGAATCCGCTGGAATTCGTTCATCGGGATGTATTCCCAAGCGGGCACACACAATTGACTCTGGTTGCGATGTATGTCGCATTTACCAACCACACGAAAAGCCGTTGGTGGTTGTTTGTGGTTGGTTCACTGCTGATCATTTCAACCGTGTATATGCGTTACCATTACGTGATTGATGTTGTTGCGGGAATATTGTTTTTCTTCTTTACAATCTGGAGCGGAAAGAGAATTGACAGATGGTGGCGCGAAGGAATTAAGGGTGGTTCCAAAAACTATGCGTAGGCATGCTTCGCATCAAGATGTCTGACATCTTTTTAATTTGATGCAACAAATTTCGTCAATTCGCCGCGGCGAATCAATGTTTACAGGTTCTATGCGTATGCATGCTTCGCATAAGTAAGATGTCTGACATCTCCCTGCGTATGCATGCTTCGCATAATTTTAAGGTAGGAATTTTTGAGTTTTTGGAACCACCCTTAAGAATGTTTAATGAAAACATCTTGCCTCGCTGATGAATTTTTTTTATATTTGTAACGCATAAAGCCACCCCGACAAGTCGGTGTGGTTTTTTTAGTCTTATGGTGGCCATAGTTCAGTTGGTTAGTTCCATTTCGACCTACTCTTTGCCTGTCGTACGACAGGCAAAGAGTAGGTCGAAATGAGAATCCCGCTGAACGAAGCGAAAGCGGGAAACGCCAGTCGCTTATTGACACCAAATATACATGGTGGCCATAGTTCAGTTGGTTAGTTCCATTTCGACACGAATTTGCCTGTCGTACGACAGGCAAAGAGTAGGTCGAAATGAGAATCCCGCTGAGCGAAGCGAAAGCGGGAAACGCCAGTCGCTTATTGACACCAAATATACATGGTGGCCATAGTTCAGTTGGTTAGAACGCCAGGTTGTGGCCCTGGAGGTCGTGGGTTCAAATCCCACTGGTCACCCAAAGAAATTTATAAAATGAGAAATTGAAAAATTGCCGAATTGGAATTTTCCATGACATAACAATAGTGTATGCAATCTCAGGAACTGATCGACCGGACTAAAGCGTTTGCATTACAGATCATCAACCTGGCGGATTCTCTTCCATCGAAACGCTCGGCTGATATCATTGCAAGGCAGATCATACGTTCGGCTACGTCGGTCAGTGCGAACTATCGTGCAGCGTGCCGGGCGTAATCTACTGCAGAGTTTATAGCAAAGATGCACATAGTACACGAAGAAGCCGATGAAACTCAACATTGGTTGGAATTGTTATATAACAGCAATTCCATATCGCAGAAAAAGTTTGACGAACTGTGGAAAGAGGCATCTGAACTAACGGCTATTTTTACCGCATCATACGCCACAGCCAGAAGAAATAGGAATAACAAGAAATAATAAGTTACTGATTATTACAATTCCACATTTTATCAATTTTACATCTTTTCAATTTCAGCTCCCATCGTCTAGGGGTTAGGACACGAGCTTTTCAAGCTTGTAACACGGGTTCGATTCCCGTTGGGAGTACAAATATAAATCCTGCTAAAATGCAGGATTTTTTGTTTATTACCATAGATTCTATGAAACCTATAAAAATATTATTTGTTTGTCTCGGAAATATTTGTCGTTCACCCGCCGCAGAGGGAATTTTCAAAAAGAAATCCAAAGGACTCTCTTTTGACATTGAATCCGCTGGAACTGCAGGATATCACATCGGCGAATTACCCGATTCACGTATGCGCGCTCATGCATCGAAACGAGGATATCAATTGAACAGTCGTGCTCGGCAATTCGATCCCTCAATTGATTTTGACAAGTTCGATCACATCATCGCAATGGATAGAAGCAATTTCCGGAATCTCAAATCGTTAGACTCATCGGGAAAATACAACAAGAAACTTTCACTGATGACAGACTATAGTCAAACGATGAAGGTAGATGAAGTTCCCGATCCTTATTACGACGGACCTGAAGGATTTGAACATGTGCTCGATATTCTGGAAGATGCATGCGACGGCTTATTGAAAACATTGACCTATGAATCGTCATCAGATCAACACTCTTCTTGAAGGAAAACTCGGTTCGTCAATTGCAGAACTCGCTCCTCTCGGCGGAGGATCGATCTCTACGGCATATAAAGCAACACTCTCTGCCGGCATGTCGGTCTTCGTTAAGATCTCCCCGCAGTCTGGTGATATGTTTGTTAAAGAGGCAAATGGATTGCGAGAATTACAAAAAACTAAAGCAATCACGGTACCAAATGTTCTCGTCGCAAATGAACAATTATTGATCTTAGAATTCCTTCCTGTTTCTTCTCCATCCAATCGCAAAAACTTTTTTGAAGATTTCGGAAGGCAGTTTGCTTCATTACATACACATACTTCATCGACATTCGGGTTCTACGAAGATAACTATATCGGGTCAACACCACAGAAAAATCTTCCGCAGTCTTCATCATGGAAAGAATTTTATTTTTCCGCACGATTATTGTTTCAATTTCATTTAGCAGAGCAAAACGGATATGCACATTCCGAGCTTACAACTCTTTTTAAAAAACTCGAGCAACACATTGGCGATTTGATCCCCGACGATAAGGAGCCACCGGCGTTATTGCACGGCGATCTGTGGAGCGGAAATTATCTGTGCGTAGAAAATGATACCCCCGCGATAATCGATCCGGCGGTCTATTACGGACATCGCGAAGCAGATCTGGCGATGACTCTGCTGTTTGGCGGATTTGCCGAGCCTTTTTACTCCGCATACAACGAAGCGTATCCGCTCAACAAAGGATGGGAGAAACGGATGGAGTTATACAAACTGTATCATCTGTTGAATCATTTGAACTTGTTCGGAGAGGGATATTATTCGCAGGTAGTGGAAACGATGAAACTGTTGGTCTGACTAAAAAAAAATGAATACGAACCTTGATGCGAAGCATACATACGTACAAAGTTTCTCAAATCAGTAAAACACTCTGACTAAGTTGCCTGAAATTTATCGAAAGAACTTTGTCAAGGTTAATGGTTACTCTTTCATTGAGAACTATTTACTACACAATAAAAGATCAGAAACGAAAATCTTTTTGAATAGATTTAAAATCAGGCGCAGTGAGATCTTTGGGTGACACAATTGGGGTATGCACCTGCCAATCGATATTAAGATGGGAGTCGTTAAAACGTATTGCCCGTTCGTGCTCTTTTGAATAATATGCCGTGCACTTGTAGTGAAATACTGCCTCGTCAGAAAGAACGGAAAACCCGTGCGCAAATCCGGGAGGAATCCATAGTTGAATGTGGTTGGTGTCGGAAAGCTCAATCGCAAAATAATGTCCGTATGTCGGAGAGCCGAACCGAATATCCACGGCAACGTCCAGCACTCGTCCATAGATCACGTTGCAGAGTTTGCCCTGGGCATAGTCTCCGATTTGGTAATGCAGTCCACGGATGGTATTCTTTACGGAACGTGAAACATTATCCTGAACGAACGTTCGTCCGCCGCAAATCTGTTTATAGTGCTGCTCGTTGAACGCTTCGTAAAAATATCCCCGTTCATCCGTGAACACGTTCGGCTGAATGACGACAACGCCATCGAGGGGGGATGAATGAACTTCCATATTATTCTTCGTTGATGATTTTTTCCAGGTAGGAACGATACAGCGATGTGGGGATACTTCCGACGAGCTGCTCGAACTCTCTGCGAGAAATAAATTTCTTGTAGTATGCGATTTCTTCGATGCAGGCGACTTTTAAACCCTGCCGGTCTTCAATAACACCGAAGAAATTCGACGCTTGCAGAAGCGCTTCGGGCGTGCCGGTGTCGAGCCACGCAACACCGCGGCCGATCTTTTCGACAAACAGTGCATTCTTCTTCAGATACGCATTATTCACATCGGTAATCTCCAATTCGCCGCGCGGCGACGGCGTTATCGATTTGGCAATTTCCACAACGCAATTGTCGTAAATATACAAACCGGGCACGGCATAGTTCGATTTCGGTGCGGATGGTTTTTCTTCGATGGAGACCGCTTTGCCGCTTTTATCGAATTCCACAATGCCGTACCGTTCGGGGTCGTTCACCCGATAACCAAAAATTGTCGCTCCATCGGAACGTTTCAGCGCATGATAAAAAAAATCCAAAGAGCCGTAAAAAATATTATCGCCAAGAATGAGTGTAACGCCGTCATTGCCGATAAATTGTTCGCCGATGATAAACGATTCCGCGATTCCATTGGGCGCGGCTTGTTCGGCATACGAAACGGACAGTCCGAGGTGCGAACCGTCTCCAAACAATTGACGATAGAGCGGGATCGTTTCTTTGTTGGAGATAATAAGGATTTCGCGAATACCACCGAGCATCAATATTGAAAGAGGATAATAGATCAGCGGCTTATCGTAGATCGTAGCGAGCTGTTTGCTGTACACTTTTGTGATCGGATATAACCGGGAACCGGAACCCCCGGCAAGGATGATGCCTTTCATTCGGTATGCTTTCTTGTTTTTTTGAGGTGATCAATCCGTTGGAATATAAAAATCTTTTCCGTGAGATAAAAAAGAAATTACCCTCAACGGCAATTAGATGATCCTTAAAAAGTAATTTATGTACCAACCCTTGAAGGGTTTCTTCTTTTTAAGGGTCAACTAATTCGTTTTATTTAAAGCTTCGTAATATTTACGGATGAGATCGAGATAATCTTTTGAATATCCTGCTTCCATTGCGCGCTGAAGATCGCGGCGAAGCTGGGATTCATTATCGTGTTGTGAAAGTTCCACCGGAGTCCGCCGTGTCGGCGTAACACCGGCTGTTGCGCGGCGTTTCTGTTCGAAATCCCGTTCGCGCATGGAACGCTGTGCCTGCAGCAGCCGGGAGAGGATCCGTTCCTGCTGCTGTACCGTGGAGGGATTGACGTTGTTCTGCTGTAATTGTTCAACCACTTCTTTCATTTCGTCCGCAATCTTCTGCAGATCACCCAACACGCGGTCTTTTTCCGGACTTTTCTGTGCTTCGCGCTGGAGCTGCTCAAGAGATTTTCTCACCACTTCCTGCTGACGCGCAAGGCGTCCGATCTCCTGCATTTGCTGTTGCGACATTCCCTGCTGCTGTCCAAGTTGTTGAGTCTGCATATTGATGTTTTGCTGCTGCATTGCCATGTTGCGGAGCTGTTGCATCAACGAACCGCCTCCTTGGCCTCCTGATTGCTGGAGTGTTTGCATTGCGCCTTGAACAAGAGTCGCTGCTTTGTTGAGCGATGCCATCGCCTCGCCTTGTTGCAAACTTGTTCCCGGTGAATTGCGCTGTTCAATGCTGCCCATGGCTTGCTGCATTTGTCCCATTGCACGGCCGATCTGCTTTCCCATTTCGGGAGTGACAACAAACGATCTCTGCGAAAGTTCTGCAAGAGAATTCGCGACATTAGAAAGATCGCCTTGCAGATTTTGCTGCTGCTGTGCGATCTCGCGGAATTGCTGAGAATTCGGGTCAAGTCCGCGCGATTGATTCTTCAACTGCTCCTGTCTTTGCGAAAGTTGCAATAGATCCTGCATTGCTTTGCGTAATCCGTTCATCGTTTCCTGCATTTGATTGTTGAGCAGTTGTTCCTGCAACTCGGAAAGCTGTTCGGACATCTCTTGCATTCCGCTGCTTGCCTGCTGCTGCGCCGTCATCGCTTGCTGCATTTGCCTCGACCGGAGATTTCGCGCGCTTTGTTTGACGGCATCGTTCATTTCGCGATCGTTGGCGGCACGTTCCGCGTCATCCAATTTATCAAGCGGCATCTCTTTCGGATATTCTTCCATTTTTTGACGAAGTTCATCCATCGCTTTTTGCATTTCAGCAAGCTGTTGGTCGATCTCTTCCTGCCGGCGGGCAAGTTCATCTGCTTTTTGTGTGTCGTTTTCTTTCAGTTGCTCCGTTTCTTTTTTCACCTCTTCCTGCCGACGCTGCATTTCTTGTGAACGCTGTACCAGTTCATCAACTTTTTGTTCCACCTGAATGCGTTTCAGCAAACTCAACGTGCGCTCTATGCTGTTGCGGAATTGTTCCTCGGAAAATTGCACCTGCTGCATCGCTTCCCGAAGCTGCTCGGGCGAAACATTTTGCATTGCCTGCTGCATACGTTTGAGCGCCTGCTGAAATTCCGGCGAGTTCAATTCCTGCATCATTTTCTGCAGTTCGGCGTATTTTTCCATCGTTTCCGGTGAGAGTACATTGTTGCGCTGTAATGTCTGCGTCATTTCGTCAACCTGCCTGTTGGCGTTCTCCATCTTCTTTTGGATCTCTTCGTACTTCTTTGCAATCTCTTCCGCTTTCTTCTCCTTTTGCCAATCCATCTGTTGATTGCGTTTCATATCGCGGGCAAGTTCTTCGATATCTTTTTTGAGTTCCTCCGCATCTTTCAACGATTGCTCAAGTTCTTTGTAGGCATCAATGTGCGTGTTGTCGGCATCCGCAAACACTTCCTCCATCGACGGCAGGCGGATAAGGTAGGTTTGACTGCGCGCTGACTTAGGACCGTTTACATCGTCGTTATCGAACACTTCGGCGTAATACTCCACCACATCCTCGGGAACTAGACTCAGCCCTGACATATCCCATTCAAATTGCACGATATCGTTTGTTGACCGCCGTGGATCGAACGGAATAGCCACATCGTAATTCTTTTCGGTCTCCTCATATTTGGAATGGACCAAACGGAAGGTGAGCCGCATACGGCTTATTCCGAAATCATCACCGATCTTGAATTCCATCGGCAGCCGCATTGCTTTTGTTACATCAATGTTTTTCCCCGGCAGCAGTATCTCCACCGTCGGATATTCGTCGGGAAGAATATCGATCTTGTATTCGATAAGGTTGGAATTGGTAACACCTTTCACATCCTCAAGTTCGATGTAATAGGACGTTGGGGTAAGAATGGTAACAACAGCGGCATACTCCTCTCCATCCTTCACGAATGGTACTTCACTGCCGTCTTTAAACACCACGAATGCATTCCTCAATTCTTTGTTGGATTGTATTCTCCACTGAATGCGTGTGCCGGGAAGGACAAGAATATCTCCGATATTCTCATCCAGAGTTTGACGCGTAAGTTTTGTGTACGACGGCGGAGTAAGAATTATGTGTAATGATCGAATGAACGGGCGATCCGCAACGGTAAGAGAATATTCTTCGCTTGTTGCCTTGCGGGCTTCGAATGAGTATTTCAATGAATTTTTCAGTGAAGAAAAAAGGTGTGTGAACACGCCGGAGGAATCGGAGCGGAGGATGATCTGTTCCGGAACCGTTACCCCTTCTGCGGCAACGGAGAATGTAAGTTCTTTCGGCAACTGTTCCGATGACGTGGAAAATGAATCGGGGACCAACCGGGTTTTAATAGTGACCGATTCTCCTTTGATGATCTCTGCATTACCCGGCTCAACAACAAAAACGAACGGCGGCGGTTGTTGATACTCTTTGTCATAATTCCACAGCCGTTGCGCCGCCTCAGCGAACGGGCTTCCGGGAATTGCAACAGCGGCGAGCATTGCCGCGCCGACGGCGGAAGCCGTGCGCGCCAATTGTTTCACATGAACAAATGAGATCGCACCGGAAAAATCGATATCCGATGTTGAGTGTTGAAAATGCTGAAGCGATACTTCAATAAGCTCCGGCGAATACGGCACATCTCCTTCGCGAAGTAAGTCGGCAAGATCCAAAGAGTTCTCCAGACGATCACCGATCTTCTGAAAGTGCGCACCGATCATTCTGGCAATATCTTCATCCGAATGTCGATGAAGAATTTTCAGCAATTGAAGCAACGGCGTACCGACTATCCACCCTCCGATGACACATGAAACTCCGCATACTGCATAAAAAATGACTGTGCGTGCCTGCACATCGAATGCTGCGACAGATTCCACCAGCGCCATCACCGACCACAACAACATGATGATCGAAAATGCAACAAGCAACGCGCGAATGAATTTTTCACGGTACATTCGCCGCCGCATTTCTTCAATGCGCGCGAGGATTTGATTAATGATATGTTGAACTTCGGGTTTCACGGTTTAAGGTTCAAGGTTCACGTTTTAAGATTCACGGTTCAAGGTTCAAGATTCAAGGTTGTAGACCTGAACCATGAAACCTGAAACATTTTTCACTGCGTCAGCGCCCACACAAGAATATTGGTCCCAAACCGTAACGCCTCTTCCCTTTTCCCGGGGGGATTCTTGTGAATGTCGGCATCTGCCCAGCCGTCACTCGGATTTGATTCGTATGTGTAATAGACAACAAGCCTGCCTTTATAGAAAATCCCGAAACCCTGCGGCGGTTTATTGTCGTGCTCGTGCGTTTTCGGAACACCGGTGGGAAATTGATAGAAACAGGAATACAATCCATAAGTGAAAGGCAATTCAACAAGATCATATTCCGGAAAAATTTTCTTCATTTCACGGCGGAACGCTTTGTCCATTCCGTAATCATCATCGGCGTAGAGAAATCCTCCGTTTTCCAGATATGTGCGAAGCCGGCGAACTTCATATTCGGAAAACGAAATATTGCCGTGCCCCGTTATGAAGATAAAAGGATATGAGAAGAAATTGTCGCTGGAAATTTCTATGAATTCATATTTCGGGTCGGCATCAATACCGGCGGTTTGTTTGGCAAATGTAAGAAGATTCACTTCCGCCGAGGGATCGTTGTACCAATCGCCGCCGCCGGAATACTTCAGGCGCGCAATGCGGAACTGCGATTCGATACGCTTGGTTTGTGCATTGATTTCGCTGATTGCACAGATAAAAACGCAGATCAGAAAAATTGTCTGAATTATCCAAGGTCGTTTAAGTCTCAGAAGGTTAATGGTTTGTGGCATAAGTAATAGAAGGTAAAAAAATACGGCAGGAAATACAAAGAAAAAGTCCGGAACGATTGCTTACTTTGGAAATTACCGATCATGCAACTTCGCTCGCGGATTTGTATATTGCTGAAAATGTAGTCGGTAAAGCAAACAGAGCAGATTGTTTGCATATTGCCCTTGCAACATTGAACAATGCCGACGTGTTGGTAAGTTGGAACTTTAAACATATTGTAAACATCAACCGCATTCGCGGATATAATGCTGTTAACTATCGACAAGGATATAAATTATTAGAAATCAGAACACCGAGGGAGATTATCGAAGATGAAAACGGATGAAATACCAAAAACAAAATCTACGATTGATCAGTTACGAGAAATACGCGACAAGGTAAGTGCAGAAATTCAAGATATGTCGTTCGATCAATTAAAAAAATATATCGAACAGAACTTGCATACGCAATCAACCATTGATCGTAAAAAAAAATCTTAGCACTGTGTTGCAATGAAACTCATCAAAGAAACCAAACATCTTGATCTTGTCATCAATTCAAAACCTTGAAAAAAAGAAGAGTTGGAAGATTTTAGAACACTGATGAATTTGATAAAGGGAAAAAGCAACTTGCCTGATTTGTCCGAAGGATGCTTCGCATAGTGTAACCCCGTTGGATATATTCTTAATCAAATAATGCATATGCATGCCTACGCACAGATTTTCATTTGCCCAAAAATATCCAACGGGGTCCCTTTTTGCATTCGCCGCGGTGAATCGACTTTTTTTCACTCCAACCGTCGAACTTGGGCTAAGTAGTTTATCAAGACCTAAAAAAAAGCCCGAAGCAATAGCTCACTCCGGGCTTTGTCTGACTACTGATAGCTGACGGCTGACTACTGTTCTTCTAATCCATGATCCTTCTTAAGAATGCAGGTTTATCCAGATCGCTTTGGAAAGTTTCCAAAGAATGAATTCTGCTGCCTTCTGTTTGCGCTGCCGCAGGATTAATTGCGATCCCTCGTCGCATATATGTTGGCATATCGAGTTTTTGAAGATCGCGATGTCCGCTCGGAATATGATCGACAATGCCGCGCGGCTTGGCTGCTGCGCGATCTGCCTGCGTTGACGCAACCGCCGATTTCTTGTTGAAGCCTGTTGCGATCACCGTAATCATGATTTCATCATCCATATTATTGTCGATCACCACACCGGCAATAACCTCAACATCGCCGCCGGCAGCTTCGTGAATGACACCTGTTGCTTCATCCACTTCATGCAGCGACAGATTGACACCGCCGGTAATATTGACAAGCAATTTTTGCGCACCGGTAATTTGCACTCCCTCCAATAACGGAGACGAGATCGCATTTTGTGCCGCTTCGATTGCACGATTTTCTCCCGTTGCAATACCGGTACCCATTAACGCATCACCCATTTCGCGCATCACGCGGCGAACATCGGCAAAATCGACATTCACAAGACCGGGAACGGTGATGATGTCGGAAATACCCCGTGTTGCATTGTAGAGCACGCTGTTAGCAATTTCAAATGCTTCGGTGATCGGTGTTGCTTTTTCCACGATCGTCAGCAAGCGCTGGTTCGGAATGACAATCAACGTATCGACATGCTTACGTAATTCTTCAATGCCGTATTCAGCCTGTGCGGTGCGTTTTTTCCCTTCGTGCGTAAACGGCTTGGTAACGATGCCGACAACCAGCGCACCGAGACTTTTTGCGATGTTCGCGACCACCGGAGCACCGCCGGTTCCTGTTCCGCCACCCATACCGGCAGTAATAAAGACCATGTCGCTATTGGCCAACACGCGGGTGATTTCTTCCTTATCTTCTTCCACCGCTCGTTGGCCGATGGAGGGATCTGCACCGGCACCAAGTCCGCGGGTAAGATTTTTTCCAACACGAATTTTTGTCGGCGCAGCATTGCGTTCGAGCGCTTGCACATCCGCGTTGATCGCAACAAAATCAACACCGCTTAAACCGCGTGAAATCATGCTGTGAACGGCGTTTGTTCCGCCTCCGCCAACGCCAACAATGCGGATTTTTGCACCACTGTCTGCAGGACTGTCGAATTCTATTGCCATATGAACTCCTTTTTTAGAGATTTGAGATTAGTTAATTTTTGTTTTTTTTATTTTTTATTTCATTTTTCGTGTTTAAGTAATATCAGTAGTCAGGGTTATCTATCAAGACTTTTTTGTAAGCCGACTAACATTGCTATTTCTTCATCAAGTAATTTGAACATTTCTTCATATTCTTTGGCGGCGATGTATTTAGTTTTCAATGCTATGTCAATACAACAAATACATTCGTATGCTGAACGAATTGAATAGCCGATAAATTTTGAAAATTCTTTCTTGGAATTATTTCCTGCACCTTCAGCGATATTCAATGCTACCGAGTCTATTGCTCGTCGAAATTGAGAATTTAATGCAAACATTTCTTCTTTTGGAAATCTCTTTAGCATTTTTCTTACTTCATATCCTAAATCAATCGCTCTGTCATAAACTTTCAACTGTTTAAACTTGTGCATAATTATTTCCTCCAAATAGAACATATGTCTGAAATCTGACGACTGACTACTGACTACTGCCGCACTACAACTCGTCGAACCATCCCTTCATTTTATCCAAAATCGATTTTGCACTGCCGCTCATTTTTTTATTCGATTCTGCAACGTTCATTGTGACACCGCGTGAACGGTTCTTGATCGCATGAAGGACAAGTCCCACACCCGTTGCGTACATCGGGTTTTCAATTTCACGGACAAATCCGCCGCGGAATCCGCGCGGGATACCGATCTTTACAGGGGTACCGAGTACTTCGCGGGCAAGATCAGCGGTGCCTTTCACCAGCGAACCGCCCCCCGTCAATACAACTCCCGCAGACAAATGTTTTTGATAACCGGATCGTTTGATCTCGAGCGCTGTGATCTCTAAAATTTCTTCCATCCGCGGCTGAATGATCTGGCATAACAATTTTTTATCGATCGTCAGCGGATCGCGCCCGCCGATCCCGGGAATAGTGATCGGATCGTTATCGGCAATGGAGGGCAGATGTGTGTGACCGTATCTGATCTTCAATTCTTCCGCTTGTGCGGTCAAAATTCCTAATCCGCGCCGCACATCATCGGTCACCTTGCTTCCGGCAACACCGATGACTGCCGTGTGACGGATCGTTCTGTCTTCGAACACTGCAAGATCGGTCGTGCCGCCGCCGATATCGATGAGTGCAACTCCGACCTCTTTTTCTTCCGTATCAAGCACCGCATCACTGGATGCGATCGGTTCCAGCACGATATCGCTCACGTGAACACCTGCCCGCTGGACGCACTTCAAAATATTCTGCGCTGCAGAAACAAGTCCGGTGATGATATGCACCGTCGCTTCCATTCTCACGCCGGACATCCCGACCGGATCGTACACGCCATCCTGTCCATCCACAATAAATTCCTGAGGAATGACGTGGAGAATTTTCCTGTCGGATGGCAGAGCGATCTTTTTCGTGTCTTCTATCAGACGGTTCACGTCCGATTGTGTGATTTCACCTTCCTGCCCGCTGATCGCAACAACACCGCGGCTCTGAAAACTCTGCACATGATCTCCCGCAATTCCAGCGACGATCGATTGAATCTTTACTCCCGATTGTTGTTCCGCATCGTGAACCGCCGCCGTAATCGATGCGATCGTTTTATCGATATGGGTGATCACTCCGCGGGTAAGTCCCTCCGATTTACTTTTACCGATCCCAAGAATGTTAATCTCGTTATTATCGCTCACCGATGCGACGATGGCGCAGACCTTTGTTGTTCCGATATCTAAACCGACATATATATTTTCATTCATTGCATTGCTCTTTCAAGAAGTAATTTTTCGTGAAATGACGATCTGATCGTCATACCGAATATCGATGTATTGAATATTTTTCGTATCGCTGTTCTGTAAAAATTTCTGCCGGAACGCATCCAGCTTGACCATTTTTTTTACCACATCACCGCTGCCGAAAATGATCGGCACGCCTGTCTCAAACGAATACAGGATCTTATCGTGTCCCTTGTGCAGACGTATTTCAGAAATTGAATGAAATAAATCTTCACTCACGATTTTCGCCGTGCGAATAATTTCCAGTGCTTCCTGTACCTCGGGATGAGACAACTTCTGCCCCGCTCTCAAACCGCCGACCGAATCGATTCCGCTGATGACGGGAATATCATACGTTTCCGTTGTCGAAATGTACGGCAGGACAATTCCGTCTTCGTCGATGTACTGCAGTTCGTTTGCCGCAAGAATTGCCGCCGGCTTGCGTTCTTCTATTTCCACGCGAAGCCTCATTGGAGCATCGCGGGTGACAACCGCATGTCTCACAAAACTGTTTGCCATAATGTTCTGCTGAAGCACCATCAGATCGAGTTCATACATCGATGTGTGAGGCGGGATCTTCATCAGCCGGATCACTTCGTCTTTGGAAATGATGCTGATCCCCTCCACCACCACTTCCCTCACCGGAACATGTTGCTGCCATTGTGCCTTCACACCAAACACAAAAAGAATTGCGAACACTAACAGCGCAAAATATACATACACGCGTTTTCCGTGTGTTGGCTGCTGTTCCTCGAATTCGATATTTAGTTGTTCTTCGTTCACAAAATTTTTTATTTAATACTCAAAACTCTTACATCCCCCTAACCCCCTTCGCCTACACACGACCTCACACATCCCACAAAAAGCGCGGGACGCACAAAACGCGCAAGGGGGATTAAAAACTTCTTTGTGTTCTTAGTGTTCTTAGTGTCTCAGTGGTTAAATTTTATTTTATCTCTTTTAAAAACTCTTCGCCGAACTTCCAGATATCTCCCGCACCCATTGTAATGACGATATCACCGTTCTTGGTGATCTTTTTGAGATACCGCGGCACTTCTTGTTTGTCCTGCACATAGTGAACTTCCTTATGGCCGAACTGTTTCGCTGCATTCACGATCAACTCTCCCGTCACTCCTTGAATCGGTTCTTCGCGCGCAGGATACACATCCGTTACCACCAGCACATCGGCGAATAAAAACGCCTTGCCGAATTCTTCGTAAAAATCCCGTGTGCGGGAATACAAATGCGGCTGGAACACACACACGACGCGTTTTCGCCAGCCTGATTTTGTCCCGCTCAATGTAGCGCGGCATTCAGTCGGATGATGGGCATAGTCGTCATACACCACAATGCCGTTCACTTCGCCTTTCTTTTCCCATCGGCGGTACACACCAGTGAATTTTTCGATCCCTGCTTTTGCTTTTGCAAACGGAACGCCGAGATCCAATCCCACGGCGATCGCCGCCAGGGCATTCTGCACATTGTGCTTGCCCGGAATCTGCAATGTCACTTGTCCAAGCTCGGTATAATTTTGAACGACAAAGAATGTCGTCATATTCTCTTTGTGATGAATATCCACAGCCTGCAGATCCGCCTGAGGCGATTGGAGCCCGTAGGTGACGATCTTTTTTTTGCTCAACTGCGGCATGATGTCCTGCAATGCAGGTTCGTCAAGATTCAGCACCACAAAACCGTAGAAGGGAACTTTGTTGGCGAACTGGATGAATGCTCCTTTGATATCTTCCAGATCGCGGTAACAATCGAGATGATCAGTTTCAAGCGTCGTCAATACGGCAATAGTCGGGGTAATAGATAAAAACGAACGATCGAATTCATCCGCTTCAACAACGATAAATTCTCCTTTGCCGAGCCGTGCGTTTGTTCCGCCGAGTCCGCTCAATTTTCCGCCGACGATCACCGTCGGATCAAGTCCGCCTTCCATCAGCACTAAACTTGTCATCGAAGTCGTTGTCGTTTTTCCGTGCGTGCCTGCAATACCAATTCCATATTTCAATCGCATCACTTCAGCAAGCATTTCCGCGCGGCGTACGATCGGAATTTTTCTACGGATCGCTTCCTGCACTTCGGGATTATCACTGATCACTGCGGATGAATACACGAGTGTATCCACGTCGGCGGCGATGTGTTCGGCTTTGTGCCCTTCATAGATCGTTGCACCAAGCGATTGCAATCGTTCGGTCACTTCGCTCAACGCGCTGTCCGAACCGCTGACTTTGAATCCCTGATCGAGCAGAATTTCCGCGATACCGCTCATCCCAATACCGCCGATGCCGACGAAGTGAAGTTTTTTAATGCTTGAGAACATAAGTAAAGAGTATTAAGTATATAAGTATTGAGTATTGAGTATTGAGTATTTCAGCGATTAAGACTTTTTGATAGGCCATCCAACATCGCTGCGATTTCATTACATTCATTTGTTAAATTTTCGTGTTGTTTTTCATCTATGAATTCATTGGTCAACGCAATATCTAAACATCCGTTACATTCGTATGCAGAGCGAATTGAAAATGTTAAGAAGCGCGCAAATTCTTTTTTAGAAGTATTGCCCGCTCCTTCAGCGATATTTAATACGATTGAATCTACGGCTCGTTTGAATTGAGACGTTAATCCGAACAATTCATCTTTAGGAAATTTTTTCGTTGTTTGACGAACAGTGCGAGTTAATGTAAGCGCTCGCTGATAAACATTTAATTTCTTGAACTGGTGCATAGGTTTATACTCCATACTTAGTACTTCATACTTTGTACTTCATACTTAATACTCAATTACTTTTTTCTAAACTGAAATCGTTTCTGACGTTTTGGTACTTTTTCACCGATCTGCTCAACCAATTTTAACAACTCGCGCTCGCGTTCGTAGCGTCCAACCCGGATGCGAAACGCTCGATGCTTCCCTTTTAATTTGATGATGACGACCTGGTACCGTCCTGCCGTCTGCACACCGCGTTCTTTCCCGATATGCATCCACTCGATATCCGTTAGGGTGATCGAATGTTTATTAAAACGATGTTGAAAAACGATCTCTTGGTCCGTCACCACTAATTTTCTGTCGCGAATGCGGTTAAGAAGCAATAATGCAAACGCCCCAAGAACAAAGAACGAGATAATATAGATGATCGGATCGCGAAGTACAACGGTAAAACCGTCTTCAATGAACGTTCCTCTCACTCCCGCATAGATGATCAGTGTAACGACGTAGATCAGCGCCTGTTGGTAATAGAAATCGAGTTTATATTTAAATTCATGCACCATTGCGTTTCAGGAGTAAAATTTTTTCTGCAATTTCTTTTCCCGCGTGCGGCTTGCCCAGCTTCAGACTTTTTCCCGCCATCTCTTTTTGTTGATGCTCATCGAACAGCAACGTCGTGATGCTTGATAATAATTTGTCATTCAGATCTTTATCAGGAATCATCAGTGCTGCCCCGGCGTCCACCATCGTCTTTGCATTCAATTCCTGATGATTCGCCGCCGCGTACGGGTACGGAACCAAAATCGCCGGTTTACCGAGCCGTGTTAACTCTGCTACCGTCGTCGCACCGGAACGGGAAACAACGATATCGGCGGCAGAGTACGCTAATTCCATCCGGTCTACATATTTCATCACTTTAATGTTGTCGTGCTTTTGCACTGCACTTGCCGATTGCCAGTTGCTTTCCCCTGTCTGCCAAATGATCTGATAATCATTCTTTATTGCATTATCCACCACGGCTGGCATGACCCGATTGATCGATGCGGCGCCCAGGCTTCCGCCAAACACAAAGACCGTTTTTTTCTTTGCAGAAAGATTGAAATAAGTACATCCTTCTTCTCTCGTTACACCCGACAACACATCGCGCGTCGGATTGCCGGCAAGTTCGGTTCGTGCATTCCGTGAAAGCCAGCGTTTTGTCTCATCAAACGTGATGAAAATTTTCGTAACGCGTCTGGCAAGCAATCGTGTGGTGACGCCAGGATAACTGTTGCTCTCGTGTACAACTGTCGGAATGTTCATCAATGACGCCACAAATAATACCGGTCCACACACATATCCGCCGGTACCGACAACAATATCCGGTTTCAACTTCGTAATGAGAAAGAACGATTGGAACAGCGCTACCACAACTTTCACGGGAAACAGGAGATTGCTCACTCGCAAGCGTCTGCTGAAACCGCTGATCCAAATGGTAAAGAACTCAAATCCTTTTTGCGGAACCACGCGCGCTTCAATCTTATGTTTCGTTCCGACAAACCCTATACGGGCGTTCGGCTCCAGCTTTTTAATCTCTTCCGCGATTGCTATCGCAGGGTATAAATGACCGCCAGTTCCGCCGCCGGCAAAAAGTATCGTCATACTATTAATAAATTTGTCCCACCGCCGGTTCAGGATGAACAATCGGTTCAACGAATGACCGTTCGCGCGGATGCAGATCCGTTTGCGAGGAAATATTCAACAGCACTCCGATCGCAAACGAGGAAAAAATGATCGCCGTTCCGCCGTAACTGACAAACGGCATCGGCAAACCGGTGGTCGGCGCAAGACCCAATGTGACTAATGCGTTGCCAAGCGCATAGACAACAACGGTTGATGTGATCCCGATAGCGAGATATTTCCCGAAATCATCCGGGGCGCACCGCGCAATTTTTAATCCGCGCAACAAAATTGTCAGGAACAAAAACATAAAGATCATCGTGCCGATCAATCCGTATTCTTCGCCGACAATCGAAAAGATAAAATCGCTGTACGATTCCGGCAAAAACAGATCGCGTTGTTTGCTTTGCCCCATCCCCACGCCGAAAATTCCACCGTTACCAAATCCAATTATCCCCTGCAGCAATTGATAATTCGCCGTCGAAGTGACGGTTTCATCGCCGCCGTAACCGACAAAGCTCAGAATGCGTTTCATGCGGTACGGAGCGCTTACCATATACACCAGCAATGCAGGGATGAGTGCGCTTAACGAGAGAAGCACATGTTTCATTCTTGCCCCGCCGACAAAAACCAGGATCATCCCGAGAATAAGCATGAGGGCGCCAGCGCTGAAGTTCGGCTGGATCATCACCAGCACAACAACGCTCCCGATCCAGATCATTAACGGCATAAATCCTGTTTTGAAATCCGCCAATTTCTCCCGCTTATTGGAGAGTAAAAATGCCAGATGAAAAAGAAGCGCAAACTTTGCGATCTCCGACGGCTGCATGCTGAATCCGCCGAGCGACAGCCAGCGCGCCGCTCCTTTCACTTCTCCTCCGGTCAGGCGGGTCATCACCAATAACAGCAGTGAAAAAATCAGCACCCACTTTGTCAGCGGTTTGTATTTCTTGTAATCAATATTGATGGCAAAGAACATCACAACAAGTCCGATGAAGATCTTCACGATGTGTTTATTCACCAATCCGCTCGATGACTGCATCTTCTGCATCGCCCACGTGGATGACGCGCTATACACCACGAACGTGCTGACGACCATTAGGATCAGCACGACGAAGAGAATAATGCGGTCAATATGATTTCTGTGCGATACCATTGTTATAAACTATTCACAATCTGTTTAAATATCCGACCTCGCTCTTCATAATCCGTGAACCAATCGAACGATGTGCATGCCGGCGACAATAAAACGATATCTCCCTTGTGCGCCAACGAAGTTGCAACCGCGATTGTTTTTTGCATCGATTCGATGTTCGGGATCGATGTGCCGATCGTTTCCACTTTTTCCACCTTCACTTTATCGGCAAAATTTTTCACGATGATATCGGCAGAATATCCGGTCGCGACGATCGCCTTCACTTTGTTCTTCACAAGATCGTAGATCGTCGAATAATCATTCCCTTTGTCCTTCCCTCCCATGATCAAAATGATCGGGTTGTCATAAGTTTTCAATGCCACCTCCACCGCTTCAACAGTCGTTGCTTTGGAATTATTCACATAGTGAATCCCGTTCACTTCCCGCACAAACTCCTGACGATGCTCGACCCCTTTGAAGTTCCGCAGCGTCGATTTCAGATACGCCGGCGTCACTCCCATCAACTGTGCTGCCAGTGCAGCCGCCATCGCGTTTTGAATGTTATGCTCGCCTTTCATGGAGATCTCTTCAGTATTGAGTATAAAGTATTCAGTATTCAGTATGTTTGTTTTCAAAATTCCGTTTTCTTCAAATGCGCCATTTTCAATCTTGTGTCTTGTGCTAAATCGAAAAACTTTTGACTTTGCACTTTTTACTTTTTCCTTCGACCACGCATCATCGGCATTATAAATCAAAACGTCATCCGTCGTTTGATTCATAAAGATGCGCGCTTTTGAGCCGGCATATTTTTCCATCGAATTTTCGTATCGATCCATGTGATTCTGCGTGATGTTCAAGATCACCGCAACCTTCGGACGAAACCTGCCGATGAAATCCAACTGGAAACTGCTTACTTCCAGAACAACAACAGTCTCTTCATCAACGTCCAGAACGACTGATGAGAATGCCGTTCCAATGTTACCCGCAACAACGTGTTTTTTCTTTGCATCGCTGAACATCCTCCCTAATAGTGTCGTGGTAGTTGTTTTTCCATTACTGCCGGTAATAGCAATGATCGGACCTTTACAAAACCAACTGGCAACTTCAATTTCAGCAACGATATTAATTCTGCGTTTTTGCGCTTCCACTACCACCGGCGCGTTGGTCGGCACGCCGGGACTGATGACCATCAAAGAACAATCATATACCCGATCACTATGTCCGCCCCATTCACATTCGATCTTCCTGCCGCGAAGCTGTTCGATATTCCTTTGAACGCGCTCACTGTTCCCTGCATCGCTGACAAAGATCTTTGCATTGTATTTCTGCAACAATTGTGCAACTGCTACACCGCTTCGCTCTGCTCCAATGATTGAGATCTTTCGATCTGCAACATCGCTCACGTCAATTTCTCCCGTACGAATTGTTGTATCTGTTCCGCCGCTCTGATCGCCTTCTTCGCATCGGTTTTCGACAACCTCGAGTGTGCGGGATACCGGATGTCCGAACCCCCGAAAGCGAGGAAATCGCAGGTAGCATCGAACGATTTGAAATCACTATCGATCCCTGTGCATTCGTGATTTAAGCCGAGCAGACTGCGGCTACTGACCGAAACACCGTGCGACGCAAGAAAGACACGAAGAAACTGCTCTACCGCCTGCTGGGAATGATAACAGGCGACCCATGGCAGCGATTCCTTCCCCTGCATCGCCCGTTTTGCAACAGCGATACTTTCTTCCGCTTTTTTGAATAATGCATTCGTGTTCACATTTTTATTCATAGTATTACCGCACCTTAAAGGTTGTCAGACTCAAGATCATCAGCAGAATAGCGATGATGTAAAATCGCGTCACGATCTTCGGCTCCGTCCATCCCAACAATTCAAAATGATGATGAATCGGAGCCATCTTAAACACGCGGCGACCTTCGCCGTACCGTTTTTTGGTATACTTGAAATACACTCGTTGCACGATGACAGACACCGTTTCCAAAAAAAACACGCCGCCGAGGATCGGCAATATCAATTCTTTCTTTGCCATCACCGTCAATGCGCCGATCGCTCCGCCAAGAGCAAGCGATGCAGTATCTCCCATAAATACCTGCGCGGGGTACGAGTTGTACCACAAAAATCCGAGCGCTGCACCGACCAATGCGATGCAGAAGACGATCAGCTCGCCGTTTCCGCGCAAATAGATGATATTGAGATATTTACTGAACTCGATATTACCCGAAACGTACACGATAAGTCCGAGCGTAAATGCGACGATGCCTGTCGTCCCGATCGCCAGTCCGTCAAGCCCGTCCGTTAAATTCACCGCGTTGGATGTTGCCGTGATGATAAAAATGACGAGCGGGATGTACAATATTCCGAAATCGAATTCAACGTTCTTAAAGAATGGAACCGTTGTGACCGTGTTCGCATTGATCGCTCTCAATTCAGGCATCGAGAACAGAACATAGCCAAACACCGCGCCGACGGTGACTTGCCCGATGATCTTGTATCGCGCGATCAATCCTTCCTTTTGTTTCTTCACAACTTTCAAATAATCATCCATAAATCCGACGAATCCGAGTCCAGCAGTGACAAATAATATCAGCACTACATACGTGTTGCGAAGATCAGCCCACAGCAGTGTCGGGATGAGCACCGATGCCAGCACGATGATACCTCCCATCATCGGAGTGCCGGCTTTTTGTTTATGACGTTCCGGCGCACCTTCGCGATAGGTGGAGACAATTCCTTTCTCTTTCAGGATCTTGATCAACTTTCCGCCGATGATGAAGCTGATAAAAAGCGCGGTGAGCGCCGCCGCCGCAGAGCGAAATGTTAGATACTTCACCACGCCAAGCCCCGGCGGGTGATACACTTGTTCGACCCAGTATAAAAGATGATAAAGCATCAGTGTTGGTCTTTCGTTTTCAATTGTCCATTGTTCATTGTCAATTGATTCACCACATCTTCCATCTTCATCCCCCGCGAGCCTTTGACCAGGACAACATCCCCGTGATGGAGAATTTTTTTCAACTCGGAAGCCAATTCGTCTTTTGATGCAAAATGTTTTCCGCTCTCGCAGTTGTACGCTTCGTTGGTATATCTGGAGAACGGACCGACCGTGAAAAGATGATCGAACTTCATTTCCGCCGCGACAACGCCAATATTCGTATGCTCGCGTTTCGACGCATCGCCGAGTTCTCTCATATCACCGAGGACAACGATCTTTTTGCCGGTCGTGTTGAACGACTGCAGCGTCTTCAAGGCAACGATCACCGAATCGGGATTCGAGTTGTACGTATCGTTCACTATGGTCACGCCGTTGTGCGAGAGCATCTCCATCCGATTCGATGCGGAGGAGAATTTTTTTAATGCCTCGGCGATTTTTTTTCCTTTCACTTTTAATTTTAGTCCGACGGAAATCGCAGGCAATGCGTTGATCACATTGTGCATCCCAGGAACGGACAACGTGATCGTGAACGATCTCTTTTTTTTTGCCCACACACACTGAAATTTTGGCTGACCGAGCTCATTCATCTCAATTTTTTTGGCACGGACATCGGCTTTCGACGACGTTCCGTAACAGAGCGATCTTTTCAGTTTTTTACATTCGTCTTCCAGATATTTGTCATCGCCATTAACGAATGGAAAACCGCCGGAATCTTCAAGGAACCTGAACAGTTCTTTTTCTTCTTTCGCCACGCCGTTCTCATCGCCGAAAAATTCAAGATGTTCTTTGCCGATATTGGTGATAAGTCCGTGCGTCGGCTCGGCGATCTCGCACAGGTATTTCAATTCACCGAAATGATTCGTTCCGAGTTCGATGACCGCCACATCATGTTTTGCCGTCAACCGAAACAATGTCTGCGGAACGCCGATATGATTGTTCAAATTCCCTTCGGTGCTGAGAACGATATATTTTGATGTTAATACCGCCGTCACCATCTCTTTCGTCGTCGTCTTTCCGTTGCTTCCGCCGATCGCAATGACGGGGATATCGAACTTGCGGCGGTAGAGACGCGCCAGTTCACCCAACGCGATGGTCGTATCCGGAACCACGACCAACGTGCACGACAACGTGCGAAAACGGATACCGGTTTTATCTGCCCAGTCTTTCCCGACAACAATGGCGGCAACATCGCACTTCAAGACTTCATCGACAAAATCATGCGCATCGAATTTTTCTCCGCGCAGTGCGAAGAAGATATTGTCTTTACTGACTGTACGTGAATCGGTCGACACACCGGTCACGCGGCGGAGTTTGAACAATTCCTTGCTCAACAATTCTGCGCCGGTTAGTTTCTGCAGATCCTTTGCGGTTATTTTTTTCATCTTTTTTTGAGATTTTCCAAATCGTAAAGATTTGGAAAATCTATATCTCAATTCACGTATTTCAAAATTTCCTCTTTGTCGCTAAAATGATTCTTCTTCGTTCCGATTACTTGATAATCTTCATGTCCTTTTCCAGCCACAAGGATCACATCCCCCTCTTTGGCGATCATTGTCCCTTCTTTTATTGCCAATGCCCGATCCGGTTGAACAGTGATCTTGCTTTTATCTTTTATCCCTGCGAGAATGTCATTGATGATCTGCTGAGGATCTTCCGTGCGGGGATTATCCGATGTCACGATCACCACATCGCTCAGACGCTCGGCGATCGCACCCATTGTCGGCCGTTTGGTTCTGTCGCGATCTCCTCCCGCCCCAAAAATCGTAATGATGGTGTTGGTCCTTGTTGACGGAAGCACATCGTGGATCGTTTGAAGACAATTCTCGAGCGCATCCGGCGTATGGGCATAATCCACGATTGCGGTCCATCCTTTCGGTGATTGAATCTGATCGAATCGTCCCGGCGCGGTAAAAAGATTCGCAAACACCTTCTCTTTGTCCTTCAGTGCAATTCCCAACCCGGTCACCGTCGAATACGCGGCAAGAAAATTATACACATTGAATCTGCCGACAAGTTTCGATGTCACCGTTTCATTGTTGATCGTTGCCCTGAAACCATTCACGCTCAATGAAATATTACTCGCTTTCACAATCGCATGTGTATCGATCGCATAGGAGATCACCTTCGCTTTTGTCTGCCCGGCGATGCGTGTGCCGTAATCCGAATCAGCATTTACAACAGCGACTGAATGCTCATTCAAACTGTCGAACAGGATCTTCTTTGCATTAAAGTATTCTTCCATTGTGCCGTGATAATCGAGATGGTCCTGCGTCAAATTCGTAAAGACCGCCGCCGCAAAATCTATTCTGAACACGCGATATTGATGGAGCGAGTGGGATGATACTTCCATGACGCAATGCGTACATCCATCGTCTACCATCTTTGAGAACAACTGCTGCAGTTCCAACGATTCCGGTGTCGTGTGCGTTGCCGGGATTCTTTGGCTGCCGATCGCATATTCGACAGTTCCGATCAGACCGACTTTGTATTGTGAAACGGATTCAAGCATTTGCTTGATCAGAAACGTCGTCGTCGTCTTTCCGTTCGTTCCAGTCACACCGATCATCGTCATTTTTTTTGAGGGATCGCCATAATAGTTTGCCGATATCTGCGCCAATGCTTTGCGCGAGTTACCGACGACGATCTTCACGACTCCGGCATGCATACATTGGGCATCGGGAACGGAGTTGTCATCCTCCACAACAACCGCTTTCGCTCCGTTCGTTATGGCGGACGAAATATACTTGTGTCCATCCGTTCCTGCGCCTCGCAGTGCAACAAACAGATTTTCCCTCTGCACTTTCCGTGAGTCATATTGAATGCCGCTGATCTTCACATCGTGCGTTATGACCATTTTGCCGTACATCGTCTGGAACATTTTTGTCACGGTTACGCCGTTCAGTACTTCGGATAAGGTCATGTTGATCTTTTTATTTTCGATCTCGAAATTTAATATCGGATCTGCAATCGGCAGTCCGAGATCCGCATTCAATACAATTGCGCCGTCGTAACGACTTTCGGCTCACAGATAATCGTTACCTTGGCGCCGTTTTTCATCGGTGTGCTGGCGCTCGGAAATTGGTTTACCACCATTCCGGAACCGACGATCGAAACACCCAGTCGCTCTGCCGCCAGTGTGTTCACTGCACGGCGAACGCTCATTCCACGGAGTTCAGGAACTTGCAACACACCGGGAACGATCGATTGTTCGGTTTCATTCGTCATCAACTGAACGATCGCACCGCGCTCCACACTGCTTCCCGCTTGCGGATACTGGCGAACAACCTCGCTTCCGTTACCGATCACTTTGGCTGCCAGTCCGCTCCGTTTCAGTAGTGCAACGGCATCCTCAACATCTTTCTCCGAAATATTCGGAATCGATACTGTTGCATCGTTCTGTCGATGTATCGGTACACCCTGTTCCGCGATCATCGTCTTCGCAATCAATCCGTTGTTGTGAATGATACGCTCTGCAATACCCTTGAAGATCGGCGCACAGGCAACGGCGCCGGTATACCCGACTTTCGGTTTTTCCAGAATTACCAAACAAACGATCTCCGGTTTTTCTGCGGGAAAAAATCCGACGAACGAAGCGTTGTAACTTCCTGTTTCATATTTTCCGTCAACATATTTACGCACTGTTCCAGTCTTGCCGGCGATGTCGACACCCGGAATTTTTACGGCACTTCCCGTCCCGAATTCCACAACGCTTTGCAGCATCCGTTTCACCTGATCGTTCACATTCTTCGGGATCACCCGCCGTATCATTTGCGGTTGATTGGAATACACCTCAACTCCCGTTTCGTCGGTCTCGCGTTGAACGATGTACGGCCGCATCAACACACCGTCGTTGGCGATTGCGGCGTAGGCACATGCAATTTGTAACGGCGTGACACCAATCTCGTATCCGTATGCAATTGAGTTGAGCGACGCGAGCGACCATTCAGATGTTTTCTTCAACTGGCCGTTCGATTCCGAAGGCAGTTCGATTCCCGTGGACATACCAAAGCCGAAATCGCGCGCTTTGGTGTACAATTTTTCCGGACCGATCAGATCGCTCACTTTTGCCATCACGATGTTGCTGGAATACGCCATCGCTTCAAGAAACGTCACATCGCGCAGTTCATGAGTATCGTTGATGTATCGGATCTTTTTTCCGGAATATTCGATCTTATATTTGCCGTTCTCGCCGTAGAATTTTTTCTCCAGGGTCACAAGTTCATTCTGCAGTGCAGCAGATGCCGTCACAATTTTGAACACAGAACCGGGTTCGTACATATCCGAAACGATCCTGTTTTTCAAAGCATCGGCATTGTCGATCTTGTTCAAATTCACATGGGGATAATTCGCCATCGCCAGCACTTCGCCCGTTTGCGGACGCAGCATGACGACAAGAGCTGCCTCTGCTTGCGAACGCGCCACACCTTTTTTTAATTCTTCTTCCGCAATTGATTGATATTGCAGATCGAGCGTCAATTCTATCGAATGACCGTTCACCGCTTCTTCACGTGGATATTCTACCGACGGACGTGTCCTGCCGAGTCCGTCTTTCTGCATGATCACGTATCCATCACGGCCGCGCAGCACCGGATTGAATTGCTGTTCAATGCCGCTCACACCGACGTTGTCGATGTTCGTGGCTCCAAGAACCTGTCCGGCGAGTTCATCATAATGATACAACCGTACCGGTTCGCTGGCTTTCACCACGCCGGGCATTTTTTTGAACGGGATTAATTCGGCAACATCGGGACGCATGCTGCGTTCAAGATACACGAAACGTCGCTTCGTCTGTAATTTTTGAATATACTCACGCTCAGATTTCCCTGTCACCTTCGAAAATTCTTTGGCGATAAACTTCGCATGCTCACCGGCAATGGTCGGATCGGCGGCGAATGAAACAAACAGCGAATTTGTTACCAGCATATTTCCGTTTCGGTCATAAATATTTCCGCGCTGTGCGATGAGCGGAACTTTCGCTTCGTACTGTTTCCGTGCAATCTCCGCATATTTATTTGCCTCGATCACCTGGATCTGTACCAGCCGCGCCCCTGCCGCAACAAAGATCAGCAAAAAACAGATCTTCACGATCAGCAGACGATGATTGTAATCCTTCTGCTGAGGTGTTTCCGGTACAGCCTCTTTTTTTCTCTTAAAGGGATTCCACATAGTCGTATTCAAACACTTCTCTGGTCTCTGCATCAGTGAGATCGGCACTCTATTCTTCCAGCAACTCCGCTTCCTTTTCTTTGTCAACGTCAAACCACACCGGTGCTTCTTTAGGATTGGTCATTCCCAATTGCTCCTGCGCAAGCAAACCGATCCGATCCAAACTTGATTTGCGGTTGATCTCGGCTCTGATCAATTCATTCATGCTGACAATCTGTTTGTAGTGGATATTCAGGTCATTCACTTCTTTGGCAAGATTGTTCACCGCGATCACATTGCCGACGTACAATAGAGCGGCGACGGCTACAAGAATCATCACGCCGACGACATTCGTCGTTTTTACCTTCCGTTTTGCCGGTTTTCGAACATTTTGGCGGACAACATATCCGGGGACTGTCGCCTGCGGATCCGCAGGATAAGTGGTGGCATTATTATTATAGATTTGCCGGTCATTAAAACGCGGCATTTCCGCCACTTCAATCGGGGTATGTTGATAATGTTTTGCCATTGGTTTTATAATCTCACCGCCTCATTTTCACAAGAAGAAGAAATCCACCATTCTCTCCCCGGCAAATGAGGCGAAGCGAAACGAAATTCAAATTCTCTCCGCTACTCTCATTTTTGCACTGCGCGAACGCGGATTGCGCTGCAATTCTTCCTCTGTTGCCGTCAACGGTTTCTTTGTCATGATCCGTAATTCCGGAGTGCGCGGCGTATCGGGCATATATTTATTTCCGGACGGGATCGATGTCGCCGCACACTCGTTGAAAAAATTCTTCACGATCCTGTCTTCGAGCGAATGATACGCGATCACCACGATCCGTGCACCGCTGGACAAGAACTGGAGTGACTCGGTCAGGATCGTCTTCAATCTGTTCAATTCATCATTCACTTCGATACGGATCCCTTGAAACACTCTCGCCAGTGATTTCACCGCAAACGGTCCTTTGATGATTCCTTCAACAACCAGTGCGAGTTCGCCCGTTGTTTCGATCGGTTGCATCGCTCGTTTGTTGGCTATGGCGCGTGCGATCTTTCGTGAAAAACGTTCTTCGCCGTAATGCCAAAAAATGTCAGCCAATTGCTGTTCATCGTACGTATTCACGACCGCATAGGCATCCAACGGTTGCCGCTTGTCCATCCGCATGTCCAATCGTTCGTTGCCGCGAAATGAAAACCCTTTGCTTGCTTCGTCTATTTGGAATGAAGACACGCCAAGGTCAAGCAACAATCCGTTGATAGTGGAAATGTTTTGCGAGCAAAGTATCGATGCGATGTGAACGGTGTTGTCGTGCACGAGTTGAATGTTTGAATGATAACGTTGTAACCGTTTCCCTGCTTCGGCGATCGCATCGGCGTCTGCATCGATGCCGATGAGTGTTCCTTTGGGTGTAATCTTTTCTACAATTTTTTCTGCATGACCCGCCCCGCCCAGCGTTCCATCAACATACACACCGCTCGTCGTGGTGATGAGATACTCGAGCACTTCGTGTAACATTACCGGAACATGATATGATGTCGATTGATGCACTTTTTTTTATTTACCGCAGAGGACGCGGAGCTCGCAGAGGATATTTTTTGTGAGATTAACAAGCAAGTGCTCTGCGCACTCCACGCTCTCGGCGGTGAGCCTTCTACTGTTGCTTCTCAAACACTTTCGATGCGACGGTCAGATAATCTTCCTGCTGTACATCAAGATATTTCTTATATTCATCGGGATTCCATACTTCAATACGGTCGAACGCACCGAGAATGAACACGTCGTTCTCAATCTTCGCATACTGCATCAACTCTTTCGGCAAGACAATGCGGGCTTGTCCGTCCAACTCGGCATCGGTTGCGAACTGTAACAGCATGCGCGTGAAGAAGCGATGCTGCGGATCGGTCTGCCGCAGTTTGCCGATCTCCGTTTCACGCTTCATCCACTCATCGTGCGGATAAACAAAGATACAGGATTCGAAACCGCGCGTGATCACGAACGAGCCGTTCGCTTCGGGCGAAAGATTCTTGCGCATCTTTGCCGGAATATTGATCCTGCCTTTGATGTCGACAGTATAATTAAATGACCCTTTGAAGGATGACATAACTCTTGAAATTTTAATTTTCTAATTTCGAAATCCTAAACCCACAATATTGTCATAGTGAGTCCCGCTCAAGCGGGAAACTATAACGGGATGAAGAATTTCCCCTTACTTAATGAGATGTGTTTTGTAAATTAAATGTCGGATTATGGATTTTCGATTTCCGATTATTTAACTCAAAAATAAAACTGCTCAAAATGGAGAATTTTCGACATATCAGAGCTAAAAAATTACCCACTTTTACCCACAATGTGACACGAAATTTACGGAAAATCAAGCTAAAGTCAAGTGAAATCTTGAAAAGAAGAGAATATTCTTTTTTGCAGAAAGATTAAAGTGGTTGGATGGATTAATGCGAAAGTTGACTATTCAAGTTATTTGGTTCCCACTGAAAAAGTCTTAAAACGTCATCCCTCGACTCCGCTCGGGATGATACGTATGTATGCTGAATATATACCAAAAACGCATGTCACGCTGAGCGGAGTCGAAGCGTGACATATTTTTTCAGTGCTCACTATTTAAGGTAATTCTTTAATTGCAGTTCAATATCCGTCGCTCCCCGAAACACGACTCCCTTCATCCCCGCCGCAATCGCACTGTCGACGTTTTCCTTCAGGTCGTCAATAAAGAGAATTTCGTGCGGCTGAACGTTGAGCGATGTGCACACTTTTTCGTACACAACGCAGTCGGGTTTCATGGCGCCAAGCTGGAACGATGTGAATGCATGAGGAAAAGATCGGATGAGCGGTGAGATGCGCATGGCTTTCTCCCAGTGACTTTCACTGGTGTTGCTCAAAATAGCGGTGGTGTATTTCTTTTGCACCTTCTGCACCAGCGGAACGATCTCGGTATTATCGTCAACGATGATCGCATTCCATGCATCAAGGATCTTTTCTTTTGAGTATCGTCCGTCAAAGATAGCGTACTGCGATTCAAGAAATTCACCGGTTGACATTTTTCCGGTTTCATATAATCGCCACAGTTTTGCCGTTGCCGGTCTGTACGGTGTGCGCTGTTCTTCGGTGAACAATCCAAGCGCATTCGGGAACGCATCGAAGTCGATGTGCATCAGGACGCGGCCTAAATCGAAGAGAATTATTTTGATGTCGTTGTTCATTGTTTCTTTCTGTGATAACTGTATCTACTCAGTCATGCCATGAGTTTGTCTAATGTTTTGGTGAATGGTGCAAGTTTTATGATGTCAAAAAGTAACTCATGGCATGACTTTAAAGGCACGGTGAGTAGTTACTGATAATTCAAGATTCTTACATCCCCCTAACCCCCTTCGCCAGCACACGCGCCACGCTGCAAGGGGGATTACAACAAACTTACATCAATGTCATTCCGATCCGCCGCAGGCGGAGAGGAATCTAAAAGGTGAATATTACTCTATGTTGAGATTCCTCAACTCACTTCGTTCGTTTCGGAATGACAATTTAAATACTTTCTACTTTAATACTTCACTACTTCATTATTTTTTCAATAATACTGATCGCTTCACTCACTCTCACAACTCCTTCAAAATTTTTCATAAATATTTGCAAGAAAAGATTTTTCCCTTCTTGTTTCAGTTGCATATTTTCTATCGTGGAGACGTTTGCCATAATATCCTGAAATGTTTCGCCTTCGTAAAATTGTTTATCCTCTTCTGTCGGCAGATACAGACGCAGCGTTCGTTTGTTCAATTCCACTTTACGAATATACGAATGCGATGCCAGAACGCGAAGCGATGCCATGGCAAAAAGATTTTCCACTTCTTCCATCGCCGAACCGAACCGGTCCACCAACTCCGCACGTAACTCATCCACTTCGTTTTGTGACGTTGTTTTGTACAAACGGCGATAGATATCGAGTCGCTCTGTATCGCTCTCTACATAAAATTCGGGAATATACGATTCAAGGTCGGCATCGATCTGTGTTTCGATCGCGCGCGGTTTTGTTTCCATTGGTGACGCTGCAAAGACATCGGCGAATTCCTGTTCTTTCAATTCGGCAACGGCATCTTCCAGTATTTTGGTGTACATCTCAAAACCCATCTCCATAATAAATCCGCTCTGCTCGCCGCCGAGCATATTGCCTGCACCGCGAATTTCAAGATCGCGCATGGAAAGATTGAAGCCGGAACCGAGTTCGGTGAACTCTTCGATCGCCTGCAATCGCCGCAGTGTCTGTTTCGGCAATGTTTCGATCGGCGGAACAAGCAAATAGGCGAATGCCTGCACATTGGACCGGCCGACGCGACCGCGCAATTGATACAATTCCGCCAAACCGAATTTGTCCGCCCGATTGATGATGATGGTATTCACGCTCGGGATATCCACGCCGGACTCGATGATCTTTGTCGTGACCATCACATCGAATTTCTTCTCGAGAAATTCGATCATCACTTTTTCAAGTTCATGTCCCTCCATCTGTCCGTGTGCAATCCGGAGCCGCGCTTCGGGAATCGTATCGTGCAGCATCGATGTAAAGATATCGATGTTGCTCACTTTATCGTTCACCACGAACACTTGTCCGCCGCGGTGGATCTCGTGAATAATCGCCTCGCGGATGATCTTCTTATTGAATGTGGCAATCTCGGTATGGATCGAAAGCCTGTTGCGCGGCGGCGTGTTGATGACCGACAGATCACGCGCCCCCATCAACGAAAAATGGAGTGTTCTGGGGATCGGTGTTGCGGTGAGCGTGAGCGTATCGACATTCGTTTTTAAAGCGCGGAGTTTCTCTTTCGCAGTCACCCCGAAGCGCTGTTCCTCATCGATCACCAGCAATCCGAGGTCTTTGAACTTCACATCTTTGGACAACAACCGGTGTGTGCCGATGATGATATCGACATTACCATCAGCGAGTTCTTTTAATGTTTCTTTCTGTTCCTTCGCCGATTTGAACCGGGAAAGAAGCGCCATACGGACTGGATAGCGGCCAAGACGATCTGTAAACGTGTTAAAATGCTGCTGTGCGAGGATTGTTGTCGGCACAAGTACGGCAATTTGTTTTGCGTTCATCACCGATTTGAACGCCGCTCGCACGGCGATCTCCGTTTTGCCGAATCCGACATCGCCGCACACTAAACGATCCATCGGGTGCGGACGTTCCATGTCTTCTTTCACTTCAAATGTCGTCCGTGCCTGATCGGGTGTGTCGTCGTACATAAATGATGCTTCCATCTCCTTCTGCCAGTGCGTATCCGGCTGAAAGGCAAAGCCCTCCTCTATTTTTCGTTTGGCGTAGAGGCGGATCAGATCGCGCGCAATGTCCTTGATCTTCTTCTTGGTCCGTGCTTTGAGTTTTTCCCACTCAGCGCTGCCGAGCCTGTTCAGTTTCGGCTCATGCCCTTCTGCGGAAGAATATTTTTGGATGCGCGTGACGTAATTGAGGTTGACGAAGAGCGTTCCTTTTTCCGCGTACTCTAATTTTGCAACCTCTTGTTCCATCCCTCCGACGTTGATCTTTTCCAATCCCAAAAATTTTCCGATGCCGTGATCGACGTGCACAACATAATCTCCGCGGCGCAGCGCGTGAAGTTCTTTCGCTGAAAGTCCTTTGAAACGCTTTCTCTTTCGTTCCGCTCTCGCTTTTATTCTTCCGAAGATCTCGTGTTCGGTGAGTATTGCTACTTTTGCTGCGGGAAAAACAAATCCTGAATGAAATGCTTCGGTGGAGTAGTGAAGAAATGAATTGTTTGTGGTTTCAGGTTTCAGGTTTGGAGTTTCTGTCTTGAAATTTTCAGCTTCAAGTTTCAGGTTTGCATCTTCCTCAGCATCTTCCGATGAATCTTTAGACACGAAACCTGAATCTTGAAACTTGAAACCTGAATCTTCTTCTTCGATCAAATCCTGAATTCTCTCCAACTCTTCTTTTCTGTCGGAGGTGATGACAACGTCAAGTCCTTTTTCATTGAAATGAGCGATCTGCTCACGAAGAATCTTGATGCTGCCGTTCACGCTGGGCTGCGGCTGAGATTGAAAATCGATATGGGCTTCGGAGGATTGAAACGCGGAATGAGTGAAGCGCGCAAATTTTTCGGTTTCGGTCTTTACATCGTCGAAGGAAAAATCGAGCGACACACCTTCGGATTCAAGTTCGTCGAATTCCTTTTTGAGAAGTGAACCATCCTCCAGAAGAAGCGTTGCCGATGAAGAAAAATATGAAAGCAACGAAATTACTTCTCTGTGACTCTGTGTCTCCGTGGTTTCACTTTTCCCTTTTTGTAACACATCGGGAATGATGCTCACCGATTGCAATTCACGGATCGACCGCTGCGACAGCACTTCGAATTCACGGATCGACTCGATCGTGTCACCCCAGAATTCGATACGGACGGGATTTTCACCGATGAAGGGAAAAATATCGAGGATGCCGCCGCGTACGGCAAAATCTCCGTACGTTTCAACAAATTGTTTCCGTTCAAAACCGAATTCGGAAAGTTGTGCAAGGAGTTGCTCAAAATTGTGCTCGGAATTTGCGGAAAGTTCGACAACCGATTGCGAGAATTCTTTTTGTCCGGGAACACCAAAACCCAATGCGGTTGCGTGTGTGATGTACACGGCGGGAGTGTTCCCCTGTAATGCTTTTAAAGTTTCGATGAGGGATAATGGCGCAAACATATCCATCGCTTGCGCCGCGTGCTGCGGTTCCGCGACACACAACCGCACATTCGCATCGCCGATCAACGTGGAACAATCGTCGCGAAGTTTTTCCGCCCGGTCCCGGTCGTCAACAACAACCAGCACTTGTCCGTTTGCCTGGCGGAACAGTGTAACGGCGACGTATGCCCATAACGAACCCGAAATTCCGTGAAGCACAACCGGCTGTTCCGGCGCAACGTTGACGGAATTGAGTTGTTGAAATTTTTCCGATCCAAATATTTTATTCGAGATATCGACCAATGTATTTTACCGCGGAGAACGCGGAGTTCACAGAGAATATTTTTCATTTAAAACACACGTATCCCTGCCGACGAATTGTTGAAGAATTGTCAGCAAGGGTTGGTTAAATTACCGAAAGTGAGATAAAGAAACAATCTAAGCTTTTATTTTTTCCATGCTTTCTTGAATTTTATGATATATATTTCTGTCAACAATTCTTTGATCAATCTACGGCATTACTATGAGCACCTTTCACAACAAAACACTTCTCATCACCGGCGGTGCATCGGGCATCGGCAAGTTGATGGGAAAACTTGCCATCGAAAAAGGCATCAAGCGTCTGATTATTTGGGACATCAATAAACAATCGCTCGATGATACTGTTAAAGAATTTTCTGCTGTCATTCCACACGTAAACGGATATGTCGTTGATGTTTCGGATATTGAGCAGATAAAATCGACGGCACAAAAAGTGAAGAATGATGTCGGGGCAATCGATATTCTTATCAACAATGCTGGAATTGTTGTTGGGAAATATTTCCATGAACATACACACAGCGACATTGTTCGTACAATGTCGATCAATTCTTCCGCTTTGATGCACATTACGCTGGAATTTTTACCGGGAATGATCGAACGGAACAGCGGGCACATCGTGAATATTTCCTCGGCGGCAGGCATGGTCGGCAATCCGAAAATGTCGGTCTATGCCGCCAGCAAGTGGGCAGCGCTCGGCTGGTCGGATTCACTACGCATTGAGATGGAAAAACTCGGAAAGGATGTGAAGGTGACATGTATTACTCCATATTACATCAGCACGGGAATGTTCGCCGGTGTGAAGTCGTCGATCTTTATTCCGATTACAAAACCGGACGTTGCCGCGCGAAAAATTATCAACGGCATCGAAAAGAACAAACTCTACGTGCGCATGCCGCCGATCGTGTATACCTTGCAATTGATCAAAGGAATATTGCCGACACGATGGTTCGATTTTTTTGTCGGAAAACTGCTGCGGGTGTATGGAACAATGGATGAATTTACAGGAAGAAAACAGCAGTAAAGATTTTCCAAATCTTAAAGATTTGGAAAATCTAACAACCACGTGAAAGTGTATTATGGGTAGTTCCAAAAACTCAAAAATTCCTACCTTAAAATTATGCGAAGCATGCATACGCAGGGAGATGTCAGACATCTTACTTATAGAATCTGTAAACATTGACGAAATTTGTTGCATCAAATTAAAAAGATGTCAGACATCTTGATAAAAACATAGTTTTTGGAACTACCCTTATGAAAATTGCTGAATTTATTTCTGCCCAACGAACATTTTTCGAATCCGGCGCAACGCGCGGTATCGACTTCAGAATCAATCAACTGAAGAAATTTGAACGAGCGATGAAAGCCAACGAGCAATTATTGCTCGATGCGATCTATGCCGATCTGAAAAAGTCGCGGTACGATACGTTCACATCAGAACTGTCGCTGGTGTATCGTGAAATATCGTTTATGTCAAGAAACATCCGAAAGTGGAGCAGGAAAAAACGTGTCGGAACGAATCTCGTAAATTTTCCCGCGCGAAGTTATCTTCTGCCGGAACCGTACGGCGTTACGTACATCGCCGGTGCGTGGAATTATCCGTATCAACTCACACTGCTTCCTTTGGTGGATTCATTAGCCGCAGGCAATACAGCCGTTGTAAAACCAAGCGAAGTTGCGCCGCACACATCGGCGGCAATGGCTGCGATCATCAACGAAACTTTTCCTGCAGAATATTGCCGTGTTATCGAAGGAGGCGCCGATGTTGCAAAAGAAATTCTTGAACAAAAATTCGATTACATTTTCTTCACCGGCGGAACAAATATCGGAAAGATCGTGTACGAAGCGGCGGCAAAACATCTTACTCCCGTCACATTAGAACTTGGCGGAAAAAATCCCGCGTTTGTTCTGCCGGATTGCGATATCAACATCACTGCAAAACGGATTGTGTGGGGGAAATTTTTGAATGCCGGTCAAACATGCGTTGCGCCGGATTATCTGCTGGTTCATTCATCCATTGAGCAACAATTACTCGATGAAATGAAAAAAGTGTTGGATCGTCATTTCAAGAAGAATGAGATCGGCGAAAACTTTATGGCGATCGTGAATGAGAGACATTTTGATCGAATTACACATCTGGTTGATTCGAAGAAAATTTTTTACGGCGGCGTGTTCGACAAAGAGCGGTTGTTCATCAGCCCGACCATTATGAATAACGTAACGTTCGATGACGAAGTAATGAAAGAAGAAATTTTCGGACCAATTCTTCCCGTCGTACGGTATGATGATCTGAATGAAGCAATAAAAAAAGTGAAACAGTATCCGAAACCGTTATCGCTCTACGTGTTCGGATCGAACGATGATGACATAGAAAAATTATTCCGTGAATTATCGTTCGGCGGCGGTTCACTCAATGATACCGTGATGTATTTCGCCAATGACCATCTCCCTCTCGGCGGAATCGGATCGAGCGGAATTGGCGCGTATCACGGCTACGAAGGATTCAAAACTTTTTCACACTACAAGTCTATAATGGAAAAAGCAACATGGTTGGAATTTTGGTTTCTTAAAACTCCGCCGTACAGCGAGTGGAAGTTGAAAATATTACGATGGTTGTTTGAAAAATTATAGGAACACAATGGACACTCACCAGAGCATTATCATCCCTCAACGGCGAAAAGAATTATGTGCTTTCTTCGCGAAACAATTTTTCTGTTTCCAGAAGATATTGATGATATCTTCGCTGATTGGGATTTTTTCCACAAATATCTCCACGACGCACTAGACCGGAGACTGCGTCTCGGAACAGTGCCTCGCACGGAAAACCCTATTGATGCAACTGATTTCCACGCTGTGTTTCTTTTAGCGCACAAAGGCGATCATTCGGCGCTGCCGAAACTTCTTGAGATGTTAAAGATGAAAGAAGAAGATCTTAACCAAGTCTTTGGCGATGTGTTAACCGAGCATCTTTTTCTCCCGATCGCACAAACGGGTCACTTGTATATCAAAGAATTACAAAAATTCTATCTGTCAATTTCCAAAGATGATATCGCTCAATATCCAATCTCATCCGGCCTTATTTGGATGCCGTTTTTTCATCCTGAAATTCGATCTGATATTGTTTCTTTCTTTATTGAACTCAACGCTTCGCCACAGATAACAATTCATGAAGACACTATTGCAGGGTATTTTTGGGAATGCGCGGTTGCCCGGTTGGATGAATTGAAAGATACTGCTTTTGCGTTTGCGCGTTCAATGAAACTTGGCCAAGAGCCTATTCTTTTCAGACCGCGAGATATTTACGCTGCGTTCGACCATACATTGTCAACTTCATTTCATCCGCCGCTATCCATTTATTCAGCGTACGATGATATGTTTAATAAGTTTGGCTTGCCTGATTATGACGATGACATCATTGATGAATATGAAGAAGAAAATGAAATCAAGGATTTTATGAATCCGAATATTCTTCCTTTCCCCATCGTGGGAAGAAATGAATTATGCCCGTGCGGAAGCGGAAAAAAATTCAAACACTGTCACGGAAAATATATCAACTAAAGACATGGACGAGAACTCCCATTCTGCGTTAGCCCCGTGAGATAGTTCACGCTGTCAGACAAGCTTTACTCTGTGGCATAAGTTTATCTCACAGGGGCAGAATCGATATTTTTCTTTTAGAAACTAAAACTTCACCCCGTGAGATAGTATATGTTTGGCAGAGAAACGAATGATGAAGACATTCTATCTCACGGGGTAAATCGACTTTTCGTCCACGTCTCTAGATGAAAGGTTTCACTTGTTGAACAATGTGTTTGTAAGGTAAATTATTTTCACTATTTTTATTCTATGCAGAAATTATACTTTGTATGGCTTCGTATTTCCATTCTCATCGTAATTAGCTTTTCCGTTTCGTTTTCGCAAGCCACTATCTCCGGAATTATCACCAATTCCAAATCCGGCGAAGTTGCCATCAATGCAGAGCTTCTACTGTATCCGGATACAGTTACTTCGTACAAATCGCCATTTCGTTCGACCCTGACAAATAAGTTTGGCTTTTATTCAATAACGCAAATTCCGGATGGTAAATATATTTTATTCGTCCGACTGATCGGGTATAAAATTTTCAAGGATAGTGTTGCTATTGTATCTTTTGAAAATGTTAAAAAAAATATCTTAGTCGAAGAAGATCCTATTCAGTTGGAAGAAGTGACTATTGTTGATTCACGGGAGTTAGCAAACACGCCAACGTTAAGTCGGATAAATGTATCAACAGAAATTCTTCAAACAATGCCCTCCTTTGGAAGTGAAAAGGATGTCTTCCGTGTTCTGCAATTGCTTCCGGGAGTAAAGTCTTCATCGGAAGTCTCCAGCGGGTTATATATTCGCGGCGGGTCTGCCGATCAGAATCTTGTGTTGCTTGACGGAGTTATTGTGTATAATCCGTTCCATCTTGGCGGGTTTCTCAGCACATTCAATCCCGATGCGTTGTTGAACGTACAATTAATGAAAGGCGCATTTCCAGCAGAATACGGCGGACGGCTTTCATCGGTGATTGAAATGACGATGAAAGAAGGAACGAAAGAAAAATTTATGGGAAAAGGAGGAATCAGTCTGATCTCTTCCAAACTAACATTGCAGGGACCGATTACAGACAACATGACGTATATGGTTTCTGGAAGGAGAATGTATCTTGACATACTCCAATGGCTTGCCGGTGGAATAGATAAGGCGCCCCGGTATTACTTCTACGATTTCAATGCAAAATTAAATTATACGCTTTCATCTGATGATAGATTATTTCTCAGCGGCTACTATGGCGGAGATGTCTTAACGTCACCGCCGGAAATCGGCGATCCTGTGTTAAATATTTTTTGGGGAAACGCGACCACAAACTTGCGGTGGATGCATATCATTAATGCACAATTGTTTACAAATTTTTCTCTGATCTACACGAACTTCCGTTTTAACACACTGATTGAAAGCAAGGAAGGGATTGGCAATAATCTGAATTTCAAGTCGATCTCACAGGTCCAGGATTTTGTTGCGCGGGGCGATGTGCAGTACTATGCAAACGAGGATCATTTGATTAAAGCCGGCGTGGATGCGACACACCATTCATTTATTGCAAACGCGAATACGAACCTGAATATTAATTTTGAACTGAGTCAGACAAAAGTATCGGCAGTTGAAGGCGCTCTGTATATTCAGGATGAATGGCGCATTTCTCCGCTGCTGAATGCAAACATCGGTTCCCGCTTATATTATTTTCAGAATGGAAATTATATCAATCTTGAACCGCGCATTTCTTTTGCATACGCTCTTGATGAAGGTACAACTGCAAAGGCGTCGTACTCAGTTGGGCACCAATATCTTCATCTGATAACACGCAATGAAACGCTGCTTCCAACCGATGTATGGTTTCCATCCACCTCAACCGTCAGTCCAAGCAAGTCGTGGCAGGTTGTAACAGGATTAGAAACATCACTGTTAGGGAATGAATATTTTTCCAGTATCGAGTTCTATTATAAAGGCATGCAGCATCTTTATGAATACAAAGACGATGCTGAATTTTCGTTCGGGGTTCCGTTGGAAAATCAATTCACATCGGGCACAGGATATTCGTACGGAATGGAAATATTTCTCAACAAGCGCATCGGTTCATTTACCGGCTGGATCGGATACACATTATCATGGACAAAACGGAAGTTTGAAGCGTTGAATCTCGGCAGAGAATTTTATCCTCGGTACGACAGAAGGCATGATATTTCGATTGTGTTGAATTACAAATTAGGTGAGAAATGGGAGCTTGGCGCATCGTGGGTATATGGAACTGGACAGGCGTTTACAATTCCTGAGGGATTTTATTTGTTTGCTCCAATAGATGGATGGTCTGAAATGTATAGCTCAGGCTACGAATCATGGTCTTCACAACAGTATATTTCAGAACGAAATAATTATCGTGCACCTGCATACCACAGATTGGATTTGAATTTCATTTATCACAGAACCGTCTTTGGTTTGGAATCCGAAATTTCATTCAATATCTACAATGCCTATAGCAGAAAGAACCCGTTTTATATTTATATGGGCTCCAATTATGAAAACAATCAGAGAAAATCTGTATTGAAGCAATTTTCATTATTCCCAATTATTCCAACTGCCGGATGGAGTTTTGTTTTTTAATAATCGAAGTACAATTTCAATCGAAAATAGAATTGCGAAATATATTGTTGTCGTAAATGGCTGAGAAAAATTTATGAAACAGAAATTATTTTTTTTATCATCGCTACTTCTCATCTTTCAGTACGGTTGTGATGAAGTTATAAACGATACGAACTTACCGTATGAAGAAAAACTTGTTATTCGAGGTATTATGACCGACGGTGACACCGTTAAATCACTCTATGTAGGACGAACATTGCCGTATGAGGAATCTCGAAGCAGTTACTGGAATCCCAAAGATTCCACATATGTGGAAAATGATCTAAATAGTGATGTAAAAGATGCAGTGGTGACCGTATCGGTCGGCGATCAAACGTACACTTTAAAATATTTCAAAAACGGCTATTATAAAAATGATTCATTAATTGGGGCAACTGGCAAAACATATAGTTTACATGTTACATGGAAAGATAAAACTGCCGATGCGGTTACAAGAATACCGGAACCACCTATTTTGGATTCAGTGAATGTTTCATATAAAAATATTGCTATCTACGAGTATGGGAAGCAAACAGAATATATTTGTTCCGGATATGCCCGAACTACGGTGAACAATATTCTTTCTCTTGCGGTAAAATTTGAGGGAACAGAAATCTATAATGATACGACCAAACATACGTATGGATTTGGTTTCGGAAGTAATGTCCAAAAGCGGACGCAAACGGACAATAGCATTGCAGATATTCTCACCAAAAAATTTACACTTTTTAATGGACGAACCACAACCATAGATCAACGACTTATCTTTACACTCAAAAACTATGACGAACCATATTACAGATATTATTTAACTTCAAGCGGTGCTATTGGAGAAAGCAATTTTTCCATTGAGCCGAAACCAATAGCTTGGAATGTGAGCGGAGATGCCATTGGAATGTTTATCGGCGCTTCAAAGAGTGTGACAAAAACATATAAATTAAAATAGAAATAAGATTGGTGTGCCCGACTTCCACTATACGAAAGGTTTCCTCTCCCATCTTTCGCATTTTTTTCGCATATTTATTCAACCCCTCTTACCCTTGTAATTCCGCCACAGGTCGAAGACTCGGCGAGCGGATCAGCCTATGGCTGAGACAGAAAGGTTAAGAGGGGTTTTTAATTCATATGTTTCACATCGGAGTACCAAATGTTTATGACACTCGTTCTCGGAACACTGCTGATGGTCAATTCGGATGCGCCGCCGGGCGACAATACACCGTTTCTGGTCGGAATCATATCATCGGAGGATTTCTCCAAAACACAGGATGACCATCTTGCCAAAGCACAAGCAGCGTTGGAGAACATGGTGAATGTGAAAGGCAAACGCACCGTTGACAATACGTTGAAACCGTACGACGAGATCCTCATTTATCTCGATGCGGTTGCCAATCAAGCATCACTGATAGAAAATGTCCATCCGCAAGAAGCGATGAGAACGACCGCCGAACAGTTCAGCCAAAAAGCGGCGGCATTCGGAGCAGAACTCTCGTTGAATCGCGCCGTGTACGATGCACTTGCAGCAATGGATATTTCCAAAGCGGATGCGAAAACAAAATTTTATGTGGAAAAAACCCTGCGCAATTTTCGTCTCTCCGGCGTGGATAAGGATGACGAAACACGCAAGAAGATCAAAGCGCTGCGCGATGAACTTGTCCTGATCGGTCAGGAGTTTTCACGCAACATTCGTGAAGATGTGCGCACGGTTAAAGTGACGGATGTGAAAGAGCTTGACGGACTCCCGCAGGATTACATCGACCGCCACAAACCCGATTCGAACGGCGTCATTACACTGACGATCAACTATCCCGATGCAATTCCGGTGTTTACGTATGCGAAGAATGAATCTCTCCGCAAACGGATGTATATGGAATACAGCAACCGCGCCTATCCCAAGAATGTTGAGGTGCTCAATAAGCTGATTGCAAAGCGCCACGAACTTGCACAGTTGCTTGGCTTCCCGAATTGGGCTGCAGCCGTCACCGCAGATAAAATGGTCGGCAGCGAAAAAAATGCTGCGGACTTCATCGAAAAAATTGCCGCCGCATCAAAAACGAAATCCGAACAGGATTACAAACAACTTCTCGCCCGGAAACAAAAAGATGTTCCCGGAGCGGCAGAAGTGAATCCGTGGGAATCGGGGCACTATTCCGAACTGTTGCGCAAGAGCGAATACGATGTTGACGCGCAGAAGGTCCGGCCGTATCTTCCGTACGATAAAGTGAAAGAGGGTGTTCTTTCGGTAACAAGCACATTGTTCGCCGTAGCGTTCAAACAAAACACGAGTGCACCCGTATGGCATGAATCCGTCGAATGCTACGACCTGTTCGAAGGAGGGAAACTTGTCGGCAGATTTTATCTTGACATGCATCCGCGCGAGAATAAATACAATCACGCGGCGCAGTTCGGCGTCCGCAACGGCGTTGCAGGGAAACAAATTCCCGAAGCGGCGCTCATTTGCAATTTCCCCGGCGGCGACAAAGGAGATCCCGGTCTGATGGAACATGGCGATGTCGAGACATTTTTCCACGAGTTCGGACATTTGCTCCATCATCTTTTTGCGGGACGCCAGCCATGGATCGGTATCGGGGGAATTTCCACCGAATGGGATTTTGTTGAAGTGCCGTCTCAGTTGCTCGAAGAATGGGCGTGGGATGCTTCCGTACTGCAGACATTCGCGAAACATTATCACACCGGCGAACCGATTCCCACCGAACTCGTCAAACAAATGCGCCGTGCCGATGAATTCGGCAAAGGATTGCAGGTGCGGCAGCAAATGTTCTATGCAAGACTGTCGCTCTCCTGTTATGATAACGATCCGAAGAAGCTCAACACCGATGAGTTGGTCAAAGCATTACGTGAACGCTACACGCCCTATAAACATGTGGAAGGAACACACATGCAAACGGCATTCGGACATCTCGACGGATACTCTGCGATCTATTATACCTATATGTGGTCGCTGGTAATTGCAAAAGATCTTTTCACGAAATTCGATCAAAAGAATATGATGGAACCGGGCGTTGCCACGAAATACCGGACTACTATTCTTTCTGCGGGAGGGTCGAAGCCGGCAAATGTGTTGGTGAAAGAATTTTTGGGACGGGATTTTAATTTTAACGGATGGAAGAAGTGGCTGGAGAATTAATTGACAATGAAAAGATTTTCCAAATCTTTGAGATTCGGAAAATCTCCGTTATTCAAAGGCGCGGGCAACTGCGCCTTTTCTGTTTATAGATTTCAATTTCTCCTCTCTTCTGTGTATTATTGATAAAACGTTACTACTCAGGTGGCTAATATTTTCCCGCAGATATCGCTGATATTCGCTGATATTTTTACCGTTGATTTGCGGGTATTTTTCACAATTTATTTACTTTTCTGAAAATACTTTTCGCAATATCGGACGTATTAAAATTTACAAGTATTCCAAGTTTTTTCCCCTGCGTTTATCTGCCTGCCCGCCGTCCCGATTCCATCGGGACTATGGCAGGCGGGCGTAATCTGCGGGAAATCTTGCATACGGGTGAGTAGTTACGATAAAACAATGGCAAACACATGAACATCGTTGTTCTTGACGGCTACACTCTCAATCCCGGCGATCTCAGTTGGAATGAACTTCGATCGCTCGGCAATTGTGCCGTGTACGACAGAAGCGTTGGCGAAGAAGTTGCCGCCCGCGCAAAAGATGCGGAGATCATTCTTACCAATAAAGTACCGTTAACAAGCGAGATCATTACACAACTTCCAAAGGTGAAATACATCGGAGTTCTGGCAACAGGATATAATGTTGTTGATGTTACCGCAGCAAAAAAACGCGGTATCGTCGTCACCAATGTTCCGGCATACGGCACAATGTCCGTTGCCCAATTGGTCTTTGCGCTGTTGCTCGAATTGACCCATCGCATCGGACATCATGCCGATGCTGTGCGGAACGGACGATGGACGGCGAGCAACGATTTTTCCTTTTGGGATTTTCCGCTGGTGGAACTTGCGGAAAAAAAATTTGGCATCATCGGATTTGGAAACATCGGACAAGCGGCGGCAAAAATTGCGAGCGCACTCGGAATGAATGTGCAAGTTTCTACACGCACGCCGGAAAAGCACAAAACTTTCCAAGTCTCAGAGACTTGGAAAGTTTCTTTCGTTGATACAGAAACACTCTTCACAACAAGCGATGTTATTTCTCTTCATTGCGCTCTCACGGATGAAACGAAACATCTTGTCAATTCAGAAAGTCTTGCATTAATGAATCCGAGCGCGTATCTCATCAACACAAGTCGCGGCGGACTTGTTGACGAACAGGCATTGGCAAATGCGCTCAACAATAATCAAATCGCAGGCGCAGGACTTGATGTACTTTCCGTTGAACCACCGCCGTCCGATAATCCGTTGCTCACGGCAAAAAATTGTATCATCACTCCGCATTATGCATGGGCAACACGTTCCGCCCGCGAACGGTTGATGAAAACGGTGGTCGAGAACGTGAAAGCTTTCATCAACGGCAAACCGAAGAATGTTGTGAGTTGACACGTTCTCATTTTGATATTTCGAACATTATCAGCTAAAAACAAAACCGGAAATCGACCTATGAAAAAATTCATTCTGTTTTTTATCTTTACGATGTGCATATCCCTCCACGCACAAAATCCCGACGGTAAAAACGCCTCTCTCCACATCATGCCTTCGTGGCTGTGGGGAAACGCGGATTTTACGCGGAATACGACGGTGTGGTACCCCGCATCATTTTCATCTCCCGAACAAAATGTCACGACCCAAAATACCGGCATGATACACAATCCGTTCTCGTTCGGGATTAATGCGATGATAAAAATACCGGCGACATCATTTCTGACCATGAGCGTATCATATTCCTTCAATCAGAAATTTGAAGAGGACAAAGAGTACCTTCATTACTGGTCATTGAACGGAAGGCTGCACAAAGTGAGTTTCACGGTCAGCGCGTATAATTTATTCTCGCTGTATCAGGAATGAAATCCGGAAGGATGTGATGCACCGAAATTCTCTTCTTACAAAGCTGAACAACTATCATCCTGCCGATGCACACGAACAACAAATGCGCCGGCGGATTGTAGAATTTGTCGAAGCACATCCCAACTGCTTCGACCGATCCCTGCTCATCGGACACATCACCGCTTCGGCGTTTATTGTCAACCACAATCGCACACACACGTTGCTCACCCATCATCACAAGTTGGAAAAATGGCTGCAGCTCGGCGGACATTCCGACGGCAATTCGGACACGCTGAATGTCGCTCTTCGCGAAGCGCGGGAAGAATCGGGACTGAAATCTGTTCGGACTGTTTCGGAGGAAATTTTCGACATGGATGTTCACGAAATTCCCGCGGGGAAGAACGAACCTGCACACTTTCACTACGACATTCGTTTTTTGTTCGAAGCAGATGAGACCGAACCGCTGACCGTCACGAACGAGTCCAAAGATCTTGCATGGATTGCTCTTGATAACATTACCGATTATACTACGGAAGAATCGTTGTTGAGGATGGTCCGTAAAATTAAAACAGTAAAATGAAGAGCAACAAAAAAATATTCATCATTCTTTTTTGTATCGTTCTGCTCCCCGCCATCTTTTATTCGGGATATGAAATCTCGTCGCTCGACGACACAGAGCAGATGTTGAGTCAGATGTATGAGCGACAGCTCGATGCTATTCTTTTTTCTGTTAATCAATATGTGTTAGATGTTACTTCAAGTTGGGCGACACAGGTAGAAACGCTGTCGCCTTCACATACGTTTGACAATTTTCTGCGCTCTAATCCTTCGATATATTCAATCGTCATTTCTGATAGCATGTTGGAACATATTTCAGTTATTGGTCAAAATGAGAAACCTCATTTGCACAAAAAGATATTAACCGATAACCGGGAAAAAATTGAACGGCTCTTTCGTTATAAAAATATTTCATATCGAAAACTTGAACCGATCATTGTTGCTGATACATCGGTAATGATCGTTTTTGTGCCAACAACAAGTAAAAATAAAATTATTGGAATTTTGATAAGCGGTTCACAATTCATCAAAGACATCATCGGGAAAAAACTTTCGGATGTCGGACAAAATGAATTCCTTCTTGCCGTTGTTCAGCAGTCTTCAAATAACATTGTGTACAGAACATCCGATATCAAAATCGAAGACCTTTCCTCGCTCCGCCAGCTTTGGATCTTTCCTGATTATTCACTCGGTATTCGGCTGAAAGGAATCACGATCCAAGAGATCGCGCAGAAACGATTCAACCGCAATCTTATTTTGATCGCTATTCTCGATATTATTTTGATCGCCGGGGTGTGGTTTGTCTATCGCACGATCAAACGAGAAATGGAATTGGTCGCACTTAAATCGGATTTTATCTCGAATGTTTCTCACGAACTGCGAACGCCTCTTGCGCTGGTCAGAATGTTCGCTGAAACGCTCGAAATGAAACGCGTAAAGACAGAAAAGAAAAAGCAGGAATATTATTCAATCATTCTCCAGGAAACAGAACGACTTTCGCGACTGATCAACAATATCCTGAATTTTTCACGAATGGAATCGAATACGCGAAAATATCAATTTCAATCTGCAGATATTAATGAGATCGTTCGATCTGTGCTGAATGTCTATTCATATCAATTGAAAACAAAAAAATTTGAAGTAACGATTGAGTTAGATGATAAGATCAAACCAATTTCTGTGGATGCGGAAGCTCTTGCTGAAGCACTTCACAATCTAATAGACAACTCTATCAAATACAGCGCAGAAAAAAAACATCTGCGCGTTGCAACAAAAAGTTATGAATCTACGACATCAATAGAAGTTGAAGATCGCGGAATCGGAATTTCTCAGGAACATCACAGCAGGATCTTTGAAAAATTTTACCGTGTCTCGCACGGTCTTATTCATACGGCGAAAGGAAGCGGACTTGGTCTTTCTTTGGTTCAACATATCATCGCTGCACACAATGGAACAATTGCAGTGCGAAGTGAAATTGGAATTGGCAGCACATTCATAATTACTCTACCAAAAACGGCATAACTATTATGGCACGCATACTTGTTATAGAAGACGAACCAGAAATGCAGCGCGGCTTGCGCGACAATTTGGAGTTTGAAGGATATAATGTTGAAGTGATCGGCAATGGCAAAGAAGGATTAGAAGCGCTGACAAAGAAAAAATTCGATCTTGTCTTGCTCGATTTGATGCTTCCGGAAATGTCCGGCTTTGATGTTTGCAAAAAAGCACGCGCCGAAGGTGTTGCAACGCCGATCATCATGTTGACCGCAAAAGGCGAAGAAGTTGACAAAGTATTGGGATTGGAATTCGGCGCAGATGATTACATCACAAAACCATTTAGTCTGCGAGAACTTCTTGCGCGCGTTAAAGCGGTACTGCGACGAACTTCATCGGACACATCTTTGAATGAAACAAAAATTACGATTGGCATATTAGAAATAAATTTTGTGAGTTACACCGCAACAAAAAAAGGAAAATCAGTCGCGATGACTTCAAAAGAATTTGAAGTCATTCGCTACTTATGGCAGCATCAAAAACAAGTCATCAGTAGAGATGATCTGCTCACGCAAGTGTGGGGATATGATGAATCAATTACTTCGCGCACAGTCGATAATTTCATCATGAAACTCCGAAAAAATATTGAAAAAGATCCCTCCCATCCAAAACATATCATCACCGTTCACGGAGCGGGATATAAGTTGATTCCATAAAACAAATTTAGATTATTAAACAGCCATCCAGTATTACTCTTTATCCGAAGGATGCTTCGCATAGATTCCGTCTTCACGCCTAACCGTTGGTCGAAGACTCGACTCGTTGAGCGGGCAGATCGCCGGAATGCCGTGTGATGCTATGTTGACTTATTTCCCCCTGATTCCTTCGTGACAATTTTTTACAATTCTTTGACGCTATTACGACATCTTTCATATTCCCCTGCCGTAAATTTGTCCAGATAAATTAAGGAGCCCACCATGAAACAAATTGCAATAATCATCACAACACTCGTTGTAACAATTTTTACGGGAAACGCTCAAGACCAGAAACAGATCGTGGATCTTCGCGGCAACTGGAAATTTGAGATCGGCGATAACAAAAAATATGCAGATCCAAAATTTGATGACGGTAAGTGGGGAGAAATTTTTGTTCCGGCAGATTGGGAAAACGAAGGATATCCCGGTTACGATGGTTACGCTTGGTACAGAAAAAAATTCACAATTCCGGCATCAGTGCAAGGAAAAACCCTGTATTTCCACGCAGGATATGTGGATGACGCGTGCGGAGTATATGTGAATGGAAATCTGATCGGAGAAGGCGGACAATTTCCACCGGAATTTGAAACAGCATACGATCGGAAAGAAATTTTTTTAATTCCGCAAAAGTTCTTAAAGTTCAATCAAGAAAATGTCGTTGCGATCCGCGTGTATGATGATCGGTTGAACGGCGGAATTGTGAGAGGCAAGGTCGGATTGTTTGAACATCAGGATGAATTTAAATTTGTTGTGCGATTCCCCGAAATGTGGAAATTCAAAAAAGGTGACAGCAAAGAATGGTTAGATCCGGCACTTGATGACAGCAAATGGCAAGAGTTGATCGTTCCGGCACAATGGGATTTTCAAGGATACAGAGATTACGATGGATTCGGTTGGTATCGCGTAACATTCGATGTTCCTTCAAATCTACAAAATGAAAAATTAGTATTGATGCTTGGTAAGATTGATGATATTGATGAAGCATTTTTGAATGGTGAAAAGATCGGAAACACGGGAAGAATACGAAGCGACGGAACGGTACGAAATGTCCGGGAAGAATATTTAGAGACACGGGCATACACCATTCCGGCATCGACAATAAAATTTGGACAAAAAAATGTGCTGGCAGTGAGAGTGTATGATAACTACAAGATCGGCGGAATTTACGAAGGACCAATAGGGATCATTACAGAAAAAGAATATCGTACATGGGATGTAGAAAGCGGAAATCATTATAGAAAAGAGATCAATAAGTTTCAGCGATTTTTAGAAAAAATTTTCAACGAATAAATCCTAAAGGGGGATGCCATGATACAAAGTATGCTTCGCAAAACGAGAATAGCAATTGCAGCAATAACAATAATGATCGTCGTGGCGCAAATATTTGCACAAGAAATACAACCTGCAAAAAAATTTACTACTAAAGAAGCGCGATATGCATTTGTGAAGAAAAATGTCATGTTAGGTCTTCATTCAAACAATGATGGGGTCATTGAATCAGTAATGATGTTGATCGCAAAGATCAAGATGAGTGAACCATCGTTAAAAGTTACAGAATTACAATATGTGTTGGACAGTTTATCGGTTGCACATCCTTCCGGTGCAATGCGATACAAAGCATTTCTTACCTCCAATATTTGCAGTAATCCGGAATGGTATTCGCAGGAAAATACAGTGCAAACAAACGAACCCGAAGCATTCTTTATCGCAGTTTCACAGAGTTTACAGAAAAAAATGTTCGGAATGAATTCGTTATAACCTCTCCTCTGCTCCTCAATAAACCCGAAGTTTGCATATGTTTTTATTGCAAGCTTCGGGTTTTGTTTTTGTGAAATCTTTTTAACTCAATTCAAAAAAATGTGTATCTTTATGCAATATGAAACCATCACCTCAACGATCAAGAAAAATAAAAACTACGACGGCGTGGGTCGTTTCTGCCGATATGGGCTACGGACACCAACGCGCGGTCTTTCCGCTGAACGGCATTGCCGAAGAAGGGCTGATCACCGTCGGCAAAAATGATAATTCATCCGAGAAAGAGAAACGTCAATGGACGCGATTGTTGAACGTGTACGAATCGTTCTCCCGTGCGCGCGGCATCCCGTTGGTTGGCAAATCGATCTTTGCGATGCTCGACGCGCTGATGCATATTCCCGAATTCTATCCGATCCGGAATCTTTCGCGCAGCACGTATCAGGTTGACCTGCTGGAGGCAAATATTAAGAACGGATTGTGCAACGGAATGATGGAAAAGATCCCGACAAAGCAGTTACCATTGATCACATCCTTTTATGCGCCGGCAATTGCCGCCGATATCCGCGGCTACGAACCGATCTACTGCATCATTTGCGATGCGGATATCAATCGCGTGTGGGTGGCAAAACAGCCGTGGGAAAGCCGCATCAACTATTTCGCGACGTGCGGTAAAGCCGCACAACGGTTAAAATCGTACGGTGTACCGGAGGAGAGGATTTTTCTTACGGGATTTCCCCTTCCTCTCGATCTGCTGGGAAAAGATCTCGCCATATTAAAATCCGATCTTGGTCAGCGCTTGCTGCACCTCGATCCGAATAAACGATTTTGGACGAATCATAAACGGAGTGTCGAATACTTTCTTGGAAAAAAGAACTGTCTCCTCAAAAACAAACGGCCGCTGACAATCACGTACGCGGTCGGCGGCGCCGGCGCGCAAAAAGAAATCGGCGGACGGATTGCTCTAAGCCTAAGAGAAAAGATCCATCGAGGAGATGTCCGGTTGAACCTTGTCGCGGGAATTCGTCCGGAAGTTCATTCGTACTTCTGTAATCTAAAGAATGAGATCGGATCGGACAATATCCATATCATCTTTGCAGAAACGCTGCATGAATATTTTCAGCAATTCAATACGGCAATGCGCGAAACAGATATATTGTGGACCAAACCGAGTGAACTTTCGTTTTACGCAGGACTTGGCATTCCGATCATTATGACGCCGACGATCGGTTCTCAGGAACGGTTCAACCGGCAATGGCTGCACGAAATTCACGCAGGGATGCGGCAGGAAAATCCCGACTTTACCCATCAGTGGCTGTTTGAAATGCTGAATGACGGACACATTGCCGATATGGCGTGGTCAGGATTTTTGAAAGCCCGCAAACTCGGCACACTGAAAATAATGGAAGTGCTGGAAACGGGAAAAATGACGCGCAGTAATTCACCGTTGGAACGGTAATAATGTGGCAGGTCGGCGTTAACGCCGACCTGCCAACTAATTTTTATGAACGGACATAAAAAAAAATATTTTCTTCTCTATCTCAAAACAGGCGGCGGACATCTTGCTCCCGCCCGTTCGATAGCGAAATATCTTTCCGCTGTCCACGGAAACGCGATCGAACCGGTGCTGGTGGATGGTCTTACGGATGCACGATCTTTTGCCCGTTATATCATCGAAGACGGTTACCGTCTGTTGCAGGCACGGGCGAAATGGTATTATGAATTCCTCTATGCAACGAATAAATTTCCTCCGATCGGTTATTTGAATGTTGCACTGGCGAAATTTTTCATCAAACCGTATCTCAAAAAAAGGATCACCGAAGACCGCCCGTCGAAGATCGTCATCTTCCATTTTTTCCTTATCGCTCCCATGTATGAGATCTTGAAAGAGCTTGGCGTGGATATTCCCGTTGTAACGGTGGTGACCGATCCGTTCACAGCGCACCCGTTATGGTTCCAACGGGAAAACCAGCGGTTCATTGTTTTTAGCGAACGGTTGAAACAATACTGCATCGATAAACAAAAAATTCCCGAGCACAAACTCCGCGTTTTTCCGTTCATCATCGACGAAAAATTTTCGACGCCGAGTTCCGCATCGGAAGTAAAGATCATCAAGGAACGATTCGGTTTCACTTCGGGAAAAAAAATCGTGCTCATCATCGGCGGCGGCGATGGCATCCCGAACGGAAAATTCATTCTTCATCATTTGCTCGGCGCATCGCTCGATGTCGAGACCGCGATCGTGTGCGGAAAGAACAAACAACTGCATACCGATGCTCTGGAATTTCAGAAGAAATACCCTGCACTCAAGGTCTTCGGATTCGTCGATTTTGTGTACGAACTCCTTAATGCGGCGGATATCGTGATTACCAAATGCGGCGCGTCGACGATCATGGAGATTTTATTGATGAAAAAGATCCCGATCATCAATGATTTTCTGTGGGAACAAGAACTGGGGAACATGGAATTCGTGCGGGATAATCGATTGGGAGTTTTCGAACGGGACATTGCAAAACTTCCGGAGATTATCCGCAATCTTTGCTCAAACAATGAACAGTACAAAACATTTCAACAAAATATTGAACAGATACAATTGCACAATGGAACAAAAGATGTCGGTGAATTTTTATCGACTATGTAACCTTGCGAAGGTTTAAAACCTTCGCAAGGTTTTATTATTATGAACTTACCCGAAAAAAATCTTTACCAACAAATTCATCCAGCACGTTTGCTTGTAGATTGGTCAACCGGTTTGTATGCGTGCTATTTGTTATGGCAGCAAGAACTTGTTCCCGCAATTGTGGTTGCATTTATTCCATCGCTTATCATTTCTTTAATCGTTGTTCGTTTTGTCAATCTCGAAAGAATAAAAAATTCTTCATTCGGCAGATATTACAAACGGACGTATAATAAAACTATTGATCTCACTCGCTTTGGCGCTTTTGTTATCATGGCAATTGGATCGTGGAGTCAGTCGTTAATCATTGCAGGTATTGGACTTGCAATTATCCTTGGAACGTGGACGTACGGATTGTTAATCAACAAAAAATAATTACACAACCCTTCCAGATCTTCTCATTCAATACAAGAGACTTCTGAATAACTCGAAAGATGTCAGACATCTTGCCTATTTAGAATGAACAAACTTGAAAATTTTGTGAAATTCATTGATGAGATGTCAGACATCTTCTTAAAAAATTATTTTTCAGAAGTT
>Ga0209516_1000029_pt1 | contig 66642 bp, 62 predicted proteins | sample Napbiome12C3dose_FD_187716 | JGI IMG/M metagenome (GOLD analysis project Ga0209516, IMG submission 187716) | Groundwater microbial communities from S. Glens Falls, New York, USA - Naphthalene biodegradation metagenome 12C3dose (SPAdes) (version 2) ... | reverse complement strand
ATCTTTTGCCGCGTGCTTGGTTATATTAGCACCGCTCGAAAAAACGGTGTCTCGGCGTTCGATGCTATACGACGCGCTTTCGCCGGAAATCCATTCATTCCTAATCTAAATTACGCTGAATAGTTACGATTAAAACTTCAATTAATTCAGAGGCTGAAATAAAGTTAAATAATTTATTGGAGCAACTTGACTTGAAAACAGAAGAAATGAGGGCACAAAGAAACCGTAGAATAACTCATTTTGATTTACTTTCAAAAACCAAGGTTGACGAAATTCCTTTTGTAACTCGAGATATGGTTGAAGAGGTTCTTAGATTATCATCTCAACTTCTTAGCACAGTTGCTGAACTTCAAGGTGAAACTCAAAAAGGATATGAACATTATGGTCTTTCAGATAGTAGGGAAACAATAATTCGCTATTTAAGAAAGGCAAAAGCATATGATGTTCATTGTCGTAATGGTGATGTTGATCCTTATGAAGATGGTGTCTATAAAAAAAATAATGCCACCTAACGAGTCGTTCAACCAGATGTGCAAACCGCCGCCGCGCAAAATTAAATTGTTTTGAGTTGGGAATTGAATTTATGATTTACGAAATGAGATTTACAAGTTAAATACTTTAACCACCGCGCTGGAACGTTGCAATGCAGGTTATCTCCAGTCCGTTAGACAATAGTCCTACAATGACAAAAATATCCCAAACTGATGATGAACTTCAAATCTTTCAGGGTTTTTCAAAACATTACCCTGGTGGCTTGATAGATATTCTGCATCGTGATCCCCCTGAACCAGATATTCGAGCGAAAACTCAATTGGGAAAACAATTAGCTTTTGAACTCGTTGAGTTTATTGATAAAGAGTTTGCGCGTAATGGTTACGGCTTACCCACTCTTGAGGTCAAGTTAAACCAAGCCTATCAAGCTTTAACAATATCTGAGAGGAACGAACTTCAAAAGATGTTCCAACGCTTTTCTATTTTTGTTCACTTTACTGAGAACTCAGCAATGCGAGATCGCGAAAAGGCTATTCCTGAGGTTTTCAGTTTAGTTAAATCCTTAACACCAAACGTGTCAGGCGAGTACATAGCAAGAATGGGTCATTTTCAAAGCAGCATCATTCAGAGAATAAATATTTTCGAGAACATTTGTGAAGATGGGCCACATTGGAAAACACAGGCGGGAGGACATTTCGATGATCCCACAAAAAAGCGATTGGCTGAAAAATTCAACAAACGTTACAGAACTGATGCCGAAAAAATTGAACTAGTTGGATTCTTTCGTTTTCAGCCGGGGCCTTTTAAACACTTATTCCCCGAAATCGAAGAGTTTGCAAAATTGAATATTAAACATTCGGATTTCTCAGCAGTTTGGATTTATTCAGAGAAGTCTGACAGAATAGAAATGACAATTAAAAAATAACTTGGGCTGCAACCTCACCACTATAAAAAGGAAGAAGTAAAAACATTATCCCGAAGCATTTTGAAGAATCAAGAGAGAGTTCAATCATCCTTCCGAAGTCTCGCACTCTTCGGAAGGATATTCGCGTTCTTTGCGTCCCGTGTTCTTTGCGGGATTTATGGTTTCTCATTACCAATGATCAATTACGAATTGTCTTCAAACTATCCATTGCACTCGAAACATCTTTGATAAAAAACTTCCAGACTTCGCTGTTATGCGACAGTTCATCTATCTCCTTTTTGAATTTCTCCTGTTGTAATCCTTTTCTTGCAAAAAAATCCTTCACTTTAATTTGATAAGAAGAATCGGATTGTTTGTTAACCATCTTTTCTTTTTCATAAAGAAGTGTCAATTCAGCATAAGTGGTAACAGTTAATTTGTCGTACGTTCTGGATGGTTGGGGAACACATCCGGTAAGGCAAATTCCAAAAAACAGAAACCAAATCCCAAATAAATTCTAATGACTACAATCTGCAATCTGTAATCTGAAATCTGTTAGTCTGCATACTCGAAGTAGGCATTTAATTTTAGACTTGCCAGAGTGAATGGAAGTCATCATATTTACATACATACAGATGTTCAAGAGTTGGTAAATATTCAAAATGTAAAAGGAAAAGCAAAGCCGTACCGGATTAGACAATTCTTATCTTTGATTGAGAAGTATAATCTACAGTTGGGAAAATAAATATGAAAGATTACCACATTAACATATTCTATAGTGAAGAAGATCAAGGTTATATTGCCGATATTCCAGACTTGAAACATTGTTCAGCATTTGGAAATACACCTGATGATGCACTGCGCGAAGTTCTTATTGCAAAAAACGCTTGGCTTCAAAGTGCCAAGAAACATAAGAAACAAATACCTGCGCCAAAGTACAAACCGTTATCGTATCAAATTTCAGCGGTATAGATTTGAGCCGTTTGTGATGGGGGAAGTGTGGTAGTATTTAGAGTAGTTGAATATTTAAGTCGTTAAGAAAAAACCTGAGTGACATTCTTATATACTCAACTACTTAGCGACTCCAATACTTTTCAAACTATCCATCGCAGTCGAAACCTGCTGAATAAAATCTCTCCACTCTTTATTGTCTTTAGTCAGTTCTTCGATCTGTTTTTTGAACTCCTCTTCGGTCGTCCCTTTTTGTCGGAAGAATTCGTTTACTTTCCCCTGGTAAAGCGAATCGGTTATTTTGTTGACCATTTTTTCCTTTTCATACATCATCGATAATTCGGCGTAGGTCACGACAATTTGTTTATCAAAAGTATGCGGTGCATCGGTATCGCATCCGGATAAAAAACTCACAAATCCAAACCCGCAAAGTATCATCCCTAAAAATCCCAATTTCTTCATCGAGAACCTTTCCTTGACTATCTTGCCCATTCTGGCTATATTTGTTCCACTTTTGTATAAAAAATGTCTGTTTTTTCACTCAAAGTAAAGGATTTTTAATAGTTTTATGGCATCAACCTCAGATCTGAAGAATGGTATCTTTATCCGTTTTAATAATGAATTACATATCGTTGAAGAACATCAACATCGAACTCCCGGCAACCTTCGTGCATTCTACCAAGTAAAAATGCGTAATATGCGCAATGGCCGCGTTGTCGAGAACCGTTTCCGTTCCGGCGAAGAAATTGACCTCGTCCGGGTTGAACGCAAAAAATATTCCTATCTTTATCACGATGGTCAGAGCTTCAATTTTATGGATCAGGAATCCTATGAACAGATTCCTGTGGATGCGGTGTTGCTTGGTGATGGGGCGAAATTCTTAAAGGAAGGCGAGATCGTTGAAATTATGTTCGACGGTCCCTCTCCCGTGGGCGCCGAACTTCCATTTAATGTCAATTTAAAAATTGTTGAGACCGTTCCCGGTGTTAAAGGCGATACGGCAACCGGTGCAACCAAACCGGCAAAAGTTGAAACAGGTGCAATGGTCAACGTGCCTCTTTTTATCAATGAAGGGGATGTGATCAAAGTTGACATTCGCACAGGACAATATCTGGAACGCGTGAAGCAATAACTGTTTTGATGTCTGACATCGTGCTAATTGATCTCGCAAAATTTTTGAAATGAATGATGTAACCATTCGATAAGATGTCTGACATCTTTTTCGAATGTCTCCGAAAACAATTCTGGAGATTTAATGGACTTAAAATACGTTAAACAATTGTTGGAGTTGGTCGAGAAGAGCACGGTCAATGAAATTGAGGTGGAAGAGAAAGGGCAAAAGATCCGCATTACCAAAGCGGTTTCAGGAAGTGCTTCGGCACCGATGTTCCACGTAATGATGCCTACATTCCCGCATCAAGTAATGATGCCTTCCGCTGAACCATCGGCTTTCGCTGCACCTGTGGCAGTAGCAGTACCCACAGCACCGGCCGCAGATACCAAGAAGTATCATGAGATCAAATCGCCGATCGTTGGGACATTCTATCGTTCACCGTCGCCGGATGCGGGACCGTATGTCGACGTCGGTTCCAAAGTGAAGCAGGGTTCCGTGCTCTGCATCGTCGAGGCGATGAAGCTGATGAACGAGATCGAAAGTGATACTGCCGGAACGGTCGTGAAAATCTGCGTTGAAAACGGCAAACCTGTTGAATACGGACAGGTTTTATTTTTGATTGAACCATAAGTCTTCTGGCAGGTCGGCATTAATGCCGACCTACTGCTTTAAAATTTTGGAGTTTTCTGATTGATTAAAAAAATTCTTATAGCAAACCGGGGCGAAATTGCACTGCGCATCATCCGCGCGTGCAGAGAACTCGGGATCAAAACTGTTGCCGTCTATTCCGAAGCCGACCGGTATTCACTTCACGTGCGATTCGCCGATGAAGCGATCTGCATCGGACCGCCGCCGAGCAAAGAAAGTTATCTCAACATTCCCCGCATTCTCGCCGCAGCGGAAATTACCGGTGCGGATGCGATACATCCCGGGTACGGATTTTTGGCGGAGAACGCGCAGTTTGCTGAAATCTGTCTAACGTCGGAAATAACATTCATCGGTCCCACGCCGGAGATGATCACCGCGATGGGAGATAAAGCGTACGCCAAAGAGACGATGCGCAAGGCAGGAGTTCCAGTCGTTCCCGGAAGCGACGGCATCATTAAAGACGCAGCGGAAGCGAAAAAATTAGCGAGAGAGATCGGCATTCCGGTCATCATCAAAGCGACCGCCGGCGGCGGCGGACGCGGGATGCGGATCGTCCGTGATCTGGATGAAGTTGAAAATGCGTTTAACACTGCTCGGAATGAAGCGGAAGCCGCCTTCGGCAACGGCGGTGTCTATATCGAAAAATATCTCGAAGAGCCACGGCATATCGAAATTCAGGTGCTCGGCGATAAATTCGGGAATGTGATCCATCTTGGCGAGCGGGATTGTTCCATTCAGCGGCGTCATCAAAAATTGATCGAAGAATCTCCGTCACCGGTTGTGGATGCGGAGCTTCGCGAGAAGATCGGTGGTGCGGCGGTGAAGGGTGCGAAAAGCGTGAAATATCTCGGCGCCGGCACGATCGAATTCCTGCTTGATAAGCACAAGAATTTTTATTTCATGGAGATGAACACTCGTATCCAGGTCGAGCATCCGGTCACGGAATTGGTGACCGATACGGATCTGATCAAAGAGCAGATCCATGTTGCGAGCGGGAAAAGATTAAGCATCAAGAAAATGAAAATGCGCGGACATGCGATCGAATGCCGCATCAATGCCGAAGATCCGAACCATGATTTTCGTCCCTCTCCGGGGAAGATTTCCAGTCTGCACTTCCCCGGCGGCAACGGAATTCGTGTTGATTCGCATGTGTATGCCGATTATGTGATCCCGCCGTTCTATGATTCGATGATCGCAAAATTGATCGTGCACGGCAAAACACGGGACGAAGCGATCAATAAAATGTACAGTGCGCTGGATGAATGCATCATTGAAGGTATCCAGACGACGATACCCTTTCAAAAGAAGGTGATGAAAAACGAAAAATTCCGCAGTGGAATTTTTGATACGAAGTTTATAGAAACATTTGATTTTAAAGACAACTAACTGCTAACTAAGACTAAGATTCAAGTTTCACGGTTCAAGTTTCAAGGAAAAACGACGTGAATCCTGAACCGTGAAACATATAAATCCAAATTTCAAACTTAACTGTGAGAAACAAATGAACTTCCCCGCAAATCTTAAATACACAAAAGATCATGAATGGATCCGCGTTGAAGGAAATGTCGGTGTTATCGGCATTACCGAGTACGCGCAAGGCGAACTTGGCGACATCGTGTTTGTCGAACTTCCTTCCGTTGGGAAAAAAATTGAAGCAGGACAAAGTTTCGGTACAGTGGAAGCAGTAAAAGCCGTATCGGATCTGTATTCACCTGTTACGGGAGAAGTAACAGCAGTGAACAAAGAAATTCAGGATTCGCCCGAATTAGTGAACAAAGAACCGTACGAGCGGGGCTGGATGATCAAAATACAACTTGCCAATGCAGACGAGGTACAACACCTGCTTGATGCAGAGGCATATAAAAAACTGATTGCGAAGTAAAGGAATAATGAAATGCGTTACGTAAGTTTTTCGGAATACATCAAAGAACTTTTGTGGACTGTCGAATATAAAAAGGACAAGCAAACCAAAAATATTGTTGCTTGCGTTCCGCTGTTACGTGGATGCATAACTCAGGGTAATGATTTTGAAGAAGCGAGAGAAAATATTATTGATGCAATTGAATTGTGGGTAACGGTTGGATTACGTGAATGGGAAAAGATGCCTGAGTGTAATGGTTCGGCATTGATGATTGATAAACCGCATTCTTCTCGCAAGTCAGTGGTGAATTCAAAACAGTATGCATAAAGTTCCACCTTGAAGAGTGGATGAAAGTATAACAAAAAAATAAATCGGAGGAATACATGTCAACCAATATCGTAGAACTTCTCGGAGCTGATGCTCAAAATCTGTTGGAACACAAATGCACTACCATTCCAAAAGAATCACTTCATCTTCCGTCACCAAACGTTGTTGAGAATATTTTTACTATCTCAGATCGTCCGACACCGGTGTTAAAAAGTTTACAACAACTTTTTGGTCACGGGCGTTTAGCAGAAACCGGATATGTTTCCATTCTTCCGGTCGACCAAGGCATTGAACATTCCGGTGGCGCATCGTTTGCAAAAAACCCGATGTATTTCGATGGCGAAAATATCGTTCAGCTCGCAATCGAAGGGGGATGCAACGGTGTTGCGTCGACTCTTGGCGTGCTCGGTTCTGTTGCACGGAAGTATGCGCACAAAATTCCGTTCATTCTCAAATTCAATCACAACGAATTCATGTCGTATCCCAACACGTATGATCAAACGCTGTTTGCAAGTATTAAGCAAGCGTGGGATATGGGTTGCGTCGCCGTTGGCGCGACGGTCTATTTTGGTTCGGCGGAATCACGCCGTCAGATCTGGGAAGTCAGCCAAATGTTCCAACAGGCGCACGAACTCGGTATGGCAACCATTTTGTGGTGCTACACCCGGAACAATGCATTCAAAACGAAAGAAAAAGATTATCACGTATCGGCGGATCTCACCGGACAAGCGAACCACCTCGGTGTGACGATCGAAGCGGACATCATCAAACAAAAACTGCCCGAGAACAACGGCGGCTATACTGCGCTGAATATAAGCGGATCAAGCTACGGTAAGATTGACAAACTTGTCTATGAAAAACTTACAAGCGATCATCCGATTGATTTAACTCGCTATCAGGTGGCAAACTGCTACATGGGTCGTGCAGGCCTGATCAACTCCGGTGGCGCTTCAGGATCGAACGATCTTGCAGACGCAGTGCGCACAGCGGTGGTCAACAAACGCGCCGGCGGCATGGGATTGATCTCCGGACGCAAAGCATTCCAAAAGCCGATGAAAGACGGCGTTGCGATTTTGAATGCCATTCAAGATGTGTATCTTTCCAAAGAAGTCACGATTGCATAAACGGAAACGTCGCATCGAATAATTGATAAACGATAACATTTCAGGCGTCATCTGAATGCATTATGCATCGTGACGCCTTTTTTATTTAAGGATGTACGGTAGGCCGGCGTTAACGCCGACCTACCGCTTGATACTATGAAAAAATATTCTTGTATCATTTTTGATATGGATGGAACGTTGACGCAGACGAATCAGTTGATCTACGATTCGTTCAATCACGTTGCGGAGAAATACATCGGCAAGCGGCTGACACCGAACGAGATTGTTGCATTGTTCGGTCCGCCGGAGAAAGAAGCCGTTGAAAACATGATCGGGTCTCAGCATATCGAACGTGCGATGACCGATTACTACAAGTTCTATCACGATAATCATAACAGCCTTGCGTCGCTCTATCCCGGTGTGAAAGAACTTCTTGAATTTCTGAAGTCAAACGATGTTATCATCGGACTGTTCACCGGAAAAGGGCGTCGAGCAACCAAGATATCGCTTGAACAGTTTGACATCAAACAGTACTTTGATGTGACAATGACGGGGGATGATGTGGACGAATTCAAGCCATCGGGCGATGGGATCAAAAAGATCATGCAGAAATTTTCGCTTCAACCGGATGTGGTATTAATGGTGGGAGATGCCGTGGCGGACTTTACGGCGTCGCGGGAAGCGGGTGTTGAGATCGCATCGGTTGTGTGGGATTCCTACGGAAAAAATGATGTGATGCAGTTGTCTTCCGATTATCTCTTTCACAATGTCGACGAGTTTTTCGATTGGCTGCAGAAAATTTATCCGAAGGATGCTTCGCATAACAGAGCGTAAGGCATAGTAAAGTACGGTTCCATCAAAAGGATATTTTATGAAAACAATTCACGCCTTTAGCGTGATGGCGCGAAAAGGCGCTCACACGTTGCTGATTTTCCTCTTTGCATCGTTAGCTATTGCCAAATCACCGGTCGAAATTCTCGGTCTGCGCACGTATGGGGTTGACGATGAATATCGCCCGCCGATTATTGTGAAGGGGGAATTTATCACGATCGAATTTGATGTAACAACATCACTTCCGCCGAACTTGCGAATCATCTTCAAGCATGCATCAAAAGATTGGAGGGTGGATGAAAATTTATTTGTGAATGACCCGATAAAAATTCGTACGGATTATCTTGCGTATTCGGTCGCCCCGAACGGCGTCTATCATTATACGTACCGCTACAAGAATTCTTTCCCGAACAACCGCAATCTGGTCGAATTTACTTATTCCGGCAATTATATCTTCAGGATTATTGACCGCGATGCGAACGATGAAGCGCTTGCCGAAGGGAGGTTTATCGTAGTGGAAGAGCTGGTATCCACATCTATGGCGATAACAAATAAGTATCTTCATGAATCGTCCGCACCGATGAATCAAGTGAATGTCATTACGGTCAATGTCTCAGCGCCGGCTGAATATAGAGCGGATGATCCGAACAGCATTTATCACTCCGATGTAAAAACAGTGGACATTATTCAGAATTGGAGGCTCATTCAGCCGTTCCGCATCGACCTTGATGATAGAAATCCCGATACCTTTGTCGATGATTTTATGAAACCCGCAAAAATTTTTTTGATTCGAAACGTTCTTACGGGGAACGAATATCGTCGGCTGGATCTATCCAACACAACCAAATATCCGAACAATCAGCTTGCTGTATCCATAGAAGGAGCGGATCTTTCCCGCTTTCAATGGCAGGCAAAACCGGATGCGAACGGTGCGTCAAAATTAAAACCATTTACCGGAGCGAATTCTGATTATCTTGAGGTAGAAATGCGACTGCGTCTTGCTTCGCGCCCGTACCGGAAGATCTTTGTTGTGGGCGGGTTCAACAACTGGGAAGTGCTCCCGGAATATGAAATGATGATCGATACAACGAATCAATTGTACACCTTCCATCATTGGGTTCGCCGCGGAGTGTACGATTACCAGTATGTGCTTGGCGAAGAAGAAAACGGCAAGGTCGTCGATCAAAATTGGTATGTGTTGGAGGGGAACGATTGGCGGACAGTGAATCGGTACACCGCTCTTGTCTATTATTATGATCGAAGATTTGGCGGTTTTGACAGAATCGTAGGCATTGTGCGCGGAAGAAGTCCGGGTGGAGATGAAGGACGGAGTGTTTCATTTCCCGAACCCAAACCGAGTGACAAAACAATTTACGTTCGATAGACATGAAATCAAAACTCACAATTGGTGTTATTGGTGTCGGACATCTCGGCTCGCTTCATTCGAAGATGTACGCAGATATTGATTCGGCAAACTTCGTCGGTGTGTTCGATTCCAGTACAGAAAAATGCAAAGAGACAGCACTGCAGTACAACGTGAAAGCATTTTCGTCGATCGATGAACTGTTGAACAATGTTCAGGCGGTCAGCATCGCGACCGTTACGACATCGCACTTCGACGTGGCAAAGCAGGCGTTGAACGCCGGTGTGCATGTGTTGATAGAAAAACCGATCACGCAAACACTGGGCGAAGCCGATGAACTGATCGCGCTCGCGCGTCAAAAAGAATTATTGATTCAAGTCGGTCACATTGAACGATTCAATCCGGCGATCCTTTCTCTCGAATCGTATCAGGTGAAGCCGATGTTCATTGAATCGCACCGCCTTGCACAGTTCAATCCGCGGGGGACCGATGTCGCCGTCGTGCTCGATCTGATGATCCACGATATCGATATTATTTTAAGTCTGGTCAATTCGCCCGTGTCAAAGATCGATGCGAACGGAGTTGCCGTTGTTTCCGATACGCCGGATATTGCCAACGCGCGATTGCAGTTCCAAAACGGATGTGTGGCAAATGTTACCGCCAGCAGAATTTCGCGCACCAAAATGCGAAAGATGAGAATGTTCCAGCACAATGCGTATATTTCCATCGATTTTACACAAGGACAGGCAGATGTCTTTCGTCTTGGCAGCGAGGGAGAGGGAAGTATATGGTCAACCATGCTGCTCGGGCAGATCGGTGAGGGAAAAAAGAAACGAAGCATTATTTACGAACAGCCTGAAGTGAAAAAAGTGAACGCGTTGAAGTACGAATTGGAATCGTTCATCAACGCCGTACAGACCAATACACGCCCGATCGTTTCCGGCGATGACGGACGGCTGGCGCTGGAAGTTGCGCAGGAGATCATGAACAAGATACAGGTGCAGAAATTTAATGTTTAGGGAACACACCCCTAACCCCTCTCTCCAACACACACCTGTGTGCCGAAATCCCGCTCTGCGGGATGCAGGCACAAAGCCACGCACAGAGGGGAATGCAAAGTTCCCTCTGTGCGTTGGACAGAAGGTAAGCGAGAGGGGATTTAGGGGTGTGTAAAAAATTATGAAACTTGAATTGACAAATACATTCCTTAAAAAAATCGGTGCCGTTGCGGACGAACTTTCCATAGAAACGTACGTTGTTGGCGGATATGTGCGTGACAAATTGCTTGGCAAGGAAGTAAGCGACATTGATATTGTTGTTGTCGGAAACGGTATAGAATTTGCTCAAGCGGTTGCTGAAAAATTAAGAAAGAAAAAGATCGTAACGTACGAAAAATTCGGAACGGCGATGATGCCGTTCGAAAACGGGAAGATCGAATTTGTCGGCGCCCGCAAAGAAACTTATTCCAAAACATCCCGCAAACCCGATGTGGAAGTGGGAACGCTGCACGACGATGTTTCGCGAAGAGATTTTACGATGAATGCGCTTGCCGTAAGTTTGAATGAGAACCGATTCGGCGAGTTGTTCGATCATTTTCACGGGCAGATCGATCTACAAAATAAAATTATCCGTACACCGCTTGATCCGTTGCAAACATTTGACGACGATCCTCTTCGAATTATGCGGGCGATCCGTTTTGCCTCGCAATTAGGATTTTCAATCGAAGAAAAAACCTTTGAGGCTATTCCGCAGATGAAAGATCGTCTTGCCATCATCTCGCAAGAGCGAATCACGGACGAGTTCATGAAAATTATGGCAAGTCCGAAGCCGTCGATTGGTTTGCGGTTGATGTTCGATACCGGCATCATGCACATCGTTGTTCCGGAAGTTGCCGAGCTTTCCGGGGTTGAACAACGGCAGGATCATCACCACAAGGATGTTTTTCTTCATACCTGTCAGGTGATCGATAATATTGCAACGATGACCGATAATATCTATTTGCGCATGGCGGCATTATTGCATGATATCGCTAAACCAAAGACGAAAAAATTTGTCGAAGAGATTGGGTGGACCTTTCACGGACATGAGGAGATTGGCGCACGGATGGTGAAGCACATCTTTCGCAGATTAAAATTACCGCTTGATCATGTTCCGTACGTCGAAAAGATCGTACGTTTGCACCAGCGTCCGATGCAATTGGTGGATGAACAGGTGACAGATTCGGCAGTGCGGCGCATTTTATTCGAAGCGGGCGAAGAGATTGACGATCTGATGACGCTCTGTCGGGCAGACATTACATCGAAAAATCCGAAACTTGTGAAGCAGTATTCTGAAAACTACGATCTTGTCGCTCAGCGGATGAAGGAAGTGGAAGAGAAAGATCGTTTACGAGCGTTTCAACCTCCGGTACGCGGCGATGAGATCATGGAGATCTGCAACCTTTCACCGGGAAAACTTGTAGGAGTACTAAAATCGAAGATCGAAGAGGCAATATTAGATGGAAAAATTCCGAACGAGCATGATCCCGCACTGCAATATCTGCTTTCCATTAAAGATGATGTTATTGCAGAGTATAACAATCCAAATATTGTCAATTAACCCTGTCTTTGTAACTACTCAGTCATGCCATGAGTTTGTCTAAGATTTTTGTGCATGCTTTATGTTTTATGACATCAAAAAGTAACTCATGGCATGACTTAAAGTAACGCTGAGTAGATACCTGTCTTTTAAGTATATTTTTCTGTTGAATACTGTAACTTTTGCAATTATCAACCGTTAAACTCTTTAGTTTTATTGTACCTACTGGAGACAAATTATGAAAAAAATCCCATTGATCATTGCTATTTCAGCTTTTTTTGTTCTTTCAGGATTTGCACAAGAAAAATTCACAATGCAAGATGCTATCAAGATCGCCCTTGAAAAAAATATCGATATCATCAGGGCAAAGAACACGTCTCAAATTCAATCAGCAAATGTCACAACCGCTTACGGCGGATTGTTGCCTGAAGTAAATGCTTCAGCAAGTTTTTCACGAAGTGCAACGTACTATCCGGCAACGTTCTTTAACCCGGCAGGCGTTTCCGCTACTAATAATGTCGGTGCATCGTTGAACACCAATGTTACGTTGTTTGACGGATTCCGTAACACATCAACAATAAGCCGCGCAAGTTCTTCGGCGGATGCAGCCGGATATGATTATGAGAAACGGAAGCAGGATATTGTTCTTGCTGTTCAACAGGCATATCTTACCGTGCTTCGAAATAACCAGTTGTTAAAAGTCAGCGAAGATAATTTGAAGCGAAGTCAACAGCAACTCTCCCGTATCGAAGAATCGAATAAAGTTGGTGCCGTGGCAAAAGCGGATGTGTACCGGCAACAGGTTCAAACCGCAAACGACGAATTGCTGCTGATCAATGCACAAAGCAATTACGATAATTCCAAAGCCGACCTGCTCTATTTGATATCTGTCGATGTAACAACAGAATATCATTTTGAAGACCCGTCAGTTCTGCAGCAGATTGAAAGTCTGAATTTTGATTCACTCCAGCAAGAATATTCCGACTATAACACATTGATTCAAGAAGCGCTCGATTCCCGTCCCGATTACAAATCATCCATTCTTGCAAAGAACATTGCTGAAAATAATCTTACGATCGCGCGTTCCGGACATTACCCCCGTTTAAGTTTAGGCGGTTCGTATGGATTACGATCGAATGAATTTTCGACGATTGCCGACACTAAAAATTGGAACTTGGGTTTAACATTATCCGTTCCGATCTTCAGCGGATTTCAAACAAGCACCCAGGTGCAAACCAGCCAGTTGGATCTTGAACTTGCTCAACAAACATTGGAGCAGGCAAAACGAAAAGTTTCGAAGGATCTAAAAACATCACTGTTGAATCTTGAAACGGGACGGAAGCGATACGATGTTGCAATAAAAACGGTACGGTCCGCTGAAGAAGACCGTCGTATCGCAGAAGAACGGTACAATCTCGGTGCCAATACATTACTCGATCTTCTTGTGGCAACGGCAAACTATACTCAGGCTTTGAGCGGCAAGGTAAACGCTTCGTATGATTTTGTGTATGCGAAACAGCAATTCAAGGTCGTGATCGGGAAAGAAAAATACTAATTCGTTGACCCTTAAAAAGTAAGAAACCTTGTCAAGGTTTATTGATTAACAACGAAACAACGTCCAAAATTTTACAAATCTAATTACATAACCTTGACAAGGTTGTGCTGATGAAGACTTTTTAAGGATCAACTAATTCAATTATTGAACGGAGCTATTATGGCAGCTAACGGTAAAAAGAATAAAAAGAAAATTCTCATCTTTTCAGGGATCGGAGCGGTTGTTCTGATCCTCGTGCTTGTTGTCGTGCTCGGCAGCAAGAAAGAGAATATCATCACCGTGCAGACCGAAAAAGTGACGAAGCGGACGATCACCCAGGTCGTGAATGCATCCGGGAAAATACAGCCCGAGACGATGGTGAAGATTAACGCAGAAGTGAGCGGTGAAATTACCGCGTTGCCTGTAAAAGAGGGTGACAAAGTGAAAAAGGGAGAATTGCTCGTCCGGATCAAACCGGATCAGTATCAGGCACAGGTCGATCGTGCTGAGGCAGGACTTTCATCAGCACGGGCAGCGTTAAATTTGCAAAAGGCGAATCTTGAAAAATCAGAATCGGAATTCAAACGTGCGCAAGAGTTGTACGGAAAAAAACTTCTTTCCGATCAAGAATTTATTGCTGCAAAGACTGCCTATAGCGTTTCAAAATCTCAATATGAATCAGCGAACGCCGGTGTGTCGCAAGCACAAGCGTCGTTACGCGATGCACGAGAAAGTCTTTCGAAAACAGCCATCTATTCTCCGATGAACGGAACGGTATCGCAATTGCTATCCGAACTTGGCGAACGCGTCAGCGGCAGCAGTTTTACGCAGGGAACGCAGATCATGACGGTTGCCGATCTTTCTATGATGGAAGCGCGGGTGGATGTGGGTGAAAATGATATCATTCTCATCTCCATTGGCGATACGGCACGCATTGAAATTGATGCGTATCCGGACAGGAAATTTACCGGTATCGTGTACGAAATAGCGAACACCGCAACAACAAAAGGTCTCGGCAGCCAGGATGAAGTCACTAACTTTCAAGTGAAGATCCGTGTCACCGATAAAAATGTCGCACTTCGTCCCGGTATGTCTATGTCCGCCGATATTGAAACAGAGACCAGAGCCAATGTGCTTGCCGTCCCGATCCAAAGTGTGACGACGCGTGCGCCGAAGAAGCCGGAAGGCGATGCGGAACGCACTCATACGAGTCAAAAAGGAAGCGAACCGCAAAGCGCTCAGCAGCAGGGCGGCGGTTTTGGGTTCGGCGAAAAACCGATCGAAGTTGTCTTTGTCGTCGACAATGGCAAAGCAAAAATGCTTCCTGTGAAGAGGGGAATTAATGATGCAGGGTTCACGGAACTGGTGTCGGGTGTGAACGAAGGCGATGAAATTGTGAGCGGAAGTTATAAAGCGATCAACCGTGATCTGGAAGACGGCTCTGTGGTGAAGATAGAGAACAGTGGCCGCAGATTTGCGATGGGTAAACCAGGCGAAAACAAATAATACAGTTGAGGAATGACAATCATCCGTAAACTTATTATCCTTCTCTGTGTCTCTGCGGGCTTCATTGTTGCTCAGGTTGACAGCACCGGAATAAAATTCATTGAGCAGAAAAAATATTCCGAAGCACAATCGTTCTTTGAAACTGCCATCAAAAAGAATGACAAGGATGCTGAGTCCTATTACTATCTTGCGCGTACATTGGCGCGGCAAAATAAATCGGATGATGCACAGGATGCAATTGAAGAAGCGATTGGTCTGGATGAAAATGTTGCAAAGTATCATCTTATGCGCGGTAACATTCTCGGACAAAAGGCAATGACAGCAAATATTATTTCGCAAGGATTTCTTGCGCCGAAGATCAAAAATGCGTTTCTTCGCGCCTCTGAACTTGATCCGAGCAATGTTGATGCGCGTGCTGCGCTCTACAATTATTATTTAATGGCTCCCGGAATAATGGGCGGCAGCGATGAAAAAGCATTTGACCAAGCGAATGCCGTTGTTAAATTAAATCCGTACCGCGGTTATTTGATGCTTGCGAATTATTATATTCGAGTGAAGAAAGATTCGGTTGAAGCCGAAAAACAAATTAAAAAAGCGATTGCAACTGAACCGGAAAAAGGGGGCGTTTATAACCAACTCGGTTATTTTTATTTGAATCAGAAACGATTTGACGAAGCATATACTCAAATGAAAAAATATACCGAGCTCGAACCGAAGAATCCTAATTCATACGATAGTTACGGTGACGTTTTTAAAGCGGAAAAGAAATACGATCAAGCAATAGAAAAATATCTGTATGCACTTTCAATTGATAAAAATTTCGTCGCTTCAATTTTTTCTCTCGCTGAATGTTACGAATTAAAAGGACAAAAACAAAAAGCAAAAGAAACATATCAATGGTTACTATCTGTTGAACCCCAAGGACGTCGCGCCGACGCCGCTCAAAAGAAAATTAACGAATTGTGAGAACCCCTATGCAGCCAGTCATCAATATCAAGAACGTCAAAAAAACCTACATCATGGGCAGCGTTGAAGTGAATGCACTTGTCGATGTTTCGGTGCAGATTCACAAAAACGAATATGTCGCGATCATGGGTCCGTCCGGTTCAGGGAAATCGACGCTGATGAATATCATCGGGTGTTTAGATACGCCGACATCGGGGTTGTACGAGTTCAACAGTGTGAACGTGGGCGAAATGAACGATAATGAACTTGCAAAGATCCGAAATAAAAAGATCGGTTTTGTGTTCCAGACATTCAACCTCCTTGCCCGTTCGGACGCTCTTCACAATGTTGAATTGCCGCTGGTGTATGCCGGAATGAAAAGAGCAGACCGTCGAGCTGCTGCCCTGCAAGCATTGGAACATGTGAGTCTCTCAGATAGAATGCACCATAAACCGAATGAGCTTTCCGGCGGTCAGCGTCAGCGTGTGGCGATTGCACGAGCGCTTGTAACGAATCCGTCCATCATTCTTGCGGATGAACCGACGGGCAATCTTGATTCAAAGACCGGTATTGAGATTATGGCATTATTCGATGAACTGCATCGTCAGGGTAATTCAATCATCCTTGTTACACACGAAGAAGATGTCGCGCGTCATGCCCATCGCATTATTCGTCTCCGCGACGGTCTCGTTGAAAGTGATCATATGGTGGAAAGCAGAATTGTTCACGAAGTCACTACTGCAACCGGGTAAACAATGAAAATCACCGATTTAGCGTACGAAGTAAAAGAAGGTCTCACGATCTCGTTCCAGGCGATCCGCGCGAACAAGATGCGTTCCGTGCTCACCACGCTCGGCATCGTGATCGGTATCGTCTCCGTGACGTTGATGGGAACGGCGATCGAAGGATTGAATCGCGCCTTCAATGAAAGTGTTTCGAAGATCGGCGCGGATGTGCTGTACGTCCAAAAATTTCCATGGATGTTTGGCGGCGATGACTGGTGGAAGTACCGTAATAGAAAAGATCTCACCCTGAAACAATATCGAGAAGTCAAAGATCAATCGACCACTATTGCCGCCGTAACTCCTGTCAGCGGTCGTCGTCTTACCATCAAATTTTCTAGCCGCAGTTCCGACGGGATTATCGTCATCGGCGCGAATGAACAGTACATCCTTACCACCGGTGCGACAATGGATTTCGGACGATTCTTTTCGCAGGCAGAAGCGAACGGCGGACGTCCCGTTGTAGTGTTGGGATATACGGTAGCAGAGAATCTGTTCCCGAGCGAATCGCCGTTGGGAAAGAACGTCAAGATCGGCGGCGTTTCATTCCGTGTGGTCGGTGTGCTCGGCAAACAGGGAAGTTTTCTCGGGATGGATCTGGATAATCGTGCAGTCATTCCTATCTCACAATTTATGCAGCGATTTGCGAACAGGTGGCGCGGATTGGATTTGCATGTGAAAGTTGCCGATATGAAAGAGCTGGAAAATACCAAAGAAGAACTCCGCGGTATTTTACGCAAAGCCCGCGGCGTAAAACCCGGCGATGAAGATGATTTTGCCATCAACCAACAGGAAATGTTCATTCAAACATTTAATAAGATCGGCGTTGTTGTTGCCGGTATCGGTTTGTTCATTACCGCACTGTCATTGTTCGTGGGCGCTATCGGAATCATGAACATTATGTTCGTTTCCGTCTCAGAACGGACGAAGGAGATCGGTATTCGCAAGGCGATCGGTGCAAAACGCTCGACCATCCTGCTTCAATTTTTAATCGAGTCGGCGGCGCTTTCGCTCATCGGCGGGATCATCGGGATCATCGTCTCGTATCCCTTAAGTTTACTGGTCGATCAAATACTGCCGACCTCGATGCCGGTCATCGTCGTACTGATCGCGATCTTGATTTCGGTGATCGTCGGAGTTGTGTCCGGATTTTTACCGGCGAATCGTGCTTCAAAGATGGATCCCGTTGAAGCGCTGCGGTATGAATAATTAGTTCTCGCTGAAATACTCTGAAATTTTTTTCACGCAAAGCCGCAAAGTTAATAAGACGCTGAATTTATAATAAAATTTGTAACTACTCTGAGCGTGATAAATGTTTCAAAAAAAACACTAAGAAAAAAGATAGCCACACCTGTGTGCTGAAGCTTCACTACACAGAACGTTTCGTGAAGTGCAGCCTGTCGTACGACAGGCGCAAGCACAGATTCACAGATTAAACTTTAATGGCGCCGAAGCGCCACTGTCAAAAATCTGTGAATCTGGCTTAATTTTTTTGGGTGAATAGTTACGATTAATCAAAGTCGAGCGTAAATATGCAATTACAAGAATCGATCAATATGGCGCTGAACGCCATCCGTACCAACAAGCTGCGGTCTACCTTAACACTTCTCGGTATCGGTGTCGGCGTTTTTTCGATCATCGGTGTGATGACAGCGATGGGTGTGCTGCAAAATGCGATCGAAAGCGGACTGAGCGAACTCGGAACGAACACATTCCAGATCCAAAAATTTCCGGCGTTGAACTTTAACGACGGCAACCGTTGGAGATTCCGCAACCGGAAAAACATTACGTACGATCAGGGTCTTCAATTTGTCGAACGGATGCGCCTCACCCGGTATATCGGATTGGAAGTATGGCAGTTTGGAAAGGTCGTCGAGTATGCCAATCTAAAAACAAATCCGAATGTATCGGTAGCAGGTGAAACGCCGGATGGTTTCCCCACCAATAGTTTGAACATTGCGGAAGGGCGTGCCTTCAATAATCAAGAAGTGCAATCGGCGGATAATGTTGTGGTGCTTGGGAGCGGTGTGGTCGCCAAACTTTTCCCGATTGGTAATCCGGTCGGCGAATTTGTGAGGGTGGATGGAGAGCGTTTTAAGGTTATAGGAATCATAGAAGCGAAGGGTGCGGTTCTCGGAGGTAATCAAGGGAATATGGTCGCCATTCCCATCACAACACACTTGAACATGTACGGCAGGGACCGCTCGATCCATATCATGGTTCAGGCGACCGATGCCGATACGTATCCTGAAACTTTAGAACTTGCGCGCGGGATTATGCGCACGATACGGCAAGTAGAGCCGGGCGCACCGGATGATTTTGAATTTTTCTCCAACGAAACTCTGATCCAAACATTCAACGATCTCACATATATGATCAAGATCGGAACGCTGGGGATTGCCGCCATTGCGTTGATCGCTGCCGGAGTTGGGATTATGAATATTATGCTTGTGTCCGTTACCGAACGAACAAGAGAGATCGGTATTCGTAAAGCCCTCGGCGCAACAAAGATCAATGTGATGTCGCAGTTCCTTACGGAATCGGTTGTGTTCAGTCAGATCGGCGGTGTTATCGGAATCATTACCGGATCGATTTTGGGGAATGTTGTTGCGCTGCTTATGGCGGCGCCGCCGATCTTTCCGTGGAATAACGCTGTGGTTATCCTTCAAACACCAGTGCTCAATTTAACCGCGCTGCAAATGAATATTGTTGCGTTGATCTTCTGTTCATTTATCGGGATTGTATTCGGTGTGTATCCTGCATGGAAGGCGGCGAATCTTGATCCGATTGAGGCGCTGAGGTACGAGTAAATGAGTAGTGAAGTAGTAAAGTAGTGAAGTATAGAAAATATTTGAGATACTTCACGACTCAACGACTCAACGACTCAACGACTTCTTCATCAAACTTCGGCAGTTCTCCGTATTCCTGCGAAAGCTGCTGATATTTCGCAAAAAAATCTCCGACACCCAATTCTATCGTTTCTGTCAGAGCTTTTCTTCCCAATTTTGTATCGATGGAATATGCCATGAGCAATCCTGCGGTTGCGCCGTAATTTTTTTCGTACGATCCGGAAAGATTGGAGTTCATAATCAGTTCGCGCGCACGCGCCGGTGTGAGAGAGGGAGAGCCGAGTTCTTTCAATGCGCTGTTCAGGGATGCGATCGTTTGTTTTGCCGCGGCAAGCTGCTGTTCCGATAATTTCGATCCGCCGTGTTGCTGCAATGAGATCAAATAGGCGATCCCTTCGTTCTGCACCAACTCTGCCAGTATCCAATGCGGGCTGTATCTTCTGTTGATATTGTTCCAAGCCGGGGAATTGTTCTGGTAGATACCGAAAAGTACGTGGAACGTTTCGTGCGCCAGCGTGCTCATCATATCCACAAATTGCAATTGCACTTCCCGGATGTATTGCGCAGAGCGGGTAAGATTCACCACAATGGTCAATTCGCCTTCACTTTCGCCGACAAACCTCGGCGTATTTCCTTCCCACACGATCCGCCGGACATATGCGGCGGCGTTCTCATGTCCCATCGCAACAAAATAGACAGGAATGGATGCGGTGATCCGCGCGTTCTGAGGAAAGAATGGTTCAATTGTGGCAATCACTCTTCTGTCCAATTGCCGCTTTTTTGTTTCCTGTAAAAGATTTTTGATCTGCGAAAGATACGCGAGAGTTGAATTCAATCCGAACACGTCGAACGATGCCGCCGTACCGTTGCGGAAACGTTCCAGTTCGCGGGAAAAATCTTGCGGAGAATATTGTTGACGGGCAAGCAATGCGCTGGTCGCTGCGGCGATCTGGTTTCCGCGCAATTCGGCGACACGATTGGCATTGGCGATCTTCCCTTCGTGCAATTCCATTAGTGCATCGATGGAAGAAAAATCCAACCGAAGAGCGACGTTGAAATTCGGATTGGATTGAGCAGAAAGAAATGAAATCAGAAATGTGACGTACGTGAGGAAACGTTTCATCAAAAAATATTTTTTGTGTTTACCTCAAATCCTGTAATGATTACCGAGGCAATAGTTTGATTCGCTTTTGCCTGAGCGTTCAGTGTAAAACTTCCGTTGCGATGAATTAATACATCAATTGTCTTTTCCATCGGATCAACGATCCAATATTCTTTCACTCCGTGTTTTTCGTACATCTCTTTTTTCTTTTTCAAATCATAATATGCTGTTGAAGGAGAAAGAATTTCCACAACTAAATCCGGTGCGCCATTTATTTTTTGTTCATCCATCATTGAAGAACGTTCTTTAGAAATGAAAACGATATCGGGTTGGAATGTGTTTTCTGTGTCGAGGTACACATCTACCGGAGAAATAAATATTTCACCAAGTTGTTTTTTGTTTACATATTCTGTCAGTAAGGTAAAAATTTTACCTATGATCCGTTGGTGATGTAACGTCGGGGCTGGTGACATAACAAGTTCTCCTCCAATTAATTGGTAGGGCGCGCCTTCGGGTAGTTTTTGATAGTCGGCGTATGTGTAGTTTTGCGTTGTGCTTTCCATGTCATCCTCACTGTTTACTTAAAACTGATGTTACGCAAATGCATATGCATTTTCATAAGGTGCGACTCACTTTGCCTGTTAAGAATGTAAGCCTTTGAATGATCGAGACTAACTTTGGAAAGAAAAGTGAGTCGCACCCTCGCTGTTTTGCCTGCCCGCCGTCCCGATTCCATCGGGACTATGGCAGGCGGGCGTAACATCAGTTAAAAATACTCTTTTTTAATTCAACTGTCAAAATTAACCGTGAAGGTTTTTGAAGTTTTGCAATACAGTTTTTATTCCGCGTGTCGCCTGCCGGATCCGTTCTTCGTTTTCGATCAATGCGAAACGGACAAACCCTTCACCTGCATCACCGAAACCTATGCCCGGAGAGAGTGCCACCTTGGCGTCGCGAACGAGCAGTTTCGCAAATTCCAACGAACCCATCGCGTGAAATTGCTCCGGAATTTTTGCCCAGACAAACATCGATGCACGCGGCTTCTCAACGATCCATCCGCATTTTTCCAATCCCGTAATCAATGCGTTCCTGCGGGATTCGTAGAGTGTTTTGATCTCTTCGACGCATTCCTGCGGTCCGTTCAATGCGGTAATTGCGGCGATCTGGATCGCCTGGAACATTCCGTAATCCAAATAACTTTTTATTTTCACCAAGGCGCCGACAACCTCTTTATTTCCCACGCAAAATCCGACACGCCATCCCGCCATATTGTAACTTTTGGAGAGCGTGTAAAATTCCACCGCAACATCTTTCGCACCGTTGATCTGAAAGATCGACGGTGCCTGATAGCGACCGAAGCCAAGATCTCCGTACGCAAGATCGTGAATGATGATCAGATCGTTCTTCTTTGCGAAGGCGACCGCTTGTGCAAAAAATTCCAGATCGACCGTTGCGGTGGTCGGATTGTTCGGAAAATTGAGAACTAAAAATTTCGGTTTCGGGAAAGTATTTTTATATGCCAGCGCAATGCGATCCAAAAAATTTTCTTGCGGAAACAGCGAGACGTGAATGACCTGTGCGCCGGCAATGACGAATGCGTACGGATGAATCGGATATGCCGGGGTGGAGCAGAGGATCGTATCGCCGGGACCGGAAACTGCCAGCGCAAGATGCGCCAATCCTTCTTTGGAACCGATCGTGGCTACGGCTTCCGTTTCGGGATCGAGATCAACATCGAATTTTCTTTTGTACCAATCACAGATCGCAAGACGTAACTTGCCGATCCCTTTGGATGCCGAATACCGATGATTTGAATTCTTTTGTGCCGCTTCCGTCAGTTTATCAATGATATGCTGCGGCGTCGGCTGATCGGGATTTCCCATTCCCAGATCGACGATGTCTTCACCCGCCCGGCGGGCATTCATTTTCAATTCATTGACGATGGAAAAAACGTACGGCGGAAGACGATTAAGTCGTTCAAAATTTTTCATATGATCAGGATAGTTGTTATATCGTAACTACTCAGCGTGGTTAGATAACGGCAGAACCCTTGAAGGGTTTTACAAATTGATAATTTGTTTGGTTTTAATCTCTGAAAAGGTCTATAAAAAAACCCTTCAAGGGTTGCTACACTGAGTGCTTACCTTATATCAATATAAAAAATCCTGATAAACAAAAAAGGCATCTGCCGAAGCAAATGCCTTTCCAGAGTCTCAGAGCATATAAAAAGCAACCCGCCACGGCGGGTCTAAAATTCTTTACCCGCCACCCGTTGAATGGAAGCGCCGAGGGCGGCTAATTTCTTTTCGATCGCTTCATATCCTCTATCCAAATGATACACACGAAGGACTTCTGTTATTCCCTCAGCCTTTAGCCCGGCAAGGATCAAAGCCGCCGAAGCGCGCAGGTCTGTGGACATCACTTTTGTTCCGGCAAGTTTTTTTACTCCGCGGATCACGGCAACATTGTCTTTCATCTCAATATCGGCGCCGAGGCGGATCAATTCCGGAACGTGATTAAACCGATCGCGGTAGATCGTATCGGTCACCGCGGAGGAACCTTTTGCAACAGCCATCAACGTGATCCATTGCGCCTGCATATCGGTCGGGAATCCGGGATATACGGCGGTGGTGACATCGACCGCATCGATTGTTCTCGGTGCGGTTACTTCAACGAAATCTTTTCCGGTCTTCAATTTGATTCCCGCATCTTCCATTCGCGCGGTAACGGCGGAAAGATGTTCGGGATCGACATTTTCAACACGCACTTTTCCGCCGCACATTGCTCCGGCAATCAGCATCGTTCCCGCTTCAATTCTGTCCGGGATGGTATTGACATTTGCCGGATGAAGTTCGTCCACTCCTTCAATCTCCAGCGTGGTTGTGCCTTTGCCATCGATTTTTGCCCCCATGGCAATAAGCATTTCCACAAGATTGGTTATTTCCGGCTCCGTCGCCGCATTTTCTATCCGCGTTGCACCTTTGGCAAGCGCCGCCGCCATCAGAATATTTCCCGTCGCGCCGACACTGGAGATGGTGAATGATATGCGGGTTCCTTTCAGCCGTTTAGCTTTGGCAATGATGTATCCGCGTTCCAGATCGATCTTTGCGCCGAGTTTTTTCATTCCTTCGATGTGCAGATCAACCGGACGGGGACCCCAGGCACATCCGCCGGGGAGAGAAACTTTTGCTTTTCCGTACCGCGCTAGAAGAGGTCCGAGCACATAGATCGACGCCCGCATTTTTTTAACATGTTCGTACGGCGCTTCGAATTTGTTGACACGAAACGTATTCAGCGAAAGTGTTTTTCCTTTGCGTTCTAACGTTACTCCCATCGTTTGCAGTAATTTCGACATCGTCGTCACGTCGCGAAGATCGGGGGTGTTGGCGAGTTCATATTTTCCGCTGGCGAGAAGTGTTGCCGGCATTAACGCGAGCGATGCATTCTTTGCGCCGCTGATGGAGATGGTGCCGTTGAGTTTCGTTCCGCCTGTGATGACAAATTTATCCATACGAATAAATACCTTTGCGTAAGGGTGATGAAAAAATTCTCATGAGGAACCTCTAAAAATTCCAAATCACAAAAAACAGCATTTCAAACAAATTCCAAATTCAAAACTTAATCCCGTGAGATACTGTTCAACTCTATTTTTCTCGCATGATTGCATCATATCTCACGGGGTGAAAATAACCGAAACGCTTGTTGATATTGATTCGCCGCGGCGAATTGTATTTTGGTTATTGAACATTATTTGTTATTTGGTGCTTGATATTTGAGATTTTAGAAATGCCCATGAGTTTATTCTTTATGCGAAGCATTCTCCGAACCCGCCGAGAAGGAGAAACGCAGGGAATGGTTTTTCCGATTTCGGTCAGCTCGCCGAGTCGAGTCTTCGACAGTTCTTCGGTCGAGAGCGATTCGAGCCAATGGATAAACAGCATTTCGTTCCACACAATTCCCAGCCGGGATTTCTCCACTCGACGTTGTCCCGTCCAGTGGGAAGTCTCTCGCCGGAAGAACCGAGCGAAATATCGTTGGATTTTCCTCACGTTACAAGAGATGTTTTAACTTTTGCCGAAGGATGGACATTGCCGATCGGATCCGGGTTTTGACTGTCCCCAGGGGAAGAATGATCTTTCCGTATCCATTCGGGTTGATCTGCAAACCGTTCATCAACACCATTTCGATCTTCGGTGATTGAAGGATGTTCAGGATCTCTTCTTTTTGCTGAAGTTCTGTTTGAAGCGCGATGAAGCGCTGCTGTTGATCGGACAACCGGGATTCGACGGCATCAATGTGCTGGTCGCGATCAAGAATGTCATTGTACATCAGAAATGCATATGTACCCATTTCGAGAACGACGACGAATAATAACAGCGCAACGACGAGTCCGAACCGAGGACTTCCGAAACCGAGCGATAAGGCGATCTGTTCCAAGAACAGCGGGAGGGAGAATGAAGAGCCTTTTTCTTTCGTGATCATCTTGAGCAGTTTCATTTTTACGGCAGGGGATGGAGTTGCCCGTACTACAACCTGATTCAGTGTGTACGAAATGTTCACGGATTCCGAGAAGATTTTCTGGAATTCTTCACCGCCGCCTTCTAACGCAGAAAAGAGGGCTTCCTGGTCGTTTTTATCCGGTGCCCCTACAGCATAGGCGGAACACAGCTCTTCAAATTGTTCTTTGGTCATCTCCATATTGTATCAAACGAAAAAACCACCCCGACGGACTTACTGTGACAATGTAATTTTTTGGTAACTACTGAGCGTGTTCTATATGGGAACCTCTAAAAACTCCAAATCACAAAAAACAAATTTCAAACAAATTCCAAACTCAAAAATTAACCCCGTGAGATACTGTTAAATTCTATTTTTCTCGCACGATTGCATCATATCTCACGGGGTGAAAATAACCGAAACGCTTGTTGTTATTGATATTTTGTATTTTGGTTATTGAACATTATTTGTTATTTGGTGCTTGATATTTGAGATTTTAGAGATGCCCATATGTTAAACAATTTTCTGCTAAAACATTGAGAAAAATCTTTGCCACAGATTTCACAGATTATAGTTTTTGAAATTTATATCTCAAAAATCTGCGAATTTGAGGTATAATTTTTTTTCGCTGAGGAGTTACATATTTTCCTACTATTTCGAGGAAGGCTCTTTTTGAAATTCCAACCATCTCGGCCGCTTGACCTGATGATAATTTCCCTTCATCAAATAATCGGGAAGCGACGATCATCCCTAATTCAAATTCATTCATTTGAAGGGATGTTGGTATTTTTAAAGTAAGAGTATTCATAAGTATTCCTTCTTTATTGATTAATTTACATCTTTGCAATTATTGCATCGCCAAATTCAGAACATTTCACTTCTTTTGCACCTTCCATTAATCGGGCAAAATCGTACGTTACGGTTTTTGCGCCGATCGCTCCGTTCAATCCTTTGAGGATCAAATCAGCAACTTCGGTCCAACCCATGTAGCGGAACATCATTTCGCCGCTCAACACAACCGAACCGGGATTTACTTTGTCTAAGTTTGCGTACTTCGGTGCGGTACCGTGTGTTGCTTCAAAAATTGCGTGACCGGTGATGTAGTTGATATTTCCTCCGGGTGCAATTCCGATCCCGCCAACTTGTGCGGCGAGCGCATCGGAAAGATAATCGCCGTTCAGATTCAACGTGGCAATCACATCAAAGTCTTCGGGACGGGTGAGAACTTGCTGCAATGTAATATCGGCGATCGCATCTTTAATGACAATTCCCACACCCGGTTTTCCTTCAGGAATTTTGCACCACGGTCCGCCGTCAATCTCCACCGCACCAAAAAATTCTTTCGCCGTTTTGTAGCCCCATTCACGAAATCCGCCTTCGGTGAATTTCATAATGTTGCCTTTGTGCACCAGTGTTACGCTTTTGCGATTGAATTTGATCGCATAGCTGATCGCACTGTGGATCAATCGCACGCTGCCGGAATAACTGACCGGTTTAATTCCGATACCGACATTCACATCGGATGGGAAATTCTGCGTGCCGACCAATGTCCAGAATTCTTCTGCTTTTTCTTTTGTGCCGAATCGGATTTTTTCGAACTGCTTTGGAAACTCTTTTGCGATGAAGTCCAAAATTTTTTGCGCTTCAGGAGATCCCCCCTGGTATTCAATTCCTGCGTAGATATCTTCCGTATTTTCACGGAAGATGATTATATCAATTTTTTCCGGGCGTTTTACGGGAGAAGGAACACCGGTGAAATATTGCACAGGGCGTAAACACACATACAGGTCCAACATTTGGCGAAGGGCGACATTCAGCGAACGAATTCCGCCGCCGACCGGAGTTGTAAGCGGACCTTTGATACCGATAAGATATTCTTTAAACGCTTCCACTGTTTCATCCGGAAGCCAGTTGTTAAATTTGTCGAATGATTTTTGTCCGGCAAAAACTTCTTTCCAATCGATCTTTTTCTTTCCGCCGTACGCTTTTGCAACCGCAGCATCAAACACACGTTGCGATGCACGCCAAATATCCGGTCCCGTCCCGTCGCCTTCGATGAACGGAATGATGGGATTATCGGGAACATTTAATTTTCCGTTTTGAATTGAGATTTTGTTTGCCATGATGAGTCCTTTTTTTATATTTACGGTAGGTCAGACATTCTTGTCTGACTGATTATTAATAAAAATCGACAGACAGGTTCCGGAGGAATGACCTTGTCAAATGTCCGTCTTACTTTAGGTTGGAACGAATCTTGTCTGCCACTTCTTTCATCTTCCCATCGGCATATTTTTTTAGCTGAAGGTTGAATGAAATATTGTCGTTTGCGTACCGTGGCGTGATGTGAATGTGGAAATGAAATACCGATTGTCCTGCAACTTCTCCGTTATTGGAGAAGAAATTGAATCCCTCAAGATTGAATGTTTTCACTAATGAATGCGCGATTTTTTGGGCAATGATCATCAGCTCGCCGAGTTCAGCCTCCGGCACATCCAAAAAATTTTTGTATTCTTTCTTGGGGATCACAAGCGCGTGTCCGTAGTGGATGGGCATGACGTCGAGAATGGCGATTGCATTATCGGTTTCATAGAGAATTTCTGCAGGGATTTCCCGGTTGATGATTTTCGTGAATATGGTGCTCATAAAAATGAAATATATTTTACCACGAGGACGCAGAGTTCACTGAGGATAATTTAATAAATGTTACTCTGCGAACTCTGTGGTGGTGAATAAAATTAAAAGGAATCTATAAAGGGTAGTTCCAAAAACTATGTTTTTATCAAGATGTCTGACATCTTTTTAATTTGATGCAACAAATTTCGTCAATGCTTACAGGTTCTATAAGTAAGATGTCTGACATCTCCCTAATTTTAAGGTAGGAATTTTTGAGTTTTTGGAACCACCCTAAAGAAATTATAAAAAGAAGTGGAGAATTTAAAGGGAAAAATCTCTATATTTCCTCACCAAACAAGTTAATGTCCCACCAAATATATTTGAGGTTTCCATGAAAAAGTTCATCATCTATGGCATGCTGATCATCAGCGCGGCATCGCTTGCCATCATGGGTTTTCAGTGCTCATCTGCGGAAATGACCAGCGCGAAACTCTACATCCAACGAAAAGAATTTCAGAACGCCGAAGTACAGTTGCAAAAAGAGTTGGCAAAAAACCCGAAAAACGAAGAAGCTTGGTATATGCTCGGCCAGATCCGCGTTGAATTGAAAGATTATAAAGGAATGAAAGATGCATTCGTTAAAGCCCTGGAAGTTGCCCCGATGCATAAAAAGGAAATAGAAGGTCAAACATTGGCAATTTGGGGAAGAATGTTCAATCAGGGTGTAGAAGAGATCAACAAAGCTGAAGATACGGAAGGATTTGATAAAGCGATCGAGAGTTTTAAGCTTGCATCCTACGTGCTTCCCGAAAGTTTGATCAATTACCAGAATATCGGTCTGGCATATTACCGTAAAGGCGATGTTGACAGCGCTATTGAACCGTTAACCATGTCTGCGGAAAAAGGGAAATCGATCATTGCCATAAAAGTGTTAAGCAATATTTATCTTGTCCGTGCGAATGAATTGAAATCGAAATTCACGGAACAGAACCGCGAAGCGATGGAAGAGATGAAAAATCTCGAGTCGATCAAGGAAAGAATTAAAGCTGCCGATGTGAAATATTATCTTGGTCAGCCGACCACGGTGAACAAAGAAACAAAAGGAAAAGGCAAGAAGGCCGTTGTGGTGAGAGAAACGTGGCTGTATGCAAAATATAATCTGACCGTTACCATTGAAGGAGATATGGTAAGTTCTGTGAAATATGCAACTCCTTATAAAATCCCGATCGATTCTACGAATCACAGACAATCGATTGTTGAGTTCGGGAAAGCGATCGAGGCGCTGAAAAAAGGGAGTGCGCTGTATCCCGAAGACCCGGAGATTTCCGAGAATCTTATGAATTCATATATCGGTGCCGAACGGAATGAAGAAGCGCGCAGATTACTCGATGCACGCGTAATAAAATATCCGAACAGCAAGTACGACAATTACAATCTCGGAGTATTTTTACTGAAGGACAATAAATTTGAAGAATCGGTGAACGCATTTCTCAGGGTTGTGGAGATCGATCCCGCTTTTAGTGCGGCGGTCTATAATCTTGCGGCTACCTATGTGAACTGGGGCGTTGCCGAGCAGGAACGGCTGAGAAATGAGAAAAAAGAAGACGATAAATCGTATCAGGAAAAGTACAGAATAGCAGTTCCGTATCTTGAAAAAGTGATTGTGGAAAAACCCAACGATGTGCAGATATGGGAACTGCTCGGACAAGTATATGCAAATCTCGGTCAGGCGGAAAAAGCGACTCAGGCATACAACAAAGCGGATTCAATTCGACAGGGAAAGAATTAATAGATTTTTTCAGCCGCAGTATTTTCCGAACGAAAACTGCTGCTGTTTTATTTTTTTGGGGAGACCATGAGCAATCAACCACCACAACAGGGGCAGCAGATCAATATTGAGCTGAACGAGAAGGAAGCGGAAGGGATCTATTCGAACCTTGCCATCATTACTCATTCGCCGGCAGAATTTGTTGTCGACTTTACACGCATCTTACCGGGTGTTCCGAAAGCGAAGGTCCACGCGCGTATCGTGATGACACCGCAGCATACCAAATTGCTGCTCAATGCGATCAAAGATAACATCCAGAAATACGAAGAGAAATTCGGTGAGATAAAAATCTTAGGGGAAGGTATGCCGAATCATTCATACGGCTTTCAAGTCCCCGCCAAAGATGAAAAAATTCATTGATTTGTTCTTGTTTTGGACAAGACCGATCCGTTGTATTTTTCTTCCGGCCAGAATAATAATGTTGGCTATATCATTGCGTTTTTGACTCAACCGTGGTATCTTTGCTCAAGAAATTCGTCCTCATTCATTTTCCCCCGGAGGTGCTGTATGCCGAATTTATTACGAAAATGGAAAACACAAGATGTTGTTCTCAGTGTTCTTTTGATCTTGCTGGTACCTGTTACATTTCATTGCATCGAATCACCTCTCAAACCCGTTGCTCCCTCGTGGACAACACAGTTGACCATTCCGCTGATAGAGCGGACATATTATTTTAAAAATCTGATCGCAAAAGATTCCGCGCGATTTGTCACCGTGAACAACGAATTAGTCTACCGTCCATCGGCACTGGATAATGAACCGACCGCGATCACTATTCCCAATCTTGATCCGGTGGAGGCGTTGTTTGTGCGGCAACTTGGAATCATTCCTCTCACATCGTTCTCGGTTCCCGGTGTGGACCTCTCTTTTCGTGATATGACCGGACAGGATCCGCCGGGGTTTCAGTGGCCCTTCGGTGAACAAAATATCAGCAGAGACACGATCATAGTAAGTGATACTGCCAGTCTTGACTACATCATTTATGAAAAAGGGCAGATGAAGATCACCGTGTCGAACTCCTTCAATTTCGATATCAATTTCCCTGATCCCATCGAGTTGGTTAATGCGAACGATACGACACAAATTATTGGTAAGTTTGCGATCGGAACGGTTCCTAAAGATGGAGGTGAAAAAAGTTCCGCCGTCAGTTTGAACGGCAAGAAGATGGGTTTCCGGCTCAGAATGAAATTTAAATTTAAAACTGTCGATTTGAGCAACAAGGTTGTCAACAATGGAAGAATTGCCGCCGTTATTTCCGTTACGCGCGATGGTGCCGGTGATCCATCATTAGCCGAAGCGAAGATGAAACTGTTGAATGAGTTCTATGTTCCGGTAACAGATATTCGGGATTCCGTTCAGCAGCTTGACGATTCGATCTTCATTAAGTCCGCTGAATTTAAGGGAGGCGCTTTCGATATCGTTATCAATAACGGGATTCCTTTTGATGTAATCGTTGGATTCAATCTACGTGAATTTGTTGATAAAGCAACAAATCAGTCATTCAGATTGATCGATCCTCAGACCAAAATGCCAAACGATTCTATCACCCTCTCCGGCGGTCAAATTTACATAATGCCGGTATTGATGAAAAATTATAGATTTGAGGCAAGGAAAGCGAATGGCTCCACAGATACATTGACCAGAGGCATCCATTTTTCGTTGAACATTAAAACACTTATCAAATCTGGAACTAAACTAGTGATCCGTAAAACAGATTCGATTCTTGTGCAAATTCGTCCTCATCAAGTCGGTGGGATTAACCAGCCCTATGTGTTGGATTATGTGAGAGGAAAGATTCCGCCGACCCGGGTGGATATTTCCGAAAGCGTGGAAGCCGGTATCGGTTCTTCGACGGAAAAATTCTCTGCGGACAGCGTCAAATTCGACGGCGCGAAGATCACACTTAAAATTTTTTCTCAAAGTTTATTCCCGACCGATCTGAAGTTTACCGTTACAGGAGTGAGCAACGGCGTGCAAGGAGATTCTCTTTCGACACCGGTCGGAAAAGGGAAAAATTTCAGTCCGGATGGTGTCAGTTACAGGATTTTCCCCGGTGATACGGCTAAGATCATTTTTGATAAGAATAATCCAGACGCCAACGGGAAAACGATCGACCGATTCCTTTCAAATTTTGTCAGGAACAGACAGTTTTCTTTCCCCGAACGATTTGATATTACAGGAAGGGCGACCCTTGAACCAAAAGATGCCTATGAGAAGGACAGTGTAGGGTTTGTGAAGAATAACGACAGCATCTATACTTCACTGGAGTTTTCTTTCCCGCTCAAGATCGGAATCATGAACGGATCGTACAAAGATACCGCATCGATTGCGGGCAACATCGAAGATACGTCACAGATCAACTCGATCGTAAGCGGAAAAATAATGTTCGACGTGCACAGTACGTTCCCGATCGGGATTGAAGTGCGGACAAAACTCTTAAAGGCAAGCGCTCTGGATCCGAACCAACCGGACAAAAATGCTCTACCGGTGTTGGTGCTCGATACGATTAGAATTGCCGGTGATGATACACCGGATCGTTCGGGAACAAAATCGTTTACATTTATTTCTCTCACGGGCGATCAAGCGAAAGATATTAGTAAGGCGGCGTTTACCGCCATCGATCTTCATCTTGGTACGGCAAAGGATAAGGGCAGCACACCGGTCGTATTCCAACGACAAGACAGCATCAAGATCAGAACATCGGCGAACGTGAAGTTCAATGTCGATTTTGACAGATTAACCAACAAATAACAACCACACGGAAGAAAGGAGACAACAATGAATACGTTTCGCATCAACACACTCTTCCGCCGGATGATCACAATGATCGTTCTTGGTGTGGTTGTTATCGCCACACTGCACGCCGGTGGAGACAGATATTCTGCACGCCTTGTCGGAATGGGACGGGTATTTACCGCAACCTCCCGGGGACTTGATGCCGTCGGCGTCAATCCGGCAAATCTTGCATTGGATGATCGTAATGCGACGGTGACATTGAATATTGCGCCGGTGGGTTTTCAGATCGGCAGTGATCTGTTCAATTACAAGATCTATAACGATTTCTTTACCGGTATCCCGGATCCGAACGATCCCAACAACCGGATTTCCAAACCGTTGAGCGATCAGGATAAAAAGGACATCCTTGGATTATTTCCCGAAGGTATCGCGCGCACGCAAATGCGGTTTGAAATCGCGCCGGTCGGCGTTTCATTCCAGATGGGAAACTTCGGATTTGCAATCGTGCCGTCACTGCAAACCGCGGTGAACCTGGATCTGTCGGAAGGATATATGAAGTTCCCTCTGAACGGACTGGAAGACAACGGTTCGTTCTATTCCTTTAACGGGACGGCGCTCAACTCCTCCGCAGTCGCCGAAGTGAATTTCTCGGCGGGATACGTGCTGCCGTTTGAAATGCCGAATGTGAGTGAAATTGCGTTTGGTTTTGGCGTCAAATATCTCGTCGGGTTGGCGTATATTGCGACCGATCATTATAACGCGAGCATTCAAACAACCGGGACGACGTATACCGACGCACAGGGAAATTCTTATTTCTTCCCGGAAAGAATAAAAGGCGATTTTGATTTTCTGCAATTTGTCGCCATTGATACGACCGATTTTCTGCCCGTTGGTTCTGGCTTGGGATTCGATATCGGTATATCGGCATTCGTCTTCAATTCGGTGCGTGTCGGGATGAGCGTTACCGACATCGGTTCGATGAAATGGGATAAAAAGACCAAAGCGATCATCGGCAAATCAAGTTTTGAGGTCGGATCATTGGGAGATAAAGAGAATCAGGACTCTGTTGCCCGCGCGTTCAAGGGACGCACGGTCGATACAACAGCATTTGAATTCGATCTCCCGACGGCGTTTCATTTGGGCGCCGCAGTGCAGATGGATGACCTGATCGAGGAATTACCCTTCCGCTGGATCGTTGCGGCTGATATGCACGTCGGATTTAACGACGTTGCCGGCAATACGAAACTTGCGCAATTTGGGATCGGAACGGAAATTGATCCTCTTGCCGGTTGGCTTCCTATCCGTACCGGAATTTTGATCGGAGGCCGCGAACGGTTTGCCTGGTCAGCCGGATTTGGCATTCATATTGCCAATACGTTCGATCTTGATTTTGCAACACAAAGTATTGCTATTCTCACCAATCCCGAAAGTTTTAGAACAGGCTCGTTTACGATGGGAATGAGATTCCGATTCTGAAAGTTAACCCATGTTCGACACTTTGGAAAAATTCTAATAGATTTTTGTGATAAAAGTGTTGAATCTAAAACAATTTCCAAAATATTTTTGAAAACACCGTGTAGTGAAAACTTACCTGATTTGTAGTACAAACTTTTGTCCCTTTTTGCATTCGCCACGGCGAATCGACTTTTTTCACTCCAACTGTCGAACTTGGGTTAAAAACGCTCCACAACAAAAAATCCCGCTTCTGCGGGATTTTTTTTATGATGTGAAAGAATGCTTCTTCTTTGCGCCATTGAGGATTACAAAATATACCTGCTCAGATCTTTGTTTTTCACGATCGCTGAAAGTTTCGATTCCACGATCTCCTTCGTTATCAAAATCTTCGGATCGGCGATATTGTCCGGCGAATTATACAGAATTTCTTCCAGCAGTGATGTCATTATGGTGTGTAAACGCCGCGCACCGATATTTTCGATCTCTTCGTTCACTTGTGTGGCAATCCGCGCGATCGATTTGATCGCATCATCGGTGAATGAAATTTCAACGGTATCCGTTTTCAACAATTCGGTGTATTGTTTCAGCAAAGCATTCTGCGGCAATGTGAGTATTTTAACAAAGTCATCTTCGGTCAGACTCTTTAACTCAACGCGAATCGGGAATCTTCCCTGAAGTTCCGGAATAAGATCCGACGGTTTCGAAACATGAAATGCACCAGACGCGATGAACAGGATATGATCGGTCTTTACCGAACCGTACTTCGTCATGACGGTGGAACCTTCGACGATCGGGAGAAGATCGCGCTGAACCCCTTCCCGCGAAACATCAGGTCCGCCTGCTGTTCCCGCACGATTTCCGGCGATCTTATCCACTTCATCAATAAACACAATCCCCGCATTCTGAACACGATTGATCGCATCTTTCACCACTGCATCATGGTCGATCAGTTTTTGCGCTTCTTCCTGCATGAGGATTTTTTTTGCTTCCCCAACAGCGACCTTTCTTCTTTTTGAGCGTTTGGGGATCATCCCGCCGAGCATCTCCTGGATGTTCACTCCCATCTCTTCAAGATTGATCGGACCGAGCACCTGCATCGAAGGGAATTGATCGCTCGTCACGTCGATCTCGATCATGCGTTCGTCCAGATCACCCGTGCGGATCTTCTCGCGAAAACGTTCGCGTGTTTTTTCATTCAATTCTTCATCGGTCGAAGCGGTTTCTTCCGTCCCGCGCGATTTTTTTACAGGTGGGATCAATATATCAAGAATCCGTTCTTCCGACTGGTGCTGTGCTTTCTGTTCCACCTGTGCGGTTTTTTCTGTCCGCACCATCACCACGGCAAGTTCAGTCAGATCGCGGATCATCGATTCGACATCGCGCCCCACGTAACCGACCTCCGTGTATTTGGACGCTTCCACTTTGATGAAAGGCGCATTCGCAAGTTTTGCCAGCCGCCGCGCGATCTCTGTCTTTCCGACACCGGTTGGACCGATCAGAATAATATTGTTCGGCATGATATCGTCGCGGATCTGTTCGGCAACCTGCAGTCTGCGCCAGCGGTTTCGCAACGCGATTGCGACAGATTTTTTCGCATCGTTCTGTCCGATGATGAACTTGTCTAACTCTTTCACGATCTGAGAGGGAGTCAATTCCTTAAGAGCGTTTGCAAGATTATTTGTGGAGGATTTTTTGGGCATAAATCTTTCTAAGAATTAATTAATTACTGTCAACGTATTCTGTAACGAACACTGGACGTTGCATTGATGACTGTTGCATGAGTTGAAGAGTACTATTATCCGGTCATAGTTCTAAAATCGAAATATTCGAATTGGTGTAAATACAAATATCGGCAGCGGTTTTCAGACTTTCTTCCACGATTTCTTTTGCAGAAAAAGCCGTGTGCTTTACCAGCATGCGGGCGGCGGCAAGCGCATAATTTCCGCCCGAACCGATGGCAATGATCCCGTCGTCCGGCACAACAACATCGCCGGTGCCGGAAATGACGAATGTGTGCTCCTTGCTTAACACACCGATCATCGCTTCGAGGCGGCGGAGATATTTATCGGTGCGCCAGTCTTTTGCCAATGCGATGGCGGAGCGTTCTACATTGCCCTGATACATTTGCAGTTTTTCTTCAAAGCGTTCAATTAACGTAAATGCATCGGCGGCTGCGCCGGCAAATCCGACAAGAACAGAACCGGTGTACAGTGAATGTACTTTTGTAGTATGCTGTTTCATCACTGTGGTGCCCAGCGTTACCTGTCCGTCGCTGCCGATGGCGGATTTCCCATTGCGGGTAATGCCGATAATAGTGGTGGAATGGAAGATTTCTTTTTTCATTGGCGTTGTCCTTAAATTAAACGGCGGAGCCGTGCAACGGGAATCATCATCGATTCGCGGTACTTTGCGACGGTGCGGCGTGCGATATTGTATCCTTTTTCTTTCAAAACTACGGCGATCTCTTCGTCGCTCAACGGCTTTGATTTATCTTCGCCGTTCAGAATTTCTTTGATGCGTTTCTTCACTTCCTTATTTGACACATCTTCACCGCTTTGCGTGCTGATCCCTTCGCTGAAGAAATGGCGCAGTTCAAACACACCAAAATCTGTCTGCACATACTTGCCGTTCACCACGCGGCTGATCGTCGAAATATCCATTTTGATGATCTCGGCGATGTCTTTATAAATAAGAGGTTTCAATCCTTCCCCCGTCTCGAAAAATTCCCGTTGCTTCTCGACGATGGAGTGCATCACTTTCAGCATCGTTTCGCGGCGCTGATAGATCGAGGCGATGAACCATTTTGCCGATTCAAATTTTTGTTTGAGGAACTGTTTCGTATCCGCGCCCACATTTTTATTGCGCCGCGACATCAGCTCTTTGTAGTTACGGTTAATGCGAAGAGGCGGAACGTTTTTGTCGTTCAATTGAATGATGAATTCGTCCTCGTCATTCGTGACGATAAAATCCGGCGTCATGTAATTTTCCTGTGTGTTGATCGTTCCTTCGCCGGGCTTGGGATTGAGGTGCGCGATGAGTTCGAGAATTTTTTTTACTTCGTCAAGAGAAATATTCAGCAATTCTGAGATCAGTTCGTAGTGCTTTTTTGTGAACTCGTCAAAATGATCTCTGAGTAATTTGCGGGCGAGTTCCACAAGATCGTGATGTCCTTTTACGAACTCGAGCTGCACCAGCAGGCATTCCTGCAAAGAACGGGAGCCGATTCCCGGCGGATCCAACCGTTGAATAATATAAAGCACTTCTTCAACCTGGTGAACCGACAAATGGAGTTTATGTGTCAGGTTGATGTCGTTGACGATCGATTCGAGATCGCGGTGTAAATAGCCATCTTCGTCGATGTTGCCGATGATCTCCTCGGCAACAATCATTCCCATTTCGGTCACTTCGGCGAGGTGGAGCTGTTCGATCAGTTTTTCCGTGAGGGGAGTGGGAGCCGCGATTGGCATTTCATCCCGCTCTTCATCGGTGTTGACCCGTGATTCGCCCTTCCGGCTGAACGACTCTTCATCGTTCAAGAAATCTTCGAATGAGAACTCGTCCTCTTTCTTTTCTTTTACATTTTCGGTTTCTTCTTCGGAAACGGGTGTTACTTCATCAGATTGTTCTACCTCGATCTCATCTTCAACGCCTTCTTCCAGCAAAGGATTGACCTCGAGTTCTGTTTTGATCATCTGTTCGAGAGCAAGCGTGGGAAGCTGCAGCAATTTAAGATATTGAATTTGCTGCGGCGTGAGTTTTTGAAGGAGTTTAAGTTGTTGTGATAAATGGAGCATGATTACCGCGAAATTTCTTTGTCAATATGTTGTGATAATTGTTGCGTCCACGGTGTGCCGAACTCCCGTTCCAGCGAATCCCTCACAAACCGGTGAAGCGGAACGTTCTCGTTGGTTCCCCGTTTCAACGCCGGTTCACATTCGCCGAAATATTCGAAATGGATCGCGTTCCCGTCGGGATGAACACGGACCGGGAACAAGTGGCACGAGATGGGTTTGCGAAACGTGACCTTGCCGTCGAAATATGCCTTTTCAATCGCACATTTTGCAATTCCATCATCGTAAAAGACGAATACACATTCCTTTCCATCCACACATTGTGTGGAGTAATTGCCCGGATATCCGTCGACCAGTCCGTGTTGTCCGATCTTTTGTAAATGGTTCGGTGGAAGCATTGCCTCAACGAACGGGAATGCGTTTTTTATTTCGAACACTTCTTCATCCCGCAGCGGCGCACCGCGTCCGCCGGGAAATGTACAGCATGCGCCTTTGCACGCGTTGATATCGCACGCGAACTTTGTGTGTGCAACGGAATCGTGGACAGCTATGTTTTGAATGATGAACATTTACTATGCCAAAATACAAATTTTTTGCGGAAGGGGAAAGGTTTTTGAACCGCTTAATTCACATTACCGCATCGTTACAGTTTGACGAAAAACTTCCCGGCTAACTGGCGTACAAGCGATTTGAATTCCAAGCTCAACAGATTCACGAGGGTATCCGAAGGTGAAAGTGACGACTTTTCCGAAAGTTCGTCGATATGGATCGGTTCCGACGAAAGGATGTCAAAGATTTTTTGTTCGAAAATGCTCAATTGCGGCATTTCCGTTTTACGAGAAGTTGTTTTTAGCACGGGACGCAGAGCAATTTCAAGTTCATCAATAATATCATCAACCGATTGCACAAGTTTTGCCTGACCGAGCTTAATGAGTTTATTGGTTCCTAAACTTTTTTTCTCAAAAATATTTCCCGGAACACAAAACAGTTCCCTGTTCTGATCGACTGCCATTGTAGCGGTGATCATCGCGCCGCCGTCTTCGTCGGATTCGATGATCAGTGTGCCGAGTGACATCCCGCTGATAATGCGGTTGCGCCGGGGAAAGTTGCCGGGATCGGGTTTTGTTCCCATAAAAAATTCGGAAATGACGGCGCCCTTTCCCGATTCTTCGATCTGTTCGACGATCTTTTTATTTTCTGCAGGATAGATGTGATCGATGCTGCTGCCGAGGACACTCACCGTGCGGCTGTCATGTTTGAGCGCCGTCGAGTGAGCGATCGTGTCAATACCGCGGGCAAGGCCGCTGACGATGCTGATTCCCTTTGCTGCAAGTTCTTTTGAAAATTTTTCGGTCATCAATTTCCCGTATTGCGTCGGGTGGCGCGTGCCCACAACGGCAATGGAGAAGTTATCTTCTTTGGCGATCGTTCCCCGAACGAAGAGAATCACCGGCGGATCGTAAATTTTTTTGAGCAATGAAGGATATTCATCATCCCACAGTGTAATAATGCGCCCGTTCACCTTGTTGAGGCGGGATAGCTGCTCTTCAACGAACGGTGAGCCGTCTTTATGATGAGCGATGGTCGAAGCGAGTTTTTTTTCGATTCCTTCAACGCGGGCAAGAGCGCGCGGAGATGCTGCAAGAACTTCCGTCGGTGAAGAAAAATGAGCGACCAGATTGCGAAGGCGATTGGTGCCGATGCCTGGTATAGAAGCAAGGTGAAGAAGATCGGGAATGTTGATTGACGCAGACATTATTATTTTAATGCGATATCAATTCCATCGATAACCGCGACAACAATGGTATGCACGGGAACATCTTTTCGTTTTAATATTTGCTGTGCGCCGGCGCCTTCTTGAATAATCAATACGGTGTCGCCAACGCCGGCATCAAGGGTATCGAGTGCTAGGAAATCCTTTCCGATATTCTTCCCATCAAGATCGATCGGTTGAACTATAAGAAGTTTATGCTCTTTCAGAGTTTGATTTTTCTGTGTTGAAACTATAGGGCCGGTTACTTTACATAAGTGCATAAGATGTAAGAAATGGAAATATTTCGATTAAATTTTGTTATTGGTTAAATTCTCCCATGGTGTTAATGGGCCTGAGTTAGGAATAGATTTAGAATTTACCACTTTACTTTTTTTAGGTAGAAAAGATTTTATGAGTAAAGAAAAAATAATTAACAATAAAAAGCAACAGATGATGATTGTCCAAGACAAAAATAGTGCTCGTTCAGTCATCAAATCGAGATTATTTTCAAAATAGTTTTGAAGTATTTGAGTTATCAATACAGTCCCTTTATAAAGGAGAAATATTAAGATAAAAATGAACAAAGGAACTGCGGAAAACGATCCTCCTCTTCCTTCATAAGAAAGATATGTATTACGACGTTCACTATTTCCATCATTATGATTAAAAATTAAAATAAGATTATCCTTAAGTTTAATATTCATTTTGGGCAGATGATTAGATTTATTAATACTCTCTACTATTATTCTAAATTTAATGCCGTCCCATGGAACCCATTTTTCAAATTTTATTAATACTTTATTATTTTGTTTTTCATAAATGTTGAAGGATTCAAAATGAGAATCAGTTATCTCCAGGTATCGTATTATTTGGCTTTCTGAAAATTGAATATATGGTATCTCAACCAATTCGTCCCAGAATATAGATTGGGATCCATTATTGTATATTAGTATATCGTAAATTATTGGATTCTTTATATTATCATTATTATATAGTGAAACGATCTCAAAATTTGATGGAAAATCATTTATAGTTTTTTCCTTCCAATATACATCCATTGGCATTTTGAATTTATTATCGACTGCATCCCAAAAATTGGTTTGATCGGTAACCATTTTAATATTTCTACTAATCACATATTCCTTCTCTTTTTTAGATTTTCTTTTCTTGTACCATTTTAATGAAGCGAATATGAAACCAATTATTGTAATTACTCCACTAATATATGTAAGCCATTTTTCCATTAAACCCATATTCATCGTTCAGAAATTTCTCTAATAAATCGTTTGGTCAGAGCAATTGTTTTATTTTTTGTTTTTGCCTCTGCAATAATACGAATAATCGGTTCAGTATTTGATTGACGCAGACATTATTATTTTAATGCGATATCAATTCCATCGATAACCGCGACAACAATGGTATGTACGGGAATATCTTTTCGTTTTAATATTTGCTGTGCACCGGCGCCTTCCTGAATGATCAATACCGTATCACCGACACCGGCATCAAGGGTATCAAGCGCCAGCACATCTTTACCGATATGTTTACCGTCAAGATCAATCGGCTGCACGATAAGCAGCTTGTGATCTTTGAGAGTTTGATTTTTTTGTGTCGAAACGACCGAGCCGGTAACTTTGCAAAGAATCATAATTAAAGCACCCCAATGGATAACTCTGAAACAATATCAGAGAATAAATTTCAAATTACAAATTACAAACCCCAAATTCTAAATCCTAAACTGTAATTTGGTTTTGTTGTGAACATTTAGTGAACTAATTCTTTTTTGAATCGTTCCACCAGTTTTGTCGCCTCTTCTTTCGTTTTTGCTTCTGCAATGATGCGGATGATCGGTTCGGTGTTTGATTTCCGCAAATGCACCCACGACGACTGGAAATCGATCTTCAGTCCGTCATCCATATTTGTTTTTTCAGTCTTGCTATATTTTTGATTGAGTTTAGAAAGAATCTCGTCCGGTTTAAGTGAACCGAGTTCAATCTTATTTTTAACGATCTCATATTGCGGCAAACTTGCTTTGAGTTCTGATGCTTTCCCGTTGAAGTTCGCAAGTAGTTGAAGGAAGAGTCCGATACCGACAATGGCGTCCCGGCCGAGATGAACTTCCGGAAGAATCACACCGCCGCTCCCTTCGCCCCCGATCACCGAACCGAGTTGTTTCATTTTTGAAGCAACGTTAATTTCTCCCACGGGAGTGCGATAGACCGTTGCGCCGTATTCGGCGGCGACATCTTCAACAGCGCGAGTCGTTGAGAGATTGACAACAACTGAATGATCTGTGCGCCCGAGTTTTTTTTCAGCATCGAGCACAAATTTTATTGCGGAAACGATAGTATATTCTTCCACGAAGGGTTCACCGTGCTCGTTGATCAAGACAAGACGATCGACGTCCGGATCAACGGCAATTCCGAGATCGGCTTTTTCTGCGATGACGCGCCTGCTTAAGTCGGTAAGATTCTCCGGTATCGGTTCCGGCGTATGGGAGAATACCCCGCTCACGTCGCAATTCATTTCGATGACATCGCAGCCGAATTCCTGTAGGAGTTTTGGTACGATCATTCCGCCGGCAGCGTTCACGCAGTCAACGACAATTTTAAATTTTCGATCTTGAATTTGCGCTTTATTAATGTAAGGGAGAGAAAGAATAGCTTGAATATGATTGTTGATAAAGCCCGGATTGTCCGTGAGTGTGCCCTGTCCATTCCAGGGTTTGTATTTGAAATTACCTCTGTCGGCAATTGACCAGAATTGTTTATTCTCGTTGCCGTCCAAAAACATTCCCGTAGAACCTATAAACTTCAATCCATTCCATATCATCGGATTGTGGCTTGCGGTGATAGCGATACCTCCGGCGGCGTGAAGTTTTTCGATGGCAAGTCCGACTGTCGGTGTGGGGCAAATTCCGAGAGCAACAACATTACATCCCATGTGCAGCAGAGTGGAGACAACAATTTTTTCAATATTGGAACCGGTAAGACGTCCGTCTCTGCCTACTATTATTGTACCGTGGTGTGAATATTCTGCAAACGCCGCCGAGTATTTTACAATGATTTCAGGTGTCAGTGATTCGCCGACGATGCCGCGGATTCCAGAGATGCTGACCATTAATGACATAAGTTGCTTTCGGTAAATGATGAAAAAATTCTGCTTCAAAATAAGAAAGGAAAGGAGGAGAGGCAAGGAAATGTGATGGTGTTGGTTGCTATTTTATTCGAGTTTGTTGATATTCAATTCAGTTTGCGAACCCAGATTCAATAATAAGTCAATTATGAATATCAAAAAAACATTCAAAGTTGTTGCGGTTGTAAGCGGAGTCATCTTCATATTGATCCAATTTATTCAGCCGAGCCGTACGAATCCGGAATTTGACCGAGCAAAAACTATAGAAACGGAATTGGAAGCCCCCCCAAACATCAGGTCATTGCTTGAACGCGGCTGTAAAGATTGTCATTCCAACGAAACCCGCTGGCCGTTTTATGCCTATATTGCCCCGGCATCGTGGCTGGTTTCGAACGATGTGGCGGAAGCACGCAAACAATTAAATTTTTCTGAGTGGGGAAAATATAAAACACAAAAAAAAATGCAAAGACTTTCGGGAATTTTTCAAAGAGTGAAAGATCATGAAATGCCTCTTCCGAAGTATATTTCTCTTCATCCTGAAGCAAATTTTTCTGATGCCGAACGTGATACACTGATGATGTGGGCACAACGTGAAGCAGAAAAAATGATGGGTGTAGAGGAAGAATAACATAGAAACCCAAGTCACACACCGGGGGATTTGTGATGTATCATACAGCATCCCACCTGATTATACGTTTTGTTAAGTGTAATAACACAGCTAAAACCGGCTTTGTGACTTGATCGGACTGACAATCAGGTAATGGCAAATCTGCCCCCTAGATTCGCTCTGCAAATTTTGCAATATTAGATAGTGAAAATTGGAGTTGATCCATGAATCGCACTATATGTCTCGCTGTGTTGTATTCAATATTGGCGCTCTTCCTCTCAGCATGTGGTCCCAGTCTTACCGATATAACTGTATCCCTTCTTGAACAAGGCAAAAATGACGAAGCGCTTGCGCGGATGTACCGCGCTCTTCTCCTTAACCCCGAGGAAGCCGAATATCATAACCTCATTGGAATTGCCCTCTATAACAAAAAAGAATATCCCGAGGCGATCAGCGCTTTTAAAAAAGCATTGAAGTATGACGACGAAGATGATCAAGCCGCGTATTACATGGCGGCATCGTACGAGAATCTGAAAGAGTATAATCGTGCCATCCGGTATTACCGGCTGTATACCGAATTGACCTTCTTTGGTGAATTCAAAAAAGAGGTCGAGGCACGCATGAAGGTTTTGTACCGGCAGGAAATGCAACTGGAGGCACAACGGGCAGTTCAAATGGAGCAGCAGCTTGATGTTGCAAAAATTCCTGCCAATACGGTTGCCATATTGTATTTTGAGAATAAAGGGCAGAAAGCAGAATTTAATCCGCTGCAAAAAGGTTTGGCGGAAATGATCATTACCGATCTTTCAAAGGTACGGTCGTTGAAAGTTGTTGAACGTATTCGGCTGCAAAAACTTGTCGAAGAAATGAATCTTGCCGAGACCGATCTGGTGGATCAAAAGACCGCTCCACGTCTTGGAAAATTACTCGGTGCGTACCGGTTAATAAAAGGTTCTTTCTTTGAATTAAAAGGGGACAAATTGAATATTGATGCTTTTGTCACTCAGACGAGAACCGGCGAACTTGATTGGACTGCCAACATTGCGGGAGATATCAAAGAGTTTTTCCGGTTGGAGAAAGACCTGGTATTCAAGATCATCGATGAAATGAAGATTAAACTCACCAATGAAGAGCGTGAAGCTATCCTCGAAGTCCCGACAGAAAACTTTTTTGCTTTTTTGCAATATTCCCGCGGACTTGATCTGGAGGATCAAGGGCTCTACTCGCAAGCGTTTGAAGCATATTCACAAGCCGTGCAAGCAGATCCCAAATTCACTCAAGCGAAAAGCAATGCATCGTCGGCAAAAAAAGCTGAACAGATCTTTGGATCGACGAGCACCACTTCATCAACAAGTGGAACTTCATCCAGTTCAACATCAAGTTCCCAGTCGTTAAGTCCGGCGCAGCCGTCTCCGCCTCCCGCCAGCAGTTCTATCAATCGTCCGGGGGGAGGAAGCATTACCGATCGGATCACCAACATTATTGGTGCAATTAATACCACTATCATCCCGGGCACGGGTTCACAGAATCAACCTCCACCGGCAGTGGTGAGTTCCTTACCAGAACCACCAAAACCACCGGGAAACTAATTCATGCAGAACGTTATAGTATTCATATTGTTGGTGGCGAGCAATGTGGTAATTGCTCAACCTAAACCCGCGCACATCGATTCCATAGGACCCGATGGCGGTTTTGTTACCCTCAGTATCACAATATGTATTCCATTACTTTTTTGCGTTCAAAATACGGCTCGCTATGAAGTATATGGAATATAAAGTTTGTGAAAGTTTGAAAGGATGATCAATATGAATCATTTGGTACGCTCTTCTATTGTTGCATTTATTCTTTTTTTTCAAATACTTTTCTCCAACACTTCTTTTGGATTATCGGCAACTAATTCAATTGCCGGTCTCAGCACAAGCGACACCACTTTGAAAGGATTGTTTCTATGAAACGATTTCTACGGTATTCAACATTTGCTCTTCTGTTTGCTTTCCGCCAACAGTTATTTGCCGCTACAATTTCCGGTCTTATTACCAGCGACACTACATGGTTTCTTGTGAGCAGTCCGGTAATTGTTACAGGAACAGTAACGATTGCGAACGGAGCAGGTTTAACAATTCAATCCGGAGTTACAGTAAAATTTTCTACCGGCACAGCGCTTATAGTTTCGGGAAAAATTATTGCTGATGGCGTACTATTCACTTCAAATGCGGGAACACCTGCCCCGGGAGATTGGAGCGGTTTTGAATTTGGAAATACGGCGAACGTTGGTTCAATCTTCAAAAACAATACAGTGGAATTTGCCGGCGGAGGCGTGAATGCTTCCGGTATTTTTTACAAAACAGGCGCATTCAGTATTGCAATTGATCGCTGCACTATTCGTTTCAGTTCGGCTCAAGGAATAAACACACGGGCTTCCTCTCCGCTGATTACCAATTCACGCTTTGAGCGGAACAGCGGTTACGCAATCTACAGCGACTTGCTTTCTAATTTTGTCATCGACTCTTGCACAATTATTAATAATACAATTGGAGGAGTGCGAATATCAATCAATGCTACCGTTTCCATTACGAATTCTATAATTGATACAAACGGCATTGGCATTTTTGTTGACAACAGCGCTATTCCAACTATTCGTTTCAATAAAATCCGCAAAAATTCCACAGGCATTCAATTCACTGGTGTAGGATCGCCTCCACCGACAATCAAAGATAACACAATATCGGGAAATACAACTTCGGGATTTCGCAACACAGGTGCGTCCACTGTTATTGCAAGACAAAATTATTGGGGAAGCGACTTAGGTCCGTATCATCCTACTCTTAATCCCACAGGTCTGGGTGATAAAGTCACCGGCAATGTCGATTTTCAACCATGGACTGTTTCTATCACAGCCATTCGGCCTGTTCGCCAAATCACGGCAAACATTTCTACGAACACAATTTGGGCTGATAGCGTCTACTGGGTAAAAAATAGCATTACTATTACAGCAGGAACGCTCACGATTAAACCGGGAGTGATCGTAAAGTTTGCGCTCAACGCGTACCTTACGGTGAACGGAATAATTGCTGCAAACGGAACACCAGATAGTTTAATTGTTTTTACTTCCGACAAAGATGACCCTTATGGAGGGGATACGAACGGTGACAGCACAGCTACAGGTCCGAACCGCGGGAATTGGGGTATGGTGTGGATACAAGGCGCAGGAAGCAGTTTCAATAATTGTCTTTTCAGGTTTGGCGGTTCATGGGGCAATGGTAACTTAAGAGTTGATAATGCTACGACGAGCTTGAATAATATTTTTAGCACACAGAGTTCATCGTACGGTTTGTACTTTAATACTGGGGGTGTAACGCTGTCAAACTCGACCAGTACTGGAAACAGCAGCGCAGGAATCTATCTTTGGAATTCAAATGCGACTATCACTGGGTCGACGATTAACGGAAATTCGTATTTTGGCATCTGGGCGCAAGGTACTTCCCGCTTTTCAGTTCGCAAGTCCGTCATCAACGGAAATAGTAACACCGGAATCCATGCCGACTACGGGGCAAGTCGTGCGACGTTGGTTTTGTTAGATAGCTCCACAATTTCCAATAACGCGGGTAATGGTATTTATAGCTGGTACAGCGGTGGATCCCAAAGAATTTCTTATAATAGAATTGATGGCAACTTAAATACCGGCATTTGGTGCTACAATGTTGATAGTGTTGTAACAATAGTTGGTGATACTATTGTCAACAACGGAAACGAGGGAATTAGCACATCGAATGCAATCATCTCAAACAATGTCATCCAGGGAAATCGATATCCGATTGCGTTGATCGGCAGAGTCAATAGTACTTACAGCGGTAACACCATTAGCGGCAATCAATATAACAATGCTGTTGCGCTGAGAATGAGTCGGTATGAAGAAAGTTTTTCGGATACATTGAAAGCAACATTGCCGGCGGGGATGACTTTAAAGACTTATGTTCTTATTGAAAACACTCCGGGGTATGGCGTTATCTCAGGACAAACTCTTGTGATACAGCCAGGCGTTATCATAAAATTCGTCGATGGAATGTACATGCGCTCTGATGGAACGATCATCGCACGAGGAACTGCCGCAAATCCGATCGTCTTTACTTCGTACCGCGATAACACCTACGGAGGAAAAACAAACTTAGTGAGCGATACAACAAGCCCCGCTCCGAATGATTGGCAGTACCTCCGAATTAGAGAACTCGGTTCAGTCGGAAGTGTTATTAGCAATTGCATTTTCAAATACGCTGGAAAATATAGCAACGGCGCGTTATGGATTGATTATCAGGCTTCGCTTACATCCCCTATAGACAGCATCCTCGTCCGAAAGTCTGGCACAAACGGCATTTATGTAAGTAATGCTCTCGTTACAATAACCAATGCCACTGTTGATAGCAACGGCTCATACGGCATTTACATTGATTACTCCAGTCCACGCGCGGATGTTATTGTCAGAACAAGTGCAATTCGAAACAATGGAAACGAAGGACTCAGAGCAGTCGGTAATTCTGCGTTTCGTGAGGTTTCAAATTGCTTTGTTCAGCGGAATGGCGGATGGGGAATCGGGACTGATAACGGCACAATCCCCCAAGTCTTTCAGGGAAATATCGTTACGAACAATGTGGCTGGAGGCATCTATAATAATTCCACTGGCGCGGCGACAGATCTTCTTTACATCGGTAATACTGTTGCCGACAACGGCGGAGATGGTATCTTAAGCAGTCGCGCGAGCTTTATTGATAATACGATCCAGCGAAATCGCTTTCCCCTTGCCGTGTGGCGAAGGTTGGGAAATATCTACGTTGATAATAGGGGTCTCGATGGTAACGTGATCTCTGGGAATGTCTATAACAATGCTATCGCTATATGGGATGGACCCGTTTCCGATACGTTGAAGGCCACGTTCCCCCAATCTATCACGTCGAAGACATATGTTGCCATTTACAATTTTCAGGTCGATGGCGGTACGACACTTGTTATTGAGCCGGGTGTGAAGATCAAGTTCCAACAAATCCCGACGAATACTTGGCGCCAGTTCAACGTTTATGGAACGCTCATCGCACAAGGGACCTCGTTGAATCCGATCATCTTCACGTCGTGGAGAGACAGTATTGCAGGAGGAAAAACAACTTCGCTCACAGACTTTGGCGCACCAGCGCCCGGGGATTGGTACTTTGTTGCGTTCAGAGATGGCAGCGGTTCATCGGTGATTCGCAACTGCCAGTTCAAGTACGGGGGACGGGATGGACAGCAGACTCTCTACTTTGCAGGAAATTTAGGCGGATTGGTATTTTCCAATAACCTGATCCGTCGTTCATCATCGGCGGGAATCTTCGTTGTAGGAACCACGCTGACAATCGATAGCACCACGGTAGACAGTTGCGGTTATTCCGGCATTCAACTCTATTATTACGCAACGAACAACGTCTCTCTTCGCAACTCAAAGTTTCTCAACAACGGGTCGCACGGTATATGGGCTCAAGGACAATCAAAATTCTCCGTAATCTCGAACTGCGTATCTTCAGGAAATAATGGGATTGGAATTTATATCGAGAATAATACGATCCCTCTTTCGATCATCGGTAATGTTGTGAACAACAACCGGGACCACGGAATCTATGTACTTTCACGAAACGATGCTATCGATACGCTTCTGATTATTGCCGGAAACAACGTTCGCAATAACGGGCTTGTGGGAATTTTTTCCTCGCGCGCATACGTGATCGATGACTCCATTACCGGAAATCGATTCGCCATCGGTGTCACGGGTCAAATCTCGCTCGACGGATCAACGAATGCCGCAGGAAATATCTATCAAGGAGTGGTCACATCTGGAAATAAATTCGAGAAGACATTGATCACAGAAGAGAATGTGTTCGGTCGCTTGGGCTTGTCCTATCCTGCCGGCTATACCTCCAAAGTGATCGCAGTACGAGGTAATTCCTCCGTCCCAAGCGGGACGACGCTCACGATTGCGCCCGGAACGGTTCTAAAGTTCCCGGTGGAATATGGATGGGGAAGATTTCAGGTTGATGGAGCCGTGCTTTCCGAAGGCACAACAAGCAACAAGATCGTCTTCACATCTTGGAAAGATGATACCTACGGCGGCGATTCAAATGCCGATACGAGCGCAACGGTTCCTGCTGCAAGTAACTGGGACATGGTCTATCTCAACGGGAGCCAAAACAATAACAGCCGTATTTTTAACACGATCATACGGTATGGAGGGAGGACGGGGTATGGGAACCTTTATCTGTACAGCAACAATGCACCGATTGATTCAAGCATCTCTTCGTTTAGCAGCTACTACGGAATCTATCTCAACAGTGCTTCCCCCACTATCACAGGGTGCGAGATTCACCACAATCCTACGGGAATCTTATTGCAGGGCTCCTCGAATCCCATCATCACACAGAACAATATCCTGGACAACACGTCATACGGACTACACAATAACACAAACACGAACAATTTGAACGCGACGAACAACTATTGGGGGGCATCGACCGGACCATATGTGACAGGATCTGATCCGAATCTCACAGGCACTGGCAACAGGATTTTGTTCAATCCGGGTACGGTCACCTACAGGCCATTCCTCACATCTCGGTCGGGCATCTTGCTGGGTGATGTGAGCGGCAACGGAACAATTTCTGCATTCGATGGTTCGCTGATATTGCAATATCTTGTCAGCCAGATCAATCTCACTCCGCCGCAAAAAATTGCTGCGAATGTCAGCGGAGATACAACGGTGAGCGCGCTGGATGCGTCGTATATTTTGCGCTATGTTGTAGGATTAATTTCCGGTTTTCCTGGCTTGGGCAAACAATCGCTTGAAACTGATATTGCCAGTGCATTTGCATTCAATATTGAAAAAGGTCAGAATCCGAACGAGTTCGATCTTATCATACATCTTAATAAACCGACGAATATATATGGTGTGAACTTCAAACTTTCGTTTGATACAACATTGGTAAAGCCGATTGGAATGAAAAAAACGATGCAGTCCGATAGTATGACGATGGTGCATTATTTCCCGAGCGGTTATGCTAATGTTGCAATGGCGGGATTGAAACCGCTGAACACCGCGGGCGATGTTGCGCGATTCACATTCAAACTTCTCGATCCTGCAAAAGCAATGCAGCAAGTGTTGTTTACGGTGGAAAAATTTGTGTTGAATGAAATGGATGTAACGAAGGATGTGGGCTCTATTATATTGAATGTTAAAGACATTGCCGAAATTCCCACAACGTTTGGTCTGTCGCAGAATTATCCAAATCCGTTCAATCCTGTAACATCAATTAAGTATCAGATTCCCGCGACCAGCGGCGTACGAATTTCTATCTATAATCTGCTCGGTCAGGAAGTGAAAATACTCGTGAACGAAGAACAATCTGCAGGATTTTATGCGATCCTATGGAATGGAACGGACAATAACAATCGGTCAGTTGCAAGCGGTGTGTATATTTATAGAATTGATGCTTCCGCCGGAGAGAAGAACCATTTTGTTCAAGTGAAAAAAATGTTGATGATCAAGTGACGAAGTCACTTGATCAGAAATCCCGCCGTTTTTTTGGCGGGGTTGATGCTGAAATGAAGATGGAGTCCACCTTCCGCCAAAAAGAAGGCGGACAAGTAGAGGTGGACTCCATCTTACTAATGCGTCAACAATCATTAACTACATAGTGAGCACTGAAAAACTCGTTAGATAGTCATTGCGAGGCGTTTTTTGCCGAAGCAATCTTATAAATTTGAACAAAAGATTGCTTCGCTCGTAAAAAACACTCGCTCGCAATGACTTTTTCAGTGCTCACTATATAACAAGGGAACCTCTAAAAATTCAAATGATACTCTGAAAAATCGCCACTAGGCACAAAGTCACAAAGAAACACTAAGAAATCTTTGTGAAACTTCGTGTCTTCGTGTCTTCGTGGCATGACTTTTATTTTGGTTTTAGTTTTTAGAGGTGCCCACAAAATAAAAGAAAGAAACAATCTTAGCATTGCTTTTTAGAATTTTCTAATTATATTTAATCGACCTTTGCAACGCATCCTTCCCTGAGTGTTGCATCTTACTGGTCGAGCCAGACGGTCCCCCAAACGTCTGGTTTTTTTTTAATCGAAAGAGGTATATCATGGCAAAGCAAAATCCAAAAGAACATACAGCAAAACGAAAAATCCGACGAGAAGAATTGTTGAGTCTCGAACCGATCAACTACAAGATCATCCTTTCGGGTGTCTTGGTCATCATCCTTGGTTACATTGCGCTCAGTACAGATCCGTGGGATGGATTCATGGCGTTAACCGTAGCGCCGATCCTTTTGGTGGTTGGATATTGTGTGTTCATTCCATTTGGAATTATTTACCGGAAGAAAAAATCAGAAGGAACGGAAGTTCTTCAACCGACCGAAAAAACCGCGTAACAGTTTTCTCTTCACCCTACCGTTGCTTCGCGTAGATATTTTTGCTATATTGACGTTACTTTTGAAGTGATGATCGCGTAGCTCAGCGGTAGAGCATCTGCCTTTTAAGCAGAGGGTCGATGGTTCGAGACCATCCGCGATCACAGAGATCCCGCGAGAAATTGCGGGATTGTTCATTTTAAATTAAAGGGTAGTTCCAAAAACTATGTTTTTATCAAGATGTCTGACATCTTTTTAATTGGATGCAACAAATTCCGTCAATGTTTACAGGTTCTATGCGTATGCATGCTTCGCATAAGTAAGATGTCTGACATCTCCCTGCGTATGCATGCTTCGCATAATTTTAGGGTAGGAATTTTTGAGTTTTTGGAACCACCCTAAAGAAAATTCCGGACAACATCATCGTCACACATCGGTGAAAAAATCTTGCTCGTAATTGCGGAATATTCTGTTTTTCATACACAATTCTTTTCATTGCTTCTCCGTCTCTTTAAATCTACATTTGTAAAAATTTAGAGTTTTCCTTTTGCTTATCTTTATTCGGGAACTTTTATGAATATCACACCTCAACGAACTCTTCCTCAATTATTCGAAAAAAGCGTAACAAAATACCCCTCAAATATCTTAATGTGGGAAAAGAAAACCGATTCTTACAACGGCTCAACATACGCCGAGATCCATTCGATTGTCCGACTATGTGCGGCGGGTTTGATAAGTATCGGCATCAACAAGGGAGACAGGCTGGCGCTCATCTCTGAAGGACGGAACGATTGGGTGATTTCGGAGCTTGGGATACTCTATGCGGGAGCGATCAACGTTCCCCTTTCAGTGAAGCTTGATGAACTGTCCGATCTGAAATTCCGTCTTGCACACTCCGGCTGCCGGATGGTGATCGTTTCCGGCGGACATGTCCACAAAGTAAGAGCGATAAAAAATGATCTCGCCGAACTGGAGAAAATAATCCTTCTCGATGGTGAACCGCAAAGCAACGAGGAGATGAAATTCTCTTCTCTGTTGGAAATCGGGAAAGAATTTCTCAAAGCCCATGCACCGGAATTTGACCTACGCTGGAGATCTGTCGGTGAGGATGATCCGGCGAACATCTGCTACACATCGGGCACGACGGCGGATCCGAAAGGAATTGTGCTGACCCATCGGAACTATACCGCGAATGTTGAACAAGCGTCCGGTTTGCTGCCGATCCCGCAGGATTATTGTTCGCTTCTAATTTTGCCGTGGGATCATTGTTTTGCTCACACAGCCGGCATTTATACGTTAATGAAAAACGGTGCGAGTATGGCATCGGTTCAAGTCGGCAAGACACCGATCGAAACTCTCAAAAATGTCCCGATCAACATTCGCGAATCAAAGCCGACCTTCCTCTTGAGCGTGCCTGCACTTGCAAAAAATTTCCGGAAGAATATCGAAAAAGGCGTTCGTGACAAAGGGGAGAAGGTCGAAAAACTTTTCAATAAAGCGATCTCTCTTGGGTATACGATCAACGGAATCGGATGGGATCGGGGAAAGAATGGAACGCTGATCGAAAAACTGCAATACAAATTGTTCGATGCTTTGATCTTTAAAAAGATCAGAAAAGGATTCGGAGGGCGGTTGAGGTTCTTTATCGGCGGCGGTGCATTGCTGGACATTGAATTGCAGAGATTTTTTTATGCGATCGGCATTCCGATGTTCCAGGGATACGGTCTGACGGAAGCGGCGCCGATCATATCCGCCAACGTTCCGAAGCGGCACAAACTCGGTTCATCCGGTTTTATCGTGCCGAATCTTGAAGTGAGAATTTGCGATGACGGAGGGAATGAACTCCCGGTCGGTCAACAGGGAGAGATTGTTGTGAAGGGAGAAAATGTAATGGCGGGATACTGGAAGAATGAAAAAGCAACCCGCGAAACAATTCGTGACGGCTGGCTTTATACCGGCGATCTTGGCTATGTGGATGCCGATAATTTTCTTTATGTGTTGGGACGCGCCAAGAGCCTGCTCATCGGTCACGATGGTGAAAAATACAGCCCCGAAGGAATTGAAGAAGCGATCGTCGGCAATTCTCCATATATCGACCAGATAATGCTTTATAACAACCAATCGATGTATACCGTCGCACTAAACGTTCTGAACAAGGAGAACATTCTCCGGTATCTCAAACAACAAAATCTTACTGCAGAAAGCGATGAGGGGCAGAATGCCGTGCTGAGATTGATCGAGGCGGAGATTTCCGAATACAAATCCGGCGGAAAATATGCCGGTGAATTTCCCGAACGATGGCTGCCCGCTGCCGTGGCTGTGTTGGGAGAAGGGTTTACAGAGCAAAATCGTTTCCTCAACAGCACGCTGAAAATGGTGCGGGGAAAGATCATGGAATTTTATAAAGATCGGTTAGATTTTCTTTTTACGGTTGAAGGAAAAGATATTTGCAATCATCAGAACAGAACTATCATCAGGCGGATGGAATGAAATTACAATCACTCTCGGATCTCGAAAAACTTCTTCCCGAATCTGAACGGCGTAAACGGCAAACCACGGCGCATTCGGAACAGCGCACGCACGATGGGAAGGGAAAATCCGTACGGGTATTTCTCGATACGAAGGGACGAAAAGGGAAAAGTGTCACCGTCGTATCGGGCTTACAGCATAATCCGATCACCCTCGAGAATATTGCCCGCATACTGAAACAACATTGCGGTGCGGGCGGCACAGTGAAAGAGGGGACTATTGAGATTCAAGGAGATCAACGTGCACGTATAACGGAAAGATTAAAAGAGCTCAATTACTCTGTAAAACAAGCAGAAATATGAATTCTTAGGTATCTAAATATTATTTGGCTGGAATGATGTCAGACATCTCGCTGAATTTTTCAGAAGTCTCAATTCTGCTACTTTTCCCGCTCACCATTTGGTTCCTGACATTAATAGTCGTATGTTGTCTATGGCTTCCGAGAGCACAAATTATCCTCCACAGTTTCCTTCCTAAGAAAAGAGACATGGTCGGATGCTTCAACGGTGAAGCAGGTATAGCCGATTAACAATTTTTTCCACCATTTCTATTTCAAAAGGAGTGTATCATGAAACTATATGTCGGTAATTTGGATCGGGAAGTAACGCAAGAAGATTTGAAAGAAGTATTCAAACCGTTCGGAGAACTCGGTGAAGTGACGGTCATTAAAGATCGATCGAACAATGTATCAAAAGGATTTGGCTTTGTTGAAATGCCGAAAAAAGCAGAAGCAGAAGCTGCAATTGCCGGTTTACAAGGGAAAGAACTCAAAGGTCGTTCGATGGATGTTAATGAAGCCCGACCGAAGACGGAAGGACATTCGCGCGGAGGATTCGGCGGAGGTTTTGGAGGAGGTAACCGTGGCGGTGGACGTAGCGGCGGCGGTGGTCGTCGGTATTGAGATCTCTTTAAAATTGCACCCGAACAATTTATGAAAATCCTGCCAATGGCAGGATTTTTTATTTGCGGCATCTTAAATATATTTGATTGAGAAGATGTCAGACATCTTCTTTAGTGAAAGAGATCAATCTTCTTTTCTTACATTCTATCTACAAGATGCCTGACATCTTGCTCAATTTTCAGAAGTCTTCTAAAAAAATTATTCTCAGTTTTTTTGCTATTCAAAAGATTTCTATCTTTTCATTGTGAATTCACTGCCAATAGAAATAGTTCTTCCCGATCTTCGTACGGCTTTTCAACAGCGACGCAATATCATTCTCTCCGCCGATCCCGGTGCGGGCAAAACAACGCGTGTTCCGATCTCATTATTGAAGGAATCGTGGCTGAGCGGAAAAAAAATCGTCATGCTTGAGTCGCGCCGTCTTGCAACGAAACGTGCCGCAGAATATATGGCGCGGCAACTTGGTGAGAAAGCTGGAGAAACAGTCGGTTACCGCATTCGCGGAGAAAGCAGAGCAGGGAAAAACACCTGTATTGAAGTCGTTACTGAAGGCATTCTGACCCGAATGCTTCAAGATGATCCGTCCCTTCCAAATATCGGACTTGTGATATTTGATGAATTCCATGAACGAAGCATCCATGCCGATCTTGGACTCGCTTTATCTCTGGATGTCCAGCAACATCTTCGGAATGATCTGCGAATTCTCATTATGTCTGCTACACTTGATCATCTTTCAATTTCATCTCTCCTCGAAGACGCGCCGGTTATTAAAAGCGAGGGAAGGATGTTTCCGGTGCAGACACGATATCTCTCCAAACCGAATGACGGACCGGTGGAGCCGCTTGTCGTTTCAACAATATTGCGTTCACTTCGTGACGATCAGGGAGATCTGTTAGTTTTTCTTCCCGGACAGCGAGAGATCCGAAAAGTCGAATCGATCCTTTCTGAAAAAGATATTCCGCAGAACGTTGCGATCCACACTTTGTTTGGTGACGCATCTCCGGAAAAACAGAAAGCCGCTCTTTCCGCAGCGCCGGTGGGTTATCGAAAAGTGATCCTTTCAACAAGCATCGCCGAAACAAGTTTGACGATCGACGGTGTGAGAGTGGTGATCGATTCGGGTTTGGCAAGAAGTGCAAAGTTCGATCCGCGGCGCGGAATGTCCGGCCTGGTAACAGTACCGGTTTCACAGGCTGCCGCAGATCAACGACGCGGCCGTGCAGGACGTCAACAGTCCGGCGTATGTTACCGGTTATGGAGCGAGCATCAACACCCGCTTCTTCCAACATATTCACAGCCGGAGATTCTGGTTGCCGATCTTGCGTCGCTTGTGATGGAACTCGCTCTATGGGGAGACGTGGAAGGGAAGAATATGAAGTTCCTCGATCCTTTGCCTGCCGCTCATCTTTCCCAAGCAAAAGATTTGCTGGTGAAACTTGGAGCGTTGAATGAAAAAGGAAAACTCACTGATCACGGCAAAACAATGTCGAAATTACCGGTTCATCCACGACTTGCACACATGTTGATCCGTGGAAAGGAATTTGGTTTGGGTGCTCTGGCGTGTGATGTCGCGGCACTGCTGGAGGAACGTGATCTGCTGCGGGGTTCGAATGATAATGATATCGACCTTTCCTCCCGATGGAATGTTTTACGAGAGGGACGAAACAACGACCGTTTTGCCCGTGAACGAGCGCTGGCTCAGTCGAAACGTCTGCGTGAGATGCTTGATGTGAATGACCGTAACTTGGATGAACATAAACTCGGAATTTTACTTGCACTTGCCTATCCCGAACGTGTTGCCAAAAAGAGAGGTGAAAAATATCAACTTGCGGGAAGAGCCGTCGGAATTTTACCAAAAGGAAGTTTCCTTTCGAAAGAGGAATACCTTGCTGTTGGAGATGTGGATGGAGCCGGCGGCGAAGTGCGCATCTTCCTCGCCGCTCCGTTGACTGACGAGGAGATCAGGGAAGCGTTTTCCGATCACATCGTCACTAATGAAGAAGTTCGTTGGGATGAAAAAACGGAAGCAGTTGTCGCCCGACGAGTGGTACAATTCGGTGCGATAGAACTTTCCGAACAGTTGTTCGATCCGGGGAATGAAAAGGTTCTTCCTGTTTTGCTTGAAACTATTCGTACCATGGGACTTGACGGATTACCATGGAGCAAAGATGCGCTTTCATTTCGGACACGTGCCCATTGGCTGCGGACGCAAGGATTGGCAGGAGATGAATGGCCGGATCTCAGTCAACAACATTTGCTTAGTACACTCGAAGAGTGGCTTGCTCCATATTTGGAGGGAATACGCCGCCGGACGCAGTTTCAAAAACTTGATCTTTCATCTATCATCCGTGCAATGTTTACGTACGATCAGGTTCGCGAACTCGATCGGCTTGCACCAACACATCTGACTGTGCCGACCGGATCTCGAATTCCTATCGATTACTCCACTGCTCAACCTATTCTTGCCGTTCGGTTACAAGAGATGTTCGGTGAAACGAAGACCCCGACCGTCGGCGGAGGAAAGGTAAAAGTGCTTCTTCATCTTCTTTCTCCTGCACGAAGTCCGCTTGCCGTTACACAAGACCTCCCGAGCTTCTGGAACAATGCATATGCCGACGTACGAAAAGACATGCGCGGACAATATCCGAAACATGTATGGCCTGAAAGTCCGTTGGAAGCCGAACCGACAAGAAGAACGAAAAAGTATATGAAGTAGGTCGGATATCCAAATCCGACCGTTGGTTAAAAAAAGAGGACTCTGGAGAGTCGTCCTACGGTAACCTTCTAAAAGAATATCCTCTCCGCTTCAACTCCATAATCACTCCGTCCAACTTCACATAAAACTTATCCGTTCGTTTTTCGCTTGCGCCGATATGGGAGAGGAACAGAAATCCATTTAATCCATTTGAAGATGTAGATTCGTATCGCAGAATTCGTGAGACAATGGAATCCGAAGAGATATAGTTAGACATATCAGGAGTTGTGTAATCGGCATTGGACGATGTGCCGGGAGTAAAGTTTACCAATTCCAATCCTAATTCATTTGTCCAATCCGAAATTGTTTGATTATACCATTCGTATGGCGGTAAAAAGAAACGTGCATCGGATGTGTTGATACCGAATTTTTGCATTTCTTTATAATTCTGTTTCAGATCTTCTGCAAAAGTATTTTTATCTACTAACAACGAGTCCCGCTTTTCCCACGTGCAATAGAGAAGATGTTTATCGGAATGTGCGCCGAGATAATGCCCTTCTTTCTTCAATTGTTTGATCAACGGAGCAAAATTCTTGTTCCGGTAAAAATCTCCGGTAAAGAAGAACGATGCTTTGATCTTATGTTTGCTCAGCGTCCGAACGATCGTCGCTCCGCCGTCGGCAAATTCGTGTCCGGTAAAAACGAGGTAGATTTCTTTTTTTGTTGTGTCGATGCGGGTGATTGCTCCTAAGTGAGTTACATTTTGAATTGTTGTCGTCCTTCGACGCTCACGCCTTTGGCGTGATTGCTCAGAATGACTAATATTTTCTAAGGAAGAAAGATACATCGTCAAACCCGCCGTTCCATCCATTGTTGGCTCGTTGGTGGAATAATCGCCCCAATCGTCGTGATAGACAGCGAGATCGGATTGGAATGGTTCGTACTCATCACCGTCATAGATCTTTATATACTTCTTGTGTGAATTAAAAATAGTTGTATAGACGGGACCGTCAATCAATCCGCCATCGATCGGATAATTATACACGTGCGTGAATGCAGAATGAGGATCTTCCGGTGTATCACCCCAGCGGGGAAGACCAATAATCATACTCGTTCCCCACGGATTGCATCCGAACAACCAATCGCGCAATGATGCTTCCATCTGATCGTATGTGTGATTATTGGTGAGAGAACGATACAAATGTATTTGCGTGAGAAGAGAACTGACAAGATTGTTTGAGCACCAGATGAATGGAACACCAAAAATAAATGCATTCGGTTTTCCGCGTTGATACACTTTGTCAATTCCTGAACGGATATGCTGGACAAATTCTTGTGAGTACTGTTTGTGCTCGCTGTTTGCCAAAAAATAATGTCCGAGATTGATGAACGGATACCATTCATAATGGCGCGCAGTATCGGCACCCATCCACGGAGTTATGTGCTCCAGATTCCCAAATCTCGCAGCATCATCAAGATATTTCTTGTCGTTGGTGATTTTGTATAATTGAGTTGCAGCAAGTTCCATATCGTCAACCCAATTTTCCTCCTCGTAAAAATATGGAGCGCGACACGGAGCAGTTTGGCACACACCGGGATATTTCTGTGCGTATTGATATGCTTCAATCGCTTTAGTGCGAAGCAAATTTGCAAACTCGGGATTTTTCTCCTTAAATATTTTTGATCCCATTGCAAACGATGAAGCAAATTTTGCTACGGATGATGCAACGCCGGTTGTTCGGTTTTTATGCTGATAAATTCCTTGCGGCTTTCCATTGATGAAATAAACGGGACGTTCTTTCCCTTTTCCATAATACACAGTGTCTTCCGTCGGCAATCGAAATCCGCGATGGTCGCGGTCATCGGCAATTTGATTGAAATACATTTCCGGCTGCGGATTCATTTTCAGCATCCATTCTAAACCCCATTTAGCTTCATCGAGAATGTCTGGAATCCCGTTCATTCCGGAATGTCCATTCGCGAGATATTCATCGCCAAATACTTCCGGATTTTGCTGATATGCAAACATCATTTGGAAGGTCGCCGTTGCGGAAGTTGTCACATACTGTAAATAATCCGATGCGTCGTGCCATCCGCCGGAGACATCAATATGAGTTGAATCGAGAGTCGGGTGATAGATAATGAAACCGTCATTGGTGTGACAGGAATCTTTTAGATACGGATTATACTTGCTCCGTTGCTGACGCATATAGTTCAGCAGAAAATCGGCAGTTCCAATATATACATCGTCGGAAATTCTAAAGATTGGCGATCTGATTGTGTCAATGTTAAGATAATACGCTCCCGCAGTGGTGACGTTAGAAAAATCTAATCGGAAAGTAGATGCAAATGCGCCGTAACTACCATAACTTTTTACACTTGTCGATTCAAATATAATTTTGTCGGTAAGTGCATTACGGATCTGGAACGAAGAAATCGATCTATGCTCGTTTTTACTCACTACGACTGCCGTTTTGATTGAATGAAGCGTATAACCCAACTGGTTGATGCGAATCCAATCCTGTGAGAACGCAAAACAGTGAAGTAAAAAAGGAAGAAAAAAGAAATTTTTCATTTGTTTGACCTGAAAAAAATATAGAACTTGGTGTCAAAATCAGTAATCATAAGGCAAAAAGCAAAATGAAAAATCTTTTTTTTATCGCCATCCTTGCAGGACAGATCGTTGCACAATCGCAATTCAAGTTTGCTCACATTTCGGATACTCATATCGGAAACGCGACTGCCGCTGACGACCTTCGGCGCACCGTGAAGGATATCAACGCGATGAACGATATTTCGTTCGTCATCATCACCGGGGATATCACCGAAGCGGGATCCGACGAACAGTTCAGGCTTGCCAAGCAGATAATGGACAGTCTCAACGTCCGCTGGTATATTCTTCCGGGAAATCATGACATGAAGTGGGCGGAATCGGGCGGTGTATCATTTAAGAAAGTTTTCGGGTACGAACGATTCGTGTTCGATCAAGAGAAATACAGATTCATCGGTCTGCATCAGGGTCCGCGGATGAAAATGGGGGATGGTCACTGGGCTCCGGAAGATCTGCGGTGGCTGGATTCTGTTCTAGCGGCAACTCCGAAAGAGAAGCCATTTTTCATCGCGACGCATTATCCCATTGACGACGGAATTGCCAATTGGTACGAAGTACTGGATCGAGTCCGTAATTACAACATCCGGGCATTTCTGCACGGGCACGGTCATCGAAACCGTGCCGATACTTTTGAAGGAATTGCCGGCGTGATGGGGCGGTCGAACCTGCGTGCGCGGGATTCGATCGGCGGATATAATATCGTTTCTATCAGCAATGACACAATGTATTACCGCGAACGGATTCCTTTGATCTCGACAAAGCCGGTGTGGCAGACTCTATCCCTTTTGAACGACGAAAGAATGTTGAGTACGATTAAAAAAATCCGCCCAAATTTTGCCGTGAATGATTCCTTTCCGTTCGTGATGGTGAAGTGGCAGTATCATTCCGGGTACACGATCGCCTCAACACCTGCGGTCTATAACAACGATGCCGCGATTGTTGGTGATGCCTCGGGAAGTGTTTTCGCGATTTCGATGAGCAGCGGGAAAAATATCTGGAGCTACAAAACAGGGGAATCGGTCTTTTCCTCACCTTCAATAGAAAAAGATCTCGTCGTCTTTGGTTCGACCGATAGCAATATCTATTGCCTTAATGCAAAGAATGGAGTGCTGCAGTGGCGTTATACAACAGGCGCTTCCGTTGTTGCTTCACCGGCGATTCGGAATGGAGTGGTATTTATCGGATCAAGCGACAGGAAATTCCGTGCGCTGGATCTGAACACGGGGAAGTTACTGTGGGAATTTCCCGAACTGGATGGTTTTGTCGAATCCAAACCGACCATCACCGACGGGAAGATCGTTTTTGGCGCTTGGGACGAACATCTGTATTGTTTGGATGAAAGAACGGGAAGGTTGATCTGGAAATGGAATAGTGATCGAAGAGGTCAGTTGCTTTCTCCTGCGGTGTGTGAACCGGTTGTAGCGAATGGAAAAGTATTTATCGTGGCACCGGACAGATTTATGACGGCGATCGATCTTAAGACAGGTGAGACTGTATGGCGAACGAACCGGTTTCAGGTCAGAGAATCGATCGGGAGTTCTGAAGATGGAAACAAAGTGTACGTCAGAACGATGAATGATTCTGTCTACGCACTTTCAACTGAAGCAACGACTCCGGCGGTGATCTGGTCTCTGAATGCGCAATTCGGATACGATATCAATTCCGCTATGCTAAAAGAAAAGAAGGGCACACTCTTTTATCCGACAAAAAATGGATTGTTGCTCGCCATCGACAGCAATACCGGAAATTTGAAGTGGAAATATAAAACCGGAGTCGGAGTGACGAATACCGTCGTCGCTTTGAACGAGAAAAAAGTATTGCTCACAGATTTTGACGGGAAAGTGATGCTGGTTGAATCTTCCCGGTAAAAAATAATGCCGCCCATCCTTGAGCGGCATTATTATCACAAACGGTTTTTGTAAAAAAATTATCTGAACAATTCAACGATCCAATAGCTGAACGCACCGATCGCCGCGGATGTCGGGATGGTGAGAATCCACGCACTCACGATCTTGCCTGCAATTCCCCAGCGTACGGCAGAAAGTCTGCGGGTGGCGCCTACTCCTAGGATTGCACCTGCGATCGTATGCGTTGTGCTGACCGGAATTCCCGCTAATGCAGTTCCAAGAAGTACGAATGCACCAGCTCCCTCAGCGCAGAATCCACCGACCGGTTTTAAGTGAGTGAGCTTGACACCCAGCGTTCCGATCACCTTCCAGCCACCCATGAGAGTTCCTAGCCCGATCGCACTGTGCGCCGAAATGATTACCCACCACGGGACATACATTTCCTGTCCCTGAAAATATCCTGTTGAATAGAGCAGAATTGTGATGATCCCCATTGTTTTTTGGGCGTCATTTGTGCCGTGTCCCAAACTGTACGCAGCCGAAGAAATGAGCTGACCGACGCGAAAGAATTTGTCGACCTTGCGGACGTTCCAATCTTTGAATATCCATGTCACTGCGATCATCAGAATGAATGCTATGATCAAACCGAGTATCGGGGAAAGTAAAATAAAGATAAGTACTTTATTAATGCCGGAAAAATTGAGCGCGGCAAATCCCGCTTTGAACATTCCCGCGCCGGCAAGACCGCCAATAAGTGCGTGAGAGACGCTGATGGGGAAACCGTAATGGGTGCAGAGGTGAGTCCAAATGATTGCGCCGATGAGTGCCGCTAAGATCAGATCGGGCGTGACAATCGACGGATCGATGATCCCTTTGCCGATGGTTGTCGCCACTGCCACTCCAAAACCGAACGCGGCGACAAAGTTGAAGAATGCAGCCCATGCAACGGCAATTTTCGGGGTTAAGACACGCGTTGACACAACGGTCGCAATCGAGTTTGCCGCATCGTTCATTCCGTTGAGAAAATCGAAGACAAGGGCGATGAATATGATCACGATAACGAAAAAGTCCATAATTGTTATTACTCTTTCGTTATGCGTTCTTGATCATGATGGATTCGAGAACGTTTGCCACGTCTTCGCATTTATCCGTTGCGGTTTCGAGGGAAACAAGCACTTCCTTTGTTTTGATCAATTCTATAGCGTCACTTTCTTTGTCGAATAACTCTGCGATTGCCTGATCGAAAATGGTGTCGGCGTCATTCTCGTGCTGATTGATCTTTTGCAAGATCTGTTTCAGTTCTTCCGTGTGGCGCTGGTCGCTTAACAGGGAAATGCCCCGCTGTATCTCAATGGCGGATTGATAGATGATATCGGTCAGCCGCTGAATGTCGGCGGAGTTCTTTTTGATCTTGTAGAGATAAAAACGATTGGCGCTGCCGTCGATGTAGTCCACAACATCGTCGAGCGTTGCGGCTAGTTTGTAAATATCTTCCCGGTCGAATGGTGTTACAAACGTGCTATTCAATTCGGTAAATATTGCATGGGTGATTGAATCTGCTTTGTGCTCTAATTCTTTGATCTGATCTACGGTCACCTGGCGTTCACTTTTCGACATGCTGGGAAGCGTCCGCAATACATCGGCACTTTCCACCATTGTTCGGGCAACGTCATCGAACAGTTTGAAAAATTTTGCGTCATGAGGAAGTAAGGATTGGATAATTCTGTCGAGTCTCATAGTTCAAACCATTTGATGGTAGTTGGGTATTGAAGAATTGCGCTTAAACATAGTCAACAAACTCTAAAAAAGAAAGCCCAAAATTGTGTTACACAAATTGTTACCTTAATTTGTATTTCGGTCAATTTTATCATACTTTTTCACGACCACTAAATAGTCGTCCCTTAAAAAGTCTTCATCAGCACAACCTTGTCAAGGTTATGTAATTAGATTTGTGCGAAGCATGGTTCCCATAAAATTTTGGACGTTGTTTCGTTGTTGATCAATAAACCTTGACAAGGTTTCTTACTTTTTAAGATTCAACTAAATAACTATCGGAGTGTCTCATGAAAGAATCCCGCCGTTCGTTTTTCAAAAAATCAGTCTTTGCGCTCAGTGCGTCAACCTTCGCCGTTTCCGCCTCTTCGGCAGTGCCTCTCTTCAATATCCAAACCAGATCGAATAAAAGGATGAAACTCACATTCCAGCCATATACTCTGGAACTTAAACATGTGTTTACGGTTGCGACGATGAGCAGAACGACCACGCCGGTGGTGTTGACGGAAATCGAATATGACGGTGTTGTCGGATATGGTGAAGCCTCCATGCCTCCGTATCTGGGTGAATCGCAGGAGAGCGTGATGGCTTTTCTGAAACGTGTCGATCTTTCGAAGTACGATAATCCGTTCGATCTCGAAACAATCCTTGCCGATATCGACAGCATTGCCTTTTATAACACCGCGGCAAAAGCGGCTGTGGATATCGCCTTGCACGATCTTGTCGGCAAACTTATCGGTCAGCCATGGTATAATCTTTGGGGCTTCGACAAGACCAAAGCGCCGAACACGACATTTACGATCGGTATTGATAAAGCCGATGTGGTTCGGGAAAAAACGAAAGAGGCTGCCGGGTTCAAGATCTTAAAAGTGAAGTTGGGAAAAGATAACGACAAAGAAATGATTGAATCGGTTCGAGCGATAACGAATGTTCCCCTGACCGCCGATCCGAATCAGGGCTGGAAGGACAAACATTATGCGCTCGATATGATCCATTGGCTCAAGGAGAAGGGAGTGGTCTTTGTTGAACAACCGATGGCAAAAGAAAAATATGACGATCATGCGTGGTTGACAGAACGGAGTCCGTTACCGATCCTTGCCGATGAAAGCTGTCAGCGGCTTTCCGATATTAAAAAAGTGCACGGTGCGTATAACGGGATCGTAATTAAATTGATGAAGTGTACCGGAATGCGCGAAGCACATAAAATGCTGACGCTTGCCCGCGCACTCGATATGAAGGTGTTGATCGGCTGTATGACGGAAACATCATGCGCGATCTCCGCCGCATCACATCTTTCGCCGATGGTAGATTGGGCGGATCTTGACGGAATGCTGCTGATCAAAAACGACGCGTTCAAAGGAACAACGGTGGTGGACGGCAAACTTGTGTTGAGTGATGGAGCGGGGATTGGCATTAAAAAACTCTAGACCAGAAGGTATCGTATGAAAAAGATCTCTCGTTTATCGGGAATAATTTTTGTGATTTTTTCCTTTTCACTCTTGCATGCTCAATCTCCCGATTGGGTTGCTGGGAATGGCGTATCGAAAAAGTTCCCTGAATCGTTGTACCTGACCGGCTACGGTCTCTCGACGGTAAAAAAAGGTGTTGAGAAATCCCAGGCGCAACAGATTGCAATTGAAAATGCACGGCGCAATCTTGTAGAGAAAATCCGGGTGAATATCCAATCGATCACCGCGCAACGGACTGAAGAAACGGGGGATCAATTCTCTTTAGGGTAGTTCCAAAAACTCACGAGGTTTGTCATTCCGAGGATCCCGACTTGTCGGGAGACGAGGAATCTTGTCCCGCCTTGGCGGGATTAAAAGCGAGATTCCTCTCCGCCTGCGGCGGATGCGTAGGCATGCATACGCATCGGAATGACATTGATTTATTAGTTTTTGGAACCACCCTAACTTGAAGTTTATATTGTTTTTTGTTGATGCACTCATGGCATAACAAAAAAAGATTGTTTACTTGATTTTACTTAAACTCCTTTATACTTTTCACAAAAAGGAACATGATATGGCAAAAAAATACACAATGATAATAGAGAAAGATGAAGCAGGATGGCTTGTTTCCGATGTTGTAGAACTGTATGGTTGCCATACTCAAGCCAAAACTATGGACGAACTTCTTGAACGAACAAAAGAGGCAATTGAGGGATACCTTGAAGATGAAAGAAATATAGTTTTCTTATGAAAAAACTTTTCTACTTTACAAATTAATTATCAGTACAAAGTTCTATCATTTTTTGTTCTCTCAAAAAAATATTACATTAAGTCATGGAAAGAAGGTATACTCAATACTTTTTATACACGAGAACTCGTGCCGATAGAAAAAATATTAAAAATGAATGGATTGAGTACGTTATCAATTATCCAGCGAGAGAAGAGATTCAAACAGACGGAAGAGTTAGGCGTTGGGCAAAGATACACGAAGCTGAGGATAAATATCTTCGTGTAATTTTGCTGGAAGATGGAAAAACTGTTCATAACGCATTTTTTGATCGATCGTATAAGGAGGATTAAATGAAAATAATATATTTTAATGATACAGA
>Ga0209516_1000025_pt1 | contig 76444 bp, 61 predicted proteins | sample Napbiome12C3dose_FD_187716 | JGI IMG/M metagenome (GOLD analysis project Ga0209516, IMG submission 187716) | Groundwater microbial communities from S. Glens Falls, New York, USA - Naphthalene biodegradation metagenome 12C3dose (SPAdes) (version 2) ... | reverse complement strand
CGGATAATCGACCGACTCTCAAACTACCGGAACAATTTCTTTATAAACATGCTGTTGAATTTGCTCTCAAGAAAATTTCAAAACTTAAATTTTAGTCACTTTTCACGCAGGTTTCAGGTTAATATATCATCACCCTCAAGTTTCTACTATGTTAATAAAAAAAACGCTGGAAGGGTTGTACGATTACAATGTTACTGTTATACCAACTAAATAATTTCGTTCTGCTGCCGGAAAGAAGGCATCTCCTTCGCCGTTCTGCAAATAAAGATTGTTCAACACATTGCGCACTTCGGCACGGAGAGAAATATTCGCCGCACCGAACTTCGGCAGCCGGTAGAGCGATTCAAAGTTCACAACAGTGTAGTCATCATTTCTGTTCGCCGCAACTTTAAAATTATCGGTATAGAATGCGCCGACATACTTGGCAACAAGTGAAGTGGATAATCCTTCCCGTTCATACGTCAATCTCAAATTTCCAAGAACACCGGGAAAACCTGCGATCGGATTATCTTTCAATGATGTTCGATAAACAACACCGCCGGAAACGCTGTCAACAGTTGAAAATTCAACAATGTAATTTGAGGACAATGCAGCATTTCCGCTTACCACAAAATTTTCTATCAGCCGAATCGTGCCGTCAACTTCTAAACCAATATGGCGCGTGCGCGGTGCATTACCATACACAGGATTTCCGAAAATATCAACCTGTCCCGATTTGACAAGTTCATCGGTGAATTCCATCCAATAGACATTTCCGTTGAAGTGAATATCGCCGTTTCTGTATCCCGCACCAAGTTCAAGATTGAGCAATTGTTCGGGTTTCGCAAGTGGTTTATCAAAATTATATTTTGTTACACCGCCAACCGTTGTTGCTTCAAATGCCGGAGTTGCGCCGAAATACGAATCTTCCGCCGCGTACAAATTTCTCAATCGCGGCTCGCGCGAAGTGTAGCCGAATGAAATATATGAATTCCACTCTTCCGTAAAATTATAGTTCAATCCCAAACGCGGATTGACAAAATAGTACGGAACACTGAACGATGTTTTCAAAAATTTTTCATTCTGAATTTGATATTCGTTGTATGCAAACTGCACGTTCGCCATCAGCGTCATATCTTCCTGCAATTTGAAATTTTCCGTAACATAGAGCGATGCCATGTGTTTGATTCCATCGTATTGATAGAAACGATAATCGGGATTGAAATTTGCAGGCAATCCTTCTGCATACTGAATTTTTCCCCAATGCGAACCTTTGTGATAACGATATTCTCCGCCGATGATCAACTCGCCGCGTTCATGCTGCCATTCGTACCGTGGCAGCCAACCCCATTGCACCAGATCAACTCCGCCGCGAATGATCGCGTTAGCAATTGTCGGCGTCGGCACAAATCCGTGCAAACTATCAACTCGAAGTGTCGCTGCATCTGCCCACGATCCATCATAATCAAAATATCCGTGACCCTCGTAGAAGAATACTGTATTGTGAAGTTTTTCCGTTTCAGAGATTTTCCACTCGTTCAAAATTTCATAATGCGGCTGGTTGAATCGCTCTGTTTCTTGCGGACGGCGTTGAACTGCATACGAATAATTTTTTCCGGCAGCATCCAATCCCCACGCACCAAGATTCATCCTGCGCAATTTTTTGTCGTTGTTCACAAATTTCGGCAATCCCGTGTACACAAGTTGATCCGTTAGCGGACCGCCGAACAGATGAACGCGCGTCGTCATATTTTCATCAAATCGAATCGCACCGAGAAAGTACGAACCCGCCTCAAACGCTGACTGAATTCTGTATCCGTTCGACTGAATTTTTCCGAGACGACCGTAGAACATATATTTGTTTTCGATCAATCCCGAGTTGAACGATGCGGAAAGTTTGCGCATCGTCATCGGCAGCGATTGCGAACTGTCTCCGTATTCCTGAAAGCCGAACATCGCTTCAAATTTTGCGTACGGTTTTTGCGTGAACGGATTTGTAATAATATTCACCGAACCGCCTATCGCAGCCGGACCGTAAAAAGCACTTCCCGCACCGCGCTGCACTTGCACGTTGGATGTGCTCGCCAGTAGATCGGGAAAATCAATCCAGTACACATTGTGATCTTCCGGATCGTTCTGCGGAATGCCGTTCACCATCACGGATAATCTTCGCTGATCAAATCCGCGCAGAAAAATAAAATTGTATCCGATTCCGTTTCCACCGTCGGAATAGGAAATCATTGACGGTAATTCCGCCAGCATCACCGGAACATCCTGCATCGAATAGCGCTGCTCGATCATTCCCCTGTTGAGATTGGTGAACGTTACCGGCGTTTCGCGTTCTTTTGCGATCGTTCCTGTTACCAACACGGGATCGAGAGTGTATCTGACGGAATCTTTTTCCTGCTGTTGAGCAAAGAGTTGTGAACCTAAAATACTGATTGCGATTAGCAACAGTTTTTGGTTTCGAGTTTTGGGTTTTGGGTTTTTCATAAATAACCTTTCTGAATTAATCTGTGAATTTGTGGCTAACAAGTTTAAAAACAAAAACGCCGTTACTGAACAGAACAAACGTACAGTAACGGCGAATAAAAATTAAGTTTTATTGTCGTTTCCCTACGCTGGTATTATCCAGATCAGGTGGTTCTTCCGCTTCTGGCGGAATCAAGGGTATGTTCTCAGTCTTCCGCTTTCGGCGGAAAAACACCCCTAACGAAAAAAATATTATGTGGTCAAAGAACTGATTTAATATACATCTTTTTTAAATCTCGCGCAAAGAAAGTGCTATTTTTTTGAATCAAAACAATTTTTGCTGGTCTTCAATCTCTAATTTTTCCAACACGTTGTGAAGCTGAGGAATGAGTTGTAGTATATCTACTTTGACGATTTGCCAAACAATATCAAGATTCACATCATCATAACCATGGATAAGACGGTTTCGCGTTCCAATTATTTCTTTCCACATTATATCGGTATGGTATGCTTTTCCTTCCTCAGATATTTTTGTTCCAGCCTCACCGATAATTTCAATAAGACGAACAAGGGCTAACGAAAGTTGTTCATCAGTATCGAGATCGACACGGGTTTTATTGGTAATAAACTTCTGAGTTTTTATACATGCATCGAGCATATGCCGAACTCGAATAGCATCGCTTTTATAAAGAGCCATAGATTGCCTGCGCTTCTTTCACAACATCAGTGCGGAAATATTTGCTCAGACTTTGTGGTGTATGTAAATCTACCCTACGGTGGAGCGCTTCGGAGAGTTCGTCTTGAAGTGAAATAAATGCAAACCCCGGAGTACGTTCAGCCTCAAATTCCACTAAAACATCAATATCGCTTTGAGGCGTAGCATTTCCATGTAAATGAGATCCAAAAACAGATAATTTCTGCACATGATATTTTTTACAAATTGCAGAAATTATTTCATTTTCGATATTTAGGTTTGATAAGATCATCATATGTAAAAGTACGCATTCACAGTTCAAAACTCAAACAACATATTATCTGTTAAAACTCCAACAACACACCATTCTTCACAACTTTCCACACATGATTCACGCCGTAACAATAAGAAATATAGTAGCAATAAAATGAAGTACAAAAACTTTATGCTGCTTTATTCCTATAATTATTTCTAATAGGCATTTCATCATACGTTGTTCCGTAAAGCATTCTTCCCGTCAAATCTTTTCTGACTCCACCCCACTGTTTAAAGAAGAATGGAACGTCATTTTTTCTGCATTGACGGAATATGGAAACAACCCATTCACGCTTCATCGGTCGCGCTTTGGGACCCGATTCACCGCCAACAATTACCCAATGGATTCCGTTCAAAGGAAGTTTATCCAATGGACCGATGAGAGGTTCCAACGAGAGGAAGCAAACCTTTGCAGGCACTTTTTGTAAATCAGAAATACGGGAAATGACTCTTTCATCTTCTACACTTACACCCATCCAAATATTTTCAGTCCACGGCAATTCATGTGCACTCTCAAGCAGACGTTCACTTCGCTTTGTTAAAATCTGGAACGTATGCTGTGGACATTTCACCATTGTCTCAAAAACTTTCTTGATATACTCAAGCGGTACCTTTTCGTGAAACAGATCGCTCATTGAATTGACAAAAACAATTCGTGACTCCTTCCACTTCATCGGTGCATCAAGCAAATCCGGTTGAAGTGTTACTTTGAAACCATTCGCGTACCGTTTAACACCCATCGCTTTCAATCGCTTTGCCATCCTCTCAGCATAACAAAACTTGCACCCCTGACTGATTTTAGTGCAACCTGTAACGGGGTTCCAGGTCATTTCAGTCCATTCGATGTGGGATTTAGTAGCCATATTCACCTACCTTTATTTTTATACTTATCAAAAATAGCACGAACTATATCTGCTGCTACTGGTTTTTGAGATGCGAAAAAAAGATAGTAAATAATTGCTCCGCTCTTATTTCTCATTGGTATTGGATCGGGAACGTAACTAAAACTCCCTATTTCTCTCAATCATCAATTATCAGAATAAGTTCTTGACAGTTTCAAAGAGAATTATGATATTGAATAAGCCCTCTGTAATGATACTCGGCGTCGCGCCGTGCTTCCGTAAGGAACTAGTTACAGAGGGCTGATTTTTTTATGCTCAAACGGATTCTTTTTGTTGTAATAGTTGTTCGGATACCGGTCAAAATCATACAGATCTATAATAAGCGAAATTTTTTCTTCGATAAATTTTAAAAATCTCATCTCTCCCCGCACCACGGCTCTTTGCACCGCCCAATTCATATAATCAATAATTTGAAGACACGGTTCACCTTCCGGGCGTTGTGCAAGAACACGAATATCGGTATGAATTTTTGTTTTCCATTTTTCTTCAAATGATAGAATCGCCGTACGGATAGCGTTTTCTAACGGTTCCTGCCTTGCACGATTTGAACGCACGGCAAAATAAACGACATTCTCTTGGGAAGTATGCAACTGGTTCTGGAAAAGTTTTACGATCAAATCAATCATAAAAGACGTTTGGACTTTTCTTATGGCGCTGAATAAAAATTGATTCCTGCTTTCGGGCAAAAACAAATTCTGCTTTAAATTTCATTTCAACGATTGCCTTAAACATTTTTTCCCGTACTTCCGGGCAATCATCTTTTGCGTGAAATGCAATCAAGGATTTTTTGAACGATGGAATACTTTGGAGATATTCATCCTGCGCTAAGTGTGATCTCAGTTCCGCAATACGCCGGCGAAGTGAACTTGGATCTTCCGTTTTAATGAAACCCAGAAGAAGAATTTTCGACGATCCTTCTTCTCCCACAATGTACTTACTGCGACGATCATAGAAATAGGGATCTCCTGATTCATCAACATAAAAATACATTTGCTTTGTTTGGATAGATTTCATCGCCGAATAATTTCCTTTATTTCTTTTTTAGCATCCCATGGATCCCATATCTCAATAAAAGCCCAACGACCGAATCCACCATGATTATTTACCGAAGGAATCTATAACGTTTTGGCTGTTTCTACTTTTGCTTCTTTATCTTTTTTCTTTTCGCCGGTTACTTCTACAACCAAATTAAGAAGATCGTTCTCTCCATATCCGTCATTGATCTTCGCAATAAAATCCGGCATGTAGTTATGTTGTTCTCCATTGATCGTATAGGGAATCTCAAAACCAAGATTATGATTTTTTACATAACAAATCACTTCGTTCATATCTTCCAATGTTTGAGCCATTTTTTGTTCCCATGAGTTTGTATCTCCAACAACGTGAGAGATATGAGATTTATCGTTTCGCGTAAGATACGTTGGGCGTATCGTATCAAAATCAACATTCCTTGTCGTTCCAACAGTATCGTAGGGTCTCAGAATTGGCTTTAGAGTTTTTTCGCCGGATTCACCTGCAACAATTGACCGGTAAATTTTATCCGAAGCGTTATGTGCAAATTGCACAAGTAGCAATAACTGAACGAACGTATTATCTTTGTTTACCCTGAAACATTACAAACAATTTTCAAAACTCCAACAACACACCATTCTTCACCACTTTCCACACATGATTGATGCCGTAGTGATACGGGATCGTACGGTAATCATTCACATGATACAGCACAACATCCGCCTGCTTGCCGACTTCGATACTGCCGAGTTCGTGCGACAGTCCGAGCGCGGCGGCGCCGTTCAGTGTAGAGGCGGTGATCGCTTCTTCCGGTGTCATCTGCATTTGAGTGCAGGCAAGCGTCATCATCATTTGCATTGAGTAACACATCTGCGAGCCGGGATTAAAATCGGTTGCAATCGCCAGAGGAATTCCCGCATCGATCATTGTTCGCGCGGGCGCGTACGGATGATTGAGAAAGAGCGAGCATCCGGGAAGAACTGTTGCGATGGTTTCGGAATTTTTCAACGCTGCAATTCCATTCTCATTTGTCTTCTCAAGATGGTCAACGGAAATTGCGTTATGTTTTGCGCCGAGTTCCGCTGCGCCGATCGCGTTGAGTTGATCCGCGTGAAGTTTGGGAATAAGTCCGTAGCGTTTTGCTTCCAGAATAATTTGTTCTGTGAAACGAAGATCGAAATATCCCTGCTCGCAAAAAACATCAACGAAGGTTGCCATTTTTTTTTCCGCAATATATGGCAGCATATAATCGCAGATGCGGTCAACGTATCCTTGTTTATCGTTCTTGTATTCGGGAGGAAAAGCGTGCGCGCCGAGAAACGTTGCAACAACGGTCGCGTAATGATCTCGCCTGAGATCGGAAATGACTTCCAGTATTTTCATTTCAGATTCGGGAGAAAGTCCGTAGCCGCTTTTGATCTCAACAGTCGTTGTTCCGTTGCGCATCATTTCGTTGAGCCGTTGCTCAGCGGTTTTGTATAATTCTTTTTTTGTCGCTTCGCGCGTCGCTTTCATGGTAGAAAGAATTCCGCCGCCCGCTTCAGCAATTTCTTGATACGTTTTCCCTTCTGCGCGCATTGCAAATTCATTCTCGCGGCTTCCCGCAAAGACCGTGTGTGTGTGCGAATCGACAAATCCGGGAAGCACCACTTTCCCTTCCGCATCGATCACATCAATATCCGCGGGAGCAGAAAGTTCTCCGCTTTTTCCGATTGCGGTGATGATTCCGTTTTCGATGAGTAGAGCCGCGTTCGTAACAATATGCAGTTCTCGCATATCACTTCCAGTCTTCACTCGCTTTCCAAGCGATGCAACCGTTACCAATTGACCAATATTTGCAATAAATAGATTCATAATACATTATCCGCGAATTTAAACGCTTTACAGTTTAATACAGGCAGTTTGGGATACTTTGGAAACGAGGTATCTATTTTTGATTTATTACACAAATGAAATTCTTTTCCCCGCGCACTGGTGACACTCGAATGGTGAATACATTGTTCACACAAGCCGATGTGTTGTTTTTCGCTCACGCCATTCCCATTTTTTTTATCGTAGAGGAAAGCGTTTCATACGATCGCTGAAGTGATTGCTCTACGTTGGCGATGGACTCATTGGTGATACTATCGGGATTTGTTTCTGCATTGTGTTCAATTACTTTGCAATATTCTGCAAGAATATTTGCACCAAAACTCAATGCTAATCCCCGTAATTTGTGCGAAACAAAGACTAATTGTTCCGCGTCTTTTTTATCCCACGCAGAACGGAGTTGTTCCATCATCTCGCTGGCTTGCGAAGGAAACGGCAGAACAAATTCTTTGAAAAAAATTTCATCAGTCTCTAAAAATATTTCGTGAAGACGATTAAACATTTCGTTGCCAAGCGATTGTTGTGATGGAACATTCTTTTTTCGTTCTACAATCATCTCTCCGTATGTTCGCAGCATTGAGCGCAAACCATCCAGCCGCACTGGCTTACTAATATAATCATCCATTCCGGCGTCGATACATTTTTCTCTGTCGCCGCTCATCGCATCGGCGGTCATTGCAATAATTTTCGGACGAATAGATGCATCAATTGTTTTCACAATCTCTCTCGTTGCGGACAATCCATCCATCACCGGCATATGCAGATCCATCAAAATAATATCGTACTGTTTGTGTTTTGTCATCTCCAACGCTTCTTTTCCATTCGCGGCAATATCCGCAGAATATCCAAGCTGCTGCAATAATCGAAGCGCAAGTTTTTGATTGATAAGATTATCTTCAGCAACAAGAATTGTTAACGTAATATGTTTTGCCGGCGGTTCGATCTTTTGTGGTACGGGATCAACTCTCAAGAATTGATAGTTTTTATTTCCTGAAAGTACGTCGATCATTGTTGAATACATCTGCGCTTGTTTCATAGGTTTCAGAATAACGGCGGCGAACAATGCATTCTCTTCATCGGTAAATTCAGTTCGTCCCAAGGAAGAAAAGAGAATGATCGGAAATGGTTTGTCGTTTCTTGTCGTAAGAATTGCCCGCGCAAGTTCGGTGCCATTCATCTCCGGCATATTAAAATCAAGAATCGCAATGTCAAACGGATCATTTGTTTTCACCCATTTGAGTGCTTCGCGTTGCAATGTTGTTGCCCGAGAATGCATTCCCCAATTAGTACATTGAATGCTAAGAATGTTCAGATTCGTTGCATTGTCATCAACGAGCAACACTCGCTTTCCCTGTAACTCGGGAATTTTTCCGCGAACATATTTTTTTGGCAATCCTTCAATGCTCGTTGTTGTTGGTACTTTTATCGTAAAATGAAATGTTGAACCTTTTCCCTCTTCACTTTCAGCCCATACTTCGCCTTCCATCAATTCTACAAGACGTTTCGTAATTGCCAATCCAAGTCCGGTGCCGCCGTACTTTCTTGTTGTTGAGGCATCAATCTGCGAAAATGCCTGAAATAATTTGTTTACCTTGTTTTTCGGAATTCCTATTCCAGTATCTCGTACGGAAAATTGAAGGATCGTCATTGTATCTTCTTTGCGGATCTCTTTCACGGAGACCAATACTTCACCGCGGTCGGTAAACTTGATTGCATTATTTATAAGATTCAATAGAATCTGGCGCAGTCGAACAGGATCTCCGATAATGTACGGCGGAACGGATGGATCAAGCAGATAGACGATATCCAATTTTTTTTCGATTGCACGGCGAGCGATGAGATCGAATGTCTCTTCAATCAAACTCTGCACTTCAATCGGACGTTGTTCCATGTCCAATTTTCCGGATTCGATCTTTGAGAAATCAAGAATGTCGTTAATCAGCGTCAGCAGCGTTTCTCCGCTGGAACGGATGATCTCCGTAAATTCGCGCTGTTCGTTATTCAACGTTGTCTGCAACAAAAGATCGGTCATCCCGATAACACCGTTCATCGGCGTGCGGATCTCATGACTCATCGTTGCCAGGAATTGTGATTTTGCAATCGTTGCGGATTCTGCAGTCTCTTTTGCTTTCTTCAATTCCTGCTGATAACGGTTTTTTTCTGAAATGTCTCTCGCTATGGCAAGGAATCCTACAACAGTATTCTTCTCGAACAACAGTTCAACACTCTGTCCAAGAATAATCTCTCCTCCATTTTTTTTCACGGTGGAAAATTCACAATAGCTTGACTTAGTTTTATCAAGCATCTGACGGTAATAATTCTGTGCAACTTTTTTCTTTTCTGATTCTTTCACAAACATCGTAAAATGCATTCCAATCACATCCGAGATAGTATATCCCAACATCGTTAATCCCGTCGGGTTTACGTATGTAAATTTTCCTTGTTGATCCGTTCGGTAAATAATATCGGAAGCATTTTCTATGATCTGGCGGAATCGTTCTTCGCTGTCCGCTAATTGTTGCTGGGTCTGTTTCTGTTCCGAAGTGTCCACAAATGCCGCCATTGCATACTGAAGATTTCCATCGCTGTCGTAAATCGGAGCACCGGTAACAAACAACGGCGTGATGGCATCCGGTTTCCAAATTTCTATGTCGGAAATTGTTGAGCGCTCTCCGTTGAGCGCACGTACAATTGGTATCAGTTCGGATGGATAGATTGTATCCGTTCCTTGAATATATGCTTGATAAATTTTGGCAAGATTTTCTGGTGATGCGTTTGGTTCTATTCCGACACCGAGGATTTTCTTTGCTTCTTCGTTCGCATAGTACGGTTTCCCGTCAGCTTTTAAGATATAAATACCAGCAGGAACGGCTTCAAGGAAATTGCTCAATCGTTTTTCGCTATTGCGAATCTCTTTTTCAGTTTCCTTCCGTTGTCGAATTTCTTTTGTGAGAAAGAGAAATACGATCAACAGCAACGACACACTCACGAAACCGCCGAACGTGATCAACAGCAGCGTTCGTTTTGTTTGATTTGTCGTGTGCAGTTTCCGTTCGGAAAGCAGTTGTTTTTCCGCCGACTCCATTATATAAATCAGACTATTAATACGATGAACGATCGCCTGGCTTTTTTGCACAGTAAATTCCTTGTCGGCAAACACTTGACCGTTTTGAACAACAGCAGTAATCTTCCGTTCGTTAAACTCTTCGCGGTCAGCAATGGCTCTTTTCAGCACAGCGAATGTCTTTTGCTGTAACGGATTGTTCTCGATCAAAGCTCGAACAACGTTCAAGTGCCTGTGAATGGTATCAATCTTTATTCGGTATGTTCTTAGATACGATGAGTCCGAGGTAAGATAAAACGCGCGAAGTTCCGTTTGAGCAAATGAAACACCAATAACAATTTCATCCAGTTCCCTCATCACTTCGTATGTTAATGCAACGTTTCCGTAATCATCGGTCAATTGCAAAACTGTTTGAACCGTAAAATATCCCACAACGAATAACGTTGCTAATGCAGCAACAAACGAGATAATGATTCGCTGTGAAAAAATTGTCGTTATCGTTTTTTTTAAGGACATTTGTAAAAATGATAGATGGGCATCGGTTTATTTCATCATCGGAATTTTTACGCCAAATAGTTTTGCATTCTTTACCGCGCGTTCATATCCTGCATCCGCATGCCGGATGATTCCCATTCCGGGATCATAGGTCAGCACACGTTCCAATCGTTCGTCTGCATCAACACTTCCATCGCAAACGATCACCATTCCGTTATGGATCGAATTTCCTATACCAACTCCGCCGCCGTGATGCACGCTCACCCAGCTTGCGCCGCCGACTGCGTTGAGCATCGCGCCGAGAATGGGCCAATCGGCAATGGCGTCGCTGCCGTCTTTCATTTTTTCGGTTTCACGATTCGGCGAGGCGACGCTTCCGCAGTCCAAATGATCGCGACCGATCACGATCGGCGCTTTCACTTCACCAGTGCGTACAAGTTCGTTGAAAATTCTTCCCATCTTTGCGCGTTCGCCGTAACCAAGCCAGCAAATGCGTGCCGGCAATCCCTGAAATGTAACTTGTTTCTGTGCTTTTTCGATCCAGTTGCACAATTGGGTATTCCCGGGAAACGTTTCGAGTACCGCCCGGTCTGTTCTATAAATATCTTCCGGATCGCCCGACAATGCCACCCAGCGGAACGGACCCTTGCCGTCGCAGAAAAGAGGGCGAATATATTCCGGAACGAAACCGGGAATATCGAACGCGTTCTTTACGCCGAACGCCAAAGCTTCACCGCGAATGTTGTTGCCGTAATCAAAAACGACTTTTCCTTTCTTCTTCAGCAGAAGTAACCCTTTCACGTGCTCGGCAATGGATGCGCGTGAGAGTTCAATATATTTTTTAGGATTTTTCTTCCGAAGTGCGAGCGACTTTTCGTACGACATCCCCGCGGGAACATATCCGTTGAGCGGATCGTGTGCCGATGTTTGATCGGTAACAATATCCGGCAGGAATTTTCCGCGTGCGATTTTGGGAACGATCTCCGCTGCATTGCCAAGCAGTCCGACCGAAAGTGGAATTTTATTTTCTTTTGCAGAACGGATCATTGCCATTGCTTCGTCAAAATTATCGGTCATCTTGTCTAAATATTTTGTGGCAAGTCGTTTTTCAATTCTTGAACGATCAACTTCAATAACAAGACACACCGCTCCGTTCATTGTTGCGGCAAGTGGCTGCGCGCCTCCCATTCCGCCGAGACCAGCCGTCAGCAAAAATTTTCCGGCAAGTGTTCCGTCTCCACCATTAGCGGAAAAATGCTGGCGTGCTGCTTCTGCAAATGTTTCATACGTTCCCTGCAAAATTCCCTGCGAGCCGATGTAAATCCAGCTTCCTGCCGTCATTTGACCGTACATGGTAAGACCGAGTGCTTCGAGCCGGCGAAACTCATCCCACGTTGCCCATTTGGGAACAAGCATTGAGTTGGAAATAAGCACGCGCGGAGCGTTGAGATGTGTTGTGAAAATGCCGACCGGTTTCCCCGATTGTACAAGAAGTGTTTCGTCGTTCTCTAAATTCTTGAGCGCATCAATTATTGAATCAAAACACTTCCAGTTACGCGCCGCTTTTCCTGTTCCGCCGTAGACGATCAATTCTTGCGGTCGTTCGGCAACATCGGGATCAAGATTGTTCATCAACATTCTCATCGCCGCTTCCTGAATCCACCCCTTGCAGGAAATGTTTGTTCCGCGGGGGGCGCGGATGGTGCGAGATTTCATAATTGAGTTCCTGTTTTTTTCAATATACAAAACCCTTCCTCCAGAAAAAACAAAACCTTACTGATGAAAAACCAGCAAGGTTCGATGATAAAACTTCTGAAAAATTATTCGTTCTCACTGTGACGTTGGGGGCGAGAGTATCCTCTTTCTCGCTTCCGCAATATGCTCCGGCGTTGTGCCGCAGCAGCCGCCAATCATTTCTATTCCCATGATCTGCAATTCTTTTACAAACAGAGCAAATGACCCGGCAGATTCGGGATAAAGAATCGTTCCATTTTCTACGGTTGGAATTCCCGCATTCGATTGAACGAGCAACGGAAGTGTTGTCGCGGCACGAAATTCTTTCGCAACACGTCGCATCAGATCGAATCCTGCGCCGCAATTCGCGCCGATAAATGTTGCTCCTTCATTCTCCAATGTGGAAGAAACTTCTTGAATCGTTTCTCCAAACGATGTACGCGGTTCAGCGCCCGTCATATCGAACGTCATCGTTACGCCGGCTGTTGTTGTTCCGACACTTTTTGCCGTTCGCAATGCAACAACCGCTTCGCTCAACGAGATCATCGTTTCGATGAGAATGATATGCGCACCGCTTTCGTTGAGCGCGGATATTTGTTCTGCGAAAATTTCCTCCGCTTCCGCAATAGAAATATCTCCGTACGGTTCTATCAATCCGCCAAGCGGGCCGACTGAACCTGCGATAAGAACATCTTCTCCGGCTGCTTCTCTTGCAAGTTCAACAGCTCTTCTATTAAGTTCGGCAACAGAATATTGAACATCGGATGCTTCCATTCTCCTTCGCGTTGCGCCAAATGTGCATGTTTCAATGATCTGCGCTCCTGCATTGATGTAGGCGCGATGAACATCTTTGACAATCTCAGGTTTTTCCATCACCCATTGTTCGGGTGCCGCACCGATCGGAAGTCCGCGGCGCTGATATTCGGTTCCTGTTGCGCCGTCGAAAAGAACGGGTTTGTTTATGTTGATTAGTTCGATGAGAGTCATAATTGTAAAGATTTGTCCCAAGGGGACTCCTTTGGAGGAAAATCTATCCTTTCTTTAAAATTCTATTCACCAACTCCACCGCTTCCACTGCATTCTTTGCATATCCGCCTGCGCCGATCTCATCGGCAAAACGCTGTGTAACGGGCGCGCCGCCGACGATGATCGGTACGGGAATATTCTTTTGTTGAAAGGTTTCGATCACCGTTCTCATATACATCATTGTCGTCGTCAATAACGCAGAAAGCCCGACAACGTCCGGGTGATGTTGTTCGTACGCCACAAGATATTTTTCCACGTGATTTTGTGTCCCGATATCGATGATCGAATAACCGTTTCCCTGCAGCATTACGGAGACCAGATTTTTTCCGATATCATGCACGTCCCCTTTTACCGTTCCGAGAAGGATCTTTCCTTTCGGTTCAACATGGCGTGCGGCAAGGAGTGGCTCGAGAAGCTTCATGGCTGTCTTCATCGCGCGTGCTGAAACAAGCACTTGCGGAAGAAACATTTCTCCGTCACGAAAACGCTGACCGACAACTCCCATTCCCGGCAGCAATCCTTCATCAAGAATTGTCATCGGAGTGTTTCCCGCATCAAGCAATTGACGCGTGATTTGTTCCGACTCGATGTGTTTGCCGTCGATGATGCAGTGTGAAAGTTGTTGTAAACTCATACTTTTTGTTTTACTGGTTTCGCCTAACTCAAAATGTATCATCTCACGCCAAAAGCGTGATGGCGGCGCCTGCGGCGCCACAGGCGCCGAAGGCGCTCACTCCACGCACAATCAACTCTTCGTTCGCTCAGGTCCGAAGGACTCCGTTGGAGATAACTTTATCGTCCACTGCGCATCAAACCATTAACCGTATTGCTCAACAAGTTTTCCAAGCAGTTGAACATGTTCTCGTGAAACGTGCGGTGCAATAGAACATGCCGTGCTTAAAATAAATCCGGGATATTTTTTTCCAATGTCAATCCGCTTTCGCACATCATTGATTACTTCATCATCCGTTCCTTGCAATAACACCGTCACCGAATCAATATTTCCTTTAATGAATCCGCGTGAACCGATGCGGGCAAATGCATCCTGCAGTTCCACGTCACCCAGCGGTTCGGGATCGAGACATTCAATGCCGCTCACGCCGCAATCGAACATCAATTCCAGCCGGTCGTTGATCGCGCCGCATGTATGCGTATAAATCTCCACACCATTTGCTCGAACTGCAATGGCAATCTCCCGTTCGTACGGCAGAACGAATTCAGAATAAAATTCCGGCGAAATGAAGCCCGATCCGGCAAACGGTGACGAAATTTTGATCGCATCGATCCCTTGTGCACACATTGTAACGGCAAGTTCTTTGATCATCCCGGTGTAATGACCGAGGATCATTTTCGTTTGTTCCGGCGCATCGATCATGCCGATCAATCCTTCCTGATATCCGATACCGTCGAGGAAATAATCGAACGGCGAGGTGATCTCTCCGTGAATGGAATATTGATCACCGACTTTTTCTTTGAGAACATGAAAAATATCAAACCGATGTTCGGGATGGATATAAAAATGAAGTCCTTGCGAAACGGGAATAAAATCCAATCGCTGCGGCAGATCGTTTTGGGCAACATCGAGAATTTTCGGAAGTTTGCGCGGGGTGGCGGCAATGTGTTCGGGAAGATCGTCAAAAAGATACCGCGTTGTGTCGCCGTTGTTCCAGATAATTTCTTCGCAATCATCCTTCATCTGTCGTGATGAAATTTTTTTTCGCCATTCGGGATCATGCCCGTGCAGACTGACGAGGATGCCGTCAAATTGATATAGTTCCCGCAGGAAGTAAAGCCCGTCGGCAAACACATTCACGTCATGCCAGAAATCCGCGGGAGAACATGCGTATTGCTGCAGCATGTGACCAATGCTCATCTGGCACATGAGGGGAATTGTATCGACGGGCTGCAGCCGCATTGCGGCACGAATGCGTTCTCGAGGTGTCATGAATTGTGAACTGATGAATTATTGATGCAGGAAATGTAGAAAAAGATTACCGCAGATGGTAGGAAGAAAACGTTGAAACAGAAACCACCGTGTTGTGGGATATTTTGTTACCATTTCCCCTCCTTGACATTTCGGTTGCGGTGACCGAATTTACAAGGTATATTACTCACCGATGTTACACAGATGCATATGCATTTTCATACGAAGTATGCTTCGCATAAGGTGCGACTCACTTTGTCCGAAGGATGCTCCGCACCTGTTAAGAATGTAAGCCTTTGAATGATTGAGACTAACTTTGGAAAGAAAAGTGAGTCGCACCTCGCCGAGGCGAGTCGTAGACAAAGACTACCACAAAGGCGCATTTGGTTCTCATAGAAAGTTAGAATGAAAGTTCGCCGCGGCGAATCTATTAGACTAAACCGCTTCTATAGTTTTTATTCGTGTTATTCGTGGATAAAGTTATTTCTTTAAAATCTTTCCGCCAATCACAAAGTGATGCCTTTGGCAACAACCGGTCGAAGACTCCCTACGGGTCGTAGACGACTTGTTGAGCGGATTTTCAATTGTGCTTTTGTTTTTCTGCCGATCCAAAGGATTCCTTCGGAAAGGCATCACTTTGGGAGTGGTGAAATGTCGTCTCTGCGTTCGCCGCGGCGAATCAGTTAATCAATTATTTCTTTGCTCCTTTGCCTACGGGTCGTAGAGCGTCTTGGCGATGCGAAGCATGCATACGCAGAAATAACACTTTTTGCGTAGGCATGCTTCGCATCAATAAGAACTACTTAATTTCTCATCATCCATGATTGTAATGAAACATATCCTAGCACTCCTGACATTCACCTGCACAATTTTTTCCCAGCCACTGTTTCCGGTCCACGACAATAACGGTGAAGCGCGCGACCGCACGTACGATGTTGTGCATTACAAGATCGAAGTCTTGTTCGATGAAGCGCACAAAAAGATCTTCGGTACAACCACGATAATGTTGGTTCCGTTTCTCTCCCGGTGCACGACGGTGGAATTCGATGCCGAAAATATGGAATTCAGATCCGCCACGATCGGTAAAAAACCGCTGGCATACGAGACCAAATCAAAGTCAGTCGTGATCACGCTGGACAAACCGTATTCATTCCTTGACACTATCATCGTCGCGATCGAGTACATCGCAACACCGAAAAAAGGGTTGTATTTCGTTCAGCCCGATTCGGGCTATCCCGATAAACCCCGGCAGATCTGGACGCAGGGAGAAGATATGGACAACCATCACTGGTTTCCCTGTTACGATTTTCCGAACGACAAAGCGACGAGCGAAGTGATCGGCACGGTGAAAAGTTCGTACACTTTTTTGTCCAACGGAAAACTGATCGGCGTGAAAGAAAACAAAAAGACGGGAGCAAAAACATTCCATTGGAAACAGAACAAGCCGCACGCATCGTATCTGATCATGCTTGCCGCTGGACATTACACGGTATTGAAAGACAGCGCGGACGGTATTCCGCTGGAATATTATATCTATCCCGGACAGCGCGAGGATGCGGCGGTCTGTTTATCCCACACCCCGAAGATCATGAAATTCTTCAATGAACGGATCGGCTACAAATATCCGTGGGAAAAATATGCGCAGGTAGCGATCGCAGATTTTATGTTCGGGGGAATGGAGAACACGTCGGCAACAACCATGCTCGACCGCATTCTGGTGTACGACGCGCGTTCGCGCGTGGATGAATCACCCGCCAGCCTGATCGCTCACGAACTGGCGCATCAGTGGTGGGGAGATGTCGTGACGTGCAAAGATTGGCGCCATCTGTGGATCAACGAAAGTTTTGCGAGTTATTTTGATCTATTGTATTTTGAATACCGCGACGGCAGGGATGAATTCACTAATAGTATGTATTCGTCACAACAGGCAGGCATCACGACGGATAAAACGCTCGGGCGAAAACCGATCGTGAGCGTCGGTTCGCACGGCGGCAATGTGTATGCGCGCGGTGCATCGGTGCTGCACATGCTGCGCTTCCTGCTCGGCGATGAACTGTTCTTCCGCGCATTGAAACATTTTATCACCAAACACCAATTTCAACCGGTGGAGACGGACGATCTTAAAACTGCGATAGAAGAGGCGACGGGACAAAATCTGTACTGGTTCTTTGACCAATGGGTGTACAAAGCGGGATATCCGGTCTTCGACGTATCGTACACGTACAGCGATTCATCCGGCACCATTGCGTTGAGCGTGAAGCAAACGCAGACGCTCGATTCGCTCACCGGGATTTTCCGCACGCCGGTCGATGTGGAAATTGTGACCGCAGGCGGAAGCACCACCCATCGGATCAATTTGCCGCAGCGAACAAGGGAATCAATGTACACAATAGCTGCAGGTGGAGAACCGAAACTCGTTCAGTTCGACAAAGATCATTGGATTCTGAAAGAGGTGCATTATACGCGCTCCCGCACGGAGTGGGCGTACGCTGCGGAATTTGCGAGCGATGCGGTTGAGCGCAAAACTGCAATGCAAAAACTCGGTTCGCTCGAAAAACCGGAGGAATTTATTCCTCTCTTTATCCGGGCAGCGAATAGAGATCCGTTCTGGGCGGTGCGTCAGGAAGCGGTGAACCGCCTCGGATCGCTCCATTCAAACAGCGATGAAATTCTTTCCGTGCTGATCAACACGGCGATGAACGATCCCAAATCATCCGTGCGGAATATGGCGGCGGAAAAACTGGGCAGCTACAAAACGAAAGAAGCATCCGCCACGCTGCGGAGGCTTGCCTATCACGATTCGAGTTATTCTGTTGAAGCAAGCGCTGTTTTGTCCCTCGCAAACGTGGATTCCAACGAAGCGATGGATGTCATCCGATCCAAGCTTGATGTCTGGTCGTACGGCAACAAAGTTTCGAATGCCGCGCTGAATGCGCTCGCAAAACTTGATTCGGTTGAAGCGGTGAATGTCGCCATCACAAAAGTCCGCTACGGCGCAGAACCGCTCGGACGAAATACGGCATTGACTATTTTGAAAAAACATGGCAGCGGCCGCCGCGACGTTCTCGATGCGGTTGTTCCGCTGCTGAATGACAAAACGATGAAGAACAATGCCGCCTCCGCGCTCGGCGACATCGGCGATGAATCGGTTCTTCCTATTCTGGAAAAAATTGCACGCGACAAAACCGATCCCGCGTTTGCCGCCGCGGAAACGAGTGTGATGAAGATTAAAAAACGAAGTAAAGAATAGAGACTTCTGAAAAATCCCCGATGAGTAGTTACATATTTTTAACCCGAAGGATGCATACGCATCAATTATTTCTTTGCGTCTTGGCGATGCGAAGCATCAGCAAGAACTATTTAGTGAGCACTGAAAAGATTAGTTTTACTGTAGGTCGGATTGCCAATCTGACCAAATTTAGTGGACGGGATAGCATCCCGTCCTACATTTTGCGTAGGCATGCTTCGCATCAGCAAGAACTATTTAATTGAAATGGAGCTGTTATGAAGAACTGTATATTCGTTTTACTGTTTTCCCCCGCTCTCCTCCTTTGCCAATCTTTCAGCCAATTCTTTCTCGACAAAACGATGCGTATCGATTATCACCACACCGGTACCAAAGGAATGGAAGTGTTTGCGCTGGACAAAGTCTACGAAGAAGGAATCTGGTCGGGAAGTAAAACGCAATTGTTGGACAATTTGAATTACGGCGAATACATGGTGCGCGTGTACGATGTAACGACGGCAACGCTCATCTACTCGCGTGGATTTTCGTCAATGTTCAACGAATGGCATTTAACGGATGAATCGCTGGCGGGAACAGTGAAAACATTCCACGAAACGGTCCGCATCCCGTTCCCAAAAAATTCGATTCAACTGACCATCTCCCGGCGGGACAAACAGATGATCTTTCATGAGATGTTCTCAGCGGTCATCGATCCGAACAATCCCGCGGTGGTGAATTCGCAAAACCGCACTCCGCAATTCAAGTTTTCGAAAATAATCGACAACGGTGCGCCGGAGAAAAAAGTCGATCTGCTCATTCTCGGCGACGGATATGCGAAAGCGGATATGCAGAAGTTCCGCGACGATGCGAAACATTATTCGAATGTGTTTTTCGGAACATCGCCATTCAAAGATCGAAAGAAAGATTTTAACGTGTGGATCATCGAAGTGGAATCAAGAGAAAGCGGCGTCGACAAACCGGGTAAAAACGTGTGGAAAGAGAATGCGTTGGGAACGATGTACGACACGTTCGGCAGCGCGCGGTACATTTTGACCGAAGAGAACCGTACACTGCGCGATATTGCCGGTGCGGTTCCGTACGATGCGATCGCCATTCTGGTGAACGACAACCGGTACGGCGGAGGCGGCATTTACAATCTTTACACGACTTGTTTTACGCAAACGGATAAAAAGGGAATGGAATGGCAGATGGATTATGTGTTCGTTCACGAGCTCGGACATTCGTTTGCGGGACTCGGCGATGAATATTACACATCGTCTGTTTCGTACAACGATTTTTACCAGGCAGGCGTTGAACCGTGGGAACCAAACTTGACTGCACTGACCGATAAAAATAATCTGAAATGGAAATCATTCGTTGATGCTTCCACTCCGATCCCCACGCCGTGGAACAAAACAGAATACGATTCCGTCGAAGCGTTACGCGGAAAACTTGACCGTCTTGCTCCCGACTATTACGAAAAACGCGAGCCGCTCTATCAGGCGTCGCAGTCGTTGATAAAGAACGCGCAGTATAAAAACAAGGTCGGCGCATTCGAAGGAGCGGGCTACGTTTCTAAAGGAATTTATCGCCCGTCGGTCGATTGCAGAATGTTCTCACTGAGTCTGGTTGGGTTCGATCCCGTCTGTTCTGCGGCGATTGAAAAAGTGATAGATTCGTATGTGAAGTAGCGCGTGTTATTACGGAAAGATTGTTCCAACGATATCTTGGTACTAAATCGTAACGTAACTGCAGCTAACTACTCAGCGTGATAAAGATTTCAAATACTTTCCTATTCCCGAAGGGATGCCTTCGGCAAAAAACACATTAAAAATCCGTGAATCTGTGCTTGCGTACCGAAGTGCTGCACTTCACGAAACTTTCTGTGTAGTAAAGCTTCAGCACACAGGTGTGGCTTAAATTTTTTTGGGGTGAGTAGTTACATATTTTTTTGATAGTAAACCATTCATCCGTACAACCAATGTATCAGAGATATGAAACCGACAAAACTTTTTAAGGAATTTTTTCACAGCGAAAGCGCGGGAGGCATTGTACTGCTCGCCTGTACCACTTTCTCCCTCGTTATCGCTAATTCGGCTCTATGGGAAAGTTATTCGCATCTCTGGCATACCGACATCGCCGGTTCTCCGCTGGAATTTTGGATCAACGACGGATTGATGACGATCTTTTTTTTGCTCGTCGGACTGGAGATCGAGCGGGAAATCTACATCGGAGAACTGAAGAACATCCGCAATGCGATGCTTCCCGTAATGGCGGCGGTCGGCGGAATGCTGATCCCTGCCGCAATCCATCTGTCGCTCAATTACGGACTTCCGACACAAGGCGGCGCCGGCATTCCGATGGCAACGGATATTGCATTCGCGCTCGGAGTTTTAGCGCTGCTGGGAAGCAGAGTTCCTGTTGCACTGAAAGTCTTTCTGACCGCGCTTGCCATCATCGACGACCTTGGCGCGATCATCGTCATCGCATTATTCTACACATCGGATTTTTCCCTGCTCTATTTTCTCGGTTCGTTGGGCATCTTCGCTGCTCTTTTTGCGATGAACAGAATGAAGATCCACAATATCTGGTTCTATCTTATCCCGGGAATTGCGATGTGGTACCTGATGCACGAATCCGGAGTTCATGCAACGATCACCGGCGTGCTGTTGGCGTTCGCCATTCCGTTCGGGAACGGCGATGAACGGTCTCCATCGTACAGTCTGCAGCGATTTCTTCATACACCAGTCGCATTTTTTATCGTTCCCCTGTTTGCAATGGCAAACACGGGATTGCACATCGACCCGTCGTCCTTGCAAGGTATCTTTTCGAAGAACGGACTCGGGATCATTTTCGGTTTATTCATCGGAAAACCGGTGGGCGTTCTGTTGTTCACGTTCCTGGCGATTAAAACAAAATTATCCACATTCGGGACGGGATTGAATTTTAAGAATATTACCGGCGCCGGATTTTTGGCAGGAATCGGTTTTACCATGTCCATCTTCATCACGCTGCTAGCGTTTGACGACGGCACGGTCATCATAAATTCAAAGCTCGCGATTCTTGCCGCATCGCTGATCTCCGGAATCGTAGGATACACGTTTTTACATTTAACGTTAGAGAAAAACCAAGCGGAAAGTATACCGAACAACCTTTCACAACAATAGCATCCACAGCCTAAGAAATTCGCCAAATAGGTTTTTCTGATCGCCGGTGTGTACGGCATTCTCGTCACCGCTCGGTATTTGCTGTAAAAGATTGATAACCAAGAAAAGCACCATTCAAAAAAATCGTCCAAAGAAGAATACATGGAGCTGTTAAAGAAATTCAAAATCGATTATGACAAAAAATATGTTTTTGAATGGATAGAATGATATACTGCTCCTTCGGAGCTTGTTTTCGTTTTATTGTTTTTCGCTATTACTATGCAACTCCTACGAGTTATAGTGATGTGCAGTGTAAATAATGTTTGTCGAATCGAGTAGGAAGGTAGCGATTAGTGCGCTACCTGTCCTCTCACACCACTCAACGAGTTGAGTTGTCAACCGTACGTACCGGTCTGGTATACGGCGGTTCGCTTAACCCCGTGAGATACTGTTCAACTCTATTCTTCTCGCACGATTGCATCATATCTCACGGGGTGAACATACCGTGATTGATTCGCCGCGGCGAATTGATATACGCTCTCTAAAACTTACGTATCCAAGTCGTTTCAGGTAAGCGTTAGAGAGCGTGCTTGTTAAAATAGGGCTATGTGCAACTCTGCAATACATCCGCCGAGTTAATCCCCATTGAATGGCTTGCCATCTACTCCCGCTGCGCCTTTGTTCGTTGTTACGCGAGGTGTACGCTTCGATCATATTCTTTTTGCTTACGATTTCTTCTCAACGAGTTGAGTTGTCAACCAGCGTCATACAAATCTTTCTTCGGATGGATTCCGTTGTGCAGTTGTCCGCCAAAGACGGATTCGGCTCTCCACAAGTTTTACTTTCGGTTTCCGCACCTATCCTCTCTTGTGGTAGTTCTCTTACGTGTTTCTGCCTTCAGTGCAACCTCATTGAACTTGTGCAGTCTTACTATCCGTGTAACGTTTAGTCCTTCGCTATCTTGTGAGACCTCCGTCTTTCTATGACGGCTCGTTACTGATGCGTATGCATGCTTCGCATAACTACTATGACCTCTGCTGACTTCTGGGGATACCAGCGTAAATCGCTTTACGTGTTGCCGCTGAGAATTGTCTCGCCAACCCCAGCCAACTTATCCACAGATCTCTCTCTCGTAAGATTAACTGCTTTCCTCTCACGCAGCCGCCATATCTACATATCTGATGTTCGGGTAGTGTTGGACTTCGATTTGTATTGCAATCTTGTTCCATCAGACCTGCCTTATATATGGTTCTTGTTCATCGGCTCGAGAGTTTGCATTAGGCTTCCTTCATCCGCCGCGGTGGACACCCTTGCCCTCTGCTAATACTTCCCACTACCATGTGTATTCGGGACTTCCACCCTATAGCTGTTAATCATGCCTGACACACAACGAGAACTCCCTGCAGTCTTGCCGCAGGGATAGTCGACTTCAAAGAAATTTTGTAACTACTCACCAAAAATATTTAAACCACAGATTTACAGATTCTTGACATAAAATTTTTTAAAGTTTAATCAGTGAAATCTATGGCGATGTTTTTCCTTTCCGCCAAACAACCGGCGGATTTTCAATGTGTTTTTTATAGAAATTATTTGAAATAGTTATCCCGCTGAGTAGGTACGAAATTTTTTTACAAATTACCGCAGTAAATCTTTGTATCCTTTTATCTCGTTAGCTGGAATGAAAATATTTGATTTCGGAAAATTAGCAACGGTGGTAGCATTCATTTTATCATAGATCATCCTGTTCGCACCGTAGAATAATTATTCTTAATGGCGAAAACAAATAAAAAATGCGAGATGAGTTTTCAAAATTGATAATTTCGACGTTGAGTGATTTTTATTTTCAGGAAAGAAGAGCCTGCTCTTTTAAACCAAGAATCCTGAGCATGTTGTCCGTTAGTTTTTTCAATAGAGGTTCATGACGTTCCGATGCACCGAATTGTTGAGCATAATCATTCATTGCAGCGATCATACCAACATCTTTTCCCGCTTTTTCGCTGAGATAATATTTGTTAGTCATGATCTCGATGTACAATTCTGCCGCCGTTTTTCCTTTGAAGAGCTCAGGAATATTTTCGGTGCGGAACAATTCACACATCGGAACAAAGACCGTTTCGTACCAGTCGTTCGTCGCTGCGGCAAGCGACACATCTTCTTTCATCCGTTCGCTTATGTACCATTTGTGCTCCTCGATGTGTTTCAAAAACAGATCGACGTACGTCGGATTAAAAATGCTTCCTAAGAATTTATCAATGTTGAAGTTCGTCTGTTGTTCAAATTTTTTCTTTTTGTGTTCTACCTTATACAGCAATGTATAGTGCTCTTTGATGTATGTTTTATCCTCTTCCGTTGCAACATCATCCCGCATGACACCGCTGGCATGCAGGTCCTCGTTGATCCACTCCATCGACTCGAAAAAGAAATTCAGATCATCCTCTCGCATTGATTTAGACAGTCGTGGATAAATTTCCACCGTTTCAGCGTCGGCAAGATATGCCATCAAAAAGGTTTTCATTCCGACGAACGGCACTTCTCTTTTTTCAAACCGGATCAGCGTGTTCGCCAGCGACGCATCTCCCCAGTAGACTCCGTTGCTGTGCAATTGCACGAACAGCCGCACAATGGCGTCCCAAATCTTCTGTCGGTTTTCTTTTCTGAAATTTCGCGAATAGAGCAATGAATCGGGAAGCACTTTTTCCACGAGAAGCGTAACGGTATGTGAAACATTGTTTGATTCGTACTGGGTTCCGATCGGTGTTTCGACGATGATCGGCGATTCTTCTCTCACCACAAACCCGGCGGGAATGAGCGTGTGAATGCCTTTTAAGAGCAGCTGTTCATAGTTTGACACTTCTTTCCGTGAGATGATTTCACTGATCTCTTTGATGCCGAACGAGAATTTCCCGGTTCGAACAAAAATAACAACGTGCCGCGATATTCCTCGTTTAATATTCATGATGTTGATCCCGTACCGATGCCACTCCGAAATGGGCACACTCCAGGGGAGTTTTCGCAGTTCTTCTTCGAAGATCGGATCCACGTGAAATCGAATGATTGATTTGTCGGGTGAATGTTTCATATACATTCAAAGATAAGAAAAATAAAATAGTGTGTCATTGCGAGGAGTGAAAGAGCCGAAGGCGAACGAACGACGTGGCAATCTGCTTGCGCGTTTATCAAACAGAGTGGAGTCTAAGTATGATGGAATGATAATTTTTATTTGGCAGGTTTCTTCCCGTACTTTACCTGCAGGTATTTTATGATACCCGGAAGAATGGAAATGAAAACAATGACTACGATGACAATTTCAAGATGCTTCACGATCGCCGGGAATGCCGTGCCGAGAAAATATCCCGCTAAGGTCATGCTCAACACCCAGCTGATGCCGCCGACAATATTGAAGGTCGCGAATTTTGTATATGACATCTCCGCAATTCCGGCAACGACCGGTGCAAAGGTGCGGGCGAAAGGCATCCAGCGGGCAACAACGATTGTGAATCCCCCGTACTTCTCGTAAAATTCTTTTGTCATCAAAAGATGTTTTTTCTTGAAGAAGCGTGAATCTTCGCGCGAGTAAAGCGCATGGCCCCCTTGTTTGCCGATATAATATCCGACCGCATCGCCGACAATGGCAGCAACGCAGAGCAGCAGACATAATTCGTAAATATTGAACATTCCTTTAGCCGCGAAGAGTCCGGCGGTGAAAAGGAGCGAATCGCCCGGCAGAAAAAATCCGATGAGCAATCCTGTTTCTGCAAAGACGATCAAAAACAATCCGATGTATCCCGCCCACGCCACGAGCGCCTGGATGTCGCGAAGTTTGTCGAAAAATTCTTTGATGAATTCCATTTTGTAAAATCCCAAATCATAATTTCTAATTCCTAAACGTATTAAAAAAGAGAGTGTTTAGGATTTCGGATTTAGAAATTATAAAGGTTGTAAAATTCCTGCATTTAAAAGATAGAGCAACAAAAGTCCAACAATGATTCTATAAATGATAAATAAATATGTCGTATGTTTTTTCAAATAATCGAGTAAGAATGCTATAGATGCATAACCGACAATACCTGAAACAATAGTTGCGACTATCAAATTCGCTGCGCCGATATCGGAAGAAAAAAGTTCGTGCCGTTCTTTGATTAATTCAAAGATTCCCGCCGCAAAAACAGACGGCAACGAAAGCAAGAACGAAAAACGTGCCGCTGTTTCTCGGTTCAGTCCGACAAACAATCCGCCGGTGATGGTTGTGCCGGAGCGCGACGAACCGGGGATGAGCGCCACGCTCTGCCAGAATCCGATAATGAGTACTTCTTTCCAAGAAAGATCGTCAAGCGATTTTAATTTTTCACCACGAGCAGTTTTCTTTTTCGTTATTGCTTCGGCAACCATTAAAACGATTGCAAGAATGATGAGCGATGCACTGATGATATAGAGCGAGCGGAATGTTGTTTCAATCTCTCTTTTAAAGAGCAGTCCGAACACAACGATTGGAATTGTGCCGGCGGCGATCATCCACCCTAATTGTGCATCGCGGTTGTGAAGAAGTTTTCCACTGGAGATTCCTTTGATGACACCACCGGTGATAGCGACGATATCTTTTCTGAAGTAAAACAGAACTGCGACCAATGTTCCGAATTGAATTACCGCCGTGAATGCCGCCCCGGGATCGTTCCATCCCAACAATGCAGGCATAATACGCAAATGCGCCGTACTGCTGATAGGGATGAACTCCGTTAATCCTTGAATGATACCGAGGATGATCGCTTGAAAGATGTCCATAATTAAATTTAAAAACTTTCCAAATCTTTAAGGGTTAGAAAGTTTGTTGTTATCAAACAATAAAAAAAAGAGGAGCGATTGACTCCTCTTTTGATCTAAGTTAGCAAAAAATGACGTATAAAAAAATGGTATGTTAATTTGGTAACAACGATATTCAAAAAGAAAAAAGGGTTAAATTAGTGAGCACTGAAAAACTCATTAGATAGTCATTGCGATCCCGACTTGTCGGGAGAAGCAATCTTATAAATTTGAACAAAAGATTGCTTCGCTCGTAAAAAATGCCGCTGTACGGTTCCGCTTTTGAATCCCGCAGGTGAGCGGAATCTTGGAAGGCGGGACATCCCGTACAGCGGGACACTCGCTCGCAATGACTTTTTCAGTGCTCACTAAATTAGTCGAACCCTATACGAAGTATGCTCCGCAAAAAGTCTTCCTCCGCACAACCTTGCAAATAAAATTGCAATATTGTGAATTCGCCGCGGCGAGTTTCGTTGTTCTTCAATAAACCTTTGCAAGGCTTCCCACTTTTTAAGGGTCAACTAATTACCTGAGAGCTTTGAATATTCTTCTAACGCCAATGATGTTAATTCTTCTTTCAATTCTTTTGGCACAAGCACTTTATCCCAATACTTGCTCTTATCATTTTTATCTTGCTCGGAAGGAGCGGCAACAAAAAGACCGTTCTTGCCGTCTGAAATTTTAAATCCTTTGATGACGATCCCTTCGGAAGTTTCAAGATCGAAGAACGCCTTTAAGTTGTTCGAGCCGGAAAACTGTTTCATGTTGAGTATCTTCATACTGCCTCCTATTAGTGATTGTGAAAATTGAAAGTAACAGATTATGTTTTGAACTAATTCTCTGTTTTTAATCTCTCAGGAGTTAATTTCCCGCAGATTGCTACAGCATTTCGGCGAACGCCGGAATCCAAAAGATGGATGCCCGCCAAATATAGGCGGGCATGACAAATACCATGCTGCTTGTCCCGACTTGTCGCTCAGGCGTCAACTTAATTTCACATTATGATTTTATTTTTTTTCTATAAGCATTTATTCTAAAATAGGTTAGAAAAATTTCCATAGCTCTTATTCATCCTCTACGAGGATGTTTGTTGTGTGTTTCTTTCATTCTACAAAAATTGAACATCTACGATGTTCCGCTAACAATGACTTCGTAGAGGTCACATTATTGTAGTAAAAAAATTCAAAAAATCCTCAATAATCCTCATAGAGGATTAACAAATAATTGCTGTTTTTATTGCTTATCAATATTTCAACCTGTCTTTCCCCTTGGTAATTATGAGTTAAGTTGACGCTAAAGCGACTTGTCGGGACTCCCTTGGAGCGGTGAGGATTATTTAGTCCACTAATACGTTTGGATTCTCTATGAAATGCAAAAACCTGTTTTATTTAAGACAAGTTTAAAAGATTCTACAATTTAGTCAAGAACTAAATTATCGAATATTCTTTCCCTTCAATCGCTGCTCTCACGAATCCGTTTGCACGTTGTAAACGAGTGATTGCTTCGTCGTAACTTACATTTGCTTTGATCATCACGAGAGCCGTTTTTACATGTCCTTTTGCGTTGGTAAGATATTTTTCTGCTTCTTCGTAACTTACGCCGGTAATGGTCATCACCACGCGCTTTGCACGCTCCACCAATTTTTTGTTCGTCATCTGCAGATCAATCATCATATTCTCGTACACTTTTCCAAGACGGATCATTGCGGTGGTGGTGATCATGTTCAAAATTAATTTTTGCGCTGTTCCGCTCTTCATTCGTGTTGAACCCATCACCACTTCCGGTCCCACCTCTGCGCAAATCGCAACATCAATCGCGTTTGCTAAATCTTGATATTCGGGCAGTTCAAGATTTTTTCTCGGATTTGTTGTTACATAGAGTGTGCTTGCACCGCGTTCTTTTGCGCGTTTCACCGCTCCGATCACATACGGGGTGCGGAGACTTGCCGCAATGCCGCAGACCGTATCGTTCGATCCAACCTCTTTGAGAGCGATATCGCGGGCACCGTTTTCCGGCAAATCTTCTGCTCCTTCCACGGCGCGGAACATTGCTCCTTCTCCACCGGCAATAATTCCCTGCACCATTTCAAACGGAACACCAAACGTCGGCGGACATTCAGATGCATCCAAAACACCAATGCGTCCGCTTGTTCCTGCGCCAACATAAATCAATCTTCCGCCGTTGAGAAAACTTTTCACCACCAATTTCACTGCTTGTGCGATGTATGGAATCTGTGTTTCAACAGCGAGCGCAATTTTTTTATCTTCGTTGTTGATGATGGAAAGAATTTCAGGAATAGACCGAGCGTCGATATCCATACTCGCGGAATTACGCTGTTCGGTAGAAAGTTTTTGTAATTGTTGAAAAAGTTCTTTTTTATCCATGATAATATTGGGTTAAGGTGTTACAATGAGAAGTTTTTTGTCTTGGTTTGTCAGATGTTCGCTCCCGGGAAAAACGACCTGTTTTGTAAGCAAAGTCGCTTTGTGATATTTTCGTTTTGTTTTTTGGATCTCTTCTTCCAGTTCGCCCCCCTTGAGTGTGACTAAGCATGGTGTGGTTAATTTGGTGCGCTGTTCAAGTTTGATCGGGGTTTTCTTTTCCTTCAAAAAAGGGAATCCCCATTCAATCAGGTTGGCTAATTCGCTCACAGCGCGGGCAACGACCACATCAAACGATCTTCGCAATTGTTCCTTTTTGTTGATCTCCTCAGCCCGTCCGCTGATAGCCGTGACATTTGTCAACCCAAGATCGGTTTTCATTGCCTCAACGGCAACAATCTTTTTTTGAATGGAATCCATCAGCACAAAAGAGCAGTCGGGATAAAAAATAGCAAGAGGAATACCCGGCAATCCGCCCCCGGTTCCCAGATCGAGGATCTTCATCTTGGCAGGGAATTCGGTGACAAATGCGAAAGCGAGAGATTGGAAGATGTGGTTACGCCATAGATTCTCTTCATCCTTGCGGGAAATCAGATTGATCTTAGCGTTCCACTCTCTCAACAGGTGTTGATACTTCCACAATTGCTGAAGTTGAACATCCGTTATAATAATTCCGTTTTTTTGGCAGACGGAATAAAGCCACAGTTGATCGTCATTCACAGATTCCCGTATTTGTTTCACGTGGAACGTGTATCAAGGTGATGCTTAAGAAAGATACTCAATACCGAAACATCTGAATTTGTTACTCCCGAAACGCGTGATGCTTGTCCGATCGACCTCGGACGAATCCGCTGAAGTTTCTCCTTCCCTTCGGCACTCAGAGATGAAATCTTTGTATAATCAAAACTGTCCGGGATGAGATACGCTTCGATTTTTGCAAAACGATCGATCTGTTCATTTTGCCGCTGGATATATCCGTGGTATTTCACATCTATCTCAACCTGTTGTTTTACATCGCTCAGTGCGAGTTTGGATTTTATTTTTTCATTCGTAATAAGTTCGACAATATCATCCGCGTTAACGTTTGTGCGTCGCAATATTTTTGTGAGAGTGTCGTTTTCCGCGATCAGTGATTCCATTTTCTTTTCCAACAAAGGATTTACTTTTGCTGGTGCAATCGTTGTGGACTCGAGGTGTCTGACGACCTCTTCGATCATCTTTTCTTTTTCATCCAATCGCTCGATCATTTCTTTTGAGATCAAACCAAGTTCATTTCCTGCACGCATCAATCTGCGATCCGCATTATCTTGTCGCAATAGCAAGCGATACTCCGCGCGCGAAGTGAACATTCGATATGGTTCATCAGTTGATTTATTGATCAGATCATCAACCATAACACCAATGTATGCATCGCTTCGTTTGAGAATGAATGGCGACCGATTTTGAATTTTTAATGCTGCATTAATGCCCGCAATCAACCCCTGCCCCGCGGCTTCTTCGTAGCCGGACGTTCCGTTAATTTGTCCTGCAAAGAAAAGTCCTGAGACAAGTTTTGTTTCAAGCGTGTGCTTAAGTTGATGCGGTGGGAAATAATCATATTCAACAGCATATCCTGGACGAATCATTTTTACATTTTTAAGTCCTGCAATCGTCCGCAATCCTTCATATTGAATTTCTTCCGGAAGACTCGTTGAGAATCCGTTGACATAAACAACATTCGTGTTATATCCTTCCGGCTCGAGAAAAATTTGGTGACGATCTCGCTCGGCGAACCGAAAAATTTTATCCTCGATGGAGGGACAATAGCGTGGACCAATTCCTTTGATGCGTCCGGTGAACATCGGTGAACGATCAAAACCTTTTTCTAAAATTTTATGGGTTGTTAAATTCGTGTATGTCAGATACATCGGAATCAATCTATTGATGATTCGTTCCGTTTGATATGAAAACGGGATCGGAGGATCATCGCTAAGTTGAATTTCTGTCTGTGTCAGATCTATGCTGTTCAGATCGATACGAGGAGGAGTTCCCGTTTTCAATCTTCCAGAAGTGAATCCAAGTGAGAGAAGGCTTTCTGTCACACCCCTGGCAGGAGCTTCTCCGAACCTCCCCCCTTGCCGATGATTTTCTCCTGTATGCATCAGTCCGTTGAGAAACGTTCCCGCACATAGCACCAACGAACGGCAGGATATCTCGTGACTTAAAAATGTCCGAATACCCTTGAGACTATCCCCATCAACTATGATTTCGGCGACAGAATCTTCCAATACATCCAGACATGGTTGATTCAACACTCTTGACTGTGCATCTCGTGAATACCATTCACGATCATTCTGGCAACGGGGTGACCATACCGCAGGACCTTTGGATGTATTGAGCATCTTAAATTGAATTCCCGTAGCATCCGCAATCTTCCCCATTTCACCCCCAAGGGCATCTACTTCCCTCACCAGATGTCCTTTTGCTGTTCCTCCTATAGCAGGGTTACAAGACATTCGTCCGATTGCATTAGCTTTTAGGGAAATAAGAAGTGTAGAACAGCCCAGCCTGGAAGAAGCCAGAGAAGCCTCGATGCCAGCGTGACCACCCCCAACCACCACCACGTCATAATAAGATTTTGGAACATTAATGACCATAATGTTTCACGTGAAACGTTACTTTCCGATACAGAAATTTGAGAAAATATTGTTGAGAATATCATCGGGCGTTGTAAGCCCGATAATTTCTCCAAGATAATCAAGTGCAACCCGCAAATCAACGGAGGTAAAATCTACGCTGAGACCATCTTGAACGGATTTCTTCGCCGACTCAATTGCCATAACTGCTTTATCCAAAGCATCTTTATGGCGTATATTGGTGATGGTAATTGAGCTTTCCGAAGAATCATGTTTTGGTATAGCCAGATCGAACAATGCCTTTTTAAGATAGGATATACCACTGTGGTTAAGGCATGAAGTTTCAATAACTTGAATTTCTTTAGGCAATAAATCTAAAGAGTGAGTAAACTCTTGAGCTTTTATGTCGGATTTGTTTGCACTGATTAGAACTGGCTTTTTACCCCTTTGGGAATTAATAATTTCGGTGTACAACTGAGCATCCATATCTGGAATTGGAAAGGAACTGTCAAGCAACAACAAGACAATATCTGACCTTTCAAGAATCATCGTTGTCCGACGGATCCCCTCTTTCTCGATGATATCAAATGCCTCCCGTAAGCCAGCCGTATCGGTAAAAGCAAATTCAATTCCCTCAACAACAATACTCTCCTCAATGGCATCACGGGTTGTGCCGGGAATGTCGCTAACGATGGCTCGGTCTTCTTCAAGCAGGACGTTGAGAAGACTGGACTTTCCAGTGTTGGGTTTTCCAATTAACGCTACTCTGACCCCCTCACGAACCATCTTTCCTTCGGAATATGTGTCAGCCAAATGCTGAATGGCAATAATCAACTTATCAAGCTTATGGATCACTTCATCATGTTTTGCCAGTTCAATTCCCTCTTGTGAAAAATCCAGTTCAAGTTCGAGCAAAGAACATAGGTTCAATAATTCAGATCTGAGGTTTTGAATGTATGTAGAAAGACGTCCACTCAACTGTTCAACAGACACCCTGTGTGCTTTTTCAGTCTTGGCATGGATGATGTCGGCAACGGCTTCTGCCTGCGCCAGATCGAGTTTGCCATTGAGGAATGCACGTAGAGTAAACTCTCCGGGTTGTGCAGGCCGGGCGCCGGCAGCATAAAGCAGCGAGAGAATTTTTTGGGCGGTAAAATATCCACCGTGACTGCTGATCTCTACAATATCTTCACCGGTAAAAGAATGAGGACTATGAAAGATTGATGCGAGCACAGTGTCGATGATTTCTTTTGTTGAAGGATCATTGATCGTTCCAAAACGGATAGTGTGAGAATCGCTCTCCGAAATCTTGTGCTTCCCGCTGAATAAAGATTCAACCGCGGAAAATGCCGCACCGCCACTGATTCTTATAACGGCTATACCACCGATCCCGATCGGTGTGGCGAGCGCTGCAATGGTTTCTGTTGATGATTGTACTGTGCTCATAATAAAAATTTACATAAGGTACAAAAATTAATCTTGACATCAGAATAAAAATTTGTATCTTAATACTGTGTAACCAAGTTGCACTTCCATCGTAATCAACAAAAGAATGTCCGCAGACCAACAACATACAGGTAGAAGAACATCACGCAATCGCGTGCGCGTTAGCGCATTGCCTGTATCTCTCCTTCCGATTGGCGGTATCATCATTCTTTTGGGATTGATCTTTAATATTCTACGCCTAATTATTATCGGCTGAGAATATCTAGAGGTTACTCCCAAAAAAAATCTTCCAAGTATCATTACAACGTCAGCACGGAAAAATAAATTCAGGGTGTAACCTCTGGAAAACGAGGTTGTATATCCATTTTTATTTTTAGGTGCTTTATGACCCAACATACTCATACTCCACGTGTAATGACCGGTGCGGAAATCTTTGTCCGTTCTCTGATCGAAGAAGGTGTCGAGATCGTTTTCGGATATCCCGGCGGTGCCGTCATAGGGATCTACGACGCACTACACGATATCTCCGACATCAAACACATACTGACCAGACATGAACAAGGTGCGGTGCACGCCGCCGAAGGGTACGCCAAAGCAAGCGGTAAACCCGGTGTCGCACTTGTAACATCCGGTCCGGGAGCAACGAACACTGTTACCGGAATCGCAGACGCGTACATGGATTCCATCCCGATCGTTGTATTCACAGGACAAGTCCCTCTCAAACTGATTGGCAATGATGCTTTTCAAGAAGCGGATATCGTCGGTATTACACGTCCGATTACCAAGCACAATTATCTCGTACGAGATGTGAATGAACTTGCTTCTACGATTAAAGAAGCATTTTACGTTGCAACGACCGGCCGCCCAGGTCCGGTTTTGGTCGATCTTCCCAAAGATGTAATGGCGAGTAAGACCCATTTCGCATATCCGAAAACGGTAAAAATGCGTTCCTATCAGCCGCATGTTGAAGGGCATCAAAAGCAGTTGAACAAAGCGGTCGAATTAATCTCAAAGGCAAAACGTCCCGTGTTGTATGTTGGCGGTGGAACGATTCTCTCAAATGCGGCCGATGAATTAATAACGTTTGCACGCAAGACGAATATTCCTGTCACAACAACACTTCACGGTCTTGGGGCGTTTCCGGAAACCGACGAACTTTCGCTCGGTATGCTGGGAATGCACGGAACATGGTATTCCAACACAGCGGTGCATTATTCCGATCTGCTGATCGCTGTCGGTGCAAGGTTCGATGACCGCGTAACGGGAAGGACCGATGCCTTTGCACCGGAAGCAAAAAAGATCCACATCGATATCGATCCGTCCAACATCAGCAAAAATGTAAAGGTCGATGTGCCGATCGTTGGCGATGTCAAAAGAATATTGCAACAACTTCAGCCACTTGTTGAAAAGTTAGATACAAAGGATTGGCTGCAAACGATTAAAGTGTGGAAAGAAGAGCATCCGCTTCGTTATAAAAACGGAAAGTTCATCCGCATGCAGCACGTTATTCAAATGATCAGCGAAAAGACGAAGGGGAACGCAGTGATGGTGAGCGATGTGGGTCAGCATCAAATGTGGATGGCACAGTTCTTCAAATATGTTCATCCGCGCACGCACATTACTTCCGGCGGTCTCGGCACTATGGGATTTTCGCTTCCAGCGGCAATGGGTGCATCGTTTGGACGAAAAGATTTTCCGATTGTTTCCATCAGCGGTGATGGGGGAATACAGATGAATATCCAGGAACTCGCCACAATTCGTGAATACAATGTGCCGGTAAAGATCATCATTCTGAACAACGGCTATCTCGGAATGGTGCGTCAATGGCAGGAACTCTTCTGGCGCAAGCGCTATTCGCATGTAGAAATGTTCAGTCCCGATTACGTGAAAGTTGCCGAAGCGTACGGCATTCCCGGATTTCGCGCATCAGTAACGGATGAAGTGGAAAATGTTGTGAATGCATTGTTTGAAATAGAGGGACCAGTGCTTGCGGAATTCAAAGTGGTAAAAGAAGACAACGTTTATCCGATGATACCGGCGGGACAAACATACAACGAGATTATTGATATTCCCGATGATGCAAAAACGACAAACGATGAAATAGAAAACGAACTCACATTGGTGACGATTCCCAAAGGATAATTATGAGCAGTACCGCAGAAAAAAATATCGAAGAAGTTCCGGCGAAAAAACATACGATCTCTGTTCTGGTGGAGAATAAATTCGGCGCGCTCAACCGCATCGCCGGAATGTTTTCTGCGAAAGGATATAATCTCGAAAGCATGACCGTCGGTCCGACGGAAGATGGAAGTGTTTCACGAATGACGGTGGTGACACGAGGTGATGATTCAATCATTGAGCAGATCATCAAACAGCTCAACAAGCTGATCGACACGCTCAAAGTCGTCGACTTGACGTATGAAAGTTTTATGGAGCGCGAACTTGCATTGATTAAAGTGAGTACCACACCGGAAAATCGCTCCGAGATAATGCAGATCGTGGAGATTTTTCAGGCAAAGATCATCGACATCAGCCATAAAACGGTGACCGTCGAGGCGACAGGGAGCGGACAGAAGGTCGATGCGATCGTGAAGATGTTGAAGCCGTTTCACATCAAAGAATTGGCGCGCACTGGACGTGTTGCCTTAAAAAGAGAATTTGTCGGCGAAGTATAATCATTCTTCATTCAACATTACTCAATGAACGACGAACAGAAAAAATATTATCCGCTTTACGATGAACGCTACGAGCACGATGCGTGCGGAATGGGATTCGTTGCGAACATCGAAGGAATTAAAAGCAACAAAGTCCTGCATCTTGCCATGAAAGGTGTCTGCAATGTCACGCACCGCGGGGCGGTGGATGCCGACGAGCAGACCGGCGACGGTGCAGGAATTTTGACGCAGATTCCTCATGCGATGTTCAAGAAGGAAGTTCCCTTGTTGTCGCCAATGCTTGAGAATGACGCCGATCTTGGCGTCGGCGTATTGTTTTTGCCTGTCGAAAACGATGCTTTTGTAAAGAGCAAACAGATTGTTGAAGAAGTGATTCGCAAACGGCATTTGCATTTGTTTGCCTGGCGCACCGTGCCGACCGATTCATATTTTCTTGGAGATAAAGCAGCGGCAACCCAGCCGAATATCCAGCAGGTATTGATCGGAAAACCTTCTGCACAATCACATGAAGAGTATGAGCGCACGCTTTATATTACTCGCAAAGAAATTGAAAAAGAGGCGCGCACGCACAACATCAATTTATATATTGTTTCATTTTCTTCGCGCATCATTGTTTACAAGGGATTGTTGACACCGGCCGTTCTTGACAAGTTCTATATTGACTTACAGCATCCTGAATATGAAACCGCGCTTGCGGTTTTTCATCAACGATTCAGCACGAATACATTTCCGAAATGGGAACTCGCGCATCCGTTCAGAATGCTCGCTCACAACGGCGAGATCAACACAATTCAAGGAAACCGCAATTGGACGAAAGCGCGTGAAGCCGAACTCAAATCCGAAGTATGGGGAGACGACATCGAGTTTATTACTCCGATTATTCGGGAGGGAGGAAGTGATTCTGCAAATCTTGACAATGCGCTTGAAGCGCTCACAGCATCCGGCAGAAATATTTTACATTCGATGCTGATGCTTGTTCCCGAAGCATGGTCATCATCCTACCGTGTGGAACCGTATGTGCGCGGATTTTTTGAATACCACGAATGTTTCAGCGAGCCGTGGGATGGACCGGCGGCGCTCGTGTTCAGTGACGGAAAAATTGTTGCCGCTTCGCTCGATCGTAATGGATTGCGTCCGGCACGGTACAAAGTAACGGAAGATGGATTTGTGATCCTTGCATCGGAAGTTGGCGCGGTGGATGTCGATGATGCAAAAGTCGTGAAGAAGGGGAAACTCGGTCCCGGACAAATGATCGCCGTAGATACCGAAAAGAAACAATTGCTTCGGGACTATGAAATTAAAAAAAAATTATCGCTGCAAAAACCCTATGGCGAATGGGTGAAAGAAAATCTCTATCGTTTGAAAGAACACGTTTCGTCAACAGAGCGATCCACTTCCAGGTTTGAAACAGAGCAGCTTCTCCGTCTTCAATTGTGCAACGGATACAGCGCAGAAGAATTACAGTTGATCTTTACACCGATGATCGAGGAAGGGAAGGAGCCGATCGGCTCAATGGGTGATGATGCCGCAATTGCCGTCCTGTCCCGTCAACCAAAACTGTTGTCGTCGTACTTTCGGCAGCAGTTTGCACAGGTAACAAATCCTCCGATAGATCCGATCCGTGAAAAATCGGTGATGTCGTTGACGGGGAAACTGGGACACCGCCGCAATTGGTTTGGCGAAACGCCGGAACATGCGAAACTCGTGCAGATCAATTCTCCGTTTTTATTCGACAATGAACTCGAAGCGTTGTGTTCCATTAATGATGAAAAGCTTCAAGCAGCGGCGATCTCAGTGCTCTTTCAGGTGAATGAAGGAAGTAGCGGCGCTCAACGGCGGCTTGAGGAAATTTGCCGTGAAGTCGAACGTGCCGCTGATGAGGGAAAATATCTTGTTGTTCTTTCCGACAAGGGAACAGACCGTGACCGTGCACCGCTTCCGATGCTTCTTGCAGTTGGTGCCGTGCACAACCATCTCATCCGAATGCAAAAACGATTGAAGTTGAGCGTGGTGACGGAAACCGCCGAAGTGCGCGACGTTCATCATTTTGCAACACTGATCGGGTATGGCGTCAATGCCATCAATCCGTATCTTGCGCTTGAAACGATCCGGAAGATCAAAGAGAACAAAGGACACCATCGTGGCGCCTGTGGCGCCACGGTTGAAGCGGCGTTTAGTAATTACAAAACAGCGATTGAAGCCGGCATTTTGAAAACTATGGCGAAGATGGGAATTTCCCTTGCCGGTAGTTATCGCGGTGCGCAGATATTTGAAGCGCTCGGCATCAACAAAGAAGTGGTGGATAAATTTTTTACCGGAACGCCGTCGCGTATCGGCGGTATCGGATTAAAAGAGATTTTTGAGGAAACGATCTCCCGTCATACATTTGCATTCGATTCGGACAACACCGCGCTGGTCGATCAGGGAACGTACAAATTCAAAAAGAACGGAGAAGTGCACGCATGGTCGCCCGATTCGCTCCGAGCGATGCAGCAGTTCCGGAAGAATGCGTCGAAAGAAAATTATTCTCATCTCTCCCGCGTGTTGAACGAACATGAACCGGTGACGCTTAAAGATCTGATGCAGATAACATCAGGGCGCACACCGATTTCAATCGATGAAGTTGAACCGGCGGAAGAGATCATGAAACGGTTCACCACCGCGGCAATGTCACTCGGCGCACTGTCGCCGGAGACTCACGAAACGATCGCCATTGCGATGAACCGTATCGGCGGAAAAAGCAATTCCGGTGAGGGAGGCGAAGATCCAGTTCGTTTCCGGGTTCAACCCAACGGAGATTCCGCCAACAGTGCGATCAAACAAATTGCATCGGCACGATTTGGCGTGACGGCGGAATATCTCGCCAGTGCGAAAGAAATAGAGATCAAAATGGCGCAGGGAGCGAAACCGGGTGAAGGCGGACAATTGCCCGCGGATAAAGTGTCTCCATTGATCGCTCGCCTGCGCAAATCGATGCCTGGTATCCAGTTGATCTCTCCGCCGCCGCATCACGATATATATTCCATCGAAGATCTTGCGCAGTTGATTTACGATCTGAAACAAGTGAATCCACGAGCCAAAATATGCGTGAAACTCGTGAGCGAAGCCGGTGTCGGGACCATCGCTGCGGGTGTTGCAAAAGCTGGCGCGGATACAATTCTGATCAGCGGACATGAAGGGGGAACGGGCGCATCACCCTGGAGTTCAATTAAAAATGCCGGAAGCTGCTGGGAACTTGGCGTTGCCGAAGCGCAGCAGGTGTTAACGCTCAACGGATTGCGTCAGCGAATCACGTTACGCACCGACGGCGGATTTAAAACGGGACGCGATATCATCATCGGTTCGATGCTCGGTGCGGAAGAATTTAATTTTGGTACCGCTGCGTTGATCGCTGTCGGTTGTAAATACGTTCGTCAATGTCATCTCAATACTTGCCCGGTCGGCATTGCAACGCAAAACGAAGTGTTACGGAAAAAATTTGAAGGGAATCCCGATCAATTAGTAAATTACCTTCGTGCGGTGGCGGAAGATGTCCGCGAATTGCTCGCCTCGCTCGGATTCACATCGTTGAACGAACTTATTGGTCGAACAGACCTGCTTGAGCAGAAAAAATTTGAGAATCATCCGAAGGCAAATCTTGTCGACCTGTCGGCAATTCTTTCTCCGCCGGATCGTCGCGGTGAACAACGGAGCCGTGTGTGGCAAAAGAGCGAACGCGCAGCGAAACCGCTGGATGACATCATTTTAATTGATGTGAAAGATTCGATCCGCGACAAATCGCCGATGAAAAAAACTTATACTGTTCGGAACACCAATCGCTCCGTCGGGACAAAACTTTCCGGACAAATTGCATATCTCTACGGCGATGCCGGATTGCCGGAAGGAACGATCGATCTGACCTTCAAAGGAAGCGCGGGGCAAAGTTTCGGCGCGTTCTTGGTGAACGGGGTGAAGTTGACATTGATTGGCGAGGCAAATGATTACGTCGGCAAAGGAATGAGTGGAGGAGAAATCGTGATCGTGCCTGCGCACAGGAAAGAGAATGCCGAACAGAATGTCATTGCCGGAAACACGCTTCTGTACGGCGCAACCGGCGGACAAGCATTCATCAACGGACGTGCCGGTGAACGATTCTGTGTGCGCAACAGCGGTGCGCTGGCGGTGGTGGAGGGGGTTGGCGACCACGGATGCGAATACATGACGAACGGAACAGTGGTGATCCTCGGAAGCGTCGGCAAAAATTTCGGAGCGGGAATGACTGGTGGTGCTGCCTACGTGTTCGATGCTGACGGAAATTTTAAGGAACGGCTCAATAAACAGCTCGTGACCATTCATCGTTTGCACGACGATGAAGATGAGAAATACCTGCAATCGCTCATCTATCGTCATTTGGAATTGACCGATAGTTACCGTGCACAGGAATTACTGCGCGGTTGGAAGGATCATCGTTATAATTTCTGGAAAGTTGTTCCGCTCGCAACGCTGCAAAAGAAAAAAGAAACGAACGACGCATTGGATGTGACAACGGAAGAGGAAGAGAACGAGAAGAAGTTGTAATCAGCAAATGATGATAGGGAACAACAACGTATCTCCGTACACAACAGAATTTCACGACACTATTAACAAGGAAACATCACAATGGCAAACATAGATTTTGGCGGAACAGTTGAAGAAGTTGTCACCCGCGAAGAATATCCACTCGAAAAAGCGAAAGCGTTCTTACAAAAAGAAGTCGTAGCAATCATCGGTTACGGTCCGCAAGGATACGGACAATCGTTGAATATGCGCGATAACGGCATCAACGTGATCGTCGGTCAACGCAAAGGAGGCAAAGGGTGGGAAGACGCTGTGAAAGACGGTTGGGTGGAAGGAAAGAATCTTTTTCCGAACATTGAAGAGGCGATTCAAAAAGCGACCATCGCTCAGTACCTGCTCTCCGATTCGGGACAGAAAGAGCAATGGCATGTCGTAAAGAAGAATCTGAAAAAAGGACAAGCGCTCTATTTTTCTCATGGTTTCTCCGTCGTGTTCAAAGACCAGACCGGTGTTATTCCTCCTGCCGATGTTGATGTGATTCTTTGCGCGCCAAAAGGAAGCGGACGCACAGTGCGTTCGAATTTTCTTGAAGGGCGCGGTATCAATGCAAGCTTCGCGGTGTTCCAGGATGCAACAGGCAAAGCGCGTGAACGTGCGATTGCGTGCGGCATCGCCATCGGATCGGGATATCTTTTCCCGACAACATTTGAAAAAGAAGTATTGAGCGATCTTACCGGCGAACGCGGTGTGTTGATGGGTGCGATAGCGGGATTGATGAAAGCACAGTACGATGTTCTCCGTTCGATGGGGCATTCCCCGAGCGAAGCGTTCAACGAAACAGTGGAGGAAGCGACACAAAGTCTGTATCCGCTTGTCGGGAAACATGGAATGGATTGGATGTTCGCCGCGTGCAGTGTCACGGCGCAACGCGGCGCGCTTGATTGGGCGAAAAAATTTGAAGCAGCAAACAAACCGTTGTTCGAATTGTTGTACCGCGACGTTCAGTACGGCGTTGAAACGAAGCGCGTACTCGACTCGACGAGTTCACCGGATTACCGCGAGAAACTGCAGAAGGAACTGGATGAATGGAAAAATTCCGAGATGTGGAAAGCCGGTGCGGCGGTGAGAAGTTTACGTCCGGAAAATTGGAAAAAGTAGTTGAGTAATGAAGTCATTGAGTAGTTGAGAAATGTATTCTCAACTACTTCACTACTCAACGACTCAAATACTATGAAGAAAAAAATATTCACATACGACACGACGCTTCGCGACGGCACGCAGGGAGAAGAAGTTTCTTTTTCCGCTGAAGACAAGATCAAGATCGCCAAACGATTGGATGCATTCGGCATCGATTACATCGAAGGGGGCTGGCCCGGTTCAAATCCGAAGGATATGGAATTCTTTGAAAAGGCCCGCTCGATCACATTTTGCCATGCCAAGATCACCGCATTTGGAAGCACGCGCCGCGCGAAAAATAAAGTTGAAGATGACGCGAACATCAAAGCGTTACTCGATGCGCAGACTCCTGTTGTGACGATCTTCGGCAAAACGTGGCTGCTGCATGTGAAAGAGGCACTGCAGATCACCGAGGAAGAAAATCTCGAACTCATCGCCGACTCTGTGGAGTATCTTAAAAAGAACGGCAAAGAAGTTGTGTACGATGCCGAACATTTCTTCGACGGGTACAAATCCGATCACTCCTATGCGCTGAAAACACTTGAAGCGGCACAACGTGCCGGAGCGGAAACAATAGTTCTATGCGACACCAACGGCGGAACCATGCCGTGGGAAGTTGCGGAAATTGCGACGGAAGTTTCAAAACATATTTCTGTTCGACTCGGTATTCATACGCACAACGATTGCGAACTTGGTGTTGCCAATTCACTTGCCGTGATTCAATGCGGTGCAACGCATGTGCAGGGAACGATCAACGGCTACGGCGAACGGTGCGGCAACGCAAATCTGTGTTCGATCATTCCGAATCTTCAATTGAAGATGGGATATCATTGCATCGACGACGACCAGATAAAAAAATTGACCGAAGTGTCGCGGTACGTCAGCGAGCTTGCCAATCTTAAGCATAAAAAAAATCTTGCCTACGTCGGCGAAAGCGCGTTCGCACACAAAGGAGGCGTGCATGTCAGCGCAGTGATGAAGACGCCGAAAACGTACGAACACATCGAACCCGAAACTGTCGGCAATGTACGCCGTGTTCTGGTTTCCGATCTTTCGGGACGCAGCAATGTCCTCTTTAAAGCGGAAGAACTCGGGTTGAACGTGAACGACAAATCTCCCGCTGTGCAAAAAGTGGTCGATGAGTTGAAGGAAATGGAACATTACGGCTATCAATTTGAAGATGCTGAAGCTTCGTTCGAACTGCTGATAAAAAAACATACGGGAGAATTGCAGCAGTTATTTGAACTGGAGCGGTTCAAGATCAGCATTCATAAAGATTCCGGCGACACGGAAGCGCGGTCGGAAGCGCTGATAAAAGTCCGCGTGGGAAATGAGACCGAGATAACTGCCGCCGAAGGGAACGGTCCCGTGAACGCCCTTGACAAAGCATTGCGCAAAGCGCTCGAACGGTTTTATCCGCAGTTAAAGGAAATTCAATTGACCGATTACAAAGTGCGCGTACTCGATTCGCAAAACGCAACCGCCGCAAAAGTGCGCGTGCTGATCGAAACAAAAAATGGAACATCTTCATGGAACACCGTCGGCGTTTCGACCGACGTTGTGGAGGCAAGCTGGAAAGCGCTGGTGGATTCAATTACGTATCATTTATTGAAGAAGTAGAAAGTATACAGTAGAAAGTATAAAGTAGAAAGTAGAAAGTAGAAAGTATAAAGTTAAAAGTAGAAAGTAAAAAGTGTTTTAACCGTAGTAAAAAATCCCAATTGTGCGTTTTGTTTGTGTGTAGGAGAAGGGGGCAAGGGGCAATGCTGTCAACTTAAGGTTTTGGACTAAAGTCCAAATGGATTGCAATTGGTGTTCCCCGACCTACCTGCCCGCCAACCGAAAAATAATAAGGCAGGCGGGAAGGTCGGGATTACTCATTTTTTTCTAACAATAACCCCGAACTTCAGTTCGGGGGTTTGTATGCACAAGACTTTTTATGGGCTTTAGCCCAAAAAGATTTCTTAAGTTGACAGCATTGGGGCAAGGGGGATGTAAAAAATATTAATATCACAAGGAATAATTAATGATAGTAGTACTCAAACCCGGAACATCAAAAGAACAATTCGATCACGTTGTTGAGCGCGTAAAAGAATTTGGATTTAAACCACATCCCATCGTCGGCGAAGAACGCACCGTCATTGCCTGTGTGGGTGATGAACGCGGCAAAGTGCAATTGCAATCGCTTGAATCGTTGGAGTATGTTGAAAGTGTTGTTCCGATTCTCAAACCCTTTAAACTTGCTAGCATAGAAACGAAGAAAAATCGTTCGACGATCAAAGTCGGCAATGTGGAATTTGGTACTTCTCAATTTGTCGTGATTGCGGGACCGTGTTCCGTGGAATCACGCGAACAGATTATTTTGTGCGCAGAGCAAGTAAAATCAGCCGGCGCGCAGATGCTGCGGGGCGGGGCTTTCAAACCGCGCACGTCGCCGTACAGTTTTCAAGGATTAGAAGAAGAAGGATTAAAATTTCTTGCAGAAGCGCGGGAGAAAACAGGATTGCCATTTGCTACAGAAGTGATTACGCCAGGTGACGTTGCTCTTGTGGCGAAGTATGCGGATATGCTGCAGATCGGTGCACGTAATATGCAAAACTTTGCGCTGCTCAAAGAAGTCGGCAAAACGAAACGACCGATTCTGCTCAAACGAGGAATGTCGAGCACGTATAAAGAATTATTGATGTCTGCTGAATACATTATGTCGCAGGGAAATTACGAAGTGATATTATGCGAACGCGGCATCCGCACGTTTGAAGATTACACGCGCAATACGTTCGATCTCACCGCCGTACCCGCGCTGAAAGAGATGTCCCACTTGCCGGTGATCGTCGACCCGAGTCACGGTACCGGTGTGCGCAGTTTGATTCCGCCGATGGCGAAAGCGGCGGTACCGGTAGGCGCCGACGGTATCATCATCGAAGTCCATCCGAATCCCGAAAAAGCTTTTTCCGACGGGGCACAGTCGCTCATGCCCGGCCAGTTTGCAAAACTCATGGATGATATACGACGGTATTTGCCGCTGGAGAATAAACATTTATAGCAGGAATTAGGTGTTGGGTATTAGGAATTTGCTAACCCCTAATACCAAAAACCAAATACCTCAAGAGGAAAATATGAGTGACCGAATATATATCTTTGATACGACACTGCGCGACGGCGAACAATCGCCGGGGTGCAGCATGAATTTTAACGAGAAGATCCGTATGGCACGGCAACTGGAGCGTTTACAAGTCGACGTGATTGAAGCAGGTTTTCCGATCGCCAGCGAAGGGGATTTTGAATCGGTAAAAGAGATTGCGAAACAGATCCGCAATTGCACGATTGCCGGATTGAGCCGTGCAACAAAAACCGATATTGATCGTGCGTGGGAAGCATTAAAGTATGCTGCCACACCGCGCATTCACACCTTTATTGCGACATCAGACATTCATTTGAAGTATAAACTGAAAAAAACACGTGAACAAGTGTTGGAAGATGCGGTGAACGCCGTGCGCCACGCAAAATCCCTTTGCAACGATGTTGAATTTTCTTGCGAAGATGCATCACGCAGTGACATTGAGTATCTTTGCCAAATTCTTGAAGCGGTGATTGCTGAAGGCGCAACGGTGGTGAACATTCCCGACACTGTTGGATATTCGATTCCTAACGAGTACGGGAAAATTATTCGCACATTGTGCGAGCGCGTTCCGAACATTAGCAAAACGATTGTGAGCGTGCATTGCCATGATGATCTTGGATTGGCGGTTGCCAATTCTCTTTCGGGAGTGATAAGTGGCGCGCGACAAGTTGAATGTACGATCAACGGAATCGGCGAACGTGCCGGCAACGCATCGCTTGAGGAGATAGTGATGGCGATTCGCACACGAAGCGAGGCAATGAATGTCATGGCGCATACCAACACCGAAGAGATCTATAAATCGAGCAAACTGCTCGTGTCGCTTACCGGCATGCATATCCAGCGCAACAAAGCGATTGTCGGGGACAACGCGTTCGCGCATGAAGCGGGTATCCACCAGGATGGAATGCTGAAAAATTCCATCACGTACGAGATTATGACGCCGCAGAGCGTCGGCATCAAGCACAGCACACTCGTACTTGGCAAACACAGCGGACGTCACGCATTAAAACAGCGATACGCCGAACTCGGCTACACGTTATCCACCGAAGAACTGGAAAAAGCCTACGCGGTCTTTACAAAGATTGCCGATGAAAAGAAACAAATGTTTGATGATGATCTTGTGGCAATTCTTCAGGATGAAGTTTCGTCGCTCGAAGAAACATATAAACTCGAAGCGCTTCAGGTAACAAGCGGAATCACGGTTGTGCCGACCGCAACCGTCGGATTGAAAAAGGGAAATGAATTTTTCCAAGATTCTGCAACCGGCGATGGTCCGGTCGATGCGGCGTACCGTGCGATTGAACGGATCACAGGGATCGGAGTTGAATTGCTCGATTATTCGATCAAATCCGTCGCGTGGGGACGCGATGCGATTGGGGAAGTGTTTGTGAAGATCGCGATCGACGGTTATGTCTTCAACGGACGATCTGCAAGCACGGATGTGATTACCGGAAGTGTGAAGGCATATCTCAATGCGATCAACCACGCCGTAAGCGCGCGGTACAGAAAAGAACATATATCTGAAGTGCGAAAAGAAGCACAAGCGGTATAAAGAATGAAAAATGCAAAATCAAAAAATGCAAAACTCATAACAAGAATTCAGATTTTATGGCAATGACGATCACAGAAAAAATTCTTGCACAACATTCCGGACGAACCTCGGTGCAGCCGGGAGACAATGTGTGGATTGATGTCGACGTATTGATGACGCACGACGTCTGCGGACCGGGAACATTCGGCATCTTTAAACGCGAATTCGGAAAAGAGGCGAAGGTGTGGGACAAAGATAAACTTGTTGTCATTCCCGACCATTACATCTTTACAGCCGATGTTCATGCAAACCGGAACATTCAGATCCTGCGCGACTTTGCAAAAGAACAGGACCTTCCTCATTATTTCGATGTCGGCACGCCGCGCTACAAAGGAGTGTGCCACGTTGCGATGCCGGAAGAAGGATTTACGCGTCCCGGTGAAGTATTGTTCGGCACCGATTCGCACACCTGTACTGCCGGTGCTTTCGGCGAATTTGCAACGGGCATCGGCAACACCGATGCGGCATTTATTCTTGGCACAGGAAAGTTGTGGGTGAAAGTCCCGGAAACGATGAAATTCATTTTCGACGGCGAGATGCCGAAATATCTGATGGCAAAGGATCTCATTCTCGCCGTCATTGGAAAGATCGGCGTTGACGGTGCGACCTACCGCGCAATGGATTTTTGCGGCACGACGGTCGATACCATGATGATGGAAGACCGGATGACGTTGTGCAACATGGTGATTGAAGCAGGAGGAAAGAACGGCGTCTGCGCACCCGACAAAACCACAACAGAGTATGTCCGCGCGCGTACCGATAAAGAATTCGAATGTTTCTACAATGACGACGACGCCAAGTATCATTCTGTTCATCGGTTCAATGTGAAAGATATCGAGCCGACGATCGCAAAACCACATTCACCCGACAACAAAGCGGTGGTGAGCGAAGTTGCGGGAACCAAACTCGATCGCGCGTATATCGGAAGCTGCACCGGAGGAAAGATCTCCGATTTTGTTGCGGCAGCGGAAATTTTCTACGGCGAAAAGGTGAAGATCGATACGTTCATCGTTCCTGCAACAACCGACGTTGCAAAAGCGATCAAAGTGATCAAAGTGAAGGATAAAACCGTTTTCCAGATCTTTGAAGAAGCGGGCTGCCGCATCGGTGATTCATCCTGTGCTGCGTGTCTCGGCGGACCATCCGACACGTTCGGACGGTTGAACGGCGCGGAGGTCTGTATCTCGTCAACAAACAGGAATTTTCCCGGACGAATGGGTTCGAAGAAATCGCAGGTGTATCTTGCATCGCCGTACACGGTTGCGGCATCGGCGGTGAAAGGGGTGATCACCAATCCGCGGGAGTTTTTTAATTAGTCGTTCCTTAAAAAGTAAGAAACCTTGTCAAGGTTTATTGAGCAACAACGAAACAACGTCCAAATTTTACAAATCTAATTACATAACCTTGACAAGGTTGTGCTGATGAAGACTTTTTAAGGATCAACTAATTAGAGTAGATTTTCCTCCGAAGGGACTCCTTCGGAGGAAAATCTTTACGTCAACAAAGTTGCTGCTCACAATTTTTTTTCTGTATATTTATACACTCATATTCAAAAAATATGTTTCTACCGACAACAACAGAATAATTTATTTGGTTTTTTCATCAGACCTCCAAGACTGGTGAAAAGTTTTGGAGGTTTTTTTATGTCTGCATTGTATGAGATGTCGGACACCTCACTTATGAATGATGTGAAACTTGAAAGTTGTATGCGGTCAATAAAGAAGGTGTCCGACATCTGAAAATTTATTAGGAAAAATTATGAAATCAATTATCAAGGGCAAAGCATTCGTTCTCGGAAACGATATCGATACCGATCAGATTATTCCGGCGGCTCATCTCGTCTATAAACTCGATGACCCTGAGGAGAAGAAAAATTACGGCACGTTCGCGCTGTCGGGAGTGCCGATCGCACAGTCCGGACTGCCGCAGGGAAATATTCCGTTCGTGAAAGAAGGAGAGTGGCAGAGCGAATTCACGATCATTATTGCGGGAAAGAACTTCGGCTGCGGTTCATCGCGCGAGCATGCACCGTTCGCATTGCAGGTCGCAGGCATTGAAGCGGTCGTTGCAAAGAGTTACGCGCGCATTTTTTATCGCAATGCTATCGATGGGGCATTTGTCGCTCCGTTCGAAACGTCGCAGCATTTGGCGCAGGAAATACGCACGGGCGACGAACTTGAACTGGATACAACAGCAGACGTACTGAAGAATCTTACACAGAAGAAAGAATACACACTCAATTCACTCGGCGATGTTGGACATATCCTTCGCTCCGGAGGGATATTTGAGTACGCGCGAAAATCGGGAATGTTGGAAAAAACATAATACTTCACGCAAAGCCGCAAAGGAAAAATTAAGGTCGCTTGTTAGATACTTTGCGTCTTTGCGAGAGATAATCCTTTGAGAAAGAATAAATAATGTTAAATAAAACAATCGCCATCATCGGTGCGGGCAATATGGGCACAGCGCTCATTCGCGGAATTCTGAACGCAAATCTCACGAGTGCAAAAAAGATCTACGCCAGCGGCACACGCATTGAAAAACTGGAAAAACTTTCCAAAGAATTCGGCATAAACGTTACTGTCAGCAACAAAGATGCGGCGAAGCATGCGGATATCGTCATTCTGTGCATCAAGGCAGCCATGATCCGCAAAGTGCTCGAGGAAATGCACGAAGTGCTTCACAAAGATCAGTTTGTCATCTCTATTGCGGCGGGTGTGACAATTGGATCAATGGAAAAAATAATCGGACGCAGCGTTCCTGTGGCGCGCTGTATGCCGAACATCGCCTCCACCGTCGGACTCGGTGCAACCGCAATTTCTTTCGGCAAACACGTTCACCAACAACAGCACGATGTGGCAACGAAGATCTTTGAGGCGGTCGGAGAAGTGGTCATTGTCGATGAACATCATCTCGATGCGGTAACAGGATTGAGCGGCAGCGGTCCTGCGTACATCTATATGGTGATCGAAGCGTTGATCGATGGCGGCGTGAAGATGGGATTACCGAGAGATATTTCAACGAAACTCGCGATCCAAACGGTGCTTGGTTCCGCAAAACTTGTGCAGACTTCGAATGTTCATCCCGCAATTTTACGCGATCAGGTAACAACACCCGGCGGAACAACGATCAATGCGATTCATGAACTCGAATCACACGGTCTGCGCTCGATGCTGATCGACGCGGTGGCGACCGCGACGATACGATCGAAAGAACTTTCGGAGTTAATTAACAAGTGATGTTACGCAAAACGAAAAAAACAACTGACGTATGTTTTAAGCGGGAATCTATGCGAAGCATCCTTCGGATAAAATGGATGTTCGCCACGGCGAACATGACATCCTTAATGTTTTAGGCATTTTTCTAACGTGCGTAACATCAGTTATAATTTTTGAAATCGGATCTTACAGCATTCCGCTGCGTTTGCGAACAAACCATTCTATCCCAAACAACAAAATAATGATTGAAAGAAATGCCGGAAGATTCCACAATTCAAATTCACTCGTCAGAACGCGATCCTGTGGTTTCATGTCATCGCGAGAGAGAATTTCATCGACAAGACCATTGAACTGTTCCGCATCAACATAACTGCCGCCGGACTTTTGCGCAAGCTGGCGCAATAACGGCTTGTTCATCTTCGTTTCCGCAAACTCGATCGATTGTTCGCCGACGGAAAATCGTCCGCGGACTGCGGCGAGCGTATCGCTGTTAATCAATGCGGCGGCGGAATACGAATAATCCCCCTCCAACAAACTTGCCGCCGTGCCTTCATATCGTCCTGAGCCGATGGTCTGCAGTGCGGTTTCGCCAAGCTGTTCGCCGGAAAGCGAACGGATGACCAGACGAAGATCCGCATTATCGATCGGTTGAAAATTTTCATTATACACCTGTCCGGTAAATTCTATCGGTTCACCCTGCGCAAAAAATTCTTTTACCGGTTCGACGCGCAATTGTTTATCCTGCTCGCGTGTTGCCAGCCAGCGGATCACCGATGAGAACCAGACGTCAAAGACGCTTTTGGTCTCTTCCGTGGAACTTGCCAGAAGTTTCCAGCGAAAAATTCCGTATCCCAGCAACGCAAGAGATTTTGTGCCGGCGACATTCCGCGAGACCAGCAGTGGAGTCGGCAGGTTCACACCTTGAATTTTTATTGATAATAACGTTTGTGCTTCCGGTTTTGCGATGAAGGTTTGCAGGGAAGTGAAGACCGGAGGAAATTTTTCCCATGCGAATGCGGGAAACCGCTGCGGATCGGGCTGCACGAGTGAGTGGTATTTATGCTGCTGCGGCACAACGGGCAGTACCGACTGTTCATCGATGCGTTCCGATGCGACGGCGAACGGAAACAACGATTCCAGTTGCCGTACTCTTTGCATATCCAGGGTCCGGCTTGCGAGAAATAACGTTGACAGTGAGCGGGACCGGACTGCGGATACGATTGCCTGCATTGTTGAGGAGGAACTTTGCGGTGTGGGAAATCCTGCAAGCACAAGACAGTCTGCCGTAGTCAATGCCTCTTCTACCGTTGTGTTCGGCGTCAGCGTGCGGAGTTCGCCGTTCGGACTCTGCGTGAAGAGTGTTGCTTCGATATTCTTGTCTCCGCGGAGGGACTGCATCACCGCAGAAACGTCTGCGCTCGGCGCTCCTGCAACAACAACAACCTGCATTCTGCTCTTTAATATCTTTACCAGCGACGAACGGATGTTATTCCGTTCCGTCAGTTCTCCGGTAACGCGCGATACGGCAACGGAAAGTTTTTTTGTTCCGTCGGATTTCGGTGTGTAGGAAAACTGCACCGGCAGTTCGGTGATGGTTCCTTCGGGAGAAGCGATCTCCAGGTTCTTTTCGTCGATCTTTTTGCCCTCTTCCAGCAATGAAACGGAAACGACCGCGGCAGCGATGCCCGATGCTTTTATGACCGCATCAACAGGGATGGTTGTTTCCACGTACCCGATCGAGTTGGTGACGAGTTTCGATACGGAAATATCTTTTTGTTCGATCGTATCACCAACCCCCACCGTAAATACCGGAATGCGGGAACGTTCTGCGTCGTACAGCGGGTTCATTCCCGCGTTGTAATTGCCGTCGGAAACGAGGATGATCCCCTGCAATTGGGCGGGAGAAATTTTTTGCGCCGACTGTAATGCGGAAGAAATGTCGGTGATTCCGCCGTCCATGACAAGCGATTCGGGCGCAAGGGGAGCGGTGGAGTGGGAGAACTTCAAAATATTGAGCGATGCTGCGGAGGCGAGATCCCGGAACCGATCGCTGTTCAGTATCTCCTTGACGATCGTTTCGCGGCTCCCGGTCCGGTCGGTGTGCGACATGCTCAACGAATTATCCACCAGCACGGCAATCGCCGGTTTTTGTATGTCCGTTGATGTTAGAGTCAGCAACGGTTCGAAGAGCGCGAGCAGAATACATATCAGCGCCAGCGAACGGAGTGATATCAATAGGTATCGCTTTCCCGGGGAGACGGGGGGAACCGTATGGCGGTAGATATAGACGGAAATACCCGTCGCCGCAAGTGCAAGCATGAGAACGATGAACACCGGGATGTTGAATGTAAGATTCACAAAACCTTTTTGTTGGTATGAAGGTAAGATAAACAAAAATCCCCATATATCGTACGGGGATTTTTGTTTGCTTGAACGATCGTATGTTCAGTGATACTATTTTTGTAAAATCATCTTTTGAGTTTTAACGGTATTACCCGCTGTCATCGTATAGAAATAGATTCCGCTTGGCAGGTGTGAAGCGTCAAAACTCATCTGATAAAATCCGGTTTGTTTTACTCCTTCAACAATCGTTGTGATCTCCTGACCAAGTCCGTTAAAAAGTTTAATCGAAACAAACTGCTCTTCAGGAACGGAATATTTTATGGTCGTCGAAGGATTGAATGGATTTGGGTAGTTCTGATACAGAGTCGGATCGGAAGGTATCTGAACAATTTCTAATCCCTCTTTTTGAACTCCATAGTAACTTACTCTTAGCGAAGATGACGCGGTTGAAGTTAAATTCGTAAGGTCTTTTGCCTTCACATAATACCACGCGCTGTACGGATTGCTTTCGCTGATAAAAAGATCGTAATCATCGTATGTCGTTGTAGGAGCATTCACCTCAGCAATTTTTGTGTAACCCGAACCCAAGTCACGCCAAATTTCATACAACTTAACATCCCATTCCGCTGCAGACCAGGATAATCGAGGATGTCCGCTCACATTGGTGTATGAAAGATTTTGCGGAGCCGAGGGCGGTTGAACCGCCTTGTAAGCATTTACACGACCATAACCATAGTAATTGTCCCTCCCCGTAGTTCCTTTATCCTCAGCAGTTAATTCAATAATGCTTTTCACTTGCGCGTTTGTTAAACCGCTATTGACAGAATACAGCAAAGAAGCTATTCCTGCTACTATCGGTGCTGAAAAAGAAGTACCACTTGAATATCCATACGTATTATTCAACTGTGTACTATAAATATCAACACCAGGAGCCGAAACGCTTATTTGTGAACCTCTATTAGTCCAAGAGGTATAATTATCGTTTTGATCTGTAGCACTAACTGCAGCGACATATTGATTTGTTGCCGGATAACGAACGGAATCACCATCATTTCCAGCCGCACAATCAATAAAGCACCCGTATGTATTATATGCTGTTGCCAATGCATTATCTATCGCTGTAGTTTGTCCAACTGATAAACTCATGGTAATAACTTTTACACCTTTCGATGCGGCATAAAGAATTGCATCATCAAGAATTGAACCATCAGGACCATAATCGCCCACACCCAATACTAACATTTTCGCACCAGATGTACCACCCCATCCTCCTGCAATTCCAGCAATACCAGTACCGTTGTTTGTTTCTGCTGAAACTATTCCAGCAACATGAGTACCATGCCAGAAAGGTCCACGTGAGTCATTATTATTATTGAAAAAATCCCACCCTTTCCAATCATCAATAAGACCATTGCCATCATCATCTACGTGATTACCACTGTCAGGATAAGTTGGATTGCTCCAAGCATCTTCACCAGAATTTGTCCAAATATTTCCGTCAAGATCCGTGTGAGCCCAATCTGTTCCTGAATCTAAAATTCCTACAATTACCGATGAACTACCGGTCGATAAATCCCACGCCTCTGGCATATCAATATCATGATCATTGGCTTGATTTAAATACCATTGAGACGAGTAATAAGGATCGTTTGGTGTGGCAACATATTCGCCAAACGTATTGAGTTCTGAACTCTCGACAAGTCCACTCTTACTAATATTTTCTACAATTTGCATCACATCGCCGGGAATTGCCACTCTTAAATCAACAAATCCCAAAATATTAGACCTTAAAACCGCCGCACCTTGGCTGCTTATAGCGGCAGTCTTTTGGGATGTTGTTGTGCTGGATTTCCATTTCACAGTGATGACTGATGTATTCACTTCATACTGTTTACTTCCTTCCTGTTGATACCACTTCCCGTTCGATTGAACGTATTTTTTACTGTTTAGAGTTCGTGTTGATTGGGCTTGAATAGCCAAGGATAACGACAAGGTTATCGCCACAAGAAGACTTATCAAGTTTCTTGTAAAACGCAAAGACTGTTTCATAACAAATTCCTTTCGTTTCAATTGTGAATTATTTATTTTTAGAATGTGTAAACAACAAGGCGCACACTTTCTCTTAGAGTGTGTTTCACGTATTCGGAACCTTATTGTTTACTGTTGTAACGGGGCAGTGTTTGCGCACTGCCCTATTTATTTTACCGCAAGAGAATGAGTTTTTTGGTTATCGCTTGATTCCGCGATTCCAATCTATAAAAATAAACACCTGAAGGTACTTCACCTCCTTCCTGATTTGTTCCATCCCACAATACGGCGTGTTCGCCTGTTTGACGAACCAAGAGGAAGTCCTTGATTTTCCGCCCAAGAATATCAAAGATAATCAACTTCGCATCTTCGGGATTCATTACCGAATATCTGATTATTGTTTTAGGATTGAACGGATTGGGATAGTTTTGAGATAATGTTACAGTGCTTGGATATTGTTCAGACTTGTTCTTCACTGATAAAAAAATGCTATCAGTTGTTAAAAATATGCCTGCTTTTGTACCAACATATAAACTTCGGTGATTCAATGGATCAAATTTTAGATTCTCCGCTGATCCATTAAATATTTTTTTCCACTTTCTGCCATCTTTCGTTCCGAGATACACCCCCCCTGATGAATAACTTGGAGTACGTAATTGACCTTGTTCCTTTAAGCTAACAAATACATATTCGGATGATACACAAATATCATGCGCACTAATATTTTTGTCCAATAATCTGAGAATCGTATCAATTGCAAACCAGCTATTTCCGCCATTTGTACTTTTATAGACACCTCCGGTATTTATTCCAACTGCGCGTTGTGCTAAATATAATTCATCAATGGATTCCCCAATTGTAAAAGACATAACAGGCGCAATTAGAGGTGGGTCAGTTACCTTCAGTCCGTTGTTTAACTTTTGCCATGTATTACCATTATCTGTTGATTTAAAGAAACCCGCATCATAAGCACATACATAAATAATGTTGGGAAATCTTTTGTCAATCAAAATCTTTTCAATGGAAGCTGTACTCTGAATGAGTTGTAGATTCTCCCAAGCCGCACCGCCGTTAATACTACGGTACAAGTCGCGGCTCAACCAGCCAGTCTGACCAACGTAAAGTGTCTCAGGCGTAGTTGGGTGAATGGCAATTGACCATGCCCACGTATCAAAACTTCCTCTGAGTGTCGTCTGCTGCCATGAAAGTCCCTCGTTGGTGCTTTTTAACAGTCCGTATGGTCCGCCTGTGGCGTAGGCGATTTGATGATTGGTTGGGTTGAACCGAATCTGCCGGAAAAAAGTTTGAACCGTTTGCGGCACACCGAAGTCAACAGGTACCCAGCTCGCGCCTCCGTTTGTCGTTTTCATAATACCTTCATCATAAGTTCCAGCATATATGTGACCAGCAACAGCTTCGTTAAAAGAAATGTCTATAACAGACGGCTTAGTAATATTTGTCCATTTCCATTCTGTTCCACCATTTGTCGTTTTGAAAACTCCAAATCCATACGTTCCCACAAATAATTCATCTGGAGATAATGGATTTATTTCGATATGATAAATGAAACGATTTAAATCTTTGGGAAGACCAGTATCCACCGTTGACCATGTAGTTCCACCATTTGTTGACTTATGCACGTGACCAACAAAACCCCTAAAATAATCGCCGGTAGCTATGTAAACAATTCCTGTATCAATTGGATTGAGAGCTATGTCATTAAATCTGTCAGGAGTCGAATTCATCTGTGAAAATATTAAAGTCCATGTCTTCCCACCATCTGAAGTCTTATAAAAATCTTCTATCAATAAAACATAAACCGCATTAGCATCTTTTGGATTGATAATAATGCGTTTGACACCATTTACTTGAAGAGCCGTTGGAACCCACGAAACACCGGAATTAGTTGATTTATAAATCGACGAAACGGAATCATCCGCAGCAGCATAAAGGATACTCGTGTCGGTAGGTGCGAGGGCAATAGCAGTCAGAGAATTTTTAAAGGTATATAGCGAAGTCCATGTTTCACCTGCATTATTACTTACCATTAGTTGCTTTCCTGATGATATAAATATTCTCTTTGGGTTAAGCGGATTAATGGCTACGCTTAAACCGGATATAGACATTCGATGCCATGTCTTTCCAGCGTCGGTACTTCTGAAGTTTGAAGTATATATCGTATCTGCATTTCTGGGATTAAAAAATAGTTCGGACGATCCAAAATAAAAAAAACCAGAAGAATCACGCACCACATCTGAAGTTGTTCCTCCATCATGTGAAATAAATAACACATTCTCTTGCGTTGCAGCAAAGATTGTCTTTGGATCTGACGGATTTATAGATAGTGCACTCACCCGGCCTCCTGATGGACCAATTGATTTCCATTGTTGAGCAAATAATACATCAACGCCTTTCAATATCCATACGAGAATCATTATTTTTACAATACCATTTTGATGGAATATTTCCATGCGGTGTATTCTTTCTAAATTTAGTTGGTCCGAAATATTTTGCGAAAAGAATGTTTTTTCAATATAGAACTTTCGCTTTAAGCACTGCTACAAATGCAGGCTAACGATTTCTATATTACGAAAAATAAAGCGGCGGGGTAGTCCCACAAATAGAGATTGGCACTCCCGAAAAGCGGGATTGGTTAGCACATAGGCTAAAGTCTTGACGCCCCGAGACGAACATCTCTCACTCGGTACTCGGACCCGTGGCGATCTAACCCCGCCATGTTTTCTTACGACAAAAATGAAGGGCATCTCTAAAAATCAATAAAATAATCCGTGAAAATCTGTTTCATCCGTGTTCACCCCGTAGGATATTTTATTTTTATTGCACAAACGTTGTTCAACGAGATTATCCAACGGGGTAAATCCGTGTTCTATATTTTTACAAACATAGTTTTTAGAGATGCCCTTATGTATATGTATATATAGATTCCAAAATCCCCTAAATCGGAGACTCCACGAGAAAAATAAAAAAATTATTTTTTGGCATTTTTGTAAAATTCGGCATAACAGTTGCTGTAATAAAAAGGTGAGCACCGCGTTACGGGATGCAGCGGTCTACCGGAAACAATAGATAGTCTTATCTTATTGTTCAAAGCCCTGCCTTATCATTCCTCCAATCCGTTACAGCCATAAGCAGTCCTTCTTCACCGTTGTAATTTTCCGCACCCGAATATCGCCAATGTGCCGCTTTTCGGTATCCCGTACAGCGGGACTTTATCTCATCAACATATTCTCGTCTTACCGGAATATAAACAACGGCATCCATTCAATTCGCCGCGGCGAATCATGGTAAGAAAATGTGGTCGTTGATTATTGTAGATTTTATGACCTGTGCGTGTCATAATTTTGCTCTTTGTTTTGCTGTTAGTGAAGCGGAGCTTCTCTCACATTGCGTTCCCAAATGGAGAGACTGTGTAAAAACTCTTGATACGAAGTATGCTCCGCATTGATCGGTAACCGTCCCGCTTTGTGGCGGGACGAAATTGAATTGAAAACGCCCCGCCTCGGCGGGGCGCCTACCAAAGAAAAATGACTTTTTACACAGTCTGGGAATTTGGGAACGAGAGGAACTTTTAAAACAGCACGGGCGAACTTTCGTCCGCCCCTGTAACATAATCTGTAATTTCCTTCCTGTTTGCTCCCGAAGCGGATGCGGAGGATTCTTCATTTTTGTAAAATCATTTTTTTTGTTTGTGAAAACGTCGTCGTTTGCAGCCGGTAAAAGTACACACCGGTTGCGAGGCGTGTCGCCAGGAACGGCGTTGAATAAATTCCGGCGGGTTTTTCTTCGTTCACCAGCGTTGCAACTTCCTTCCCCAGCACATCGTACACTTTCAACGACACAAAATCTGTAACGGGTACGTGATATCGTATCACTGTTCCCGGATTGAACGGGTTCGGGTAATTTTGTTCCAGCACAAACGTTGACGGAATTGGCGGAGAAGACGGAATATTGGGCGAGCCGGTTTTTGCATTAAAGAGTTCCATTGGTGCACCATACGGACTTGTTCGCGCGCTCAGCGTATTGTCCATTGCACGTACATAAAACTGGAGATCGGTTTCGGATGTGATACCATGAATCACGGCAGAATATTTTCCCGAGTGTGTCGTTGAATCGGTGATCTCGCTTAACATCATCGCAACAGAACTGAATGTTGTACCGTCGTTAGTTGTGTACAATAACTTGACCGAATCTTTCAGGATCGGATTCGGTGATGCGACATACATTCCGATGGAATAATTGCTGTCGGTCGTCAGTGTGATATCGGCATCGGTACTGATCACCATTCCGTGGTATAACAGCGCTTTAAACGCATCAACGATTCCCCAGCCGATTGTGTTGTTGGGTTGTGCGGAATTACTCGCGGTATTGCGCAGTGCATCGCGCACCTGGATCGGTGTTAATTCGGGTCTGGCGGAAAGCAACAACGCCGCAACACCCGCAACTAACGGTGTGGAAAGCGATGTTCCTTGCGATGCGGTATATCTGGTTTTACTCGGCACGGCGCAATAGATGCCGACTCCGAGCGCAACAACATCGGGCTTTGTTCTCCCGTCACTTGTCGGACCGACGGAACTGAACGCGGCGTAATTTCCGGTGCTGTTCACCGCACCGACGGAAATGATACTGTCCGCATCGGCGGGGGAAATGAGAAAATGCCACGACGTATTCGCTTCGTTGCCCATCACTGTAACAACAACAACACCTTTTCGGGCGGCGATCACGGCGGCTTTGGTCGTTATTGCAGTCCTTCCATCCATCTGGGAATATGTATAACTGTTCTGTCCAGCGTCGAATAAATTGTACCCAAGCGAACTGCTGACTACGTCAACGCCCCGTTGTTCCATCCATTCAATTGCCGCGACCCAGTTATCTTCTTCAACATTTGTTTCCGACGGAACATTTTCAGTTTTTCCGAGCATAAAACTTGCATTAATTGCAGGGCTGACCAACTGTCCTTCCTTAAATCCGCCCACGAGAGAAAATGTTGATGTGCCGTGAGAATCCTGGCTGAAGATATCTCCGTTTTCATTTGAAGTGACGGTATCCTTCTGGATGAAATCGTATTCTGCGATCACGTTCAGATTCTGTAATGCCTCGTGAACTTTCCACCGAAAACCCGTATCGAGCATTCCCACCAGCACGCCGCGTCCCGAAATGCCGATGTTGTGAACAGCGATTGCGTTGATCTGATTCATTTGTGCGAACGATTGACCGTAGCTGAAGCGGGAAGTACCGTGCGACTGAGAATATCGTTGAAGTGATGATTCCACCGGCGGCAGTTCTTTCCGTTTGAAAATGCGGACTGTTTCGATATGTTTGATGAACGGCAATGCGGCGATGTTGCGCAATTGTTGTTCGGTGAGATATGCGCTCACCGCGTTGAACCAACGCGATTGATTTTCAATTATGATTCCGTTCTCTGTTAAAATGTTAATATATGATTGGGAAACAGGGAGATCTTCCGCAGTAAGCACGTCGGTTGGTTTCATGACTTTTGCTCTGCGTTTCAACGCACGATCGGAAATGCCGATGGATTGAGCCGCCGAAACCGGATCGGAAGATTTCTGAAGGGTGAAAACATCTTTGTGCGTGAAATAGATCCAATATTTTTCGGGCGCATCCTGTGCGGCAAGCGGAAGCACAAACACAAAAAAAAGCAGCAATACGAAGCATCCTTCGGATCGTTTGATCATATAGATTCCTTTTCTTCTTCAATATACAGCATCACGTGGATGAATTCAATAAAGGGTGATTCCAAAAACTAATAAATGCGTATGCATGCTTCGCATCAATGTCATTCCGATCCGCCGCAGATAGTGTAGAGAGGAATCTCGTTTTAAATTTTGAAGGGAAAAAACAAGAATGACAAGCCTCTGGGGTTTTTGGAACTACCCTAAACCGGAAGCGGGTTGTCTTGCAGATGGATTCATTGTGATTCTCCCGATCCGATGCGAAGCATACATACGCAAACGGAAACCACGATGTTTACTATTGTAACAATAAAAAGCCCAGTCTGCGTTCTGCAGAATGGGCTGAGAAAAACAATGATAATCATAGAATTGTCATTAGATCAAAAAAATCTAATGTTCGCTATGCGATACCATGTACGTTAACGCAATATATTTCAAGAATATTACTTTCACCCAACGGGTCGTAGACCGAATGTGCTAACAATAATTATTATTTTGTAAGAAAATCTTACTCAACTATAAGCGCGATGGGACGAAATCGTCGGCGGAATGAGCGAACGGGTAAGAATCAATCGAAGCGTTTCAATTTCGATGCACTGGTAGTGCACTTGAATATGTTCTGCACGCTGTACGCATCGAAATTGACGGCGTTGTGCGATATGGGGATTGATTCGCGCGTTACGATTTCGAAAGATTTCTTTTGCTTCTTTTCTTTGTCGCAAAGAAAAGAAGATGAGTATATGTATTGATTCGCCGCGGCGAATTGACGTGAAATAATCTCTAATGACAAATCAGGGATAATATTACGGCAGCAACGGCAAATGTGCGATCGGGTTACCCCGTTGGATATTCTTGGTCAAATGAAAATTTGTTATTTGATTAAGAATATATCCAACGGGGTTAACAGGATTTCGTTTGCTGATGCGAAGCATGCATACGCATGAACGACGAACGCTTCATTCGCATTCCCCAAATTTTAGAAACACCAAAGAGCGACGACTTGCATGAAGATGTTGAGAATCCCAATCCCAAAGATGGAGACTGTGTCAAAACTCCGTGATTGCGGAATGACATTGATTTGATAGTTATTGGAACTACCCATTATGCTTTTCCTCTTCAAATATTTTGATTTATATGACATTTTATGGATATGCCTTAAGTCCAGCTCTCATGGCACCTTCTATTGTTCCATCTACTTCATCTGAACCTGGAAAGAACCATTCTTCTGAATCATATCCTCCATCACTGTATTTGTAGATTGCAAATCCCCAGTTATCAATTTTACCATTATACTTCAATCGACAAATTGGGCTATTATCTCCATATTCTGCTCGGTTTAAATATAAATATTCGCCCTTATACTTTGTTGTATAATAATAATTTTTGTTCTTAATACCATTCTGGTTAAAGTCTGTTACAATTCTTTCAATTTCATTTTTTATCTCAATCGGTATATCGTTTTTAATTGCCTTTCTATTCATCTTTATCACCTCAATTAATTTTATATCGCCTAACGTTTCGCCAAACAACGCATTGTCCCGCAACGCTACTAATGAAACATTCTCTTGCGTTGCGGGGCAGTGAGCGACAACTATAATTTCTTTCTATCATAAAGGGAGCGTCGTTGTTTGCCGTGTTAGGCGACGTTGCACACTATTACCTCTTCAATTGACTTCTGACATATTCTTGCATTTCTGGCGTCAAACTGCTTATCGAAACTATAATTCCATCAATCTTAACCAGATCATTGTAAGGATTTTGATCTTGAACACTTTTAATCGAAAATTCTTGATCAAAATAATTTAACTTTAACACATCTCTGATAACTTTTGCTTTTTGAGATACTGAACTTTTACTCTGACCAAAGTAATCTGCTATGTCATCGGCGGTTGAATATGGCTTAGAACTTTTATCGAATAAAAAATTTATTTGGCCAACTGCATAAATTATCGCAGCTGCCCATATTTCTATTCTACCAGATAAAAATGGAACATGACGTTTTCTTGCTAATTTGTGAATTAGTTTTTCAGTCAATTCTCGATACTCATCATTCAGTTTTTCATTACAGAATTTGCCAGTCATCTCAATGAGCATGTTTGTCTTACTTTTTACCGAATCTTTATCTTCCATATGAAGTTTGCTGCCTTTTCTTTGCTTGTGTGTGCAATATCGCATAACGTTTACAGCCTTACGCACAATAAAAAACTTTCAATAAAGCGAGTGTCGTAAGGCTGTTTGTTATATGCAGGCGTTTTTGTCATTCCATATTTATCACCACTTTTCCCCGTGCGTGTCCTTCACCTAAATACCGCATGGCATCGACGGTCTTATCAAACGAATAACGCCTGTCAATAACTGGCTTGATCTTGCCATCCTCTACGAGCTTTACGATGAACTCCAAATCCTTTTGGTTTGACTTCGCTGCAAGAGAACGCATTTTCTTCGATCCAAACGACATCAGCCAACCGAATAAAATAGACTTGAAAATCTGCAATAAAGCACCGCCGACCATGACATATATGCCGTTCGGATTTAAGATTCGCTTGTAGGCGGAAAGCGGACGATTCCCGTTGACAGCTAAAATGAGGTCGTAACACATGTTGCTTTTGGTGAAATCCTCTTTTGAGTAATCAATAACATAATCCGCACCGAGAGAATTCGTTTGCTCAACATTTTTTGTACTACATACTGCTGTTACTACCGCACCGAAATATTTGGCAAGCTGGACGGCAAAGGTTCCCACGCCGCCGCCGCTACCTACAATCAAAACCTTTTGCCCTTTTTGAATGTTGCCTTTGTCGCGCAATGCCTGTAGAGCTGTTATTGCTGCCATAGGCAAGACTGCTGCTTCTTCAAATAACATCTTTACCGGTTTTGGTATCAATGCTTTTTCAGGAGCCACAGCGTATTCGGCAAAACCGCCAAATCCACAATCAGAAAGGTCTCCGATTACTTCATCCCCAGGCTTAAACTGTCGGATATTTTTGCCGACCGATTCCACTCTACCTGCTATATCGGCTCCAAAAATCCTTCTCTTCGGTATGATTCCCATTCTCATCGAACGGTAATCCGCTGCATTTGCTGATACCGCAAGTATTTTTATCAATACTTCGTTGTCGTTTGGTCTAGGCTTTTCAACATCACGATAAATTAGCTTGTCAGGTAAACCTTTTTTGTTATATACTACTGCTTTCATTTTTTCCATATCATCTCAAATTGTTGTATCGTATTCTGTCAGTCTCATAATGACGCCCAACGTTTTGTAAGCACGCCGTTGCTTTTGCCGCTATAAACGACTCATTTTTCTCGCGGCAAAAGCAATGGAACGAGCACAAAAATCCCTTTCAAAAAAGGGAGTGTCGTTGTTTGTGCTGTTAGGCGTAGTTGCCACGTCATTCTTGAAATATCGAATTCAATTCTCTTTGAAGAGGACCGAAGGTGGCGTTAACATATCCCTTGCGAAAAGGAATATAGACGAGACCGTGAATGTTGCTTGGTATATTTGTGCCTTCTTCATATAAGAGACAAACTCTGTTAAGGCCATACTTTCCTTGAAAGAAACCTATCTCGTGCATTACATTCTCCCTTGCTCGTGGCGCACCTTCACCCAAATTGTCGTCCCCAGTCATTACGATGACCGCAAACGAACATCTGTCTGACTCTTCTCCAAGTTTCTGTAAAACAGTCCGTCCTTTGTTTGGCTCTTGTGCTAACTCAAGGGTAGGGATTTTAATATCCTTTTCAATATATGCTTGAACTTGGAGCCAATCTTGACTGCTGCCGTGGCTAATAAAAATACGGCGTGGTTTTTCAATAGCTGGCTCCCCAACTTGACTGTTTGAACGTACTTCAAAAATGTACTTAATATCTCTCAGAAGGGTAAATAACTCCTCGCCTTCTATATAACCATTTCCGTCAAAGTCTTCTGTTCCGCTGGATTTAGGAAGCGGTCTGACACTTAGATCGGAATATAATTCTGGTAAAGTTGAAATTAACTCATCCCGAAGTTTAGCATATAGTTCAAAATGTTCAAGCACAAATGGTGGATTAAAGTAACGTGAACCATTGCTGACCAAACTTGAAACTGTTTTATGTAGTCCAACGAGTTTGGCAAAGATGATTTGAATTTTATCCATTATTCATTCTTTCTTAAAGTGGCAATTACGCCTAACGTTTAGCAAAACACCGCAGTGCTGTTGCGAACTCCAAAACGATGCGACGACCGCCGCTACAAAAGACAAATTCTCTCGCGGCGGGCGGCGCAAGCCAACCTGTGAGCAACAGCATTGAGCGACATCTACAATCCCTTATCAAATGATGGAGCGTCGGTGTTTTGCTTGTTATGCGCAACCGCTACGAAAATGAATAATGAAAACGCGTTGAGTATATCTGTCCGTTACCTCGAACCGCAACCCACAATTCGTTTATGGTGTTGATTGTGCCTGCCAAGTCGGTGTCTATGTCAGGATATCGCTTCTTCTGCTCTTGCAAGAAGGAATCCCATTCTTTGCCAACATCGAAGAACGATGGTCGCTTCCAGTCGATCCATTTATGCCGGAGAGGAATGTGAAAGAATGTCCAAGCCAAGTTGTCTATGACGGCAATTGCAATTCGGCGCTTGCTCGACTGCTTCAGCTTGAATGCTGACTCGTAAACGCGAAAGAGGAGGTAATTGCAACCAAGGTGAGTTGGACCAAGACCGCCCGCGGGCAAACCCGTGAGTGCCTTGACCGCCTGCTCGAATTCCTCGTCCCGTTGACCGATGAACTTCACTTCGACGACTGCGTTATGCAATAGGGGTCGAACGCCTTCTATGTCTACTGAGGCCCCAAGAGCCTCAAGGTTACTGATTTCCCAACCTTGATTTTCAAGCCATTCGGCTATTTGGAGCTCGACGATTTTTCCTTGAAAGCTCTTTGATTTGCGGTGGCGTTCGATCTCGTCAGCCTCGAACATCCACCGCTCTTGAAGGTCTTGGCGGTACTGGTTGGTCAGTTGAGCTTTGATATGGTCACCATCAAGCAAGAACTTGTGGCAAGGTGATGTAACCCTGCTAAGGTTACCGTCGAGAAGAGAAACTATGAGGATCGGAGCGTGAATGGCGTCATCTCTTGGTGATTGCTCAAAAGTCTTGAACTGATACCAGATTGTGTCTGGAATGAGTAATTCTCGCAGGACAGGGCATTTCTGCCTCAACTCTTCAAGAGTGATAAGGCGGTCATCGAATTCGACAGCCGTGGTTTGCTGGCAGGCACAATCATTCATTGGTTTAGCCTAAATATGAGTGGCGGTTGCGCATAACGTGTGCACAAACCACGCCGTGCCGCACTCCACGCTTTTCTATCAAATGAGTGCGGCATGGAACGAGCACAACTGATTCTTAAACCGAGCTTCAACATAGCCATATCAAATGAGCGAGTGTCGTGGTTTGTGCTGTTATGTGCAGTGCTTGCGTCAATTATTCTCATTCGCTTCGGGCGGCGGCAGTTGCAACTCTCGTGTTGTGGTCTCAATGGTTTCAACTGGTTCGATGTCGTCGGCTGTCGTAGCTCCCAGTTCTTTGAATCGCCGAGCACTAATCAGTACTCTGTTTTCCAATGAGCCAACAGCATTGTTAAATGAAGTAACCGCTTTGTTCAGACCTTGTCTCATATCTACGAAGTGCTCTGCTAAGTTCCGAATTCGATCATAAAGTGTCTTGCCGAGATCGCTTATCAGCTGAGCATTTTGAGCAATTTGTTCTTGCCTCCATCCATATGAGACCGCTTTGAGCAGGGCGATGAGAGTCGTTGGTGTAGCAAGGATGACCCTTTGATTGACGCCCGACTCAATGAGTGATGGGTCGTGCTCAAGTGCTGCACTGAAAAAGTTCTCACCGGGCAAGAACAGAACGACAAACTCGGGAGTAGGAGAAAATTGATCCCAATAAGATTTGCGGCTGAGTTTGGCAACATGGTCGCCTACTTGCCTTGCATGGTCCTTAAGCTTGGCTATCCGAGTGTCATCATCCTGCGAAGCAAGCGCATCTAAATAGGCTTGCAGCGGCACCTTTGAGTCAACGACAATATTGCGGCCGTTGGGAAGTTTGACAACCATATCTGGGCGCAATGAGCCATCTTCAGTTTGCACTGTTTCTTGAGAAACGAAATCGCAATGCTCAAGCATCCCAGCCATTTCGGCAACTCGCTTCAGTTGGATTTCCCCCCACCGACCTCTGACATTTGGTGTGCGAAGAGCCTTAACAAGATTTGCAGTTTCAAGTTGTAACTGAGTCTGCGATTTTGAGAGTGATTGGAGGTGCTCAGTCAAACTCCCATACGCAGTGTTCCGGGCGTTTTCTATCTGTTGAACTGTAATATCGAACTTTTCTAGAGAACTCTTGAGAGGGTCTACCAAATTTGCGATGGCAGTCCGTCTGGCTTCGAGGTCGGAGCTTGCAGTTTGATGAAAAGTTTCCAGTTGCGTTTTGGCGAGTTCAAGGAAAGATTGATTGTTGCTTCGAAGAGCATCAGCAGAGAGCGCTTTGAAAGCATCTGTCAGCTTTTGTCGAGCGTCATCCAGTAAGGCAACCTTTTCCGCAGTCGCCTTTTCGAGGTTGGTAATTCGCTCGGCCAGCACCGATTTCTCTGATTCAACTTCAAGCTTGCCTCGCTCGTAGGAAGCTTGGATTCTTCCATGAAGTGCAAACCAGACTGCCGCCGCCCCGATTATGATGCCTACGATTAACATTCCAATTTCTATCATTTGCTCATCTCCTTATCAAGCAAGCATTGCACATAACGTGCTTTGTAAAAAAGACGTGCCGTTGCGAACTCTTATAGAATAATTCTCTGTGAAGCAACGGCATGTAATGAGCACAACTGTTCATATAATAAAGCGAATGTCTTTTTTACAATTGTTAGCAGCAGTGCGTTTGCGCTTGAGGAGCTCGTTCTTCTTAAAAAAATCTTAACATTCACGTCGCCACCTTGACAGCCATTGAAGCCGATTGTCCAGAGGGTGGAACGGTTCTTAGTGATTTCGTTCGTCTTACCCTTTTCGTTTTTCGTGGCTTTACATTCTCAATCTTTTCTTCAATCACTCTTGTTATGACTGCTTTAATTTCATCATCACTGAATTTTGTTTTGTAAGTTCTCCTCAATTGCCTCCTCAAGTAATTAATTATCGGTTTGGAGTAAAGCAACCTTGAAATATTTGAGGGCTCTAATGCTGAGTATTTATGCCATAGACTTTCTAAACCCTTTTGAAGGATTAGCGCTCTTGTGATATATTGCAGATATTCTGCCGCCATTTTTAATTGGGTTTCTTCTGAGAGGTCAACTGTGAACATCTTTCGAGAATCAATAGGCTTGCTGAATATGATTCTGTAAAAATCGAATCGTTTTCCATTTGTTAGTAGTGCCCATTCTATACCTTCATTTGCTGCATAGTTTACCGCCTGTCTGAGATGTTTTGGTGAAAGTTCAAGACCCATTGATTTGACCTCAACAACGAAGTATCTCTTCCCCTTCACTTGTATGATATAATCAGCATAAGTTCCCCGTATCATGTATTCGGTTTTTACTTCTTCGATGCTGGTGAAACCCAAAGTATCGGTTAAAAATGAGTTAATCATCAGTCGTGTCCCAGATTCATCTAAATCAGAGTATTTGCCAATCAGGTATTCTTTTCTGTACCTCTTGAGGGCTGATAAAAGCTTCCTTCTCTTGGACGCTGTGAGCTGTTTCATTGTATCTTCCTTCCATTTGTTGATGATGAGATATTATAGCAATTCAATATCCAGTCAAACGCATTGCTGCTAACTAGTGGATTAATGCACTTCAAAGGTTCGTATATCCTGCCAACAATGGAGGATAGGCGAACCAAAGGTGCGTTTATTTCGTTTTTGGACTTCGCTTTCCAGTCGGTCCGCTAATCGTAATATTGTCCGTCGGAACCTCGGCAAAAAACGCCCCGTCCCAAAGGGACTCCTTCGGAGCAATGACAATCACGGAGTTTTTGACACAGTCTCCATCCCTTTCCGAAGGAACACTTCGTGTCGGGACTTTCCCTTGGCAGAACGAAGGTAAATAAGTTTCCGCTCACTGTCAATATCGCTTACTTTTGCGGAGCATACTTCGTATAAAGAAACATTGGGCAGTATATCTCCGGACAAAATTTTTTGCTTTTATTCCTGCTCCTCTTTTTTTACTTTGAGACAGCACACACACAACAATCTATCCGAAGGATGCTTCGCATGAACATTCTCGTCACCGGCGGAAGCGGAACCGTCGGAAAATATATCGTCGATGAACTTCTCGATCACGGGCATACCGTCGGCGTGCTTGATATCGTTGAACCAAAACGCAACAATGTCCGATTCCATAAAGTGGATGTTCTCGTGCTCGATGATGTGTGCAATGCGCTCAGCGGATACGATGCGGTAGTGCACACCGCGGGAATCCCGCACCCGCTGAACGATCCACCGGAGCGTGTCTTTACCGTGAATGTAAACGGAACATTCAACGTGCTTGAAGCCGCCGCACGGAACGGCACGCGAAAAGTTGTTTTCACTTCCAGCGAATCGACGCTCGGTTATGCATTTATGACCAACCGTATGGTTCCCGGCTACATCCCGATCGATGAGCAGCATCCGACACAACCGCAAGACCCGTATGGATTAAGCAAGGTGATCTGTGAACAGATCTGCAGAACATATTCTGCGAAATACAACATGCGAACTGTCTGTTTGCGGGAGCCGTGGATCTGGGTGCCGGAAGAATCAACGATCCCGTTCTATAAAAAACTTGTCGACTGTCGTACGACAGGCGAGTGGTATAAGAATCTCTGGGCGTACGTGCATGTGTTTGATGCGGCGCAGGCGCATCGTTTGGCGGTGGAAAATGATCTGGAAAATCTGAATGAACTGTTTTTTATTACAGCACGGGAGAACTGGACGGGCAAAGATTCGCGTGAACTTCTTGGAAAATATTTTCCCGAAGTGAAAAGGATCTCTCAACAATTTTCCGGAGCCGATTCGGTGATCTCGCATGAGAAGGCAGGACGACTGCTGGGGTATATGCCACACTATTCGGTAAAGGATCTGTTTTCTTTGTGAAACGGGTAAATGTCATAGTCATAGTATTGTGCGGCGCTTGGTTCCCGCTGTTTCTTTTTTCGCAGACAAATCTCCTCCAACAATTACCGATCGTTTCCGCCGATTCCAACAAAGCGAACATACACTTCGAGCGCAATGTGTATACGTATTTTTGGAACTTTAACACCACTATCGCTCACCGCGATACAGTGATCAACGTTCGTCTGACCGATAAATTTACTTCGTCGTTGATCCGCCGGAACTTCCGGTCATTCCGCGATGAAAACACATTTGCATTCGATGTTTCCCATTCATTGTCCGAAGAATTTTCTCTCAACGGTGAAGCACGGTCGTTTTTACTTTCTGATAATCAATCGCTGGGAACAAGCAAATCGGGAATTCATTCTGTTCTTACAGGAATATCGTACCGCCCCGTGCCCACAGTGTATCTTTCGCCTATGATCGGTATGCGGTATGATAAACAACAGAACGAAAATGACGACGGCATTAATCTGAAATTTTTTGCCGGAGCGGATTCGCTGGAATTCAGCGGTTACCGCGCTTCACTCAACGGTGAATTCAATCAAAGCGATCTCGATCCGCGGAAGTTTGCCGCGAATCTTGCGCAGATTTCCATCGCAACGGAATTTGCCGAAGGGTCGACCGACAGCGTACGGGTCCGGTGGTTCAACAACCGGTGGGATTTTTATATTCCCGCCGATGAGAACGTGAAGAATGCATTCGGTGTTTCGTCAAATATCAGGACGCGCAACGAACAACTCTTCGGAGTGCAGAATATGTTATTGTATAACATCGGCGCAGGATTGACAACCCGGTTGACAACGACCGTCGAGTCGCGCAAAATTGCGAATGCTTTCCGCTACAAATCATTGTCGGTTTTGTCTGCCATTCCGTTCAATACAACGGTCCATGAGTTCCGGTTAGAAGGAGCGATGGACGTGCTTTATCGCTCCCGGTCTATTCTTTCTTCTGTCGGATTGCATATCTCCGAACGGGATGAGAAGCATCTGCTGGAGAAGATCGATGGCGCCGATCAATCGTTTCAGGCGTTTCAGGAGAATCGTGCGCGGCAGGAAAGCAGGTTAGACAATACCGCGCTCCGTTCCACGCTTCGGGGAAACCTGAGTGCATTGCTGACGTCGGACGATGAATTGTCGTTCGCCGGTTCGGCAAGCGTGCTACGGTACGACACTCCTGATTCGCTTAATACCGATGACCGCGATGAACTGCTCTTCAATCTTGCAGTAAAAGAAACACATCGGTTCAGCCCGGTCTTTCAGGCGGGTATCACCGCCGAAGCAACGCTCGGCCATATCGTTTATCTTTACAAAGATAAAAGTGCGAACAATAATTGGAACCGGATATTCCGCCTTTCGCCGGAATTGATCTACCGTCCGTCCGAAACGTTTCGGATTTATAATAAATTTGAGGTGCTGGCAAACTATACGGTCTTCGATTTTGAGATAATGATACCGACAGTGAAAAGTTATTCCTATCGTCAGGTTGCATTTCTTGATTCAACCTCGTATGATATAACTCCGAAAGTGGGAATTGATCTGTTTGCCCATGTGCGAATCTTCGAACGCGGCGAATTGAAGTGGAAAGAATTTTCCGAACGTCCGCAGCAGTACATTGAAGAAGTGACATTTTCGCCGCAGATACGCTACCGGTACAAAGAACAGTGGTATTTTGCGGTCGGGTTTCGCTCGTTCGCACAAAAACGGTTTCGGTACGTGAATGCCGCGAGGCAGTTTGAAAGCACATTTTTAAGTGCGGGACCGACAACACACATCGTTCTTCGATTTTCCCCGCAGTCACAGATCGAGATCAGCGGATGGAAAGAGTTCCAGCGGCAATCGGGACAGCGGATCCAGGATTTTTCCAACATGACGATGAATGTGAGATATTTCTTTTAAGAAAACTACTCAGCCATCGAAACTGAACCATTGGAATGATGTCTGACGGTGTTTCCCAACCGTCTGACATCTTGTAAATAGGCAAAACGTCAGACACAAAAAACGTGTCAGACGTTGTCCATTAATGATTCGCTGAGTAGCGCGTTCAGTACGCCTTCGGCCTGCCCGCCGTCCCGATTCCATCGGGACTATGGCAGGCGGGCGTAATCTGCGAGAAAATATTTCCCGCTGATTTCGCTGATTACCGCAGATAAAAAAGAAATCACTTTCAGTTTTTAGAGGTGCCCCAATGTGAGTTACTTAGGAGTTACGTGCTTTTAAGATAACACGGAGTTTTTCACCAACAACATCACGATATCAGCCGCTTGCCCGCCTTGGCGGACATCGCACTCATAAATATATGGCAGACCAAAAATCTTCACAAGAGTTTGAGCTTGTTATTCCCAGCAACAGAAAGAACATCCACCGCGTTGAAGAATTTTTCCGCGATGTGAATAAAACAATCTGCCTTTCGGACGAAAAACTGCACGCATTGCTCGTTGCCGTTACCGAAGCGGTGAACAACGGAATCATCCACGGCAACAAGAACGATGAAACAAAGCAGGTCACAGTCAATTGTTCATTTCAAGGTCATGTTATGAACGTCAGGGTCAAAGATGAAGGGGAAGGATTCAAACCGGAGGATATCGCCAATCCGCTGCAAGAAGATAATTTACTTCTTACTGGAGGCAGAGGTGTTTTTCTGATAAAAACATTTATGCAGTCGGTAAAATACAATGAGAAAGGAAATGAAGTGACGATGACGATGTGCTTCGGAGAATAACAAAGGGGACGAAGTGCGTCCCCTTTGTTATTCAACAGAAACCGTTTTGCTTCACTGCTGTCCAAAATACGATGAAATTGTTATAACGGTCTGGAAATATTTTCAAATTGGACAAGTTTCTACACAAGAACAGAAGGTAACCCCCCGTATGGTATCCCTCAATGCAAAAGCCGTTATATAGTGCTGTGGGAGCGAAATCACGGAGGATAGAGCGAATTGGGTAAGCGATGAATGAAGGGCTTTTTGATTTCTGCGCATAGTCATCGCTGGTGTTATGAAATCATACTGTGCTAGCGCAGAAATCAAAGGATTGTGCGACTCGGCATTCATCGCGCGCGTTTGATTTCGCAAAGATTTCTTTTGCTTCTTTTCTTTGTCGCAAAGAAAAGAAGATACCAATACAGATGAGCAGTTATTCTGTATTATTTTGGACAAGTATGGTTTTGCTTACAACTTCAATTTATCGATGTTCATCTTCACGTCGTCGGCAGATTTTTTCAGCGCCGCAGCTTCTTCTGTCGTTAATTTGATCTCTATGATCTGCTCAACGCCGTTGCGTCCGAGTTTTACCGGTACGCCGACAACCGTATCTTTTAATCCATATTCGCCTTGCAGATAGACCGCGCAGGGAAGAATCCGTTTTTTATCCTTCACGATCGATTCCACCATCTGCACGGCGGCAGAGGATGGAGCATAGTATGCGCTTCCGGTTTTCAAGTAGTTGACGATTTCAATTCCGCCGTTGCGCGCGCGATCAACAATGGCATTGATGCGGTCTTGCGGCATCAGATCGGCGATCGGAATTCCGGCGACCGATGTGTAGCGCGGAAGAGGAACCATCGAATCCCCGTGTCCTCCGAGAACGAATGCCGTCACATCTTCCACGGACACCCCGAGTTCCATTGCAATGAACGTGCGGTACCGCGCCGTATCCAGCACACCCGCCATGCCGATCACCCGATGGCGTTCAAATCCCGATACTTTCTGTGCGACGTACACCATCACGTCTAACGGATTGGAAACGACGATCAGGATCGATTTGGGGGATTTTGCAACAACCTGTTCTGTAACAGATTTGATGATTCCCGCATTGGTAGTCAGAAGATCGTCGCGGCTCATTCCGGGTTTGCGCGGAATGCCGGCGGTGATAACAACGATGTCGGAATTTGTCGTTTCGTCGTATCCGTTGCTGCCGATCACTTTGGTATCAAATCCCTCCACCGGTGCGGATTGATACATATCAAGTCCTTTACCCTGTGGAACGCCTTCAATGATATCCACCAACACCACTTCGTTGGCGAGTTCTTTTTCGGCAATGCGCTGTGCAGTTGTTGCTCCAACGTTGCCGGCGCCGATAACGGTAATTTTCATGATGAGCTCCTTTGAAATTTATCTCTAAAAAAAAGCGCAGGTGATGATTCCTGCGCTTACGGTACGAAGATATTTTTTTCTCTTCAACTTATTGCGTGATGATCGAAACTGCCTGGCGCAATTTGCCGATCATATGGAATTTCACGCGTCCCGTTTTGAGCGCAAACAGTGTATCATCGCCGCCGCGGCCGACGTTGTCGCCCGGATGGAATTTTGTTCCCCGTTGACGAACGAGAATTTCTCCCGCGCTCACTAATTCTCCGCCGAAGCGTTTTACGCCGAGGCGTTGGGCATTACTGTCCCGTCCGTTTCTTGTACTGCCGGCGCCTTTTTTATGTGCCATGCTTCAATACTCCTTCTGCAAACTTAATTGATTGACGTAATTTCTATCTGCGTGTACTGTTGACGGTGTCCCCGTTTTACCCGATACCCCTTGCGGCGTTTCTTTTTGAAAACGATGACCTTATCGTCTTTTACGTGGGCAAGTACTTTTGCCGCTACGGATGCTCCCGCAACGACGGGATTGCCGACTTTCACGGTAGTATCATCGGCAAGCAAAAGGACTTTGTCAAATTTCACGACGCTGTCAACAGCGCTGTCTAATTTTGAAACATAGAGCTTTTCCGATGGGTTGACTCTATATTGTTGTCCTGCGATTTCTACGACTGCATACATTGCGATCAATCCTTTTTTCTGTTCAATTTTGGACTTCAAAGATAGGAAAAACACCGAAGAAAGTCAATGTCTGGTATAAGAAAAGTTTATCACACAGACCTGTTGCGAATGCCGATTATTCTGCAGAATTTTTGCAGACGGATCTTATGACAACACTTCGGTGGATGCGCGCGTTCGGCGATACGATCTTTGCTGCGGGAATTGTCGCACTGGTTGTGTTTGTCGCGCAGTTGACGCTTGACAAAGGTAAGTGGATGAAGTAATTATGCTGTTCTCATGAAAATACCCCACAGGTTTTGAAAACCTGTGGGGTGCATTGTTTCAGCATTTCCAAATGTTGAATTACATTGCCGCGATCACTCGTTCCAGTTTCTTTTTCACTTCCTCTGCGATCGGCTGCATGGCGGGATTCTCTAATATTTTTTCCATGACTATCGGGTCAAAAGCGGAAACGACAGTTGTTCCATTTTTTTCATATACAATCACGTTGCAGGGAAGAAGCAAACCGATCTCTTCTTCAGATTGCAACGCTTTGTGCGCAAACGGAGGATTACACGCACCGAGAATGGTATACTTCGGAAAGTCCACATCGATCTTTTTCTTCAACGTTTCTTTGACATCGATGGTGGTGAGAACGCCGAAACCTTCCTTCTTTAACTCATCTGTTACTTTATCAATCGCTTGTTCGAATGAAAGCGACACCACTTTTGAAAATCCGTAGTTCATGTTCACTCCAATATAATTGTTGGTTCGACGACGACCTCGGCAGTCATGGAATTTGCGATCAAGCATTTGTCGTGTGCCTGATGAACAATTTCATCTACTTGTTCTTTCGTCCACGATGCTTCGACGACAATTTTCGGCTTGATAATAATTTTTGTGAAGCGATATTTTCCATCAACATTCTCAAGAAGTCCTTCTGAAGAGCTTTTGTAAGATTTCAACGGAATTCCTTTTCGTCCGCCGAACGAAAGAAATGTAGACATGGTGCAAATTTCTGCGGCAGCGACAAAAAGGTCTTCAGGAGTCCACACGCCGGGAATTCCTTTGAACTCCGGCGGACTCGATACATAGATCTCCGGTTTGCCTTCGGAACGGAGAAATCCCTGTCTGTCAGATTTCCATTCAACCGAAGTGTGATAGGTGAATGTTTTAAATTTTTTGACCGGTTGTTGTGTTGTCGTTTCCATGAGTGCTTTCAGTCTTTTCAGTTTTTGGTTTTGCAATCAGCAATACCGCAATCAACATTCCATATCCGGTTGAGATATAAGGATTACTGGTGATTGCGCATGTGCCGCTTACGCAGCCGATGTAATAATAATATGCATACCCGCCTATCCCGCCGATGAGAGCGGCGATACCGCGTTTATGCCAGATGTTTAAAGATTTGAAAAATTCCATGATGCAATTCCATCTTTTAAATTTCCAACCGTGAATCCTGCTTTTTTCAATTGTAACGCGGCGCTGACACTTCTGCTGCCGCTTGCACAATAACAGATGATCTCTTTGCTGCGGTATTTTTCAACTTCTTTTATCCGCGACGATAATTCGTGCAGCGGAACGTGAATCGAATTTGGAATTGAACTTGAACTGCGTTCTCCCGCTGTGCGAACATCTAGCAAAATACTTCCGGATTTCATTTGTTGCTTTACTTCAGCCGAAGAATAATGATTGAGTGTCCGCGCAAGCAATTGTTTACGAATAAAAAAGAATGCGATGATCGCAAAAACTGCATAAAAAAATATTTGTTCCGATGTCATTGTGTTGGTCCGCTGATCGTGGGAAAATGTTTTGATTTCCAGCGAATAATTCCGCCTTGCATGTTCACAGCGTTAAATCCTTTTTTGCGCAACATCGCAGTGGCAACACCGCTTCTGTTTCCTGAGCGGCAATAAACAATGATCGTTCGATCTTTGTACACGTCGAGTTCGTGAATTCGTTGTTCTAATTCCTGCACGGGAATCAGCATTGTGTTGGCAATACGTTCACCGATATGTTCTTCCGGCGTTCGAACATCCAATACGAAGATTGTTGTATCATTGTGCAATTTTGCGCGTGTTTCTTGCGCAGAAATTACCGCATCGTCGTGTGATGTTTGTTGTGCACCGATATAACCAATCGCCGCGATGACAACTATAACAGCAAGTAGAGATCGTAGATTCTTTTTCATATTAATTTGTGTTACACGAACCGCCGCAACAACTTCCGCTGCTGCATGTGTGCGCTGATTCGTACGGTGATGATGCGGAAGAAGCATATCCGCTCATCGAAACTGTCCCGACAAGTCGGGACAGACATTAATCGTGTGTGCGTTGTTGATTTGCAGATTGGGCACACAACATCTTCAACAATCTCCCGCACCTTATGAAATACATCGTATTGTTTGTTGCAGTCGTCGCAACGATATTCATACGTGGGCATTATTTGTTCCAAAAAATAAAAACTTTCCAAGTTTTAATAACTTGGAAAGTTTGTTGTAATTACGAAAGTGTTACTAATTTTTTATTCAACAAATTTTCGTTGATGGCTTTTTTCATTTCGTTCTTCGGAAGCGCACCGGCAGCCATCATCGGTTTCCCTTCTTTGGGTATAAAAAGAAGCGATGGAATTGAGCGGATACCGAACACGCCGGCAAGTTCCTGTTCTTCGTCGGTATTCACTTTATAAAAATTCACTTGCCCCTTCATCTCTTCCGATAATTCTTCGATGATTGGACCGATCATTTTGCAGGGACCACACCACGGCGCCCAAAAATCCACTACCGCCGGCAGTTCGCCTTCGTATTTCCAATTCGTATTCTTTTCATAATCGAATACTTTTTTGAGAAAAGTATCTTTTGTTAATGCTTCAGACATAATTATTCCTTTTCATTGATTTCCACAGATTCATCGAGTACGATGTCAGACATCTTCTGATTTTTCATTAAGGGAAGTTCTAAAAATCCAAAATCTCAAAAAGCAAATCACAAATAAATCTCAATGACTAAAATTTCAATGACCAAAACAAAGCAAAATCTGTATTCTTTTGGAATTTGGTTCTTTGAATTTGGAATTTATTTGTCATTTGG
>Ga0209516_1000021_pt1 | contig 90631 bp, 89 predicted proteins | sample Napbiome12C3dose_FD_187716 | JGI IMG/M metagenome (GOLD analysis project Ga0209516, IMG submission 187716) | Groundwater microbial communities from S. Glens Falls, New York, USA - Naphthalene biodegradation metagenome 12C3dose (SPAdes) (version 2) ... | reverse complement strand
CGCCTGCGGCAACACTCAATTTGGTTAGAGCGTGGCGCTTTCAGCGCCAAAGTCGCAGTGGTAAAAGTTCTTTTTTTTCGGGGTCGTAGCTCAGTTTGGTTAGAGCGCTTGCCTGTCACGCAAGAAGTCGCGAGTTCGAGTCTCGTCGGCCCCGCTCCAATTCTAGTGCATCGTTTACAATAAATCGTTAAATCCGTAATTAAACTATTCTTATTGATGAAGATTGATATCTCGTCCGGGTGTAGTCTATTGCCATTCCTACAAACGTTGCCCATTCCCAATTTTTTAGACCGCAGGTGTAGTCGATGAACAAGTCATTTCTTGACTATTTTCTCAAGATACGTGTTCCCATCATCTTATTTGTGGCACTCGGTTCGCTTGTTCTGACGTATTATCTTTCCCGCGCGGAGCGCGACGGCGTCGGTTATACGCCGGAACAGCCGATACCGTTCTCTCACTTGCTCCATGCCGGCACGATGGGAATAGATTGTCAATATTGTCATACGGGAGCCTCGAAATCCCGTCATGCCATGGTTCCTCCGGTGACCACCTGTATGAATTGCCACTCGGTCGCCCGCAAGAACAAAGTCGACATCATCCGCCTGACACAATACTACAACGAAAACAAAGCTCTACCCTGGAAACGAATTCACAAGGTCCCCGATTACGCATACTTCAATCACAGCGTGCATGTGAACAAGGGGATGGAATGTCAATCGTGCCACGGCAACGTGCAGGAAATGGATGTGGTGAAGCAGGTGAATTCGTGGACGATGAACAACTGTATCACCTGCCATCGTAATGCGCCGGTGATCCTGGCGAATATTCCCGGGATCAAAAAAGGTCCCGAAAACTGTTTTGCGTGCCACCGATAAAATGAGTGAGACCATGAAATCGAACAAAGTAAATACAGAGCGCAGAAAATTATTCGCACGGTTCGGTATCGGTGCGCTGAGTGCCGGACTGATGAGCGTTATCCCGGCGAAGTTATTCTCCGGGATGAAATCTGAAGAAAAAAAATCTGCGCAATCTGAGCAATCAAAAAAATCAGTTTCGATCTCCATCAACCCGAATGCAGTGAAACGAACCAAGAGGTTGAAGTAATGGATACTTCCAGCAACAACAACGAATCTCAGCCAGAGGCTGATCAGCCTTTGGCTGAGAAGTATTGGAAAAGTCTCCGGCAGTACTACAATGATCCTGCGGTTGAGGAGGATAAGGCGCGCGAGTTTGCCAGTGGCGTTACGGACGATTTTGATACCGACACGATGTCGCCGATCTCCCGCAAACAATTTCTTGCATTAGTTTCCGCTTCGGCGGCGTTCGCGGCTGCCGGCTGTTCGAACTATCGAGATAGGGGTGAGATCATTCCGTACACCAAAAAAGCGGAAGAGATCACGCTCGGCAAAGCCAACTATTACGCTTCTACCTGCACCGGCTGCGAACATGTGTGCGGCATTCTCATCAAGACGCGTGAAGGGCGTCCGATCAAGATCGAAGGGAATCCCGATCACCCCGTGAACCAGGGAAAGATCTGCGCAAAGGGGCAGGGAAGCGTTCTGAATCTATATGATCCCGAACGATTACAGAATCCGATGATCCTGAATGCGGGGATCATGTCTAAAAGTTCGTGGAAAGAGGTCGACTCAAAGATTATTGCGGCATTAACGGCGGCAGTGAATCAGAACAAGGAAATTGCGGTCATCACTCACACGATCACTTCGCCCACGGCGAAAAAATCGCTCGACGAATTTGCATCGAAGTATCCCACTGTAAAAATCTATTCATACGAACTGCTCAACGGTCTTAACCGGAAATCCGCGTGGACAAAATCGACCGGCGGTTCCTCGTTCCCGCTCATTCAATGGGATAAAGCAAAAGTGATCCTTGCGCTCGAATCGGATATCCTCGGCAGCGAAGGGAATTTCCCAGAACAAACGAGGATGTTCACGAGCAAGCGGGATGTGATGAAGTCGAAGAACTTCAACAGGTTGTACAGTGCGGATGGGACGATGAGTTCCACCGCGATGAATGCCGATTACCGCCTGCGCGTTCGTCCCGACCGGCAATTGGAATTTGTGCTGTCATTGATCAATGAGATCAAACCGATCTCCGAACTGATAAAGTTCTCACTCTCGGATTTCGTGAAGAAGAACGGCATCGACAAAGCGGTCGCCAAACAGCTTGTCGCCGACCTGAAAGCGAACAGAGGTGCAGCGATCATCCATGCCGGTAACGCTCTGCCCGAATCTGTTCACATTGCCGTGAATATGCTGAATGATGTTCTGGGAAACTCCGCACTCTATAATAAAGACCAATCGGCTGTTGAACACGTTGCGCTGGCGAAGAAAGAAGAATGGGAGTCGCTTATTGCAAAGATGAACAACGGCGGTGTGGCGGCGGTGGTTCATTTCGATTCGAATCCTGTTTACCATCTTGCACCGGATTTTGGATACACTGAAGCATTAAAAAAGGTCGGCACCGTTGTGACGTTGACGGAAAGCAATAACGAATCGTCCGCCGCCAGCGGATATGTTCTTCCGATCCATCACACCTTTGAAGCATGGGGCGATCACAAGACGCGCACGGGCTTGATCAGTCTGCAGCAGCCGGTGATCTCTCCGCTGTACAAAACACGTCAAAAAGAAGCGATACTTCTCGTGTGGGCGAGCAACAATCCGGATGGTTACAAAGAGAGTTTGTATCACGAGTATCTTATGAACCGTTGGGGAAAAGAGGTGTACCCGGCGCTCAAACTGAAAGTTGATTTCAAATCGTTCTGGTATTCCGCGCTGCACGATGGTGTGATCACTTATACGGAACCGGCACAGACGTTCGCCGGATTCAGAAGGGATGCGTTCAACGGGATCGGTTCGGTCTCTGCAACGAACGATTATGTGCTGTTCCTGCACGACAATTACTTTATTGGCGACGGACGATTTGCAAATAACGGATGGTTGCAGGAAATGCCTCATCCCGCATCGAAGATCGCATGGGATAATTACGCGGCGCTTTCCCCCTCGACGGCGAAGGATCTCAATGTAAAAGAAGGAGATATGATCGAAGTGACGGTCGAAGAACGGAAACTCGATCTTCCCGTCCACGTTCAGCCCGGTCTTGCCGATAAATTTGTTGCCGCAATGCTCGGCTACGGTCGCACAGTTGCAGGAACGATTGGAACAGGAGTTGGTTTCAACGCAAATGTGTTGATGTCGAAAACATCGTTGCTTTCACCGTGGTTATATTCCGGCGTGCAAGTTACGAAGACGAACGAAAAATATCTGCTTACATCAACGCAAGAGCATCACCAACTTGATGATACATTTTTAAAAGATATTCATAAAACACGCGAGATCATTCAAGAAGGAACGCTGATTCAATATCTCGACGATCCGAAGTTCATCGAACGCGAACATCACGATCTGACCATCGTTCCGAAAGTGAAATACGACGGTGTGAAGTGGGCGATGGCGATCGATCTTAACAAATGCACCGGCTGCGGAGTCTGCACCGTATCGTGCAATGTGGAGAATAATATTCCGGTCGTCGGCAAAGAGCAGTTGCACAAAGGAAGAGAGATGACGTGGATCCGCATCGACCGGTATTTCTCCGGCAATCCCGATGCACCGACCGTCAGCAATCAGCCGATGCTCTGCCAGCATTGCGATAATGCGCCATGCGAGAACGTTTGTCCCGTTGTTGCAACAACACACAGTCCCGATGGTTTGAATCAAATGGTGTACAATCGCTGCGTTGGTACAAAATATTGCTCTAACAACTGTCCGTATAAAGTTCGCCGCTTCAACTTCTATGATTTCCGCGATGAGTTCAACGATGGTTATCAATATCAGCAGCCGCTGAATATGCTTCACAATCCGGAAGTAACGGTTCGCTCGCGCGGTGTGATGGAAAAATGTACCTTCTGCGTGCAGCGCATTATGGAAGCGCGTCAACATGCAATTGAAGATAATCGTCCATTAAAAGGAAGTGATGTTATTACTGCGTGTCAGGAATCATGTCCTGCAGAAGCGATCGTGTTCGGCGATATGAACGACAAGACCTCGACGATCTATAAATACCGTCATCACGAAATCGGTTACCACGTGCTCGAAGAGCTCAACGTTGCGCCGAACGTAACGTATATTGCAAAACTTCGAAATCTAGAATCTCAAACGGAGAACGCATAGTGTCTGCAACCGTCATAGATTATTCAAAAGAAATTTCTGTCGTCGAAGGGCGTCCCTCTGCGGCGTTGCTCGACGGTGTGATCACTCAACCTATCGATTCATTTCCCCAGCGGAACTGGCTCATTGGTCTTGCCGTCACCGGCACGATGTTGTTGATCGGCGGAATCAGTTTGGGCTGGCTGTTGTGGAAAGGTGTCGGCGTGTGGGGTATCAATCAACCCGTCGCGTGGGGATTCGACGTTGTGAACTTCGTGTTTTGGATTGGTATCGGGCACGCAGGAACGTTGATCTCTGCAATTCTTTTCTTGCTTCGTCAAAAATGGCGTACCGGTATTGCGCGTTTCGCGGAAGCGATGACGTTGTTCGCTGTTCTGTGCGCAGTAATGTTCGTGTTGTTTCACACCGGCCGTCCGTGGATCGCCGCCGTATGGCTCTTGCCGTATCCGAATCAGCACGGCGTGTGGGTGAACTTTACTTCGCCGCTGATCTGGGATGTGTTCGCCGTGTCGACATACTTCGCCGTCTCGCTGGTGTTCTGGTACATCGGCATTATTCCCGACTTTGCAACACTTCGCGACCGTGCAGTTACCAAAGTGAAGAAGACGATCTTCACGATCTTGAGTTTAGGATGGAGATTTTCGAACCGGCATTGGCAGCATTACGAACGCGCCTATTTGATTATGGCGGGTTTTGCCACGCCGCTGGTGCTCTCGGTGCATACCATTGTGAGTTTTGATTTCGCGGTTTCGATCATTCCTGGCTGGCATACAACGATCTTCCCGCCGTACTTTGTCGCGGGCGCCATCTTCTCCGGATTCGCAATGGTGCAGAATGTGCTCATCGTGACGCGGAAAGCGTTCCACTTCGAACATCTCATTACGCTCGACACGATCGAGAAGATGAATAAGATCATGCTGCTCACCGGTTCCATGGTCGGGTATGCGTATATGATGGAATTTTTTATCGCATGGTACAGCGGAAATGCCATTGAACGATTTGTCTTTATCAATCGCGCGTTTGGTCCATATTGGTGGGCATACTGGATCATGTTTACCTGTAACGTGGTGTCGCCGCAATTATTCTGGTCCAAAAAGATCCGCACATCGCTTCTTGCGTCGTTCATCATTGCGATCTTTATCAATATCGGAATGTGGTTCGAACGGTTCGTAATCGTGGTGACCTCGCTGTCGCGCGACTTCTTACCCTCAAGCTGGGGAATGTTCATTCCGACGATGTGGGATTTCGGTCTGCTGATCGGAAGTTTCGGTTTGTTCTTCACTCTGGTCCTTTTATTTGTGAAAGCGTTGCCTGCAATTTCCATGGCGGAGATCAAAGCAGTGGTGCCGGGTGCTCAACCGTTGCATTATGGAGATGGAGGGTTCCATGGCTAAAAAATTGTATTCGCTTACAGCGATCTTTACTACTCCGAATGAGATTATCAAAGCCGCAAAAGCTGTTCAAGAAGCCGGCTATTCCAAATATGACGTTCACACACCATATCCGCTACACGGAATGGATGATGCGATGGAATTAAAAGAGACCAAGCTCGGTTTCGTCACACTTGCCGCTGGAATCATGGGCGCAACGGGAATGATCTCGTTCGCATCGTGGGTGGCATCGGTCGATTATCCCCAGGTGATCGGCGGAAAACCGTACTGGTCGTGGCCCGCATTCGTTCCCGTTACGTACGAGATCGCCGTATTAATGGCGGTTCTTCTCACCGTTGCCGCGCTGATCGTATTCTTCTTTAAGTTCCCGAACGTGAGCCATCCTCTGCACGACACGCCGTACATGAAAAAGGTGTCAGCGGATAAATTTGGCGTGAGCATTCAGGCGGAGGATCCGAAGTTCAATGAAAAAGTGGTCGGCGATCTTCTGAAAAATCTCGGCGGTGAAGTGAGTCCGGTCTATTATTCCGAAGAATTTTTGGATTTTAAACCGCAGTTGTTCGAACCCAAATTCATTCTGCTTCTTGCGGGCATTGCGGTCGTTTCTGCCGGCGGCGGATATGCGACATGGAATAAATTGCTGTATCTTCCTCCGTTCGATTGGATGATGGAACAACCGAAATCGAAGCCGCAGTCCCACAGCGAATTTTATGCCGATGGTTTTGCGATGCGACCTCCCGTGGAAGGATCGATCGCCCGCGGTTTCATCCCGTATCCCTACAAAGGGAAACCGGACGAAGCGGCGAAGTATCTCGTCAATCCGCTGCTGCCGACCAAAGAAGTATTGGCATTGGGAAAGAAAAAATATCTCACGTTCTGTTCGCCGTGCCATGGAAATTTCGGAAGCGGAGACAGCCGCCTGCAGGGACAGTTCCCGAATCCTCCGACGCTTCATTCGGACAAAGTACGAATCTGGTCCAACGGAAGTATTTACCATGTGATCACCGATGGACAGAATGTGATGCCGTCGTATCAGTACCAAATAACCCGCGAAGAGCGTTGGGCAGTTGTTCATTACATCCGTACATTAGAGCGTGCGCTCAATGCAAAGGAGTCTGATCTACAATGAGTGACACTCACGAAACAGTGATCTATCCGAAAAAAGAATTACCGGCAAAATATGTGCAGACCGGTTGGGCGTTGGTGGCTGCCGGCTTTATCCTTGCCGCAGTTTCGTATATTGACGATCCGCACCGCGCTGCCTATAATAATCTGATCGGTTTCGCATTCCTTGCCAGTGTCGCCGTCGGCGCGGTGTTCTACATCGCATTGGAATACATTGCCGGCGCGGTATGGAGCACGCCGTTCCGCCGTGTGTCCGAATTTCTGGCGGCGTTATTGCCGTTCGTCGTGATCCTTTCGATCCCGCTGTTCTTCCAGATGCACGATCTGTTCCATTGGACGCACGATGAGGCGGTGGCATCAGATAAGATCCTGCAGAGCAAGACGCCGTATCTGAACGTGGAATTCTTCGTCATCCGTTTTGTAGTGATGATGGCAATCTGGGGATTATTCTATTATCTGTTCCGGAAAAATTCTCTCAAGCAGGATATGGATAAGGATCAGAAACATACGCGCACAAATATTAAATTGGCGGGCGCCTTCCTGCCGATCTTTGCGATTTCCATTTCGGTCTTTGCCATCGATTGGCTGATGAGTTTGGAACCGCACTGGTTCTCCACGATGTTCGGCGTCTATTATTTTACCGGAACGATCATCTGTGCGCTCGCCGTGATCACCTATATTGTGGTGGTGTTGAGCGAGCGGGGATATTTCTTCCAGGGGATCGGCAAAGATCATTATTACAGTTTCGGCGCGTTGCTGTACGCGTTGACGGCATTCTGGGCATACATTGCCTTCAGTCAATTTATGCTGATTTGGTACGCGAACCTGCCGGAAGAGAATTTCTGGTTCATTGCGCGATGGAAGAACGGCTGGGAATACGTCTCTGTGGCGATGGTGCTCTTTCACTTTTGGGTTCCGTATTTTATGTTATTGTCCCGTCCGTCGAAAATGGATACGGGAAATTTGAAACGCTCATCATTGTTACTGATCGCCGTTCATTTTTTGGATCTGTACTGGTTGGTTGTGCCGACATTTCACGAGTCGCCGGTGTTCGGTTATGAGGAGATCGCATTCCCGTTATTGACCATCGGATTGATCATCATTGTATTTGCGATGCAGGCGAAAAAATACAATCTCGTGCCGATCGGCGATCCGAAATTACAACGCGGTATGGATTTTCATCTCTAAAAAGGTTTTGAACGTATGCAGATTAACGATGAAATAGATTTTAAAGAACTGTTGAAGAATCCGATTCGATTGTTCGGACTGACGTACGTCTATTTTCTTCTCGTCGGCGGATTCATCGGTGCATATTACATCTGGCATATGAACGATGTGACACGCAACGAGATCAGACCGGTCGTGTTAAAAGATTCTACCCAATTCGTTCTGGATATTCCGATGCAGCGGGGCGCATTGATCGCTCCGGTGAACGTGACCGAGGTTGGCGTTGCCTCCAAGGCGCTGATCGATAGAGGGGCGAATCTCTACAAGTCGAATTGCGCCTCGTGCCACGGCGATAACGGAATGGGAGATGGATTAAGCGCCGCGGCGATGACCGTAAAACCGAGGAACTTCCATTCCGCCGAAGGATGGAAGAACGGGCGCAAAGTGTCGCAGATCTACAAGACATTGCACGAAGGAATTTTGCAAAGCGGAATGCCGGCGTTCAATTACACTTCAGCGGAAGATCGTTTTGCGATGATCCATTACATCCGCACATTTGCGGCAGATTTCCCGAAGGACAGTTTGTCCGAATTACTTGAACTGGAAAAAGTGTACACGCTTTCCAAGGGTTCGCAGCTTCCCGCGCAAATTCCCGTGAAAATTGCGCTGCAGATTGTTGCCAAAGATTGTGAAGACGACGTGAAGTTAGTCGATGAATTCAGTGCAAGCATGGCGGATACGAAAAACGAAGAACTCGGAGCGAAGATCGCGATGGCGGTAAGCAACAATCAACATAAGATCGTCACCGCAGCTCTTGCCGCAAAGGGAAAGAATCTTGATGATTTCATCAAGATCGTTTCTTCCGATCCGGCAATGATCGGCTTCAAAGCTTCGGTGGTGCGTCTTTCCGGCGAAGAGTGGAGTACGTTGTACAGTTATTTATCAAAAGTGAATAGAGAGAAGAAGAGTTAAACGGCAGAGCGGGCATTCGTGATAGTGCCATTTCCAAAAATAAATATTTTGCTTTTGCGACCCCCTCTCAATCTCCCCCTTTCAGGGGAAGAAGACAATTTCCCTCCCCTGCAAGGGGAGGGTTAGGGTGGGGTCATTTGTTTGAAGGGAAAATATATTTCTGGAAATACGACTTTATTTATTTGAAAACAGCAATAGAGACGTGGCGAGAACCCTCTCACTAGAAAAGAATCCTTGGAATTTGACTCAATTATCAAGATTGGACATAACCAAGAGGAGCTTTTCATCCACGTCTCTAGTACCCGTACAATATCATTGTCAGTTAAGAATATCTGACCTACCGAGAGTAAAGAAAGACAGAGGAGTAATACTGTGAAAAAGATCAGTGTGTTTGTGTTGTTGGTGTTTAGTTCTTTGATGTCGCTGGCAAAAGATTCGACGCAAAAGATCGAGATTGGTATCGATGAAAAGATCGGTCAAACGATCCCTCTGGATGTAGAGTTCTTTGATGAAAAAGGATATCTCGTTGCTCTGAAAGATGTCATCAAGAAGCCGACGATCCTGAATTTTGTCTATTACCGTTGTCCCGGCATTTGCAGTCCGATCCTTATAGAGTTGACGACGATTGTTAATCACATCGATCTGGAGATGGGGAGAGATTTTCAGATACTGACGGTGAGTTTTGATGAGCGGGAGAAACCGGAGTTGGCTGCGGCGAAGAGAGAAAATTATTTCGGTCTGCTGAAGAAGCAGATTCCCGATGATTCGTGGAAGTTCTTGACCGGGGATAGTGCGGCGATCCACCGGTTGACCGACGCGGCGGGGTTCATGTTCAAGCGGGAAGGAAATGATTTTTTGCACGCGGGGGCGATCATAGCGGTCAGTCCTGAGGGGAAGATCGCACGGTACTTATACGGAACGCAGTACCTTCCGTTCGATGTGAAGATGGCGATCACCGAAGCAAGTGAAGGACGAACGGGACCGACGATCACAAAGATTCTCAGTTACTGTTACAGTTACAATCCCGATGGCAGGAAATATGTGTTTGATGTAACGCGTGTCGCCGGCGCGGTTATTCTGTTGTTTGCGGTGGCCTTTGTTGTATATCTAACTGTTAAACCTAAAAAAGTTCAATCGTGAGGTGAGTAGTATGGCGAATGTTGCAATGCCCGCCGATCCGAAGGATGCTTCGCATGCGGAGCGTACTTCGTATAAAATAGAAGCAAGTTTTCTCGACGTATCGACGAATAAATACAAAGGTATTCTTTCGTGGCTGCTGACCGTTGACCACAAGCGTATCGGATTGTTGTATTTATATACGATGATGGCGTTCTTTACCGTTGCCGTCGGCTTCGGATTTATGATCCGTTTGGAATTGCTCACCCCCGGTAAAACGGTGATCGATGCCCAGACGTACAATCAGTTCTTCACCCTGCACGGTATTATCATGATCTTCCTGTTCATCATTCCGGGATTGCCGGCGGTGTTCGGGAATTTCTTTTTGCCGATCATGATCGGCGCGAAGGATGTGATCTTTCCCCGCATCAATCTGTTCTCCTGGTACTTGTTCATCATCGGCGGACTTATTGCCGTTACCGCGTGGCTGATGCCGGGAGGTTCTACCGATACGGGATGGACGTTCTATGTTCCGTATTCGGTCCGCACAACAACGAATGTAATTCCTGCGTTAACGGCGGCGTTCGTCATCGGTTTCTCATCGATTCTGACCGGCATCAATTTCGTCACGACGATCCACCGCATGCGTGCGCCGGGAATGTCGTGGTTTAAGATGCCTCTTTTCATCTGGTCGTTGTATGCAACGGCGTGGATCCAGATCCTTGCGACACCGATCATCGGTATCACGCTGGCGCTGGTCATCATCGAACGGACGTTGGGCGTCGGGATCTTCGATCCGACACTCGGCGGAGATCCGGTGTTGTATCAGCACTTGTTCTGGATCTATTCTCACCCGGCGGTGTATATCATGGTGCTTCCGGCGATGGGAATCGTCTCGGAGATCATTCCTGTGTTTGCGCGCCGCACGATCTTCGGATATAAGTTCATCGCATTTTCCAGCATCGCCATCGCGCTCTTCGGTTCGCTCGTGTGGGCGCATCATATGTTCACTGCGGGTATGAGCGACACAGCGATGTTCGTGTTTTCATTTTTAACTTTTGCGGTCTCTATTCCCAGTGCCATCAAAATATTCAACTGGGTTTCAACATTGTATAAAGGTTCGATCCAAGCCGATCCGCCGTTACTGTATGTTCTATCATTTATATTCCAATTTGCCATCGGTGGATTTACGGGATTGATGCTCGGCACTTTGTCGGTGAATATCCATCTGCAGGATACTTCGTTCGTAGTCGCTCACTTTCACTATGTCATGTTTGGAGGGACCGGATTCGGAATCTTCGCCGCGATGCATTACTGGTTTCCGAAGATGTTCGGGAAGATGTACAATCTGAAAGTTGCCACATGGGCGTGGGGGATCGTGACGATCGGATTTAATGCGTTATATTTTCCGTTGTTCGTTTCTGGTTATCTCGGTATGCCGCGGCGTTATTACGACTATCTCCCGGAATTTCAGATCTATCATGTCGTTTCGACGGTCGGTTCGTGGATCTTGGTCATCGGTCTCATTATCATGTTTACCAACTTGTACGTCGGGATGCGACGCGGGAAAAAAGCACCGGCAAATCCGTGGGGCGGAGAGACGCTCGAGTGGACAGTGCAATCGCCGCCGATCGTGGAGAACTTCCATGAGATCCCGAAGATCAGCAAAGGTCCGTACGATTATTCCGAATATGAAATTGCCGCTGCAAAGGAGGCAAAGTAAGTGAGTTCTTCTGCACACGCACATGTCGTCCATCGAGACGATTACGGTTCCAAAATGGGGATGTGGCTATTTCTTTTCACCGAACTAATATTATTCGGTGGTTTATTTTTAGTATATGCGGTGTATCGATTCGTTCATCAACAGGAATTCCATATCGCCGCACAGGAATTGAACACGACCATCGGGTTGATCAACACGATCATTCTGCTCACCAGCAGTATGACAGCGGCAATGTCCATCACGGCAATGCAAAAGGGAAACGTCCGTTTTTCGATAGGGCTCGTGGTGGTGACGATCATGTTCGCGTTCGCTTTTATGGTGAACAAATATTTTGAGTGGAGCGCAAAGATCCACCACGGTATTTATCCCGGCAGCAAGGAATTGTTGAACAAGCCGGACGGTGAGATTCTCTATTTTGGTTTGTATTACGTGATGACCGGATTACACGCGCTGCACGTCATTTTCGGTGTCACGTTCTTTGTCTTTGTGCTGGCATTGATGCGCACCAGTACGATCAATCCGACCTCCTACGTGAAGTTAGAGAATGCCGCATTGTACTGGCACTTGGTCGATTTGATTTGGATTTTCTTATTCCCATTATTCTATTTGATTCATTAATTAGTTGAACCTTAAAAAGCGCGAGTTATGCCATGAGTGTATTAAAATGATTCAGAAATGTCTCAGATTTCACATAATAAGAAAATAAACTCATGGCATAACTTTGTGAATTAGACTTTTTAAGTCTACGACTCGTAGAGGGACAACTAATTAGAAATGTAGGACGGGACTCCAGTCCCGTCCCCCCTTTCTTAAAGTAGTTACTCTACCTAAATCAGTCGAATCTGGAGATTCGACTTACAGAGAAAAAAAGAAATTATTGTTGAGGTTTTTATGAGCGATCAACATCATCCTTCGGATCACGAAGAAACACACCTGCGTGCCGAAGCACCGCACTCCGGTGCGCAGGCACACGTCGTTGAATACGGCAAATATATCTTTATCTGGCTTGCGCTGTTGGCATTCACGGGTATTACGGTATCGGTTGCCGGTATCAATCTCGGCAACTGGACTGTCGTGATCGCTTTGTTGATCGCTTCGGTGAAATCGTGGTATGTGCTCAACTACTTCATGCACATGAGGTATGAGGACAGCGTGTTTAAAGTGTTCATCAGTGTCGCGATGGTGACTTTAGCGATCTTCATCGCACTAACGTTTTTAGATTATTCTTTTGTGAGGTAATTGAATGTTCAGGTCAGCGTCAAATTTTGCCGACAGCGTTGATGCGGTCTTTTTATATATCGTGGTCTTATCGTTGATCGTTCTGGTGGGAATTACGGTGGCGATGATCTATTTCGTCATTCGCTACAGCAGAAAACGCAATCCCGTACCGAAGAATATCGAAGGGAATCTCACGCTCGAGATCTTATGGACGACTATTCCGCTGGTGCTGTTCCTGAGCATGTTCTATTTCGGCTGGGTCGGATATAAGGAGATGCGCGCCATACCGGCCGATGCGCTGCACATTAATGTCACCGCCCGCATGTGGCAATGGAGTTTCGAGTATCCTAACGGATTGAAGACCGATACGTTGTATGTTCCTGTGAACACAGCGGTCAAAGCCGATCTCTATTCGTTGGATGTGAATCATGCGTTCTTCATCCCCGCGTTCCGTGTGAAGAAGGATGTCTATCCGAACAAGAAAAACGATGTCTGGTTCAAATCGGAGAAGACCGGGAGATATGATATCGCCTGCGCCGAATATTGCGGTTTGAACCATTCATATATGTATTCCGCCGTTCATGTGATGGAACAACCTGATTTTGATCGGTGGTATGCCGATGCGTCACAAAAGGCAGGTTTACAACCCACACTCGTTTCCGAAGTGAAAAAATAAAAATCAATTTGGTGTAAACAACAATGGATTTCCTGAAACAGATTGCGTTGCCCCAATCAGCCAGTCATATCTCGGTTCTGCACTTTGTGCTGAACTTTATCTACATCATCCTTGTGCCGTTCGTCAGTTATCTGTTCGGCGCGCTGGTTTTGTCGCTGTATTACGGACGTCAGGGGAGAAAACGGAATGACGTGCAGGCGCTCCGATTTTCGAAAGATGTACTAGATCATGTTCTGCCGAACAAGAGCATTCTCTTCTTATTCGGCGTTATTCCTTATTTGGCATTGGTATTTGCATATGCACAGTTACTGCAAGGAACATCGGCGATCAGCGTCGGAGTATTGACCTGGGGAGCGATCTTGTTTACGGCAGCGGCTGCCTTTGCGGCATCGTATCATTCTGCATTAAAAATAAGCACGGTACTTGAAGGTGTCACCCTGCAATCGGATGAGGCGGAGGGTTTTCGTTTGCAAGCGGTCGAGACAAAACGGACTTCCGGCAAATATGCACTTCTCTTCTCCATCGCGTCGGTCTTCTTATTGATCGCCGGAACAACTCTGGCAGCAAATCCCGCGAATTGGGAAACCGTTTCATCGGTGGTCGGATTGGTGTTTTCCGTTGACGTCTTGGTGCGGTTACTTCAGTTTGTTATGCTGTCGTTTGCTGTGACCGCAGTGGGAACAATCTATTTCACCTTCAGTTGGGAAGGGGGGATGAAGGGCATTAGTGAAGAGTATGCCGTGTATATCAGAAATAAGACTCTTCCATTGGGACTGATATCCATTATATTGCTGCCGTTGTTCGTTGCACTCACGATTATCCTTACGCCGGTCAGCGGCCTTTCCGGAACTGTATTCGGATCAGCAATCCTTGCGATTCTCTTCCTGTTTCTGGCGAGTCATTTTGTGTACGGTATGATCAAGAATTTTCAGCCGACGTATGCCGGGAATGCATTCTTCCTTTTGATCTTTGTTTTTCTGTTCGTCATCGTTCAAGAGACCACCACACTGTCCAAGGCGACACAAAAACATTCGGCGTTGCTCGCCTTTCAGTTCGACCGATACCATGATGAATTGCTTGCGAGCATGGGGATCAGTTTGAGCGTCATCAGCGGGGAAGAGATCTTTTCGGCAAAGTGTTCTGCGTGTCATGAATTCGGGCAGAAGAAAGTCGGTCCGGCGTATAAAGACGTTCTTCCCAAGTACGAGAACGACAAAGCGAAATTGGTTTCGTTTGTTCTTAATCCCCAAAAGATCGATCCGGCATTCCCCCCGATGCCGAATCAGGGATTGAAACCTGCAGAGGCAGATTCGATTGCATCGTATATCATTACGATGTATAAACAATCAAAGTAAGTTTTTTCGTTGCTACTTTCTGTTGTTGCCGATGCTTCTGAGTATTCAGGGGTATTTTTTTTAGTCGAAAAAAAAGAGGAAAATCTTATGAAAAGAACCATCACGCTTTTGGCGCTTCTACTGTGTATCGTTGTTTTTTCGGATGCCAGAACAAAACGCAAATACGGAAAGGCGCTGACATTGAAGGAAAAAATAAAAATATCTGAAATTATCGGAGCGCCGGAAAAATACAACGGGAAAAAAGTTCAAGTAGTAGGACCGATTGTTGGAGTATGCGAAATGCGCGGATGCTGGATCAAAGTTGGCAGTGACAAAGAGATGGAATCGATTCGTTTCAAAGTCGAAGATGGCGTGATCGTTTTTCCGATGGAGATCAAAGGACAAAGTGTTGTTGCCGAAGGTGTCGTCAGCGTAAAGGTATATTCGAAAGAGGAATTGATCGAACAGGGGAAAAAGCATGCGAAAGAAGAAGGAACTGCTTTCGATCCTTCCACGGTGAAAGGTCCGAAGACCGTGATCCAAATTAATGGCGAAGGGGCGGTCGTCGGGAAATAATGGCATTTAACTGGCGGCGTTGGAATAAGATCCTGCATCGCGACATTGGGTACCTCAGTGTCGCGATGGTGTTTATCTATGGCATCTCCGGTCTGGCAGTGAATCATATCGCCGATTGGAATCCGAATTATACTCATGGGGAGTTCTAAAAATCCAAAATCTCAAAAAGCAAATCACAAATAAATCTCAATGACCAAAACAAAGCAAAATCTGTATTCTTTTGGAATTTGGTTCTTTGAATTTGGAATTTATTTGTCATTTGGTGCTTGTTATTTGGATTTTTAGAACCGCCCTCATGTGAAAGAGGTGGTTTCTGTTGCACCGTTCGTCGCTTCGACCAAAGATGAGATCATCGCGGAAGCAAAATCCAAATTATTGTTGGATGAGGACCCCGAAAATTACTTCCGTTCCGATTCATCGACGGCTCAACTCTTTTATCGCGGCACAACATATTCTATCGATCTTCCCACAGGAAATATACTCATCGAATCGACCCCGCCACGGCGGGTACTCTTTGAGATGAATCAGATGCATCTGAATGCGTCAAAAGGGATATGGACATACATTGCCGACGCCTTTGCGATCGCGTTGATCTTGATGGGGTTCACGGGTTTGTTTATGTTACAATGGGGCAATGGTCTGGCGGGACGGGGAAAGTGGTTCGTAGGGATAGGAGCATTGATACCACTTGGATATTGGATGTTTTATCAATTTATGCGGTAGGAACTTTTTCCTGAGCCGGTTGTGTTTACATAGGGGAAGTCGCGCTATTATTAACCTATTTAAAAGGAGCTAATTGTTTATGAATACGATGAAGACATTTCTTTTGATGAGTGTTCTGACCGTCATGTTCGTGCTTGTCGGCGGCGCCATTGGCGGTGAGGGAGGGATGCTCTTCGCGCTCATGTTTGCAGCGGTAATGAACTTTGTTTCGTATTGGTGGAGTGATAAGATCGTTCTGAAAATGTACGGCGCCCGCGAATTAACGCCGAACGAACATCCGGCATTGTTTCAAATGACGCAGGAGTTGGTGGGGCGTGCGGGTCTTCCAATGCCGAAATTATATATCATACCCGGAGATCAGCCGAATGCATTTGCCACCGGAAGAAACCCGGAATATTCCGCCGTTGCGGTGACGGAGGGAATCACGCGATTGCTTTCCAAAGACGAACTGCGGGGCGTGATCGCCCATGAATTGGCTCATATCAAGAACCGGGACATTTTGGTGGGGACGGTCGCTGCAACGTTTGCCGGTGCGATCACCTATTTGGCGAACATGGCTCAATGGGCGATGATCTTCGGCGGAAGAAGTTCCGATGACGACGAAGGGTCGAATCCCCTAGCTGCGATCATTATGATGATTGTTGCGCCGATCGCCGCTTTGCTGGTACAAATGGCGATCTCCCGTTCGCGTGAATTTTTGGCGGATGAAACGGGAGCGCAAATGTCCGGTAATCCATTGTCGCTGGCGAACGCATTGCGCCGTTTACATGTCGGTGTTGAAAGAATACCCATGCACGCAACGCCGGCAACAGCGCACATGTTCATTGTCAATCCGTTGAGTGGAGGAGCATTTATGAAATTGTTCAGCACTCATCCTCCGATGGAAGAACGGATTGCCCGGCTTGAGGCGATGGTGTACGGAAACGCAATTGGTTAAAATGTATTTTTAATCTCTAAAAAAGAGGGAACCTTGTCAAGGTTTTATAATTATTTGCATAACCTTGACAAGGTTTAATTTGTGCCGTGAAGAAAAATCTCAAACAAGTTCTTCACGGTTTTTTTATACGAAGTATGCTCCGCATATTTGATTAGGAGATTATGGAACAAACGACGTTAATGTGGATATTGTTTAATGTTTTTGTGCTTGCTATGCTTGCGCTCGATCTAGGCGTGTTTCATAAAAAGGCGCATGAAGTAAAAATGAAAGAAGCACTGACGTGGAGCGCAGTGTGGATCACACTCTCGCTGATATTTAATGTGCTTATCTATTATTACTGGAATTGGATATCGCCCGACAGCGGCTATTCCAACAGTGAAGCGGCATTAGTATTCTTCACGGGATATTTGATTGAAAAATCGTTGAGTGTTGATAACGTCTTTGTGTTTTTGATGGTCTTTACTTATTTCCAGGTTCCGGGACTGTATCAGCATAAAATATTGTTTTGGGGAATTCTTGGCGCGTTGGTGATGCGCGCGATCTTCATCTTTGCCGGCGTTGCGTTGATCACGAAGTTCCATTGGATGATCTATGTCTTCGGCGCGATTTTGATCTTTACGGGAATCAAAATGGTGACACAAAAGAACAAGAAACTCGATCCCGAAAAAAATCCGGTCATCAAAGCGTTCCGGAAATGGTTTCCGGTCACCAACGAATATCACGACGATCATTTTTTTGCGAAGATCGACGGCCGGAAAGTTGCAACACCGATGTTTGTCGTATTGCTATTCATTGAGACCACGGATGTTATTTTTGCCGTCGACTCTATTCCCGCAATTCTTGCAATCACCAACGATCCGTTTATTGTTTACACGTCGAACGTTTTTGCAATCTTAGGTTTGCGTGCTTTGTATTTTGCGTTTGCCGGAATCATGAATTTGTTCCACTATCTCCATTATGGACTGTCCGTTATTCTCGTTTTTGTCGGCGGGAAAATGATGATCGTTGATTTCTTCAAGATCCCAATTGAAATTTCACTAATGGTTATATTGGGGATTCTCATTATTTCAGTCATATTATCCAAAATGTTCCCGCCGAAAAAGAAATTAAAAGCAGCATAAACATCTGAAGTGATATTTACGGTGCGAAAAAAGGGAGCAGATTTGCTCTCTTTTTCATTTTTGTCGCACAGCGAATTTCAATGGATTTTTTACAACTAAACTTTCCGATTGACATTGGGGACACATTTCCTTATAATTGCATACGTTTCAATAAGTTACAAAGATTACTTTTAGGGGCTGTATGAGTAAAACTGCTAAGTGGCTTTTGGGAATATTTGCGGTACTAATTGTTCTTTTCTTTTTTGTTGTACTCTCCATTGTTGCATTGTTCAGCGAATCTGAAGATCAAGATGTTGCATCCGGTACTGGTGGAACAATTGCACTCATCGAATTAAAAGAACCGATCATTTCTTCCGAAAATATTGTTCGTCAGTTTAAACGATACAGAGAAAACTCCGGAGTGAAAGCGATCGTCTTTAGAGTAGAATCCCCCGGTGGTGGTGTGTCTGCAAGCCAGGAAATTTATGAAGAAGTGAAAAAAACCCGCAATAGCGGAAAACCGGTCGTTGTTTCGATGGGAGCGGTTGCTGCAAGCGGCGGATATTATGTCGCGTGCGGTGCGGATAAGATCGTTGCCAATCCTGGATCGATCACCGGCAGTATCGGCGTGATTTCCCAATTTATGCACGTGAATGAGTTGCTGGGGAAGATCGGAATTTCCTCCTCAACCATTAAGAGCGGAAAACTCAAAGATTCCGGTTCTCCGTTTCGTTCCATGAACGAGGACGATAAAAAATATTTCCAGGAAATGATCGATGATGTGTACGATCAGTTCATCTCTACTGTTGCCGAAGAACGAAAACTGGCAAAAGATGTGGTGAAAAAACTTGCCGACGGCAGGGTATTTACCGGACGGAAAGCGTACCAATTGAAACTGATCGACACGCTCGGAACGTACGAAGATGCCGTAACTCTGGCGGCACACCTTGCCGATATACGCGGAACACCGCGCCTTATCAAGGAACGAAAAAAAGAACGGCTGATCGATATGCTTCTCGGCGAAGCTCGTCAGGAAATACGAAATTTGAAGCAAGAGATTTTTACTCAACCGATCGTTCAATATCTCTACACACAGCCACAATAAAGGAGAGTCAACGTGACCAAAGCTGACATAGTTGACATTATTGCTTCAGGTACAGGACTGACAAAAGTTGAAACTGAAGCCGTTGTTGATGGTTTTATCCAAACGGTGATCGCATCATTGCGAGACGGAAAGAATATTGAGATCCGCGGTTTTGGAAGTTTTAAAGTGAAAAAACGAAAAGGAAGAATGGCACGAAATCCCCGCACCGGACAGCAAGTGCCAGTCGATGATCACTACGTGCCGATTTTCAAAGTATCAAAAGAATTAAAAACAGTCGTCAATGACAATTTGAAGCAAACGTTAGGGTAAGCAGTGTGTCATGAGTGAAAAATTGTTATGCTCGCAATGCGGATATTCGGTTTCTCCCGCAAGCAAGTTCTGTCCTAATTGTGGAAATAAACTTGAACGGTCAACTCCTCAAGAAGATTCTGCCTCTGTAGTACCTGCCAAGATCGTATGTTCTTCATGCGGTACTGTAAACCCATCGACAGAACAGGTTTGTTTCGGCTGCGGCAGTTCATTGTCCGTAGCGCACCATCAGGATAAACAGCAGCCGAAAGTTCCATTGAAATCACCGGATGGTCGCAAAAAAAAATCTGAACGGTTATCGATAACCAGGATTGTGCTCTCTCTTTTTGGTCTATTCATTGTCGGTGTTGCGATTTTCGAACTTCAAAAATCGCCTTCCGGCGGCGTTCAAAAGAATATGCCGGCAGATGCACAGCATTCTGCTCCTATAACTGACGCATCCGTTCTGAAAAAAATCACCGAATTGGAAAAGACGCTTGAAGCGGATCCAAACAACAGCGATGCATTATTGGAGCTCGCGAATCATCTCCACGACGCTAAATTTTTTCCCCGGGCGATCGAAACGTATAAGAAATTTTTAACACTTTTGCCGAAACATACCGATGCACGGGTTGACCTGGGGATTTGTTATTTTGAGACCGGCGATACGCAAAGAGCCGTCGGCGAAATTGAAATAGCGCTGAAATCCGACCCCAAACATCAGATGGCGATGTTTAATCTAGGAGTGATCCAATTAAGTGCACGGAATCTGGAGGAAGCCAAAAAGTGGCTAAAAAAATGCGTGGATATTGATCCCAATTCGACGGCCGGGCAGCGTGCACAACAGATTCTCAGTCAACATTAACCATAACGAAAGGAGGTATCAATGCCGAGCGGAAAAAAACGGAAACGCCATAAAATGGCAACCCATAAACGAAAAAAACGTCTTCGTAAGATGCGTCATAAGAAGAGAGTTCGGTAATTAGTTGAACCTTAAAAAGTAAGAAACCTTGTCAAGGTTTCTTGATCAACAACGAAACAATGTCCAAATTTTACAAATCTAATGACATAACCTTGACAAGGTTGTGCTGATGAAGACTTTTAATTTTGAGTTTTAATTTTGAGGTGTTGCTTTTTCCTGATTTTTTTTTCACCTTTCATACACAGAATTTTCAATAATAAAATTAATGAGGATTTTTATGGCTGATAATGATAACAACAAGAGCAGTTTTCTGATCGGGTTTCTTGCCGGAAGTGTTGTCGGTGCGGTGATCGCATTATTGTACGCTCCAAAACCGGGGAAAGAACTTCGTGCAGACATCAAGACTAAAACTGGCGAGATCGTTGATAATGCTGATGAATATATCAGTGCAGCAAAACATAAAGCAGTCGATATCATCAATGAAGGAAAGAAAAAATCGGAAGGATTGATTGCCGAAGCAAAGAAGCGCGCCGAATCGCTTCTTGGTGATGCCGAGAAAATTTTGACCGACGTGCGGACAAAAAGTCCGTCATCGTCGGAATCATCGAAGAACGAAAAAACCCGCTCATAAAGAAGGAGCGTACTTGTGGACTATCTATTGGTTGCTCAGATTATTTTACTGCTTTCGCTCTCGGCGCTGGCAATTTACTTAATCATCGTGTTGATAAGAGTGCGCGACGTGCTCGGGACCGTTGAAACAAATCTCAAAGAGGTCAGCGCAAAAGCGCTGCCAACGCTCGATAATATGGAGGCGATCACGACAAAACTCCGATCTATTGTCGAAAATTTTGACGAACAAATGACAACCCTGCGGACTTCCATCAATACGCTGCACGGAGTCGCGGAAAATGTAGCGGCGTTCGAACGCCGCGTGCAAAATGCCGTTGAGATGCCGATTATGGAAGTGATGAATACCATCGGGGGAATTATTCGGGGATTTTCATCGTTCATCACTCGCATCACAAGCAGTAAATCATCTGAATAATTTTTTTTATTTCTTCGTACCATCATGCCGGTTGCATCGTCATACATAAGGGCATCTCTAAAAACTGAACGTGATTTTTTTTTATCTGCGGTAATCAGCGAAATCAGCGGGAAATATTCTCCCGCAGATTACGTCCCGAAGTTTCGGGATTCACAGAATAGGTTTTTAGAGATTCCCATAAACAAAACCTTGGTCTACGACTCGTAGAGTTGACGATCCTCCTCATAGTACAACACCAATCTAAAAAATGTATAGGAGTTCGCTGTGAGCCAACTTGTCCATTCCAAAGAATATCCCACATCTCATATTCGCACAATTGTTCTCATTGGTCACGGTGGTTCAGGAAAGACAACATTTTCCGAAGCATCGCTTTTTTCCACGGGGGTCACTAACCGTCAAGGAAGAGTGGAAGACGGCAATACGATCTCCGATTATCACCCCGATGAAATTGAACGAAAGATCTCCATCAATTCTTCGCTTCTCACCACTGAAGTGGATTCCATCAAGATCAACATTTTGGATACCCCGGGGTACACCGATTTTACCGGAGAAGTAAAAGCCTCGCTGCGCGTTGCCGATACGGCAGTGGTGTTCGTGAAAGGTTTCGAAGGTGTCGAGGTCGGGACGGAGATCGTCTGGTCGTATGTGAATGAGTATCAGATTCCGTCTTTTTTTGTCGTGAACAAAATGGACGGGGAGAATTCTGATTTTGATCGAACGGTCAATGCCATCAAAGACTGCTGCAGTCACGATGCGGTGGTGATCACTTTCCCGACGAGTGCGGGGAGCGGATTTACTTCAGTGATCGACGTTCTGAGAATGAAGAAACTGACCTTTTCGCCGAGTTCCAACGGCAAATATACGGAAGACGATATTCCGGGAGAGCTTCAGGACAAAGCTGCTCAGTTGCATGAAGAACTGATAGAAAAGATCGCCGAATCCGACGAAGCATTGCTCGATAAATTTTTTCAGAACGGAACACTCAGCGCCGATGAGATCAAAAAAGGGCTTCATCAGGGACTTGTAGAGCGAAAGCTTTATCCGGTTTTTGCCGCAAGTTCATGGTTGAATATCGGTGTGTTGAATGTGCTGGAGTTTGTTGCAAACTTCTGCCCTCCGCCGAACGAATTCGCGAAAGTGAAAGCGATTGATGCCAAAACTAAAACGGAAACTGAAGTCAGTATTTCGGACAAAGGGGAAACATCGCTGTTTGTCTTTAAGACAATCTCCGAAAATCATGTGGGGGAGCTTTCGTTCTTCAAAGTGTATACCGGCAATGTGACGCCGGGAATGGATCTTGTGAATAAAGCGAACGAAAAAGCGGAACGTCTCGGACAGGTTTTTGTCATGAACGGACGGGACAGAAAAGAGATCGCGAAACTTCACGCCGGCGATCTTGGCGCGGTGGTTAAATTAAAAGATACGCATACTAACAACACTCTTTCGTCAAAATCATTTCCGGTGATCTACCCGCCAATCGTGTTTCCCGATCCCGTGATTACGTCTGCGATCGTTTCAAAATCAAAAGGTGATGAAGACAGGATCGGACAAGGATTGCATACGCTGCACGAAGAGGATCCGACCTTCGTGTATAAAGTTGATCCCGAGATCAAACAAACGGTTGTTTCAGGACAAGGGGAGCTGCATCTGGTAATCATTACCAAACGGTTGAAAGAAAAATACGGTGTCGATGTCGATCTGATTGAGCCGCGGATACCGTTCCGCGAGACAATCCGTGGAATGGTATCCGATGCCGAGTATAAACATAAAAAACAATCGGGCGGACGCGGTCAGTACGGCCACGTTCATCTCAAGATCGAACCCAAACAGCGCGGTGCGGGTTTTGAATTTGAAAATGCCATTGTCGGCGGTGTTGTTCCGGGACGTTTTGTCCCCGCGGTCGAGAAAGGGGTCATTGATACAATGGAGCACGGGGTTATCGCCGGTTATCGCGTGATCGATGTGAAGGTGACATTATTCTATGGATCCTATCACGATGTTGATTCCGATGATATGTCGTTCAAGATCGCCGCGGCGCAGGCGTTCAGAAAAGGATTTAAGGAAGCGCGTCCGATCTTACTGGAACCTATTTATGAAGTGGAAGTAACAGTTCCGGAAGACTATATGGGCGACGTGATGGGAGATCTTTCCAGTCGGCGCGGAAAGATATCGGGGATGGATACAGACGGTTCACATCAGATCATTAAAGCGCTTGTTCCGTTAAAAGAGTTATATCGATATTCAACGACGCTGCGCTCGATGACGCAAGGGCGCGGCATTCACCGCCAAAAATTCTCGCATTACGATGAAGTTCCGCGCGACGTTGCGGAGAAGATCATACAGGAATACGAAAAGACGAAGCATGGAGAAGAATAATATTTACACCGATCTTAAAAAAATATTCCTCAACTTCAGCCATTTAGCCTTTGGAGAATTTTCTTCAAAGGTTTTTGTGTATTTTGAGGAACGGATAAAAACGAAATAGACGCATTGCGTATATCCAACCGAATTGGTATAATATACGCCATAGTGCGGTTAGCAAAGAGTTATCTGCCATTGCGGGCACAGAAAGGAGACACACCATATGAATCAGAATAACAATGAATACGAATGTTCGGATTGTGGAGCTGAGGTTTCCAAGGATGACAAGACTTGTCCAAAATGTGGAGCAACTTTTGAGAGGCCTGACGAAAATTTGGAATTGAAAAAGGATGCAACGGACAATTCTAAAATCTCTGTTTGTGTCTTGAGCGCTAAAGACGGAAGACCATATTCCCGTGGCGAACACACAGGTCAAGTTTTCTTCAAACTTTTTCAAAAATGGGGATGGCTTGTGTTTGTTTATCCATGTTTTCAGCTTTTTCAGATTGTGAATAGAGAAGGTTTTACTATAGAAAAGATTCCAGAAACGATTGAGGGTCCTGCTATTGTTTTAGCTCTTGTAGGAATTGGTTTTAGTGTTATAACTTTTCTAATTGCACTTGTCATTGCTCCGAGCACATACAAAGATGCTGCAAAGATCTGGAAAATTTTCGAATGCCCTAGTTGTCATAAAGAGATGCTGCTGAACATGAAGGTCTTGAAGGAAAAAGAGGAAAGCTTAAAGAAAGCTCAAACACTTTGTGCTAATTGCAATGCCCTCCTCATAATTGAACTTGATGAGATTCCATAGGCTGACGTACATTTGTGATTCCGGTACAGCAACCTAACTGATCTTGGGCTCAAGGAATAGACATTGTACATAATGACTGTACCAATTAAACAAACTATAAGCAAATGGAGGTTAAAATGAATAATCATAGAATTGTGATGAATTTCTTCACAATTTTCCTCTCAACTCTTCTCATTGTAAGCTGTGGTCAGAAGCACGTACCTCGTGAAGATATTTACAGGCATAATTCAGACTTCAAAGGTGAACGGGGCGCTAAAGATGTCCAGGTTGAAACGCAGAAGGATGGAAGTCTTTTAATAACTGGCATAGGGGATAGTAGTTATGTTCCTGCTACTCTTCCATATGATCCCACCACTGGAAACATATTATCACTGAAATACTTCCCTGATGCATTAGGCTCACGTAACATTAAGATAGTCATCAAAAGAGAAGTTGGCTATACAGAAATAGCAGGATTGCAGTTCCGGAATGAGGCAGTAATCAGTATTTGGGAAGATGGTACTGTCGAGGCGAACAAAGAAGGTGTAGAAGCTTCGGATAAGACCGGAACTTTTTGGATTTCAAAGAACGTGAAAATCGAAGGTTCGGATTCATTAACAACCGTTATGATCAAAAAAAGAAGATAGACCAAGAAAGGAGATCCTTATAATGAGACCCAAATTTGACAAATGGCTTTTGTTTTCAGTATTCTTGAGCTTGTCTTTCGCAGATTTGGGCTGCAGTGAAAAACATCCTGCCAGTCCTATTGAGGTTAGGGAAGACATATTTGCATTTAAGTTGCCAAGTACCTGGAGAAGAATGACCGAGAAAGAAGTTGAACAGTTTCGGCGACAAGTTCAGGAGCAGAATTATGCGCAGGCTCGTACATTAGGTTACACAAATCCTGGTGATTTTAAGATAAAACACTTTGCAATGTTTTCAGCAAGTAAGGAAGAAATCGCTGCAGTTGTCGTAATAGTGATGCAGATCCCTTCTTCACTTGATAAGAATTACCTGGATTTGATGTACGAAAATACTAAAGAACAAATACATGCAAAATTTGACAGGGTTTATGTGCATAGAAAAGCAGAAATTGATAGAATACCGGTGTTGGAAGCAGATGTCGAGGGAAGGGGTGGATCAAGACTCCTTACGTATAACTTTTGGTCTCCAGACACCCCTACTCAAGCAGCAGGGTTGCAAATAATGATTGCACCTGGACATTATCCCGAGTACAAACCTGTCATAGATAGTTTGCTTAGTAGTCTCCACATCGTCTTCCAGAAAGAAACCATTAAATGACAGGATTGAGACAAAGACAACAGTTCTATGGCTCACACACAATAACAAACAATACGGCTGCAGAAATTGAGTGCCAAACCTAAACTACACACGCTTCAAAGAGATGGGAAAAGAATGTCCGCAACGGCAGATAACACGCCGCACTACGACGTTCGCTCCTTGATAGGATATAGTTGTGCTCACTCAACGGTTTTTGGTGCGGTTTGGTATGCTCGCTTTGGGCGATGAAATTTTTTCTTAGCACCAAAAGCCGCTGCGTAGTGCGGCGAGACGTTAGCCAAAATTGCAGATACAATATTAATCGTTTTGTGGCGCACCCTATTTCTACATTTAAAGATATTTTATGAAAAAGACACACAGATATTCAATTACTACTGAAATAAGTGGTAAAACGTATGCTGGTTCACGCGTTGTTGAAGGAACTCGCAAATTGTTCCAGACCATTTACTATGGCTCTCAGTCTCGTTTTGATGGTCACCAATATAAACCAAACGAAGAAGCAACGATGGAAAGTGTTGCTCGAATTATTTTGGGTGAATTAGTCCGAGAATCCAGTAAATCTAACGGGTAATGTGATTTCTTCCAAGTTCTTTCGTCTAAAATCTATTTCCGTTTCGATTTCCGAAAATGCTTGTCTCACTTTTTGTATCGTAGAATCATCGGATGGCCATCCCTGTTCGGAAGTATAATAATCAATCGCTCTTCCGATCAAGAATCTGATTAATAATAAAGACTCATGGCTGATGTTTTCGCTCATATTTTTCTCCTTTTTCTGTGCGCCACAAAACCGTGAATTATAGAACTGCAACTTCGTCTAACAACAAAAACAATGACAGTCGCTTTATGATATTTATTCAATTGTGCTCCTTTCATTTGTTCGCTTCACGAGAATTTTTCATTATAGTTCGCTCTCAAACGCCATTGGTTTTTGCATACGTTGAAATGACATTACAATAATGACCAATGACAGCTTCCAAATGATCGGTAACAGCGGCAAAATTGGCTGTTACAGCAATACAATGAATGGTGACAACAATAAAACAAATGATTACATCACCAAAATGAATAATGACATTAATAAAATGTCTATTGACGATAATAAAATGTTCATTGACGGCTTCAAAATGTAATATTACATTATCAAAACGATAATTTACATCGTCAAAATGATGTGTGCATTAGTAAAATGAGTATTAATAAAACTAAAATGTGTAATGACAATGATAAAATGTCAGGTTGCAGTGATAAGATGTCTTGTTACATCAATAAAATATTCAGTGCTGTGGAAAAAATGCAGTGTGCGGAAATTTTTTGACTATGTTTCATTAAAAAACGTTCTTTTATCCAACAAAACAATACTTAAGGAGGATGTATGAACAAGCGACAAGAAAATAAACTGACGATGTACGAAGGATTATTGACACTTCTGCAATCGAACAGCGCAAAGACCCAATCCATTGGCGGATTTGCGAATGCTGCGACAGAACTTTCCACGATTGTTGCCGGGTTGAAAGCAAAATCTACTGAGGTGGACAGTGCTACTGTTGGGAAAGTCGCAACCAAATACAGTGCGGAAGATGCGCTGGTGGCGGCGCTGCTTCCTGCGTGTTCTGCGCTGTATGTGTTCGGGAGAAAACAAAATAATGCGGAAATAAAAGAGCGGGCAAATGTTACGGAAGCAAAACTGCGTTCACTGCGCGATACGGAACTTGCATCATTCGGTAATGCCATTGCGGAACTTTCCGCTGCGAATGTTCAGGGCGTTGTTCCATTCGGCATAACGACGGAAAAAATTGCTGAACTGAAAACAAAAGCGGAGGCATATTCCGACGCAATCGGCGCGAGGGAAAGCAGCGTTGCAGACCGGAAAGGGGCGCGCGGCAGTATGAGCGATCTGTTTGACAAAGCGGATGAACTGCTGAACGAAGAGTTTGACCGGTATATGGAGTTACTGCGTCCGACGGAAACGGAGTTGTACAATAAATATTTTTCGGCTCGTGTTATAAAAGATACCGGAGTGCGGCACGACAAACCGGCGCCCGTACCGCCAAAACCGTGAACAGTTTACAGTGAACAATAAGTTTGAGTTATGCCATGAATGAATTAAAACGATGCTATTATGTCCTAAATTTTTACGTTATTGAAAAACAAACTCATGGCATAACTTTGTCATTCAAAAGAGCCAAATTTTCCCAATGCTTTATTTGAAATCTGTATCTTAGAAACCATTTTTGTAAACTAAAACAAACGACAGAAAAAATATTAAATGGCAATAAAGAAATCTGAACTCTACTCCTCACTTTGGAAAAGCTGCGATGAACTTCGTAGCGGGATGGATGCAAGCCAATACAAAGATTATGTATTGGTTTTGTTATTCGTGAAGTATGTGTCCGACAAGTATTCCGGTAATGGTGATGCTCTGATTGAAATTCCAAGAGGTGGAAGTTTCAAAGACATGATGGCTTTGAAAGGGAAAAAAATATTTAATCATTTTTTACAACAATAAAAGAGGTGAAAATATGTCCCCGCAATTAATTTTCTGGCTAATATTTATAGCTTTATTAGCTATTGTTATCTACTTCGATGTAAGATATTCAATGCTAAGAGATATTAGTTCTGCCAATCGTAAACCTTACAGTTTCGCGCGCGTACAATTAACCTGGTGGTCGGTAATTATTCTTGCTTCCTTTGTAAGTATTCTTGCTTCGAAAGGAATAGCCCCAACTTTCGACACTTCTACTTTGATTCTATTGGGTATAAGTTCTGCAACAACGGCAGCAGCCCGTATTATAGATCGCTCCGATCAATCGAATCCGAATATTACCAGGACGCAAAATGAGAATAGCGAAAATCTTTTCCTCGATATTTTATCGGATGAAAAGGGAGTGAGTATTCACCGTTTTCAAACAGTGGTTTTCAATATTGTGTTTGGAATCTGGTTTATCTGTACTGTCCTTTACTACCTTAGCCATTTCCCGGATAATGTTGATAAAATTATTCCGGTAATAACGGAGAATAATCTTATCCTTTTAGGATTAAGTTCCGGCACATATGCAGCTCTTAAAGCAAATGAGAATAAAGATAAGGCAGTAAAATAAAAACGAGTTATCAACCTCATAATTGATGGGTAGATGTAATTGACGTATTCGAGGTGAAGTATAATACTTTTAAAGATGTATGCATTACACAAACATTATTAATAAATATTAGTTGCATATATTCAACTGAAATTATAACGATATGTATGCAGGTTTCTCACAAATAGCAAGAAGAACAAAGTAAATTGTTTTTCAATAATATATTGGAGGAATAGAAATGCCCGCTGTCAATCGTACGGATGCAAAAGAGTGTGTGAGGAAGTCACTTGATGGAATAGCAGACTTCAACAGCACCAGTAATATCGAAGAATTTACATTTAATAATTGGCATGACCTACACAAAACAGTTTTTATCAACATGGTTGCGGCTTGTATTCGAAAAAAAGGGAGCCGAATAGTATTCAATGAAAGTATGCTTGCTCAATTTTCTACTTTGGGTAAATTCATTGACCATGTGTATGAAAATTCCGTTTTTGTAGGTGAGCCGGATCCAAATATGCAAGAGAGTAATGGAGATCTTCGTTAAATCGTTCATATGTAAAGAATATTGGAGAAATAATATGAAAAGGTATACTAATTTATTTATACTCACTCATACTTTGTTTATGCTTGCGCTATTACCGGTTAGTGCGAAAGATATTATAGTTCCGGCTGAAAAGATACAGGTACAGGTAATCGTTGGGTCAACCAGTGCCTTTACTGGAGTTGCATTTGATATTAATCTAAAAAATGCTCTACCTGATGGAGTAACGATTGACCGAGAGGCGTTCGCGAAAGATAAAAGTAACTTACCAAGATTTGAGATTCGAGAAGCCAATGATCAAATTGCATTTGAACTTGATCGCAGTTTAATAGGTGCGGCGCTGTATATCATCCAAATGGTAGATAGTAAACCCGAGATCATCGAAGCGCTTTCAAATCAAAGCAACTATATTTTCATTGATAATCCAATCAAAGTGAAACTTTCAAACGGTGACTTTTTAATAATTACTCCAGAACTATTAAAGGCAGCAACACTTAAGAAGATTTTTTTATCCGAAGAGAATAGACAGAGATTGATTGCCGCTAGAGGAGGTGCACATATCCTTTACCAAAATAAAATCGATTTCGGAATGAGAGCCGACGTAACTGATTCGAGTAGAAGGGTATTTGCATTGAGTTTCAGTTATTTTGGAACACCTGTAGAAAGTGTAGAGTGGTGGAGATTTGCTGCAAAAGGTTATGTGAGTACGGATAAAAACGATCCCATTTCAGAAATTCATTTATTTCCTTTTACAGTTGGACAAGTCTTTGGTCTTGAAAAGGGAAAACCGTTCGAGACTGGCGAGATAAGAGGTTATTTCGGGATTGAGGGAAACCAAACATTTCGCAAATCGAGATTGAACGCTAGTTTTTATTACACAACACTGTTACCCAATTTTATTGATCTAACTTTTGGAAGTTCTAATAGGTTACGGCTTAATCCGGTTTTGAAGTTTGGAGCCGAATATTGGGATGAAATTAATGACAACACCAAACCGGATGCATTACAAAAAGGTGGAAAGATCGGCGCTGAAATTTACTATTATATACCGGTCATGGAGAACTATAGCCTTCTTGTAGAAGGTAATTTCGGATATACTTTAGGTAAAAAATTTAAAGAGAAGAATAATGTAAACGATTTTATCAGCCACTTTAATGTTACTCTTGGGTACGAAGTTCCCGGGTCGGATATGAAGGTGTTGGCTACATATACTTTTGGTCAAAATGATATTAATTTTACTGAAGACACCAGATTGCTTTTAGGATTGGCTATTAATTTATTTAAGTCGGTCAATGGAACTCTAACAAACCACAAGTAAATGAGTAACGGATGGAAAAAATCACCGCAAATGCAAAATAGTTTCTACCATATTTATTTGTATCATGATTGTATCTAGAAACTTATGTGTGTGATTGACGAGCATTATGCGTTAGTGAACAATATAAAAATTATGAGCAAACGATATTGACAGTAAGAGAAAATTAAAACATATTGGAAACGCAAAGGAAAATAAGATTATTAAAGTAAAATCAATAAAGATGATGGCGTTGTTACAGCCGTTAAATACGGCTAACCGCCATGTTGCGTTGTTATACTAGTTGTGCTACATTCGCGCAGCGTGTATCGTGCGTGAAGAGTTCTGCAATGGAAATTTGAAATGCAGTCATACCATACAAAGAAAAACAGAGTGTGCATTTGCACGATACAAATAACGCTGCGCTCATAAACGTAGCACAACGAGGCGCGGGCTTCGCCCTTGTTGTGCGAAGCGCGTTCGCTGCGCGAACGCCGCACAACTGCGGGAAGCACGGCAAACGCAACTGCGAGTAAAAAACACTCGCGTTGCGCTTCGTGCTTCCCGCGCCACGTTAGCTGAAATAGCGCACCATCTGATCAGTTATGAAAGGAGTTCTAAATGGCAATCAGTCAATCGCTGTTGACAGCCAAATCTGTTTCCTACAGGGAGACCATTCATGAGAGCATGCTGAAATCAGCTTCTGCTGGACGAGTGAGATCCGCCTTTCTTTGCCATAGTCATAGGGATGAAACCATTGTCAAGGGGTTGATTGCGTTGTTTCAAGAAAACGGGGTTGACCTATATATTGACTGGAAAGATCACACAATGCCCGAAACACCGAACGCAGAAACTGCAAGAAAGATCCAAGACGCAATTAACGGACGTGAGTTGTTCCTTTTCTTAGCTACTGCCAATTCTAAAGCTTCTCGCTGGTGTCCGTGGGAAATTGGCTACGCTGATTCAAGTAAACGGAGGGTCTACATCATTCCGACAGTTGACAATAGCGGAACCTACGGCAACGAGTACCTTGAACTATACCCTAAGATTGACGAGGGTTCTCGTGGAACTCAGAAGGGGCTGGCCAAATTTGGGGCTGGCAGGAGAGAAGGAGAATGGCTGTCAGCAACCAATCTATGAAAGGGAATCCAGATATGGACAGAGATGTTCTGCACAAAGAAATCGACTTGATCCAGGCTTGCATTACAAGGATGGCAAGCAATTCCTTCCTGCTTAAGGGATGGGCTATTTCGATCATTGCTGTAGTTCTTGCACTGGCTGATAGGGCAGTTGAGCCCGCCCTTCTAAGCTCTCTTGTCCTCATACCGCTTATCAGTTTTTGGTATTTGGATGCTTTCTTCCTCAGAACGGAGAAAATGTACCGCAAGATGTACGAATGGGTTTTGAAAACGAGAGGAGCGGAAGATACTAGTTTTCTTTACGATCTCAATCCACATCGGTTCAAAGACGAAGTGGATTCAACATGGAAGGTCATGTGGTCAATTACGCTTCGATGGTTTTACGGAATTCCTGCCCTCATCACTTTTGGCGTTATCATTTTCAGAATAGTCAACCAATGCTCATCGAGAGGAGTGTAACCTATGAAGAAGCCTCAAGTGTTCTACAGTTTTCATTTCGATAACGACGTGTTCCGGGTTCAGCAGATTAGGAATATTGGCGTCATTGAAGGCAACGAACCAGTTTCAAAAAACGACTGGGAGCAAGCACGGAAGACGCCGGGTGGAATAGAGAAGTGGATTGACGAGACTATGAAGTACAAAACCTGTGTCGTAGTACTCATCGGCTCTGAAACGGCTCATCGTCCTTGGGTGCAATATGAAATCTCAAAGGGGTGGAACGATGGCAAAGGGATAGTTGGAATCTACATTCACAATCTGAAAGATCCTAGATCGTCAAGCACTCCTCCCTATTATGGTAAGTGCACACAGGGCCTAGACCCCTTTGCCCAAATCAAATTGCAGAATGGACTGACTCTCGCAAACTATGTGACCTCTTACAATCCCAATGCTTCTGATGCTTACAACGATATTGCACAAAACCTGACCAGTTGGATCTCAAATGCGGCAAGAAGAACAATCTAGGCTCAATGGGTGCGCTACTTCAACTAACACGCCGCACCATCGACGCTCGTTCATTTGTTGAAGGCTCGATAAGTTGAACTCGCTCAACGCCGCACTCATTGATAGAAAGCGTGGAGTGCGGCGCTGCGTGGTGCGGCGATACGTTATACGCAACCCTAAAACGACCGACAGTGCAACAATGAACAGACAGAAAAAACATCTCGACAGCCAACCCTTCGCAAAATTAAAAGAGGTGTTTTGCCAACGCACTTGCCGACACAAAAACACCACATTTAATTTTGCCCAACCGCACCCAAAGCCCACCCACCACCCGACAAGTGGACGGTTGACAATTTGACGGCAACTTTAGAGACAAAAACGCATTAAAAACTTAACTTTACCGACTTAAATAATAAGACAAATAAATGGCAAAAATAGGAGCATATTTTCACATTGACCCATCAGACTGGTTATTCCATACTCACGGTGACGTGCAAGAAGCAAAAAGACGAGCAAATGAATATTTTGAACAGAAGAAAACATATGAAGGTGCAGAGTATATAATTGAAGAATTTGTAAGACAATGGGCTTTACATCAACTTTTAAAAGAATACCAATATCCCAAAGAATGGTTAGGTGAAAAGTTGATAATAGAAGAACCTGTAAAAATGGGTTCAACAGAAAAACAAGCCGACATTTCTATAAAGAATAGCACAAGAAGAACCTTTATTTACGTTGAAGTAAAAAAAAGAGGTATTTCTGAACAAGAATTTAATGAAGCTGAAAAACAATTAGAGACATATCTTGCTTCAACTCATACAGCAACCATTGGACTTGTAACAGATGGAGATAAAGTTAGAAGTCTTAGAAAAAAAATCGACCCTAACGATTTTGAATATATTCCTGACATTTATTCTTATGGTGGAACACAAGCAAACCAAGTAAAGCTAACAAGAGAAGTTCCTGAAACTGGTGATAAAACTAAAACAGGTTTGACACCAATAAACAAAGACTATGTTAAACTGCTTTTTGAATGCCACAGTGTAATAAGAGATATTGATGGACTTCACGCTGATGAAGCATTAGACGAACTTTCAAAAATAATTTATGTAAAAATCTTTGATGAGAAGCAAACAGTAAAAAAAGGAGAAAAAGCGGAATTTAGATTTCAAATATACGGAGCAAGTAACCCTTCGGAAGTTGCATCTAACATTAGAGTTTTATATGAAGAAACGAGAGATTCTGAACTGGAAATTTATTCTAAAAGAATACCAAATTACGAAAGGTCAAGAGGTGTTTTTAAAAACCAAATTAGATTAAGTGATGCTGCCGTTTATGCGATAGTTGAGAAACTTCAAAAATATTCTTTGGTTGACACACCAACAGATGTAAAAGGTATTGCCTTTCAAAGTGTTTTAGGTTCTGCAATTCGTGCAGGAATGGGTCAGTATTTTACACCCGACCCTATAGTTAAAATTGCAACTGGTATTTTACAACCAACGCCATCAGATATGATTTTAGACCCCTTTTGTGGTTCGGGTCATTTTCTAACAAGTTGTTTGGATTATGTCGTTAAAAATTACGGAGACAAAATAAAGGAAGTTGATATGGCAGAATTTAAGTTCTTCCATTTACACGGAATAGAAAAGTCAGAAAGAATGGTTCGTATTGCAATGACAGATATGCTATTGCACGAAGATGGACACACGAACATCAGAAACCTTGACGCACTATTAAGTTTTGAAAACTACCCAGATATTTTAGCACTTAGAGACGATGGTAATTCAGACCCAGCAGTTTTTAGTATGATAGTTACCAACCCACCTTTTGGAAGCATAATGAGAAGTGAGGTTAAAGAAATGGTTGGACGATTTAACTTAGGTGCAAAGAAAAAATCGTTACCACTTGAAATTTTAGGTTTAGAAAGGTCATTTCAATTTCTAAAACCTGGAGGAAGAATGGCAATCGTTTTACCTGACGGATTATTGAAAAATAAAAATGCAAAATTCGTTAGAAAATGGGTTGAACAAGTAGCTGAAATTAAAGCAATCATAAGTTTACCCGAAGAATCTTTTAACGCTTATGGTGCAATGGTAAAAACTTCACTTTGTATTTTCAGAAAATTAAAAGAAAAGGAAGCACCAAACCCTGACAGTAAAGCACTATTGATAGAAGCTGGAAATCTTGGTTATGATGCAACAGGACGAGAAAAAGCAGGTAGCGAAGTAGAATTAATAATTGAAACCTTTCACAAAGAAATTGGCTGGTAATGGAAAAATTAATAGTATATCAAAAAGCACTTATAAAGGAAGAAAGATGGGACTTCGATTTTCACGAACCACCAACTTTAATAAAGCAATTTCAAGGAGCATCTTTAAAAAAAGTTATTGAAGTTGCCAGTGTTGTTAAAGCTAAAAAAGACCCGACAAAAAAGCCAGACGAGTTATTTCAGTATATCGACATAGCAAGCGTTGACGTTGAAACTGGTGAGGTTTCAAGAAACCAAGAGTTGACAGGTGCAGAAGCACCTTCAAGAGCAAGAAAACTTGTTCAGGCATACGACATAATTATTTCTACTTGCAGACCAACGAGAAAAGCTATTGCAGTTGTTCCCGAAGAACTACACGGACAAATTTGTTCAACGGGATTTTCTGTAATTAGAGCAAATGAAAAAATTAATCCTTTGTATCTTCATTTCGCTTTACGACTTAATTCGACAATTGAACAGTTTCGGAAATTCTCGACAGGTTCAAGTTATCCTGCAATTCTTGACAGTGATGTTGAAAAAACTTTAATTCCAGTTCCAGACATTGAAATACAAAATGAAATAGTAAAACGCATCAAGATTTCACTTTTAGACAGGAAAAGAATTGTTGAACAAATCAATAAGCAATGGGAAGACACGATTTCGTTTACTGTGAGTGAAATTTCAACTTTAAAATTCGATTTTGGCAAGATACCAAAAGTTGATGCTGAATTTATTTGGGACAAAAAGCAAATTGATGACAAAATAAATTCTTTGCCAAAACTGACAGTTGAGGAAATAATTGAAGACGACCAAATAGAACTTGAATTAGAAGACGACAATTAAATACCAACGCATTTGGTGGCACATTTGCATTTTTTTTCAACGCACAGACCAACGCTAAAAAAATCCAAAAGAGCCACCAAGCCAACGCACCAAGACAGACCAAAATGGACAGACAACACCACGACAGAGAAAGAAGGGCAGCGTATAACAGCGGTTTGGCAAAAGGCGGGCTGACGTGCTTCGTAGAAACATTTGTGCAAGCCCGAACATTTGTGCTTCGTATGAACTTTTGTGATAAAAATCCCGCCCTTCGCCAAGCCGCAAAACGTTGTGAACGACAGTATTACGATCTCGGTCAAACATTTTTACCGAAGTGAAAATGTGACATCGTGGTTGGTGAGAAGAAAATATCCGGCAGCGTTCGATACGATCTACATTAATGTGCCGATTCTTAAACGCGCCGGAGAGCATCAACTGCGCGTGGAACTCGACCCCGTGGGATTGATAGTCGAGTCGTCGGAATTGGATAACATCGTTAATTACTATTTCAAAGTCGTTACGACCGATTTTAAGATCATCCAGCCGACGGCATTTAGCGCTTCGTCATTTTCTCACATGATCTTTCTTAATCTCACATTTGTTCAAGCAGGATTGAGCAGGATCGCGGAACTTGAGATCGATACCGTGAAGAGTTTTTCGACTGCCGTCAAAGCAGAGGTGTCGATGATGGAATTTTCAACATCGTATTCCATTAGTTCATTGTCAAAACCAAAACGGTATTACTGGAGGATCAAACAGAAGAACAGCGAGCGTGAATGGACGGCAGGGACATTTTATCTCGGGGATTCGGCGTCGTTTTCCATGGGGCAATCAGATTCCATTGCATGGCAGAATAACAGCTTTCTGAGAACTGCATATCTTTCGAATGGAGGCGCGCAGATCGTCGATACGAAATTTAATCTGACGGCAATCTCGGCGGGATTTAACGACGGTCGGACCGGGAATGTTGAAGTCAACGGTGTAAATGTTGTTGCACCGATTTACGGTACGGGTCATAATATCATTGTTCTTGACACGATCAATTATTCGGTCGTGGCGCAAAGGAGATTTGATGTTTCCAACAATGCCGACGAATCGGATTCCCTTGCACAATTCATTTCGACAATCAATAACGGATTGATTGTGATTGATGTTGTTGTGGATGAAGGGGCAAATAATTTAAAGCCATCGACCCGCGATATGCTAAAAACGATCGGGAGTCAGTATATCGATCAACTGTCGTGGAGGGATTCGTGGGCGATCATCGGAAGAAAAGGTGCAGGCGTTGGCAGCGTTCCGGAATCCTATAAAGTGCAATCGACAGGAATGGCTGTTGTGGAAACAACAATCGTCCGGAAAGAGACCTCCGGAGTAATTGCCACGCCGTTTTTCGGTCCGTTCGCAAAGTTATCTAGCTTTTCAATGGTGAACTCCATTCCCGCCGGGACGAAAATAGAAACCAAGCTGGTCGGTGTCAAGTATAATAACAGTATCGATACGGTTCTTTTATCGTTAGATCAAAACCTGCTCCTTCAGCAAACCGTGAATTCGTACAAATATAAAAGTGCTCAATTGGTTTTTACATTCAGCATGGCGACTCAAACATCTCCGACGATACAACGCTGGTCGCTTTCCACGACTCCGGCAGTTGAATTGGCTGTTTCGGAAAAGTCGACACAGATCAGTCAATCGCAAATTATGGAGGGGGTACAGATCAATTTCAGCAGCAAAATTTACAACATCAGTTCTGCACCGGCTGAAAGTGTAACGGTACAATTGAAAACAAACGATTCCGGCATTGAGAGGATCTTAAAATCCCAGACATTTATCCAGATCAATGCAAACGATTCGATCAATTTCGAATTTACATATGACAGTAGAGGAAAAAGAGGAAATCACGCGTTCATGTTCGAGATCGATCCTGCAGACAGTGTGATTGAGCAATCGAAAGATAATAACAGTGTCACCATCCCCTTCACGGTATTACCGGATACATTACGCCCGGAATTGTTTGTTACATTTGACGGCATTCACGTTGTCAATGGCGATTATGTGAGCATGGAACCGGAAATACGCGTGCGGTATTCCGATAATAATCCGTCGGCAATCACTTCAGCGGATACCACCAACTTTACGATTCGCCTGAACAATGCATCTGTTCCGTTTGTGTCGGGAACGGCAGAATTGATCAACGCAACGACACCCGGGGAAGTCGAGATCCGGTGGACGCCGACGTTGGCAAAAGGCGAGAACATCATTCAAATATTCGCACGAGATGTATCGGGAAATTATTCCGATACTACGACGATGTTTGTGAATGTTGCATCGGAGTTGCAAATTCTCGATCTCTATAACATCCCGAATCCTTTTTCGAAAGGTACGCATTTTACATTCAAACTTGCCGGACCTGTGAAAACCGACGAAGTATCGATTAAGATCTACACCGTTACCGGAAGATTGATACAGGACATCAACGCGCCGACGAAGATCGGATTCAATTCGATTCCGTGGGATGGAAGAGATAAGGACGGCGATGAGTTGGGGAACAGTGTATATCTGTACAAGGTGATCGTAAAGCAGGCTGACAAACCTGTCGTACGACAGGCGGTTTCTAAATTGGTGAAGATGAAATAGTTCTCGCTGAAAAAGTAGAAAACCTTCCGAAGGTTTTCTTATTAGCATGTGAAAATCTTTTGAATAATATCATTTCTTGACAATAACCTTCGGAAGGTTGCGTGTAATTAAGGGTTTTTCAGTGAGAACGAAATAGTTATTTTGCCGTATCGGCAGCGTGGTGTTTTACAACACGCGCGTTGGCAATAAAGACCACTTCTTCTGCAATATTCGTTGATAGATCGGCAACCCGTTCCAAATTTCTGCTGACACGGATCAATTCCAATGCTTGTTCAATGGTTTGCGGATTGCTTTTCATGATCAGCATCATCTCTTGAGCGATCTTTTTGTTCAACGTATCCGCTGTATCATCCATTTTCAATACCGCTTCGCTGATCTTTGCATCAACATGGATAAAACTGTCCAGTGCATCGGAAAGCATTCGTTTTGTTACCTGGGTCATTTGTTCGATTTCGTTGAACGACGGAAGCTGCATGTCCATTCGTATCAACGCTACAGCGGATTCCGCGAGGTTCACGCCGTGATCGCCGATGCGTTCGAGATCGTTGTTGATCTTCGAGGCGGCAAGGATGAACCGAAGATCCGATGCAACGGGTTGTTGAAGCGCGAGCAGATCGATGATGATCTTCTCGTTGGAAAGTTCGAACGAGTTTATCGTTGCATCGTCTAGAATGATCTGTTCGGCAAGAGTTTTGTTCCGGGAGATCATTGCATCAACGGCACGTTCAATTGCCAATTCAACGAGAGATCCCATTTTAATAAGAGCAGATTTCATTCTTGCAATTCACTCTCAAAGTGTCGCGGCATCGGAATTATTCACATTGGTCTGTTGATGATCTTTAGTATCGTTTGTAGAGTAAATATAGACTTTGTTGCATCAATTTCAAAACCGATGAAGAGAAAAGAATTTAAATTGAGAATATCGGTGAATCAGTGTGCCGAAGCATCGTTGAATTTGTATCCGACTCCTTTGAGTACCGTGATAACATCTCTGTTGTTCACCTTTCCGATCTTTTTACGAATGTTACTGATATGCACATCGATTGTTCGGGGAAAGTCCAGGTATTTTTTGCCCCATACATACAGGGAAATCTGTTCGCGTGAGTGAACCTTCCCGTGTGTACTCATCATCAGATACAGGATATGGAATTCAGTTTTGGTCAGTGAGATCGGTGCGTTGCTCCGATAGACGAGAAATCGTTCGGGATCGATCGTTAGTTCACCGATATGTATGGTTTCCATAATAATTAGTTGAGCCTGAAGAAGTAAAGATGTCAGACATCTTGTTTATTCAGAGACTGAAAATATTTCAGTTTTGGTAAATTCTAATTGGAAGATGTCTGACATCTTCTAAAACTTTTGGCTTTTTAATGTTCGACTAATTAGTTCTCACTGAAAAAGTAGGAAACCTTGCAAAGGTTTATTGAAGAACAACAAAAAATTTTCAAAATATTACAATTCCATTTGCAAAACCTTTGCAAGGTTGTGCGGATGAAGACTTTTTACTATCTCTTAAATAAAACGCTGGTCCAAAGGACTCCTTCGGAGAAGGGTTTGGCGTATCCTTTACTTTTTCAGTGAGAACTAAGATTGATTTATTTGCCATAATCTACCGAACCGTAATAAAGATTGTATGAACGCTCTGTTAAGGATTCGTTAACAGTTCTTGGGCTGGGTGAACAGAATTGTCCTTGTTCGATATTGACAACCGTCTCATTGCATTTTCACTTCAATTCCGTTACTTTTTGATAGTTACTCATAACGGAAGAACTATGCAGCGCTTTCTCCTTAAAACTGAACCGTCCGTCTATTCATACAACAATTTGGTCCGCGAAAAAAAACCGTTTGGAACGGTGTTTCCAATAATCTTGCATTGAAGCATATTCGTTCGGTGAAGAAAGGGGATATTGCTTTTGTCTATCACACGGGCGATGAAAAACAAATTGTCGGTATCGCAAAAATTATTTCTGCCGTGCGTAACATCAGTTAATAACCGCCGCTGATGGTAAAAAATATAAAACACATCGTGTCCCGTAGGGACAAAATATTGGTAGAAAAATAAAATTAAATTAAACGCACCGCTCCGTAGAGCGGAATAAAAAATGCCCAACACCTACACACAAATATACATTCAATTGGTTTTTGCAGTGAAGCATCGGCAGGCGCTTATTCAACCGCAATTCAAAGACGAATTATATAAATACATCACGGGTATTTTCAAAAATCAAAATCAAAAAATGTTAGCCGTCAACGGCATGCCCGACCATATTCATATTTTTTTCGGAATGACACCCGATATAACATTGAGCGATTTGGTGCGTGATGTAAAATCCGATTCGTCATTATTCATCAATGAAAAGAAATTGAGCAAGTTCAAATTTCATTGGCAGGAAGGGTCGGTGCATTTTCATATAGTAAGTCGCAAAAGGCAGAGGTGATAAAATATATCATGAATCAGGAAGAACATCACAGGAAGAAAACATTTCGTGAAGAGTATGTTGATTTTTTGAAAAAATTTAATGTTGAATACGATGAAAAATATCTGTTTGAATTTTTTGATTGATTTATATTCCGCTCCTACGGAGCGGTGCGTAATGGTGGAATATTTGGTTACCAATAGATTATCCCTACGGGATAAACGCATAAAATGGATGCCCGATTAAAGTGCCGCTGTACTGTTACGCCTTTTGAATCCCGTCAGTGCGCGGAATCATAGAAGCGGGACATTCGGGCATGACATTCTTATTTTATTAGACTGTGTCTACGACCCGTAGGGTTTCTGCCGTGCGTAACATCAGTTAATAACCGCCGCTGATAGAAAAAAATATAAAACACATCGTGTCCCGTAGGGATAAAATATTGGTAGAAAAATAAAATTAAATTAAACGCACCGCTCCGTAGGAGCGGAATAAAAAATGCCCAACACCTACACACAAATATACATTCGATTGGTTTTTGCAGTGAAGCATCGGCAGGCGCTTATTCAACCGCAATTCAAAGACGAATTATATAACTGAAGTTACGCGTGCGCCAAGCAAGCTTGGTATATCTTGTCGGTGGAAGTCCGACTCGGGAAACGGTTAGCCACCAGCCCGACACTAACTTTTATCCAGCAAATGCGGGAGAGCTAAAAGAAAGGAGTTATCAGACCGTAACGCAAGTGAAGGGATTGAGCCCCGAAAAACAGAATATCATAGAGGACGACCTTTTGCGTAAGAGGGAAGTCAACACTATTATAGCCGAAATAAGAGGCGAGGATATAATAGCTCTATCGGGGTCTGAGACCACAGTATGATAACAAAAGGATACAACAGGAACTTGGGAGACCCAATTACTGGCTCTAAAAAGAGATTGAGTTCTGCCAATCCCGAAAACGGGAGAGAAAGGACTGACGGTAAATTGGGAGTCGGATTAGTTCATAGTAGAGTAAACATTGTGGGAAACCATAATGAGAGAATGCAGAAAAGCAATCCGCTCGAAGGGACTGACAGACATACGGAGTGCAATAAAGAAACGTCTTCTATACATTGAGATAGAGAAAAGACGGGAACGAAATTATTGCACACAACGAAAAGTGAGTATGTTTGAAGAGCCGTGTGCGGGAAATCCGCACGCCTGTCGTACGACAGGTTCTGTGAGGGAGAGCAGAAGATAGAGACATGGAATGCGCCTATTTAGGCACGAAGCAGAAATGTGGATACAAGTCTATGGCGAAGCCTAAATCACCATTTTCTAGCTCTCTACTCGACAAAACACAAAATAGACCACTGATTTACCCCGTTAAATAGCACATCACGAATTGTAATGTATTTTGAAATGTTTATTTAACGGGGTGAACACAGATGAAACTGATCTGTCGTACGACAGACAGATTTAAATCCGTGAAAATCAGTCAAAATCAGCGTTCACCCCGTTGAATAGTACACCTTGAATTGTAACACATTACAAGAAATGGTTATTCAACGGGGTAAATCCGTGTTCTATTATTCTTTAAATCGTTCTTTTTTCTCAAAAATTCTATGAAACGTATTGTTAGTCTTTCCATTCTTGCTGTATTCTTATTGTTCGGTTGCGTTGAAAAATCTTCAGAACGAAAGATCGCAGAATCAAAAGTTCTTGTACCTGTGAAAGAACTTCAAAAAAAATATGCTCCGGATAAACGAGTTGCGATCTTTAACGTTTCTGTTGTTGAAAAAGGAACCTCACTTCTTGTTCGCGGCGAAGTAGAAAATGCCGAGGCGAAAAAAGAATTATTTGCGGCGCTGGCGGCTGAGAACAAAGAACTCGTTGACAGTGTTGAGGTTCTTCCTGCAGAAAATCTTGGACGGAAGAACTGGGGTATTGTCACCGTAAGTGTTGCCAATATGCGGAGTGAACCGAAAGAATCGGCAGAACTCGGTACACAGGTATTGATGGGAAATATTGTGAAACTCTGGAAGCGCAAAGGCGGGTACGTCTACATCCAATCGCCGGATAAATATCTCGGTTGGGCTGATACCGATCAAATGATCCGTGTGACGGAACAAGAGGCGGAAGCATGGAGCAAATCGAAAAAGGTTTTTGTCACCGCCTATTTTGATTTTATACGCCAACAGCCGGCGAGTTCGTCGTTCCCGGTATGCGATGTTACCGGAGGTGCAATCATGAAATATCTGGGATTGAACGGTGAGTGGGTGAAAGTTGGCTTGGCAGACGGACGAACGGGATACATTGCACGATCATCGGTGGTCGATTACGACCAATGGGGAAACAAATTACAGCCAATTGCAGATAACCTTGAGCGCACTGGTAAATTTATGCTGGGAGTTCCGTATTTATGGGGAGGAACATCGGTAAAAGGAGTTGATTGTTCCGGCTTTATAAAAACGGTGTACTTATTGAATGGCATGATGCTGAATCGCGATGCAAACCAGCAGGCGGAAGAAGGTGTACCGGTTGAACCGGGGAAAAAATTTGCGAATCTGAAAAAAGGAGACCTGCTGTTCTTCGGACGTAAAGCGGAAAACGGAGAATCTGAACGGATTGTCCATGTCGGTTTATATCTCGGCAATCAGGAATATATTCACTCGTCCGGTAAAGTGCGGATAAACAGCTTCGATCCCGACTCGCCGATATTTGATGAGTATAATTTGAAACGATTCGTGCGTGCAAGAAGAGTGATTGCATCAACGCCGCAAGTTGCGGAAGTAAAAATAAAATGAAAAATGAATCATGGTTAGTAAAAAAATATTGTCAATTCTTAGATCAAAGGTGCACCTTTTTCGGAAGAAGAATTGACAAAACTTTCAGACAGTGATGCTTGGAAATGGATTTACGCTGAGGATGATCGTCTTAGAAAGGAACGCGAAGCAATAAGAAAACCAGAAATTTGTTTTACAGGGTTTACTCCGGAAGAAAAAGAAGCATTGATTTCTCTTGCGGTCACAAGAGGTTTCGATGTTAAAAGTTCTGTAACAGTCCTGCTGAAAATTCTAGTCACAGGTGGTGATCCCGGGCCTAGTAAACTAAAGAAAGCAAGGAAGATAGGATGTTTGATTATTTCTGGAGCAGATTTTATTGATGAAAAATATGAAATGTAGTTTTGGTTTTGTGATCGGTTGGTATGTTTTATGCCTCTCCAATATCTTTTCATAGACTTCAATGCTTTCTTTGCATCTGTTGAGCAGCAGGAAAATCCGAAACTGCGCAATAAACCGGTTGCGGTAGTTCCTGTGATGGCAGAAAATACTGCTTGTATTGCTGCGAGTTACGAAGCGAAAAAATTCGGCATCAAAACCGGAACATCGGCAAAAGATGCGCGAAAACTCTCTCCCGAAATTACAATTCTTGAAGCACGTCCGACGTTGTATGTAAAATATCATCATCAATTAGTTGATGCAGTAGAATCGTGTATTCCTGTGTATGCTGTAAAATCAATTGATGAAATGACGTGTGAACTCAGTGGAAGCCAAAAGAAAAAAGAAAACGCCATTGAACTTGCAAAGAAGATCAAACTGACGATTGCAAAAAAAGTCGGCGAGAATATGCGCGCTTCGATTGGAATCGCGCCGAATATTTTTCTCGCCAAAACCGCGTCCGATATGCAAAAGCCGAATGGATTGGTAGTCATCGAAGAACAAGATCTTCCGCACATTCTTTTCAAGTTGGAATTACAAGACCTGACAGGTATCGGCAGAAATATGAACAAGCGTTTGTCTCGTTATGGAATTTATACAGTTGAGCAACTATGCAATGCCGATAAAGAAATGCTTCGCAAAGTGTGGAATGGAATTGAAGGGGAACGAATGTACGAACGTTTGCGCGGAATTGAGCCGCCGCTTCCGCCGACACATCATACAACAATCGGTCATTCGCACGTGCTGCCGCCAAAACAACGCAACAGTGAAGGATCCGTTTCAGTACTGCATCGGATGCTGCAGAAAGCGGCGATGCGTTTGCGAAAGTTGGAATATCGAACTAGCGCTATGGCAGTTGGCATTCGTTATTACGATAACAAACGCTGGGGAGATGAGATTTCGTTTACAGAAACTTCCGACACACTGACTTTAACACAGGCGTTAACAACATTACTCGAACGAAAACCGAAGATCAGAGAAACTCCATTGAAGGTTTCCGTTACGTTGTTTCATCTTACGCCGGAAAAAGAACACACGCCCTCCATGTTTGAAAATGAAGAAAAGTCGTCGGCATTATTTTCTGCGGTGGATGAATTGAATCTTCGGTTTGGAAAAAGTGCGTTATACTTTGGCGGTGCGCACACCGCGCTGGAATCATCTCCGGCAAGAATTGCGTTCACTCATATTCCGGATATTGAGGTAGAGGATGGAAAGGGTGATCCTACAAGAAAATCAACGAAGAAAAAAATATCAGTGAAATGAGATTCTGTTTCGGAATAATAGCATAACTTAAGCGGCAAGGTACTGTCTTACATCTACCTGAACACCTGCATTGACAGATTCATTTGCTGTGTTGAGCAATCGTTTTGTCGTATCATCGGAAACATATTCTTCTCCGCAATTATCGCACACATCGGCAGGAACATCGCGAAATACTAATGTTGTATTTCCGCGAGTAAGCGTAACCGTGATGTTTCCTTTTTTTGTTTCACCATGTTTACATACAACACATTTCATAATATCCTCCGTGTTTCAAAATCGTCATTCCATTTCTTCAGCGATGGTTCATACACTGTAATAATTATTGTCTCGAGACCTCTGAAAAAGTATTTCCTTGTCATTGCGAGGAGCGAAGCGACGAAGCAATCTCATCAATTTAAGCGAAAGACGAGATTGCTTCGCCAAAAAACGGCTCGCAATGACAATGGTTTTGAGTTTTTCAGGGGTCTTATATAACAAATCGGATGCTTGGGTGAAATAATGCTACTTCTCTCGCTCCATCACAAAATCTACAAACATTTCGAGAGAACGCTTGGCGTCTGAATCGGGGAACGGTTTTAAACACACACGCGCCTGATTGCCAAAATCCTTTGCCCGTTTTTCTGCGTAATGAATTCCGCCGTTCTGCTGGACAAAATCCACAACGTATTCGACAGCCCTTCCATCGGCTCCGTTTTTGATCATTTTCAGCACGCGGCGGGAATCTTTCTTTGATGCATGGAGAAGCGCATGAATGAGCGGCAATGTGATCTTTTTCTCTTTCATATCGCCGCCGATGGGTTTACCGAGAATGCTTTTCCGCGATGTATAGTCAAGAATATCATCCCGGATCTGGAACGCCATACCGACATTTTCACCGAAATCTTTCATCAAAGCGCGTTGTTCCGCATCATCGGTGGTACTGGCGGCGCCGATCTCTGAACAGGTGGAAAGCAATGACGCGGTCTTGTTGGAAATGATCTTGAGATATGTCTCTTCATCAATATCCAGTTCGCGGCTTTTTTGGATCTGCAGGATCTCACCTTCACTCATTCTCCGAACCGAATCGGAGACAGTTTTTAAAAAGTAAATATCGTTGTGTTTCAGCGAGATCATGAGTCCGGTGGAAAGGAGGTAATCTCCCATCAGCACGGCAACTTTGTTCTTCCATACCGCGTTGATCGATGCCAGACCGCGCCGAGTATCGGCGTCATCCACCACGTCATCGTGCACCAGCGTTGCCGTATGAAGGATCTCCACCAGCGTTGCCCCGCGATAGGTGCTTTCATTGATCGTACCGCACGTTTTTGCACTGAGGAACACAACGATGGGCCGGATCCGTTTTCCCTTTTGCTTCACAATATACCGCGCAATGGTATCGACGAGCGAGACGCTGGAACGCATCGATTGTTTGAAGTACGAATGAAAGGATTTCAGTTCGTTCTCGACCGGCGCTTTTATTCCATCGAGAGTGTGTGTCACCAGTAATCCCATTTATTGTTCCGCCCGGGTTTTTTGTGCAAATTTTGAAATAATGATACTCACTTCATATAACAGGATCATTGGAGCCGCCAGCAAACTTTGTGTGATAATATCGGGAGTCGGTGTTATCACTGCCGATATGATCAAGATTGCCACTATGGAATGACGGCGGTATTTTCTCATGAATTGCGGGGTCAACAACCCGAGTTTTGAAAGGAAGTACGTTACCATCGGCAATTCAAACACTAAACCGGCACCCACAATCAAACTCAACATGAAACTGATATAGTTGTCTGCCGAAACATTGAGATCGAATATATCGGTTCCAAATTCCGAAAAAAATTTCAGCGCCGTTGGAACAAGGATAAAATATCCGAATGCAATTCCCGCCGCAAAACAAAATGAAGTGAAAAAGACGATCCACCAGACGTACTTGCGTTCATTCGGCATCAATCCCGGCGCAATAAATTGCCATATTTGATATAAGACAAACGGCATTGCGACAATTAACCCTGTTACCAATACTACTTGCATGTACAGGAGCATGATACCATACGGTGTCAATACCTGTGCCTTCAAACCGACGTTCACCAATGGTCCCATCATAACGACTTTGACGAGAAAATCGGAAAAAAAAGCAGCTCCAATCGCGCCGACCAACACCGCCATCACCGCTCGGACAATCCGCCAGCGTAATTCCTCTAAATGATCGAGGAATGACATTTCTTTTTCTTCTAACAATGGTTGATCGTTCGGCATATATACGTTTCGGTATCCGCAGGCTTTAGCCTGCGAACGCAGCCTGAAGGCTGCGCCTACCCATTCAATTCAAATCTTTGTATAACGGGAAGCCGCCGCACAGATCGGCAACCTTTTTCTTGACGGATTCGTACACCTCTTTGTTGCCGACGTTCCGGAGAACTTCATCGATCAGATCGGCAACGGCTTTCATCTCGTTCTCTTTCATTCCGCGAGTGGTGATCGCGGCAGTTCCGACCCGGATTCCGCTGGTGATCAATGGAGATTTATCATCGAACGGCACTGCGTTTTTATTGATGGTAATTCCCGCTTCGTCCAACGCTTCTTGTGCATCTTTTCCCGTTACATTTTTATTGCGCAAATCGATAAGCATCAAATGATTGTCGGTTCCGCCGGAGATAACGTTGTATCCTTTGGAGAGTAAATGATCGGAGAGAGCCTGTGCATTGTTGATGATCTGTTTGGCGTAGAACGTAAATTCCGGCTGCAACGCTTCTTTGAATGCGATCGCTTTTGCCGCGATGACATGCATTAACGGTCCGCCCTGAATTCCGGGAATCACCATCGAATCCAACAACTCGGAGATCATTTTTGTTCTGCCGGATTTCGGCGCTTTTTGTCCCCATGTATTTTCAAAATCTTTCCCGACCAGAATAAGACCCCCGCGAGGTCCGCGGAGTGTTTTATGGGTAGTGGATGTAACGACGTGACAATAGGGAAGAGGATCGTTCAACAGTTTTGCCGCGATGAGTCCCGCCGGATGCGCGATATCGGCAAAGAGGAATGCGCCGATCTTATCGGCGATCTCGCGGAATTTTTTATAGTCGATGTTGCGTGAGTATGCGCTGGCTCCGACAGTGATGAGCTTTGGTCGTTCGCGTGTTGCAACATCATCGACTTCGTTGTAATCGATGTATCCGGTTTCTTTTGAAACTCCGTATGCGGAAAAATTATACAGTTGTCCGGAAAAATTCACCGGTGAGCCGTGGGTCAGATGTCCGCCGTGAGAAAGATTCATCCCTAAAACTTTGTCGCCCGGTTTTATGAAAGTGAAATACACAGCGGTGTTCGCTTGGGAACCGGAGTGGGGCTGCACGTTCGCGTATTCGGCGCCAAAGAGTTTTTTTGCACGATTGCGGGCAACATCTTCCACCACATCCACAAATTCACACCCGCCGTAATATCGTTTTCCGGGATATCCTTCAGCGTATTTGTTGGTGAGCACGGTGCCGGCGGCTTCGAGCACGGCGGGAGAAACGAAGTTTTCCGATGCAATCAATTCGAGTTTTGTGTTCTGGCGATTCTGTTCATTCCTGATCGCGTGATAAATTTCTGGATCGAACTGCTGAATGTGGGTCATGTTTGTTGGTGAATTTAGTTGAGGGCATCTCTAAAAATCAATAAAATAATCCGTGAAAATCTGTTTCATCCGTGTTATCCGTGTTCTATATTTTTATAAACATAGTTTTTAGAGATGCCCTTGATAATGTTTGATGAAGAATGCAGTATCAGCACGATGTCAATGAATGGATCTTTTCCACGCGGCGTGTGTGTCTGCCGCCGTCAAAAGTTGTCGCCAAAAAAGTTTTGATCATTCCTTCGGCAACGCCCCAGCCGACTAACCGCTCGCCAAAACACAACACATTGGCGTTATTATGCCTGCGGGAAAGTTCCGCCGCCGTCACCGATTCGCACGCTGCCGCACGGACGCCCTTGTGTTTGTTCGCTACGATTGAAACACCGACCCCTGAACCGCAAATGATGATGCCGAATTCACATTCACCTCTCGAGATCGCTTCCGATGCGGAATGTGCAAAATCGGGATAGTCGACCGGTTCGGTGGAATGCGTGCCGAAATCTTTATATTCGATTTTCATCTCTTTGAGAAGAGCTTTTGCCTTCTCTTTATAATGAAATCCTGCGTGGTCGGATGCGAGTGCGATCATAATTTACTCAACTGGTTGTTGGATAAACATCATTTCCGATGCCGTCAAAGAAATGGTGAGACGGAAGATAGTGTCTTTGATCAGCAGCGACGATGTTGTGCCTCGTACGCCGTATTCAAGGCCCACGTTCATACGTGAATCTCCGCTGAACGGGAATCCAAATCCGGCAGTTCCAAACATTTCATTGATGGAAGTGCCGTTGATCTTCCAATTGGTGCGGTGATAATATCCCCCGAAACGGTACGAAAGTTTCTCCAAGAATGAATCGGTAAAATCCGTGGAAGGTAAAAATTCCATACCAGCATTGAGACGAAAACTGTTTTGAATTACCGCGGGATGCACTCCGTTGATTGTAAAATTGGCCCAATTCTGGAAATGGATGTCTGCCGCATACACAACATTGTTCCGGAGATAGGCGAGACCCAAAGAAAACCCAAACGGCAGATCAATATTTTTATTATTTGATGTAACAGTATCTTGGTTTGAAGAGAAGTTGCGGAGTGTTTCGTCATCCAGATTCAATGAAGAACCGGTAAATACCGTCGCTCCGAGATTCATTCGTTTTGTATCGGAAAGCCCGAGCGCTTTATCAATGCCGGAATATATCCCACCGAACGTGAAACCAACTCCGCCCATCGACAATGTTTGATTGTAGGATCCGCCGTAATACGATGCGCTGCTGAAATTGATCGTTTGATCCTTATAGATCGCACCGAATAAATACTGTGTCGTGAGTCCCATAAGCAGGTCTTGTGTTGCCGCGTATGATACGCTTAATTGACCGGAAGAAAGTCCGCCCCTGCCTTCATACATCTGAGTGATCGTATTTTCAGCGAATGGTTTAGAAAGCTGTTGTTCATATCCTACGGAAGAGAACGGAAGAATGCCGAGGGAGAGCACGATCTTTTTCGGAGTGTGTATCGGGAATGCAACAGCGATTCCGTTGATGTTTCCCGTCTCGATGATACTCGATCCCGACGCATCTTCCGAGGTATAACTTTTGTTCAGATAATTCACATCTATAAGCGTCCGCGAAATATTCGCCAGCGCTGCGGGATTCCAATAATTGATATACGTTTCTCCGAGCAGTGCCACCCCCGTGTTTCCCATCCCCACAGAACGACCGCTGATGAAAGAATTGATCTCACCAACTCCGAATCGAGAGTAGATAGAACCCGTGCCGGCAAAAGAAAGGGAGGTTATCAATAAGAGGAAAAGAATATTTTTTTTCATGATCATTTCTTCGAATACGTGATCGTAAGCGTTGGACGTTTTGATGGATCGGGGTCCGAACTGGGTAAGAATACGATTTTATCGCTTGTGCTTATTTCAGCAGCCCACCGCAGCACTAATCCCTCATTCGGATTGATATTGTTTATCCATCGCTGCGCAATATTTGTGACTGCAAATTCATAGACTGGCTGAGACGCTGAACCGGTCTTTTTGACGCCGTACGTGTAAATTGAGGATGACGATGAATCCAATAGTGAATTTGATAATCCGAGTAATGCAACAACAGAATCAGGCGAGAAACCGCTGCGTAGACTTGCTGTTGTATCCATTTTCACCGTTACTATTGCCCTGTTGACGATCGGCTTGTTTGCGAGTGCGCTGACATCGAACCGAACTTTCGAGCGGACACCGAACGCTCCGCGAACTTCAAATTTTGAAAGCACCGGCGGACCGACAAATGTCGCCGCATACGTATCCTGTCCCGAGGTAAACACGAGCGAATCGAGTTTTCCGTACTTGGTGTATTTGATCACCAAGCGGGGAAGAATGCTTGCAAATGTATTGAATGTCGTAAACCCGATAACACCGGTGACGATAGTATTTTTTGGTTTCACTGCAAAGCCGTAAAATTTCTCTTTGAGTGTTGTATCTGTTGAAGTTTTATACGCATCAATCCATCTCCGTACGGCATTAGAATTGAGCCGGGCAACAACTTCTTGTCCAAAATTCATCGAATCGGAAAATGTTCCGAGCACTGCCGAACCGACTGTGGAAGCAGTAAGCGAATCTGCAGTGAACGTGCTTTGGGACCACGATTGTTTGATCTCCCGCACTTCAAATTCGATCGGGGAGGCGGAAGGATTCAACCTGTAATTGACCGTCAACCGTAATTCTGCCGTATCGATCTGTGCACCGACCAGCGAATCGACGACACTTGTCGGGATAAAATCAAACAATGCCGTAAGTTCTTCGTTGGCTGAAAGGCGTCCGACCAAATTGCTTGTTCCGAAGCCGTTTGCGACCGTTATCTTGAACGTTGTGTCGCTGATTGCCGTGAATGTTGTTTCGGCAATGGTGAAGATATCGTTCGGGTTGATCAAACTTCCGCCGATGGATTTTGGTTTTTCCGCGCAGCCGGTAATCAGTAAAAAAACGCAACTGAGAAATGAGAGGGTAGTTTTTTTCATTGTGTATTAGAAACCTTGTCAAGGTTGAGTAGTTTGTAATGTATGTTTAGGGTATCTCTAAAAACTCAAAAAAATATTTCTCGCACAGACGCAAAGAAAAAAAATTACATATTGTACAATCAATACTCTGCGACCTCGGCGCACTCTGCGGTGCAAAATTAGTTTTTAGAAGTTTCTATTTAGATTTTAGAGATGCCCTTTAATAAATTGAACTGCATCGTATAGATCAACAGCATAATAATCACGAATATCGGTGCACAAATCTTTTTCACCGGCACCGTACCCCGTTGCCACCTGAATTGTCGTTGCTCCGACCGCTTTCCCGGCTTGGAGATCGATACATTTGTCTCCGACAACGAATGAACGCCGAAGATCGAATCCGTATTTCTTTTTTGCGCTGTTCAACATTCCGGGTTTCGGTTTACGGCAATCGCAATCCTGAACGTACGACGCAATACCTTCAGTGGGATGATGCGGGCAGTAGTAATACTCCAACACCTTCGCACCGGTCGCATGCAACAGTACATCCATCGACGAATGGACGAGACGAAGATCGTCTTCGCTGTACAATCCTCGCGCAATTCCAGATTGATTGGTGATGACAACGACGGGAATGTGTAATTCATTCAATTCACGGATCGCTTCGGCACTGCGGGGAATAAGGTGAAGTTGGCGTGGAGATGAAAGAAAATCAACTTCGAAATTGATTGTTCCGTCTCGGTCAACGAATACTGCAAATTCTGCTTGCGCCACGTCCCCGCCTACTTCAACAGACCGCGATACAGGTTAATGTATTTCTTTGCCGAAGATTCCCATGAAAAATCTTTTCCCATCCCGTTGCGCATAATCTTTTGCCACGTCTTTTGGTCTTTATATATTTTCACTGCGCGCTGGATCGTCTTCAACAATTCCTTGCTGTCGTATTTTTTGAATTTGAAACCCGTACCGTTTCCGCCGCCGGTCACATCCTGGATCGTATCGTCCAATCCTCCGGTGGCGCGCACAACAGGCACAGTTCCGTATTTGAGACTGTATAATTGGTTCAAACCGCACGGCTCGTAGCGTGACGGCATTAAATACATATCGCTGCCCGCTTCAATCATATGGGCGACCTCTTCATCCATTCCGAATATGATGCCCGCTTTTTTGGGATATTTTTTCCGCAACGATTCAAAATATTCATGGTACCGTTTTTCACCCATGCCAATCATAACGAATTGAATATCCATCTTCATCATATCGTCAGCAATCTCTTTTATCAGGTCGATCCCTTTTTGGTCGACAAGGCGTGTGATACAGCCGATCACTGGAACACCTTCCTGATATTCCAGACCGAATTGTTTACACAATGCGATCTTGTTTTGTTCTTTGCCTTCCAGCGATTTGAGATCGTAGCGTTGATCGATATGAGGATCGGTCTCGGGGTTCCAGAGATTGTAATCGATGCCGTTGATGATCCCGTACAATTCTTTTTTGCGTTTTTTCAATATGCCTTCAAGGCCTGCGCCGTATTCTTCCGAGGAGGTGATCTCTTCGGCATATTTTTCGCTTACCGTCGTGATAACATCGGAGTACACCAATCCGGCTTTCATAAAATTGAGATTGCCATAGAATTCAAGCCCATCGGGATTAAATTCTGCCTCAGGAAGACCGGTCTTTTCGAATGAAGCGGCAGGGAACGACCCTTGGTATCCAAGGTTGTGAATCGTAAATACTGTTTTGACATTTTTGAAGAACGGGTCGTCCTTGTAGATTGTTTTCAGGTAGGCAGGGATCAGTGCTGTCTGCCAATCATTACAATGAATGATATCCGGCTGCCAGCCAAGCTTCTTTAATGTTTCGAGCACACCACGGCAGAAAAAGATGAAGCGAACATCGTTGTCGGCGTAATCCTTTTTCGAATCGGGATTTGTGTACAGGCCTGCTCTGTTGTAATACTCGGTATTGGCAAGGAAATAAACCTGCACTTTTGCTTTCAGACTGGAAATAAAGGACGAATTAACGTGGCCTGTTTTTGTTTCTTTACCGATCGGGATAAGGATTTCCCGAAGACGGATCACATCGTGCAGCTTGAATTTGCGATCACTAATGGCGCTGTATCGCGGCATCATTATGCGGATTTCATGTCCTAATTCTTTGATTATTTGCGGGAGTGCGCCTGATACGTCTGCCAGACCGCCGGTTTTTGCAAAAGGTTCTGCCTCGCTTGTTACAAAGAGGATATTGAGCGGTTTCGACATACTTCCTTTGTGTTATGAAGATAAACTATAACTGCACAAAGGTACTAAAATTTTGCGGGATTTACAAGATTTGCAAGAAATAGGTTACAGTAGTGTAATAGCTACACAGAAAAAAAAATGTTGACAAAAGAACAATGCTTCTCTATATTTAGGGAGGAAGTTTATCGAAAACTAAGGAGCAACAAGTATAGATTTTTTGTTAAAGGTTGAGTTTCTGTTGGATGAGGCGTGCAGATCCCTTTAACGTTTATACTCGTTGCTTTTTTAATGTACCGAACGTTAGAAAGCAACACCACACTTACGTTCGGTTTTTTCATTTATGATGCCATCAATCTTAAAAGCGTTCTTTTGTGTGCTCTGTGTGTATGCTTCGGTGTATGCGCAACGCGGCGGATTATATTCCGACGTAAAGATTCTGGATTCTGATGAACGCGGGATCACGATAGAATTCCGTCCGAAATATTTTCCTAATGAAAAAATCTACTTCGACGGCAATACTTTTGAACGTCCCAATTTTCAGTTCGGATATTTTCGGGTCAGTGACCAGGCGGGGAAAGAAGATATCCGCGGGCGCGTTATTCAGTTTGCGTTGCCGGGACGAAGAGGCAGTTCGGTTTCCGTTGTTTCGGCTGATTACGAAACCGTCGGCGGGTTTTCGCTTGCCCCTGTACCGGAAATAGAACCATTAGACGGATTTGGTGCAACAAAGAAATTCTATAAACCGAATTTTACGTCGCAGGATTTTTATCCACAGTCTATTGTCCGATTGACCGATGCATCATCGGTTAAAGGATGGATCGTAAGCGATCTCATCGTGACACCGTATCAATACCAATCTGCAACCAAAACACTGCGTAAATATACCCGAATAGTCGTTCGGATTGATTATGGATCACAAGAGTCTGCCTTTGATGGGTCGGAGGACGATGAATGGGCGCAGGTTTCATTGATCAATTATCCGGTTGCCAAGAGGTGGGTTTCGGTGCAGACGTTGCAAAAAACTGCGGCGATCAATTCAGTTCTTTCGTCGGGAACGTGGTTCAAGATGGAGGTTGCGGAAGAGGGAATATACAAGATCGATGCGAATTATTTACGCTCGATGGGAGTTGATCCGTCATCGTTGTCATCGATTCTTGACGTAAAAATATTTGGTGCCGACGGAAGGAACATCGCTGAAAATCTTAACACACCGCGCCCCGACGATTTGCCGCAAATGGTAGTACGGTATGTTGATAACAACAGCAATTCAAAATTCGACAGTGACGATTATATTCTGTTTTATGGACGAGGCGTAACGGGGTGGAATTACAGCCCAGTGCAAAAGCAATTTTCTCATTACACCAATCCGTACACAAACAGCAACTATTATTTTTTGAGAGTCGGCGCAAATGTCGCAACAACACAGGCTCAGATTGTTTCCGTTGCCGGTGGTTCGGGAGGGAAAGTTACTACGGCGATGGGTAAAGTCTTTTTTGATGAAGACAAATTTAATTTCAACCAATCGGGACAGCAATGGGTAAGCCCTCCTCTTAATCCCGGCGAGTCTCGCGTTGTGAGCAATAAATTGACTGGTTGGATTTCGGGAACATCGGTCAGGTATCGGTACTTCCTTTACTCGCGCGCCAATGTTGACGCAACATTTACATTGGAAGAATCGGGCGCGACAATTGGTTCTCCCTTTATTTCCCGTAAATCCGATGGTGATTTGAATAGTCCGATAGGAACATTTGCCAATCCGACATCGGGTCAATTTACTGTCGTTCCGGCATTGACCGATCAGCGCAGTAATGTGAAATTTACCTATAACGCCGGTGGTACGGTGGCAAACGGTTATATCGATTGGTTGGAGGTGTATTATCAACAGCAGCTTACTGCATCCAATAATGTCCTGGTTTTTAGTTCTGCCGATACGTCGGGAATCGTGGAATATGCGGTGAACGGATTTACGACCAACTCTTTTGACGTGTATGAAGTTTCCAATCCGAACAATCTGAGAAAGATCGTTCATCAATTGGATCAGTTGGTGGGAACATGCACGTTTAGTGATACACTTTCGCCGGGGGAAATCAATACATACTGGATCGGGACTGCGGCAAATTATAAACAGCCGAAATCATTTTCAAAGATTCCGAATTCCAATATTCACGGCTTTGCCGGCGCAGAATTTGTCATCATCTCGCACAGCGAATTTAAGAGTGAAGCGCAACGGTTAAAAACACACAAAGAAAATCTTCCTCCGAAAAAACGACTCTCGACGGTTGTTGTTGATATCGATACCATCTATAATGAGTTCGGGATCGGAATGCCTGACCCGGTTTCCATCCGCGATTTTTTGCGATACGCGACGACACAATGGACGATCAAACCGAAATATCTCCTTTTCTTTGGCGATGCGAGTTTTGATTTTAAATCGATCTTAAATACCGACAGATCGTGGGTGCCGTCGTTCCAAACGAACGAATCCAATTACAAGATCGATACCTATAATTATGATGATTTCTTTTCATATCTCGATTCGGCAAATCCGACAAGAGTTTCGATCGCGCACGGGAGATTAACTGTTCGATCCATTGCCGATGCACGATTGTTGATTGATCGGATTATCCAATATGAGACCAATATCCCCAAGTCCACATGGAAAAACATTATCACCATCGTTGGAGATGATACTTGGACTCCCGAAAGTCAAAGCGAAACAGCCCACACGGAACAGGCGGAAGAATTGGCATCGTTCCATACGCCGGAAGATTTCGAGGTGAAGAAGATTTATATTGGAGAATATCCAACGGTTTTTGCATCCTCCGGACGACGGAAACCGGCTGCACGTCAAGCTCTGCTGGATCAGGTGAATAAGGGAACGTTGATGCTGAACTATACGGGACACGGAAATCCTAAAGTATGGGCGCACGAAAGCATTTTAACATTTGATGATGTGAAAAGCCAATTCACGAATGGAGGCAAACTAACCTTTATCGTTGCGGCAACGTGTGATTGGGGAAGATTTGATGAAGCAGGAGAACAATCATCGGGCGAAGAGGTGATGGTCAACAGAAACGGCGGAGCAATTGGTGTTCTGAGTGCGACCCGCGCTGTCTGGTCCGATCAGAATGCACTCACGAATTATACTTTCTATGACTTTTTGTTTTCGGGTTCACCCGTATTGCGCTTTGGGGATGCATATCTTCTGACAAAAAATTCTCTGTCGCAAATTGTCAATAAACAAAAATATCATCTGTTAGGAGATCCAACTCTTTATCTCGCAGCTCCTTCAGAAAAGATCTCAATCGACTCTATTAACGGGATCAGCATTACAAATGTTGATACCGTTCATGCCTTACAAAAGATCACCATTACAGCAACGGTAAGAGATACGAATAATCTTAAGAAAACCGGTTTTACCGGAACGGCGCTGGTAACGGTATTTGATGGTGACCGACGGCGTTCGGTGAGTGATATGCCCGGCTTCACATATCGTGAGAATGGTGCGATCATTTACAAAGGTGAGAATTCCATCAAGAACGGTGTGATGGAAGCATCGTTCATTGTCCCGAAGGATATTTCATACGAAAATAAGAACGGGCGCATCTCGGTCTATTTTTCCAACGCGTCGACCGACGGAAGAGGTTACACGAGGAATTTTATTGTCGGCGGCACAAATCCGCAAACGGTTCCGGATTCAGCCGGACCGAACATTTCCATTTATCTCGATAATCCGTTATTCCGATCCGGCGATCTTGTGTCCGAAAATCCGACATTGATCGTCGATCTGAAAGACAGCAGCGGTATTAATTCTTCCGGCAGCGGGATCGGTCATCGCATTGAAGCGTGGATCGACGGAGGTGCCAAAGGAATCGATCTAACAGAATTCTATAAAGGAACAATCGACAGTTTTCAGGAGGGGACGGTCGAATATTCACTTTCAAATCTTTTACCCGGCAGTCACTCCATCAAAGTCCGTGCATGGGATGTGTACAACAATTCGTCCGTTGCAGAAGCATATTTCGCCGTGTCATCCGGTGACGGTTTATCGATTCAGCAATTGTATAATTTCCCCAATCCGGTTTCGACAACGACCTCGTTCACGTTTCAGCACAACCAATTGACGCCGATCGATGTGGAGATCAAAATTTATACGGTCGCAGGAAGATTGATACACACAATTCAACACTACGGATATTCCGACCGGTTCGTGAAAATCGATTGGAGCAGGCGCGATGGAGATGGCGATGAGGTGGGGAACGGAATATATTTCTACAAAGTTACAGCAAAAACAATTGACGGTAAATTTACCAGTGAAGCCATAGGAAAACTGGCGGTTGTGCGGTAGCGCATCGCTGGTTTCAAACGACTTTATTAACTATCTTTTAACAGAAACAAGGTCAAGGAGTAAACAATAATGAAAAAGTTTTTTGGTGCAGTTGGTCTGGTGTTGGCGGTACTCAGTGCTACACAATCCGTATTTGCTCAGGCGGGAACGTCAGCCGTTCCATTCCTGCTCATTGCGCCGAACTCCCGCGCAAGCGGAATGGGTGAAGGCGGAACAGGTATTGCCGATGATGCGGCATCGATCCATTGGAATCCGGCAGGATTGGCATTTCAAAAGGGGGGCGCGATCAGTATTACACACGCGAATTGGCTTCCTCAGTTTAATCTTTCCGACTTGTTCTACGACTATTTTAATTTTAAGCAGGATATGCCTGAATACGGTGGAACACTCAGCGCCAGTGTTACGTATTTGAATCTCGGTGAGTTCATCCAAACATCCGAAAAAGATCCAACGGAGATCGGTCGCTTCAAAGGATTTGAAGTTGCCGCGACTGTCGGTTTTGCCGCATTGGTGACTGATGATTTCGGCGTGGGAACTAATCTCCGCTTTATCAACAGCTCTCTTTCACCGTTTGGAACGGGGAAGGAACAGGGGGACGGTATTTCTTATAATTTCAGTTTTGACATCGGTTTTCTTTACAAACCGAGAAGCTTGGTGATCCCTTTTATTGACGAAGATATCGGCGAGCGATTCAGCGTTGGTATTAATCTGTCGAATCTTGGTCCAAAGATGGTGTACATCGATGCGGCGCAAGCCGATCCCCTTCCGACGCAGCTTCGGCTTGGATTCGGGATCGTTCCGATGAAAGATGAATTCAACAGCCTTACTCTTGCTCTTGATTTCAGCAAACTGTTAGTCTATAAGGAACCGAACGGTGCAACACACGAATTGCCGAAGTCATTCATAACGTCGTTCACAAGCAATTCGCTTGACCGGAATTTAAAACTGATCAACACCTCGGTAGGACTTGAATATTGGTATGACAATAAAGTCGCCCTTCGGATGGGATATTTCTTTGAAGATCCGAGCAACGGAAATCGTAATTTCATGACGTTCGGCGCCGGTTTGCGCTACGACATTTACGGGTTTGACTTCAGTTACATCTCATCGAAAGAAGAGAACAGTCCGCTCTCCGATACACTTCGTTTCACGCTCCTCATTATATGGGGAGGGTTGCTGTAAATTGCTTTCCGTTCATCACAAAGACACAAAGACAATTTTTGCCTTTGTGTCGTTGTCCGCCGCGGCGGACGGGTGCCTTCGTGGGTTAAATCATAACCAACAATGAAAACCAAAATACTTTTGTTCGTTGTACTCTCCTGCTCTCATCTTCTGTTCGCGCAGAAGCTCAGTCATCCGCTTCATGCCGGGAGAGTGAATCCTGTAAAACAATTGGTAACGAACGACACGCTCAGGATCCTTGCGATCCTTGTTCAGTTTCAGGAAGACAATGATACCCGCACGTCCGGCAACGGGAAATTCGATCTGAGTGTGCCTGCAGCTCCGATCATCGATGCACCCCCGCACGATTCTTCCTATTTCGCCGATCATTTTCTTTTTGCGAAGAACTATTTTGCCAAAGCCTCGAACGGCAAACAGCACATCAATGCTACGGTGCTCGGCACCGTCATCACGCTTTCGAAACAAATGCGCGAATACGCACCGCTCAACGGGAATCTTCCTCTTGCGCAAATGATCGAAGAATCGTGGAAGAAAGCGGACTCGATCTACGCGGGATTTGCGTTCCACAGTTATGACCTGTTCGTTGTGTTTCATGCGGGAGTTGGAAAAGATATCGATCTTCGTTCCGCGCTTGGGTACGATCCCACGCCGCTTGATCTCCCGTCTCTCTATTTCAATCTCGATGCATTGAAAAAAATATTCGGCGCCGCTTACAATGGAGTTCCGGTTCAGAATTCGACATTCAGAATTCAAAATTCAATGGTTCTTCCCGAAACGGAAGTGCGGCAGATTCCCTCCATCGGCGGTGATTTTACGCTCAAATTAGGCATCAACGGATTGTTGGTTGCCAGTATCGCGAGTCATCTCGGTTTACCCGATCTGTTCGACTCGAAGACGGGAAAAACGGCGATCGGGCGATTCGGGTTGATGGATGGACAATCGATCTTCAGTTTCTTGGGAATTTGTCCGCCGGAACCGAGTGCGTGGGAAAAATCGTATCTCGGCTGGACACAACCGATCGAAGTGTACGGAAACAAAACGTTGAGTGCACCGGCGGTGAGTTTATATTCAACGGGAACCGATACGGTGTATCGGATCCCGATCAGTGCGAAAGAATATTTCCTTGTCGAGAATCGCCAGCGCGATGCAAAACAGAATGGACAAACGCTCTGGATGAAATGGAAAGGGCAATTGATTCAAAAGACATTTTATTTTGATGACAACACGTTCAACAACACCTCCATTGATTCCATTTACGGTGTTGTTGTGGATGTGGATGAATTGGATTGGAGTCTGCCGGGACTGATCAATGCCAATAACGATTATCGCGGCGGTATTCTTGTGTGGCATATCGATGAAACGATCATCGAAAAGAATCTGGCAACAAACACCATCAATGCGGATCCGAATCTCCGCGGCGTCGATCTGGAAGAAGCAGACGGATCGCAAGATCTGGGGGAGACATACGACTTCATCAGTCCCGGATCGGGAAGCGAAGACGGTTCGCCGCTCGATTATTGGTTCAGCGGAAATATTTCTCCGATCTTCAAAAACGAATTCTCAGAGACAACGTATCCGAATTCGTTGAGCAACACGTTTGCCAGATCGCACATCACGGTAAAGAATTTTTCTGTTTCTCAACCGAGAATGACGTTTGAAGTAAATGTGGGAGATGCAAATATTGCACTATTGAAACATGTAAAACGTTCACGAATTGCACTCGGTAATTTTGACAAAATGTTGATTAATGATGTCAATAATAACGGCGACCCAGAGTTTATATTATTTGATGGTCTTTCGATTAATATTTTAAAAGAAAATTTTTCTGCTTATACAATAAATCCCTTTGGTTATTTTTCTTCTTCTTTATTTCCGCCTGTCGTTATTGATAATTTTTTCGGCAACTCTACGAAAATGATGGGAATAGTCAGCGGTTCAGCATTTTCTTTGACGTTCATAGATTCTACTGCGTCAGGAGGCGGGATCGTTGTTATGGTTGATACAACAATTACAACTCCGATACATTCTGTAAACAACAAAATATATATTGGCACTGCTTCCGGCAGGGTTGAAAAATTTTTTGCTCCAGCTAGACGAACTATGTATAAACCATTTAACTCCGCAGTAAAACTTATTGCGTTGCTTCCGACTGAACATTGGGTTGCGGCAAATGCTGACTCACTAAAAAATTCATTCGGAAATAGCGTTTGGCTGGGAGGAAAGACTGCTTCTGAACTTGTCAATGCAAGACTTGAATCCAATGAAAACGTATCGTCAGTTGTGAGGTTTAATGATAATTCGATTTCAATTTATGATGCACAAACTTTGCAATTGAAACAAAATTTTGTCGCAGGATATTCTGGAAATTCTACTTTGGCAATTGCCGATATCAATCGTGATGGTAAATTAGATATTTTGGTTGGCACGGGGAGTTCTTTATCAGCATTCAATCGAAATGGGACAATTGTTGAGAACTTTCCATTCAAAACTCTCGACGGAGGAAATGTTGTTGGTTGTCCGGTAGTAATAGGTCTTAAAAACTCGAATTCTATTGCGATTGTTTTTGGTTCTACGAGTGGTCAATTGTATGCGATCAATGAGAAAGGGAAAATGCTTCCTGGGTTTCCTCTGCAAACCGGCGGGATAGTTTCTTCATCTGCAATAAGTGCTGATTATCTTGTAGCGGCGTCAACTGATACTTCTGTTTACTTTTGGAAGATAACTGGATTATTTGATACTGCAAAAGTTTACTGGAATGGATATCTTGCAACAAAAAGTAATTCTAACTTCGTTGAAAATACTGGAACAGTAACTCAAAAATCCACAGAACTTCTTCCCAAAAAATTTGCATACAACTGGCCCAATCCTGTCTATAGCGGAAAGACAATCATCCGATACTTTCTCGGCAAGTCGGCAGATGTAAAAATTAAAATTCTGAATATGGCGGGAGAACTTGTGGATGAATTGCAGGGAACAAATTATGCCGGATTGGATAATGAGGTGCAATGGGATGTGGCAAAAATTCAAAGCGGAATTTATTTCGCACAAATTACTGCTAACGGAAGCGGGGAAGAGCAGAGTCAGATCATCAAGATTGCGGTGGTGAAGTAATGAGCAGTATTCAGTATTCAGTATTCAGTATTCAGACATTTTGTGTAAGATTGAGATGTAAATTTTTATTTTTTGCTCTATTTGTTTCAATATTATCAGCCCAAGAAAACCACTACAACCATGGTGAGTTGAATTGGCAAACGTTGGAGACCGAACATTTTTTTGTTCATTACCACAAGGGCGCTGAGCGCACGGCCCGCACGATTGCAAAAATAGCCGAAGATATATACGGTCCCGTTACATCCCTCTATCAGCATCAGCCTGACCAAAAAGTAAGTTTTGTCATTAAAGATTATGACGATTACTCCAACGGCGCGGCATATTTTTATGACAACAAGATCGAAATATGGGCGCCGGCGCTCGATTTTGATCTGCGCGGCACGCATAATTGGCTTCGTAATGTCATAACGCACGAGTTCACGCACATCGTTCAGATCCAGACATCCATGAAATTCGGCAGGCGGTTCCCCGGATTTTATTTGCAATGGCTGAGTTATGAAGAAGAACGCCGGCAGGATGTGCTCTACGGTTATCCCAACACAGTGGTCTCATATCCGATCTCAGGATTTATTATTCCCAGTTGGTTTGCGGAAGGTGTTGCGCAATACAATCGTCCGGAGTTGAGTTATGATCATTGGGACTCCCACCGCGACATGATCCTTCGAATGTATGCGCTGGATGGAAATATGCTCTCGTGGAGCGAGATGAGTGTGTTCGGAAAAACTTCTCTCGGCAATGAATCGTCTTACAATGCCGGGTTTGCACTCACCAAATATATTTCGGAAACATACGGACCCGATGCCATACCATCCATCGCCAAAAATATTTCGCGCGTCAACATGGTAACGATCGATCAAGCTGTCAGCCGTTCGATCGGTAAATCGGGAACTGAATTGTACGCCGAATGGAAAGAATTTGTCACCGCTGATTATCGACGACGCATTGCGCCGATTCTTCACAACAAAGTGGAGGGCGAGTCGATTGCCGACGAAGGTTTCGGGAATTTCTATCCGGCATTTTCTCCCGACGGAAAAAAGATCGCCTACACATCCAACAAGAAGGCAGATTATTTCAGTGTTTCATCGTTGTATGTGTACGACAGAGAAACAAAAAAGGAAGAGAATATCATTGCGGCGGTGCGTTCTTCACTGGCGTGGTCTCCAAACGGGACAAAGATATATTATTCCAAGATCACGCACAACAATCCGAACGGTTCACAGATCTCCGATCTGTATGTTGTGGATATTGCAACAAAAGAAGAAACACGCTTAACCTACGGGTGGAGAGCGCTCAATCCGTCAATTTCAGCCGACGGAAAGTTTCTTGCGTTTGCGGTTGGCAGCGACGGAACGATGAACATTGCAATCTCCGACACACTCGGGAAGAATTTTCTCCGTCTGACAAACTATAAGGATGGGGAACAAATCTATCTGCCGAAATGGTCTCCGGACGGGAAAACGATTGTGTTCGGTTTTTCATTTCGGGAAGAACAGGATATCGCAACGGTTTCGGTCGGCGATGGGAAGGTAGACATGATTGTAACCGGGGAAACTGATGACAGAAATCCTGTTTACAGTACCGACGGAAAATCGTTGTATTTTGTCTCAGACCGAACTGGTATTTTTAATCTCTATCGGATGGATCTTGCGACAACCGGCGTCGAACAACTTTCCAATGTTCTCGGTGGTACTTTTATGCCGAGCGTGAATACCGGCGGGGATATAGCATTTGCATCGTACACCTCCACAGGATTTAAGATCAATCACCTGAATAATCCGGAGAGGAAAGATTTCTCGTCGGCAGCATATCTGGAGCTCGAAAGTATCCGGATGCCCGAATTGCACATGGGGGATCAGTCGCTTCAGCGCAACCGGTTTGACTGGACATCACTTCGCAATTTTGACGACACGCAGCCATTCGGCGGGGAGAGCAAGACGTACAAGAATATTTTCAGTTCCGTCGTTGTCATCCCGTTCCTTCGGATCGATAACTATAACACGAAAAGTTCTGGATTGGATTTTCTCAAACCGGGATTTTATTTTCTTTCTTCCGATGTGATCGATAAAATGAATATGTTCGGCGGTGCGGCGATCAATCATCTGTTTGAGCGCGATTTATTTTTGATCTTTGAGTATCGCGATCGAGTTATCGGTTTTCACCAACTCGGTCTGCATCCCACCGTCTCGTTTGAGGTGTACAATATCTCGCGCAAACGGGAGAAAGAAAAACTTGTTATCGTTGAACAGTTCGACGAAAGCGAGGCGGATATTACCTACAGTCTTCTCGAGTTCGATCTCTTGTTCAAACAGCATCTGCTTTCTGAATCTGATGTTTTGACGGCGGGAATTACCTACAGCATCTATTCCACCTCCATCTCATCGTTTCTCATCAAAAACAGTGCGCTGCTTGTTCCGGCATCGAGCGAAGATTATTTCAGAGGGACCATGCTTTCACTTGATTGGAAATTTTCGGGGATCGTTCCGTCGCGAAATCGTGAGATCAATCCAGTCGGTTCTTCGTTCTCGGTTCGGTATGAGTATAATATGGATCGCTTCAATTCCGACGGCGAATACGAAGTGAGTGAAACCGGAGTGAATCCGGTGTTAAAGCCGTTCAATTTTCACCGCGGAGAGTTCAGATATACGCATCACTTTCAACTGCCGCTGTGGAAACATACGTTATCCTTCACGCTGAATGGCGGCACGATCTTCGGTCCGCAAGTTCCCGACTTTTTTGATTTTTATGCCGGCGGACTTGTGGGAATGAAAGGATATCCGTTCTATTCAATCGGCGGAAATGAAATTGCAACGTTGAATGCCGCATACCGTTATCCGATCTGGGAGAACATCGACTTCAGAATTTTTCAATTGTATTTTGATAAACTCTACGGCGAATTCCATGCGGATTTTGGAAATTCCTGGAACGGGTTGCCGAACGTTCGTGATGTTAAGCGCGATGTCGGATTTGAACTTCGTCTTGAAGCATTCTCCTGGTATGCCTATCCGACGAGGATATTTTTCAACGGCACGTACGGATTGGATAAATTTTCTTTGACGAAAAATGGAAATACGGTCACGTACGGCAATGAATGGCGGTTCTATTTCGGTGTTCTGTTCGGATTCGATTTCAGCAACGATGCAAAACGATTCTTGGGAGGATTTCAATGAAGATTACAACATTTGTCCTGATACTGAGTGTTGCCGCCTCTGTGTATGCGGGAGAAAAAACATTGTCCGGCAATTTACAATGGGATCTGACCGGCATAGGACGCGATACGATCCTTTCCAATGAATTCAACTTCGCACAACATCCGAATATGAAAAACCCTTTTTACAGCGGACTCTTTTCACTTGCCATTCCGGGAGCGGGACAGTACCACTCCGAACGATATACAAAAGCGGCGATCTTTTTTGCGGCGGAAGTTGCACTTATTGCGTACGTCGTTATTAATAACAACAATGGAGATAAAAAAACGGAAGAATTTCAACGCTACGCCGATCAACATTGGAGTGCGGTGAGATATGCGCAATGGATTAACACGTACGGTGTTACCGATTACGGACCTGCCACAAATATTGATTTGAACAGAGTGGCGAACAAAGATTTCAGCGAGATCAACGAGTGGGAAAGCAATCCGTCGCCGAACAAGATCGGATTTTCACACCAATTGCCGTCGTACGGAGAACAGCAGTATTACGAGCTTATTGGAAAATATCACCAGTTCAAATACGGATGGGATACATATCCGCGTGATGCGCAAGGAATTCCCATATCGGATAACCGAAATTATGACGGGATGATCCCGCAGCAGATGATTGATTATTCAAAAGAGCGGGGAAGGGCGAATGACTATTATCATGCCGCCGGTTTTGCCGCCAGCGCAATCGTCATCAATCACGTTGTCAGTGCGTTCGATGCATATTTATCGACGAAGAATTACAATAAAGAAATTTCGGCATCTTTCGGTGTAAAACCGTTGCATCAGCTTGAAGGGAAAGGGATGATGTCTGAGTTGAGGATAAGCATCGGATTATAATCTCATTTGCAATAATTAGTTGACCCTTAAAAAGTAGGAAACCTTGCAAAGGTTTGTTAAAGAACAACGAAAAATTTTCAAAATATTGCAATTCCATTTGCAAAACCTTTGCAAGGTTGTGCGGATGAAGACTTTTTAAGGATCAACTATTTAGTTCTCACTGAAAATGTAGGGCGGGACTCCGTCCCGCCTGTTAAATTTGGTCGGATTTAGAAATCCGACCTACAGTAAAACTAATTTTTTGCGTAGGCATGCTTCGCATCAGTGAGAATCATTTGTTCACCCGCAAAATATTCACGATGCCGCCCGTGAAGAAAATAATATTTGCCAGCCACGCCGTTAAGAGCGGATTCAAATCCCCGTTGTAGCCGAACACTTCGCTGATCTTCATAAAAGAAAGATAAATGAAACAGATCGAAACAGAAATGCCGAATTGAAGAGCAAGTCCGCTTCGCCGCTTGCCGAATGAAAAAGGGACACCGAACAACACCACGATTACACTGGCGAACGGGAATGCAACTTTGCTGTGGTAGTCCACCATCCATCGCGCAACGTCGTTTCCGCTTTGCTGCTGCCGAATGATAAAATCTTGTAATTCCGTGTAGTTCATCTCCGCAGGTTTTTCCACTTTTTTGATGATATCCTTCGGCGAGAATGTGAGACTGGCAAATGTGTGCATCGTGAACGGTGTCGTGATCTCGCCGTTGGCGGTAATGACACGATGCATCCCGTTGTGCAGAGTCCACTGACGCGATGTGCTGTCCCAGGAGAATTGATTACCGTCCCACCGTTGGGCAATCGTGATCAAACTTGTGTCGCTGAATTCCTGAACCGACGTTCTGCTGCCGGTGTTCATTGTTTTTTCAAAAAAAGTAATATAGATAATCTTTCTCGGTCCGTCTTGGATATATATATTCGTGCGCGCCATGGTTTCGAAATTTTTGTTGAGATATCTCCGTTCGATCCCGAACTTATGCTGGTTTGCGTACGGCACTACCCAGCCGTTGAAATACACCGATGCGCCGCTGACGATGAATGCGACGATCATTAACGGTGCCATGTAACGGTAAATGCTCATTCCGCCCGCTTTCATGGCGGTCAGTTCGTTGTTGGATGACAGTTTTCCCGTTGTGAACAAACTTGAAAGAAGAATGGCAACGGGTGTCATCAATTTGATGATCTCCGGAATGAATGCAATATAATATTGTAGGATGATCGGTGTCTGCACATTGTTGTCCAGAAAATCATCGAGATTTTCCATCAGATCGATGATCACAAAGATCGCCGTGAATGCGATCAATCCGAACAGCATTGTCAGGATGAATTGTTTCAGGATATATCTGTCGAGAATGTTCATTGTGCTTGCACGGTTGTTTCGTCAACACTGAATAATGTTTTTTGTATCCGCTGCGGAATAAACCGCTGCCACCAGTTGAAATTGATCTCGATCTTCTCTTTGCCGATCTTGTACGTCAAAAACATTCCCAATGCGCCGATCATAAGATTTGCGATCCACATTCCGATCCACGGTTCAATGATCTGCCTGTCGGCGAGCTTTTCTCCTCCGATCAGCGATGACCAATAGAGTAAAAAGAATCCAAGACTCAATGACGCGGCAACGCCGAATCCGCCGCGGCGTGCCATAACGCCCAGCGGTGCACCCACAAGAATAAAAACAAAACAGGCGACGGGAATCGAATATTTTTTATGGATCTCCACCAAATATTCGCGTATCTGTTTTTTCTGATAATCGATGTTGGCGATCTCGCTTTCAAGATTATTCCGGTAAAACATCAACTGACTGCTGATGGTGCTGTACTGTTCGATGCCCCGCCAGAAATTTTTTTGTGAGGAAGAATCGGGGACAGAACCCAGAAGCAGTTTTTCCTGCAATGCCCGGGTATATCCGTCTATTCTGTCTTGAATGGTTTTTGTCAGCCCTTCCAAACTATCGACCATATAGAGCATTTCACCGGAACTGAGCTCCCGATCGCCCCGCGTAAACGCATTCACCGCGGAGCGTTCCAAATCAAACCCCTCGGCGCGTGTAGTCAGCCGCTGGCGTCCGAATTTTACGATCCGATACAGCTTCGGTTTCGCGTGGTCGATTTCATGAATTTCGCCGTCATACAGATCCATGACAAGTTTTCTGTAATCACTGGAGAATGAGAGTGAGCCGCGTTTCGCCGTGATAACGGTGTTCTTGTTCGGATCGGAGTGATCATAGATCGTAATGCCTTCAAGATTGTTCGACTCTTCATAGGTTTTTCGGACGAGCATGCTGTATCCGGGCATATCCTGGCTGAATAGACCGGGAATAAGTGTCAGCGTCGGCTTTTTCCTGCGGATATCAATCGTCAGTGTTTTCGAACGATGGTTCGCCTCCGGAAGAATTATGTTGTTGAATTCAACCATCAAATACGAAACGATGAGCGACGCGATGATCACCGGGAACATCATTCTGAACAAAGAAACGCCGCTCGCTTTCATCGCAGTGATCTCGTTTGTTGACGCCATTCCTCCGAATGCCATCAGCGTTGCAACAAGTACCGCCATCGGCACGGCAAGCACAACCATCCATGCAAGATTGAGCACCATCAGTTCTACGATCACTGCGCCGCTCAGTCCTTTTCCCACGAGCTGATCCATAAATTTCATGATGAATTGCAGAACGAACAAAAACATCAGAATAAAGAACGAACCGAGAAACGGTGCGATATGAGCTTTCAGAATGTGCAGGGAAATTTTCATGCTCTAAGATAGCGCTCATTTGGTTTGACAATCAAGATAATATTTTTATATTATTTTGCATTTATCACTTACAACATAGGAGAAATTATGAAAAGATATCTCAAAATTGGCGGCTATGTGGTGGGCGGAATTGTTGTGGTTATTATCGGATTTGTCAGCTATATCAATCTGGCTTTTCCAAAAGTATCTCCCGCGCAAAATATGACAGTGGAAGCGACACCGGAAAGACTTGAGCGCGGAAAATATCTCGCCAATCACGTTGTGGGTTGTGTCGAGTGCCATTCAACTCGTGATTGGACAAAATTTGCGGGACCAATTATTGTAGGATCGGAAGGAAAAAGGGGCGAACTTTTCGATAAGCAAACTGTCGGTGTTCCCGGCACGTTTTATTCTCGCAACATCACGCCTCACAATCTAAAAAATTGGACTGACGGTGAGATTTATCGATTGATTACCACGGGTGTAACGAAAGAGGGAAAGGCAATATTTCCCTTAATGCCGTTTCTTTCGTATGCATCTATGGATCCTGAAGATGTAAAAGATGTCATTGCGTACATCAGAACGTTGACACCAATCGAATCTACAGTACCGGATCCGCAGTACGATTTTCCCATGAGTCTTATCATGAAAACCATCCCGAAAGATGCGACACCAGGAACACGACCTGAAACAAGCGATACAGTACAGTACGGAGAATATCTTGTTACGATTGCTGCATGCGGAGACTGCCACACTCGAATGGAAAAAGGTGAACCATTGCCTGGAATGTATCTTGCCGGTGGATTTGAATTTAAAAATCAATATGGCGATATAGTGCGTTCAGCAAATCTTACACAAAGTCATGAAACTGGAATTGGTCTTTGGACAGAGGACGTTTTTCTTGGAAAGTTTAAAACGTATCGGGACAGTACAAAGAGAAATCAAGAAGTAAAGCCTCACGAATTTAATACGGTTATGCCGTGGTCGTTTTATTCGGGAATGAAAGATGAGGATTTAAAAGCGATTTTTCGTTATTTGAAAACCGTTCCCCCGGTGGAATATAAAGTTGAAAAATTTACGGCAGGGAAATAAACTATCACTGTAAGATTACATAAAAAAGCGAGACTTGATTGGTCTCGCTTTTTTATTGATCTTCAGTTCAACAAAAAAATATTTTCACTATGCAAAAAATACGTTACGGAATAATCGGCTTCGGCGCATTTGCAGAACGTGCGATCATGCCCGCGATCCGGGCATCGGAGAACTCAGAACTTGTCGCCATCCAAAAACGCTCGCTCGATGTTGCAAAATGGAAAGCGCAGGAGCACAATATTCCGTTGTTTTTTGATTCGCCGGAAGAACTTGTTGCATCACCGGAGGTTGATGCCGTCTTCATCGTTTCCGCCAATTCACAACATTGTCACGAAACGTTGATCGCCGCTGAAGCAGGGAAGCATGTGCTGGTTGAAAAGCCGATGGCAATGTCGTATGCTCAAGCCGTAAAAATGGTCGACGTCTGCACAATAGCGAACGTTCGACTCATGGTTGGTCACATGCTCCGATTTTCACCCCTCATTCATCGAATGAAGGAGATTCTTGCTTCGGGAATGCTGGGAGAAATATCGTACGCGCGTGCAGAATTTATCTACGACGCGCGCAACACACTGCGGAATTGGTTGTGGGATAAAAATATCGCCGGCGGCGGTCCGCTGTATGATATTGGTGTGCATTGTCTTGATTCTATGCGCTGTATCCTGAACGATGAAGTGACAACCGTGCGAAGTATGATGCGTACTTCGTCCGATGACTGCGTTGAGACCACCAATCTGCTTTCACTTCGGTTTGCTCAAGGAACGCTGGCTACAATTTATTCTTCGTTTGAAACCGCCCACCGCCATACCTTCATTGAATTTTTCGGCAGTGAAGGTTCGTTATCTGCATTTAATTTTACTCCAAGCAACACCCATGCGGCAATCGAGATCAAAATGGGAAAAGATGGGAACATTGACAGTGTCAACAGGGAAGAGATCGTCGTTCCAGACCTGTACCGGCTCGAAGTGAACCATTTTTCGGACTGTATTCTGAATAACAAAGAGCCGTTGGTAAGCAACGAAAGTTCACTTCACAATCAATACGTTTTAGAACTCGCGCTTCATGGCAATCCATAAAAAAATACGTCGGCATCAATCTAAAATCTTAAAAAGAAAACATTCGGAAGGTTATTTTACAAAATGGTAAAACGTCGAGATACTGTGATGCTTTTAGAAAAACCTTCCGAATGTTCGTTGGTTAAATTTTTGCATAAAAGCTTTTAGAATATGCCAATTTTTATTACATTACAACGTTAAATTAATACTCAATAGTAATGCACTAAAACAATAATGACAAATAAAAAAGTAAAACGAATTGGAATATTAACCGGCGGCGGCGACTGTCCCGGATTGAATGCCGTTATCCGCGGTGTTGCCAAACCCGCAATGAATGATTTTGGAATAACCGTTGTTGGAATTGAGGACGGATTCGAAGGTTTTGTTGAAGGACGAATGAAGGAAATTACGCGTGACGATATTACAGGTATCATCAGTCTCGGCGGAACTATACTGGGAACATCCAACAAAGGGGACCCATACCATTATCCCGCGGAAGGGATCAACGGAATCGAAATTGTTGACGCCTCTGCGCGAGTGGTGAAACATTACAAAGGATGGGGGCTCGATTGCATCATTGCGATCGGCGGTGACGGAACGATGCATATTTCCAACAAGCTGGGGGAACTGGGCATCAACATCATCGGCGTTCCGAAAACGATTGATAACGATCTTGACGCAACCGACCAAACATTCGGCTTTGATACGGCATTGTCCATTGCAACGGAAGCGATCGATCGTTTGCATACAACAGCATCCGCACACCATCGTGTGATGGTGATCGAAGTGATGGGACGGTACGCGGGATGGATCGCATTGCAGGCAGGTCTTGCCGGCGGCGCCGATGTGATTCTTATTCCCGAAATTTTATTTAAATGGGAAAATGTGATGCGTCAGGTCATTGAGCGCAGCACTCGCGGAAACCGTTACAGTATCATTTGCGTTGCCGAAGGAGCAAAAGCGGCTGATGAGGAAATTGTCATCAAAGAAACGGATGTAAAACGTACTGACCCGATCCGGTTCGGCGGTATCGGAGAACACGTCGGCAGGCGCATTACAGAGGAAACCGGACTGGAAACACGCACAACAATTCTCGGTCACCTGCAGCGCGGCGGAAGCCCGACGGCGTACGACCGTGTGTTGGCGACCCGCTACGGAACGAAAGCTGTTGAACTGGCGGTGAAGAATGAATTCGGACGTATGGTAAGCTTACAAGGTATTCATGTGAACAGCGTTGCCATCAAAGATGCAATCTCACGTCAACGGCTTGTGCCGGTAAACGGTGAGATCGTCAATGCAGCGCGTTCTGTTGGCACAAGTTTCGGCGACGAGTAAGTGATGTTGTGAACGATGCCCGCCACGGCGGGTGATAACGATTAGTACATCCGATGCCGAGTTTTTCACCCGCAGTGAAAACTCGGCATCGAACTTTTGACCCAAGTTCGACAGTTGGAGTGAAAAAAAGTCAATTCGCCTCTACGAGCCGTAGGCGCGGCGAATGCAAAAAGGGACAAAAGTTTACACTACAAATCAGGTAAGTTTTCACTACACGGTGTTTTCAAAAATATTTGGGAAATTGTTTTAGATTCAACACTTTTATCACAAAAATCTATTAAAATTTTTCCCTACGGGTCGTAGACCAAAGTGTCGAACATGGGTTAACTTGTGAGAATTTTTTCCACATCATCCGACGGCAAAAAGTATATTGAGAGCGAGTTCCTTCTCAATGCATACTGCAACGGTATGTTCCCGATGGCAGACGGTGCAGACGGTGAGATCCATTGGTTCTCTCCGGAACGGCGCGGAATAATCCCCCTCGATGGTTTGAAAATTTCCCGATCACTTCGCCGGACGCTGAAGAAGAAAATTTTCGATATCCGCATTGATCACGATTTTGAAGCGATGATCCGCAGTTGTGCCCGGAGAGACGATGTGTGGATCTCCGAGACGATCGTGGAAAGTTATCTCCGACTGCATCTGGCAGGATTTGCACATTCCGTAGAAAGTTGGCGCAACGGAACACTTGCCGGCGGATTGTACGGTGTTGCTATCGGCGGGGCGTTCTTCGGAGAATCGATGTTCAGTTTGGTCAACGATGCATCGAAAGCCGCGCTGGTACACCTGGTCGAACGGTTGAACGACCGCGGTTATGTTTTGCTCGACACGCAATATGTGAATCCGCATCTGGCAACGTTGGGATGTATTGAAATCACAAAACACGATTATCTCGATCGTCTACGCACTGCGCTCTTACGAGAGTGCACATTCATATAGTCTATGAACGTCATTACACAAACCAATTTCCCGGCGCTCAAATTTCTTAAACGAGGAAAGGTACGGGACATCTACGAAGTCGGCGACTATCTTCTTTTTGTCGCAACCGACCGACTCTCCGCCTTCGATGTCGTCATGCCGCAGGGAATTCCGTATAAAGGAAAGATCCTTACGCAAATTTCCGCGTTTTGGTTCGAGCAAACCAAAGATATTATCTCCAATCATGTCGTTTCCACAAACGTCGATGAATTTCCTGCCGAATGTGCCGCGTACAAAGAAGATTTTCGCGGACGAAGCATGCTGGTGAAAAAAACGCAGCCGCTTTCTGTGGAATGTATTGTGCGCGGTTACATCTCCGGTTCCGGCTGGCAGGATTATTTAGCGGCCGGTTCCATCTGCGGGATACGCCTTCCTGTGGGAATGGTGGAAAGCCAAAAACTTCCGGAACCGATCTTTACGCCCTCCACAAAAGCGGAGATCGGTATCCATGACGAGAACATTTCCTTTGACGAGATGGGGCGACGCGAAGGAAAAGAGTTGAGCGAAAAAGTGCGCGATGCTTCAATCAAAATATTCAAGAGAGCATCAGAAATCGCTGAATCGAAAGGAATCATCATCGCCGATACAAAAATGGAATTCGGGATACACAACGGTGAATTGCTCCTGATCGATGAGTTGCTGACCCCCGATTCTTCCCGATTCTGGCCCAAAGAGACATACCAGCCGGGGAAGGCGCAGAACAGCTACGACAAACAATATGTACGCGATTATCTTCTCTCGATCAACTTCAACAAAAAGCCTCCCGGATCGATGATGCCGGAAGAAGTGATCGCCAAAACATCGGAGCTGTATAAAAAAGCGTTATATCAATTAACAGGAAAAAGTGTAGAATGAGAAAGAGTGTTTTCTTCCTTTGCGTATTCGCAATCATCCAATGCGAAGCATCCTTCGGATCGGTATTCTCTCAGTCCGGATTTCAGTTCAAAGAACTTCCTGCCGATACGCTGGCGACGGTCGGTACAATGGTGATCTCGGCGAAAGATTTCCTTGAACGATTTGAATTGATGCCGTGGCCCCGTAAAGAGCAAAAAGCACGCATCGAATTCACCAAGCTCGAGTTTTTGTATTCGCTGATTGCAGAAAAACTAATGGCGATGGAAGCATCAACACAAAATATCGGCACGGATTCCGCAACCATGAGCATGCAGTATAATCTGGAACGTATGTTCGTCCGCGATGAACTGTACAAACGGGAAGTTCTGCCGAAGATCGAGGTTTCGGGCAGTGAATTACAGATAGGAATGAGTCGTTTTGCGTATGAACTGGAACTTGAGGTGCTGGGTATTCTTTCCGAAAAAGAAGGTGAGTTGTTTCACAAAAAATTCAAACAAAGTAAGAATAAAAAAACGGCGCTGAAATTGTTCAAAGATTCTCTTTATGTCCCGATCGATACGATCACGGTGAATTTTGGCATTAACGATCTGGTGATTGAACAGGCGGCGTATTCCATCGATAAAGATAGTCTTTCAAAACCGCTGGAATCGCAGCTCTACGGGTGGATCATGTTGCGGTTGCTGAAAAAATATTCCAACGACCAGTACGTGAAAGTTTCCAAACCGGATCAACTGCATAAAGTGCGCCAGATCATCAGCCGCAGAAAAGAAGACTCATTGGCGGTAAAAACTTTTTCATCCGTGACCGCCCCTCAGCGTGCCGAAGCGGACCCTGATGTGTTTTACATGCTTGCCGATACTATTTATTCCATTCTCAAATCGGATTCCAGTCTTTATCGGAATAAAAATGTGTACTATCTTCCGGCGAATGTCTTTGACACCCTTGCCGTAAAATTCTCGATGTATCTTCACAAGGCTTTCGTAACGATCGATTCCGGTCATCCAATGACGTTGGGACAAGTTTTGCTCGGCTTAAGCAACAACTATGTCGTTTTTCCGTTTGTCCGCCAAGAATATGTGCGCTGGGTGCTGAATAATAATATCAAAACGGTGATCCAGAATGAACTTCTCTCCCGCGAGGGATTCCGGAAAAATCTTCAACAGTCGGAAAATGTCCGTCATGATGTTGCTGCGTGGATGGATAACCGGCGCAGCGGATTGTTGCTTCGTCTGATCATTGATACCGTGCGGGTCAGCGAAGAAGAAATCGAGCAAGAGTATCAGAAAGACCCGTCGATCTACGGTGCTACTGTTTTAGTAAAGCTGCGGGAGATTCTTGTCGATAGTATTGGTCTAGCAAAAGAATTGCGGGAACGCATCAACCGCGGAGAAGATTTTGGAAAGATTGCACGGCAGTACTCGAAACGAAAAGAATGGGCAAAACGCGGAGGGGAATCTGACTTTATCGATGTGAGTCAGTGGGGCATGCTCGGATTGTTTGCATCCAGTGCGAAGATCGGAGAAGTTGCGGGACCATGGAAACTACAGGACGGGTTGACGATATTTACGGTCCTTGAACGGAAGATCCTGGAAGATTCATTACGAGCGGATTTTTCAGAAACCCGTCAAAAGATACATCAAAAGATTCTGCAGCAAAAACGTCAAAAAACGCTCGACCAATATATTGGAACTTTGGCGAAGAAGTTCAACGTTACACTCAATGAAGCCAATCTGCGTAATGTGAAAACAACGACCACAAGCATGATGACATGGCGGCATATCGGTTTTGGAGGAAGGATTGTTGCCGTTCCATCGGTCGTGCGTCAAGCCGAATGGGTGTACGAATGGTTAAAGCAAGAACAACTGAATCAATAATTAATGTTACGCTCTACGAGTCGTAGACAGAATCAAATCGTGTTGGGTTTGCACGTTGTTTGTGTCCCGCGCTTTTTGCGGGATGTGAGAGGGAGAGGGGAAAAAGGGGTGTGTAAGAAAATGGAGTGTTGGTGCTACAATTGGGTTGTGCGTAAATGCTTTCGCGGAGTAACACACCCCTACCCCCTCTCGCCAACGCTGCAATCCATCACACAGAGGGGAATGGTAATTGCAAAACTGATGTTTAATTTTTCATTGAGTAGCGCGTTCAGTACGCCTTCGGCGAATTTTTCTAAAAAAGAGTAACTCACAATGTGAGTTACTTAGGAGTTACCATCGGTCAATAATTTATTTTTTTAAATAAAGGAAATTGAAATGAGTTCATTAAACACTGCAAATGTGTTGAGCGCGCTTCGTACAGTAAAAGATCCCGATTTGCATCGTGATATTGTCACGCTCAACTTTGTGAAAGATATAAAGATATCCGGTAATGATGTGAGTTTTACCATTGAACTGACAACGCCGGCATGTCCGGTCAAAGATGATCTGAAAGCGCAAGCCGAACAGGTCGTCCGCAAATCTTTCCCCGATGTAAAGAATGTCGTTGTAATGATGACGGCGAGTGTTACGCAGCGCGCAAGCGTCAAGCAGGCACCGATCCTTACCGGAGTGAAAAATACCATCGCCGTCGCCAGCGGCAAAGGGGGCGTCGGGAAATCGACGGTAGCAGTAAATCTTGCGGTTGCCCTTGCCCGCGAGGGTGCGCGTGTCGGATTGATCGATTGCGATATTTATGGACCGAGTATTCCTATGATGTTCAACATCAACGAGAAGCCGCGTCTGCATAATCAAAAACTTGTTCCCCTCGAAAAATACGGCGTCAAAGTGATGTCGATCGGATTTTTGATCGATTCATCGCAAGCGATCATCTGGCGCGGACCGATGGCGAGCGGTGCTGTGAAACAATTTCTCACCGATGTCGAATGGGGTGAACTCGATTATCTTGTGTTCGATCTTCCCCCCGGTACGGGCGACATTCAATTGACACTTGTTCAGCAAATTCCTTTGACCGGATCAGTCATCGTGACGACTCCGCAGGAAATGTCTCTTGCCGATGCTCGCCGCGGAATGGCGATGTTTGCAAAAGTGAATGTGCCGATCCTCGGTGTTGTGGAGAATATGAGCTACTTTATCAGCGCCGGCGGAGAACGCGAGAATATCTTTGATAACGGCGGAGGAAAACGAGTTGCTGAGGAATTCAAAGTTCCGTTTCTTGGCGAGATACCGATCTACACGAAGATCCGTGTCGGCAGCGATTCGGGAAGACCGATCGTTGACTCTGAACCGCAAAGTGAACCGGCAAAGATTTTCAGTACTATCGCAAAAAATCTTGCGGCTCAGATCAGTATCAGTAATTTTTCAAAACAATCCGCGCCGATTGAAATTTCGTTAGGAGTGAATAATTAATTATCTTCGACTCCCTAACCCTCCCCTGTTCCCGCAAAAAGCGCGGGACGCAAACAACGCGCAGGGGAGAGTTAGAGAGGGGGTAAAAAAATATGGAAGTAGATCTTACACAAAAAGTTCAAATTTCACTTGATTCCATTCGCCATTATCTTCAAATGGATGGCGGCGATGTGGAATTGGTCCGCGTTCGGGACGATGGTTTTGTGGAGATCCGTTTGACCGGCTCGTGCAAATCATGTCCGATGTCCATGATGACATTGCGTGCCGGAGTGGAACGGAAAGTGTTGCAGGATGTTCCGGAAGTAAAGAGAGTAGAGCAGGTGAATTAGTTCTTTAATTGCACTTCCCGCACAATTCTATCCTTGATCTGTAAAATCCTGCCTTGAGCTTTTCTCACCAGATCGTAATTATGCGTTGTCATCAGCACCGCAGTCCCTTTGGCGTTGATATCAAGAAGCAGTTTCAAAATTTCGAGCGACGTTCCGGGATCGAGATTTCCTGTCGGTTCATCGGCTAAGATCAGAAACGGTTCGTTGACGAGTGCGCGGGCGATGCACACGCGCTGCTGTTCACCTCCGGAAAGCTGGTGTGGCATGGCATTTCGTTTATGCCCCAATCCTACCCGGGTGAGAACAGTGAGAACCCTTTTCTTAAGTTCATCGGATTTTACACCAGTGACATGAAGCGCGAAGGCTACATTGTCGTACGCATTTCTGTCATCGAGCAATTTAAAATCCTGGAATACAACGCCGAGTTTTCGCCGCAGATACGGAACCTGTTTCGGTTTGATCGTTTTTGAAGAATATTCATCGACCGTCACTGTTCCGCTGCTTGGCATAAGATCCATATAGATCAGCCGCAATATGCTGCTTTTACCGACCCCTGATTCACCGACAAGGGAAACAAATTCTCCGTTGTTGACGATCATATTGATGTCGGAAAGAATGGTATGGTGATCAAATTGAATTCGAACGTCTTCGAGTTTAACGAGCATTATTTTTTCCGTCGTTGTAAAAAGATGTCAGACATCTTACCAAGTGACATTGTAATATGTTCGAGATATTTGTTGGCAATAATAAACACAAGATGTCAGACGTCTGTACTGTTGCCAGCATTATTTTTTCCGTCGTTGTAAAAAGATGTCGGACATCTTACCAAGTGACATTGTAATATGTTCGAAATATTTGTTGGCATTAATAAACAAGATGTCAGACATCTGTACCGTTGCCAGCATTATTTTTTCCGTCGTTGTAAAAAGATGTCAGACATCTTACCAAGCGACATTGTAATATGTTCGAAATATTTGTTGGCATTAATAAACACAAGATGTCAGACGTCTGTACCGTTGCCAGCATTATTTTTTCCGTCGTTGTAAGAAGATGTCGGACATCTTACCAAGCGACATTGTAATATGTTCGAAATATTTGTTGGCATTAATAAACAAGATGTCAGACATCTGTACCGTTGCCAGTATTATTTTTCCAGTCGTTGTAAAAAGATGTCGGACATCTTACCAAGCGACATTGTAATATGTTCGAGATATTTGTTGGCATTAATAAACAAGATGTCAGACATCTGTACTGTTGCCAGTATTATTTTTTCCGTCGTTGTAAAAAGATGTCAGACATCTTACCAAGTGACATTGTAATATGTTCGAAATATTTGTTGGCATTAATAAACAAGATGTCAGACATCTGTAATGTTGCCAGCATTATTTTTTCCGTCGTTGTGCAATTGATGTTGCCAGTTGTATTGCTGAGATCATGCTTCCGGGATTGGCGATGTTTTTGCCGGCAATATCGAACGCGGTTCCGTGATCAGGTGATGTACGAATGATCTTTAATCCTGCCGAAAAATTCACTCCTTCGTCAAACCCGCTCATTTTTAACGGGATCAAACCTTGATCGTGATACATTGCGAGAATGGCATCATATTTCTTCGGTGAATACGTCGCAAAGAATCCGTCGGCGGGAAAGGGACCAACCGCGTTGATGCCGTTTTCCTGGGCTTTTCTGATTGCCGGGATGAGCACCTCTTTTTCTTCACTGCCAATCATCCCGTTTTCTCCGGCATGCGGATTTAATCCGAGAACGGCGATCGACGGATTGCCGATGCCTATGTCGTTTTTTAAAGATGTGTGGATTGTACTGAGTTTTTCGGTGATACGGTCGATGGATAAATTCTCAGAAACTCTTTTCAACGGAATGTGGACTGTTGCGAGTGCAACGCGCATCGTTTTGGCGATAAGCATCATGGTGACACGCTCCGAACGGGTCAGCATTGCCAGCATTTCTGTCTGTCCCGGGAAATTGTATCCGGCAAAGTGTAATGATTCCTTGGAAACGGGGGCGGTGACCATCGCATCAACTTCTTTATCAAGACAAAGTTTAATGGCGCGTTCGATGGAAATCCCCGCGCAAACGCCTGCGTCCGGTGCGTTTTTGCCGATCTGCAGATTCTTTACCGTTACGGTGCCGACGTTGATGACGGGAATCTCGTCGCTGCGGATTTTGGATTTCAAGTTGTCGATCTGAACGAGATTGACATTGATCTTTAACAAGGTCGAATAATATTTGAACAATTCATACGAACCGATCAGAACCGGTTGAATGAGCTTTTGTATCGTTGGAGTGCGAATACTTTTGAGAACAATTTCCGGACCTATGCCGTTAAAATCTCCAATGGTGAGTGCGATTTTTGGTTTCATTTGCTTTCTGTGAGTTTATAGTTTCCCTGTTTGCTTGGATCTTCAAAGATAAACGTCTTGTTGAGCGAGGAGTATTTCCAAATTTCTTTTGGGGCACCGTCGGGATTTAAAATCCGCTCGGTTGATGTCGGCTTGCCATAGAGAATAAATATTTTTCCACGATCTGTCAGCGAGCCGTTAGGTTCCTTGAGTGACCGATAGGTCACCATCGCATAATCGGCGCGCCGATAGAATTCCGCCATCATTTCATTATACGCCGTTTCTTTTGTCGGGTCTTTTTTCTTCCAGAACTCTTCGAATTTATGGATCCTCGTTTCGCGGCTTCCGCTTCGAAGATCGGAGTAATCATCTTTTGTCATAATAAATTGGAGCGGTAATGTCGCAATATCCAAATCCATTAATGAGTACGGCATATCGAGCCAGCGTGTCCCGAATGCCGTCGTAACTTTTTGAGAATCTGAAAGGAGAATTTCAATTTCGTAGCGTCCCTGTTTAAGATTCTTTCCATGTACCGGAACGGAAAAGACCGTATTCTCCCCCCCTTGAATTACCGATGCCGAAATACCGTCTCCCGTTTCGTTCATCGCAACCGTGGAAGAAGGGAAGAACGCTGAAATAACCGCCGTATCTTTGACGATAGTTTCTTTTTCATCGTCGAAAGGATTTACCCGTTTCAGTGTATATCGGACATTCGGCGTTGCATGGGAATTCACTAAAAATAATAATGCAAAATCTTGCGAAAAGAAGATATCTCCGCCGATATTAAAACATACGAACGTGTTCGTTGAATCGGTTTTGAACTGTACCGGAAGAACAGTTGAAAGGATTTTTTTTTGTGTTTGAATGTGAAGCGGACGGTGGATATCCGGCAGTTGGCGCTTGGATTCTTTATCCTCCACACGTAACAATGCGGTATATTTTCCCGGCTTCAGCCGGAATGAAAATTTGCCTTGGACAAACCGTGTGCGCAGATATGTTTGAGAGTTGTCGTCGGATTCCAGGAACAGTTCACGAATGTTGCGGGTGACGGACGATCCTGTCGAATCGAGAATTTCGACCACGACTTCACCTTTGCACGTGAATCTATTTGAACCCGCATCAAGCGAACGGACAAAAACAAACGCATCCTGACGCAGCCGATACAAGGTTTCTACAACAAACGAATCTTCTTCCGCTGCAATAAAATGAGTTTCAAAGAAGACCGGCTCACCTGTCGTACGTTCGCGCTGGATCTCTTCCTGTGCCCAAACGAATAACGGCACCGCAAACAAGAGAAGAATGCAGAGGTGTTTACGCATATTTGATGTCGTGCAGAAAGTTTCCATCTTGTTTCCCTACAATTTTTCCCGGATTGAAAATATTTTTCGGATCGAAGATCTCTTTTACTTCCGAAAAGATCGAATAGATCTCGCTGCCAAATGCTTTTTCCATGAACGGCGCTCGGACAAATCCGTCGCCATGTTCTCCCGACAGCACGCCTCCCAGCGAAAGGGTCAGATCAAAGATATCCACTGTCGCCGTTTCAATATCACCCCTTCCTTCCGAAAAATCAACAAACGTGGCGCAATGAATGTTTCCGGTGCTTGCATGACCATACAGCATGAACGGGATGCCGTACCGGTTGAGAATTTTTTTCACTCCTGAAAGATACGAAGGAAGATTGTTTATTGGAACAGTTCCGTCTTCAATAATGGAGGTTTTTTGGCGTTCTGTTTTCATTGTATTGATTTTCATTGCGACCTCTTCATGCAAAATCCAGATGCACGGCGTTCTTCTTTATACATGCACATTGCCGTGCTGTATTGTTCGCGTGTCGCATCATCTAACCAAACATCACCCTCTGAGCGCCTTGAAGCGCCATCACGCCAAAGGCGTGAGATGATGCGTTCAAGTTCTTTGCCAACAAGTTTTAAAGGATTAAACATGATAAAAGATACGAAATCTTCACTGCATTCCCATCTGAGGTTTTTTGTTTTTTTCAGATAAACTTGTCTTGAACTGGACATTCATTCACAAATCATTCACAAAAAATTTAGGTTGACAGTACAGCAAAGATTTTATAACTTTGCTCAGAATTTGTAAAACGATTCACACCTTCACTACACTTCACTTCACGTAAATGTTGCTTTTGTAAAGGAGCAATAGTTATGGCGATAGTTTCAAAAATATTACAAAACAAAATTATCAAGATCATGTTTATGTTTTTCAGCCTCAAAGGAATAAGGGGAAACAAATTCATTGTTTTTTTTGAAAACTGAAAAGCTATTTGGTAACTAACGATAAAAATATGCGAAAATTATTTCTTATCATTCCGGCACTTTTCATTAGTCATAATGCCTATTCCCAATGGGAAATGCAAAACAGCGGCACAAATGCTTTCCTTCGGGACATATTCTTCGTTGACAGTTTATATGGATGGGCTGTGGGTAATCATGGAACTATCATCGGGACTAAAGACGGTGGTAAAATCTGGAAAAAAATGATTGGTGACGATGACAGTGTTGAATTCAAACGAGTACAATTTCTGAACAGGGGAATTGGGTTCGTAGGGGGAAATACAATCAAATCTTATCCATTTTATACCGCTCGTCAAGTAAAACTTCTTCGGACGACAAACGGTGGCATACTTTGGGAGCAGTGTGATTCATCTTTTGAAGATGATTTTAGATTCGGCGATATGCAATTCATTAGTCCTGTAAAGGGCTGGATCGGGATTAATAACATCGGTCAAATTAATTCGGTTGATAGAAAAGGTAAACTATTGCAAACCACAAATGGTGGAACTACTTGGTCAGTTTTTCAGGAAAAAAACGCGTTACTGATCGGTGCTTTGTCATTTCCCAATATAACTGAAGGTTATTCATTTTGGGCTCCCTTCTTTGATAATTATGATAATTCTAATATTGATTTTTCGAACAACGGCGGCAAATCATGGAATTGGGTTGGTGAAATAGAAGAGGATATAGTTAGAGCTGTAAAATATGCTGATGCGGACAATCTTTGGGCTATAGGATTAAAAATCTCGCGTTCAAAGGATGGTGGAAAAAATTGGAAAACATGGAACTTGTTTAACCCAGTAGTCGAAGGACAAAAACGCTTTAATCCTTCCGATGTTGAAGTAGTCGATATGGAAAATATATGGATAGTCGGACATGCATTCAGTTCTCTTTCTGATAATGAAGGAGTAATTCTCAGAACGAGCAATTCAGGAGAGACATGGAATTCTGTGCTGCAAATTCCAGGTTATTTTTTTAGTGCTTTAAGTATGGTTTCTCCTAAAAAAGCATGGCTCGCTGGTAGCGGTGGTTTGATTATGCACCTGAACGATAATACAACTAGTGTGAAGATGGAGAACAAAATTCTTTCAAATCACATCGATGTCAATCAGAACTATCCTAACCCTTTATCTCTCAATTCCAATGCAGCATTAACTACGATTCAATTTTCTGTTAAGACACCCCAGCGGGTAAACATCACTATTTATGACATACTGGGACGGGCTATAAAAATTCTGTTTTCCGAATTTGTTAATATTGGTACTCGAGAGGTTGCTTGGAATGGGATTAGCGAAGATGGCATTCGGATATCCTCAGGAGTTTACTTTTATGAAGTACGGTCAGAAACATTTATAATCAGAAAGAAAATGTTAGTGATTTTTTGATGTTGTATTTTGCATAATTTTAAAGCATCAATAGAAACGGCTCGATATTTCAGAACCTGATTTATTTACGATGTAAGTATTGATACGATGTAAGTATTGACGGGGTGAGAAAAATTTTGTAAACTTAGACAAAATGAATGAGGAACTCCCCAATGTCCTCAAGCATAAAAGTTATTATTCTCCTGATATCCCTAACCAGCCTTGTCTTTGGATGGGCGTTTTCAGTATCTGGAACGATCTCAACTGAATTTCGTCGTGTAAAAAATTCTAACTATGCAAACTAATATATCCCACGCCCGGTTTTGAAAAGGAGATCGGGCGTTGTCGTTTAAGCGAAGTTAATCAAACAGCATTATCTGTTTCCCGATTTCCGCAGCATGAACCTTTGTGGTAGGGAATTTTTGAAGAATAGCGTGTCCCATCCAATCGATCGACTGGTGTTCGCCATGAACGAGTATGACGGTGGCAGGACGCAATCGCTGAACAATCGTCAGCAATCCTTCGCGCCCGCTGTGGGCGGAAAAACGAAATCGTTCAATATCGCACCGAACATTCACCGGTTCGGATAAGTTTGTCAATTGAATCAGATCCCCTTTTTTCGAGTGGCGGATCCTGAAACCGGGTGTTTGAGGATCCATATAGCCGACCGTGAATATTGCCGATTTCGCGTGAGATAAAAACCGTTGTGCAAGTTTGAACGACATTGTATTCTCGACGATCATTCCACTCGATGCGAGAACGATCGACGGACGACGCAGAAGATCTTCCAAGTGTTCTATTTCATAAAGATCGTTTTGGGGAATATCGGAGAGCAGCAATTCAGTATCATTGTACGGAACAACAAATCGATTCTTATCGTACACATTTGAAATTTTCCGACCCACACCGCCGGTATAGATGTCGGTGTTGGCAAGTGTTCCTTTCTTCATCAACGTCCATATTGAGGCAAGCATTTCCTGCAATTTCCCGAGTGCAAATACCGGAATGAGGATAGAACCGCCGCGTTCAAGAATTTTATTTGCCGATCTCGCAAATCGCAATTGTTCACCTTCGCGGTCAGGTAATTCATTATCATCGGTTGAACCGTGTGTGCATTCCAGCACCAATGTATCGACTTTGGTTGGAGGAAGTACCGCACCGGGAGTAAGCATTTGCCTGTCAAGATTGATGTCGCCGGTAAAGAATATTTTCCGGTTATCATGCTCAACAAGTATTCCCGCCGAGCCGATGATATGCCCCGCATCGTGAAACGACGCAAAAACCTGATGCTCACTGGTATGCCGGTAGCCATTCACGACGAACGTCTCCTGATACGAACGCCATTCGATACTTTGGATCAAGAGGTCGATTTCTTCGTGGGTGTACGGACGGATAGTCGTTTCGTCTTTCAATTGTTCACGCAGGATATTCACCGTGTTGTGCAGCGTCAGTTCGGCAACGGCGCGTGTCTGCGGTGTTGTGACGATGCGAATATACGGGTGATGTTGAACCAAGTAGGGGAGACCGTCAATATGATCCTGATGTGCGTGGGAAATCAATGCGGCATCCACATTCTTATCGCGGATGAGGTCGAACTCGGGAAGTGAACTCATGCCGAATTTTCTCGGATGAGTGCCGCAGTCGAGAATGATACCAGTGTCTTCAATATTAATGTAATAACAAGAGGCGCCGATATCATCGGCGCCGCCCAGTGGAAGAAAAGTTGTCATTATGTGAAATTATTGTTTACCGAACACGTCCTCACCGTAGTAATGATCAGACACTGTATTTTTCAATAACATCCTGCGGAATTTTTTCTGCGCGCTGTGTTTGGAGGTTGATCATCGTGTACTCAAAAATTCCATCAACGCAGATCTTCCCCGTTTCTTTTCTCACTATTTCAAACAACACATCAACGCCGTTAGTTCTCATCTCTTTAATTTGTGTTCTGACAACCGCAATATCTCCTAAATTCATCGAACGTTTAAAATGCATCGTGCAGCCGCTTACGACCCACGCAAATCCGCGTGCAATAAATTCGTCCATCGACATACCGTAGCGGCGTTTCATCTGGTCGTAGCGCGCCGCGAGCACGTAATCGAAATAGCGGGAATTATGAACATGGTCGTTCATGTCGATGTCGTCGGGTCGGACCAGGATTTCGGATTCAAATTTAGAATATTGCATTTTTCTCTCGCAAAGGGTGTGTGTGAAAACTCTTGATTGGTCGGTAACCGCAATCTTTAGATTGCGTATCTGATTCAAAAACGCCCCGCCTCGGCGGGGCGCCTACCAAAGAAAAATGGTAACTACTCACCGTGCCTTTAAAGTCATGCCATGAGTTACTTTTTGACATTATAAAACTTGCAACATTCACCAAAACATTAGACAAACTCATGGCATGACTGAGTAGATACGAAAAATGACTTTTCATACAGTCTGAAAGGCGCAAAAAAACGACATAATTAGTTCACACTGAAATAGTGTTGAATTGAACTAACCTTCGGAAGGATGTTCTTAATCTGGAGCAAATATTTCAAGTTATGCTCTTCTCCTTACAAACCTTCCGAAGGTTTTGGTAGTTTTTCAGTGACACTGATTTAGAATTTATCAGAAGTCTCTATATAAGATGCCGGTTTACCATAATTATATTTGCGACCTGCCTACCGAACGAAAGAACTCGTTCTTTCGGCAGGCAGGCTTAGCGTCTTAGCGAGAGAATTATTTTTTCCAGTTGTTCAAAAACTCAACCAGCAACCGCACGCCAACACCCGATCCACCTTTGGGTGTATAATCATTGTCAGCTTCAAGCATCGCAGTGCCGGCAATATCCAGATGCACCCATTTATAATTCCCGATGAATTTTTTGAGGAACCATCCTGCCGTAATTGCGCCTGCCCATCGTCCGCCGACATTCTTGACATCGGCAACATCGCTCTTGATCTGTTTCTCATATTCATCGAACAACGGAAGCTGCCACACTCGTTCGTATGTTTTCTCTCCCGCTGTTGTTAATGTATCCATCACCGATTGATCGTTTCCCATCATTCCGCTGGCGTGATGCCCGAGTGCAACAACGCAGGCGCCGGTGAGCGTTGCCAGATCGATCACGACATCCGGTTTGAATTTTTCGGCGTAGGAGAGGGCATCGGCGAGGATCAAACGTCCTTCGGCATCGGTATTATCGACTTCGGATGTTTTTCCGTTGAAGTGACGGATGATATCTCCCGGTTTGACCGCCGTTCCGCTCGGCATGTTCTCGACGCTCGGTATCAATCCGATAACATGTTTATGGAGTTTTAATTTTGCAATAGCATGAAATGCACCCACCACCGCCGCAGCACCGCTCATATCCATTTTCATTTCCGCCATTCCTGCCGACGGTTTAATAGATATTCCCCCCGTATCGAACGTCACACCTTTACCGACGAAAGCAACCGTCCCGTTCTTTTTATACCTTGCTCCGTATTCCATGATAATGAATCGCGGTTCTTTTGCACTCCCCTTGCTTACACCGATCACGCCCCCCATTCCGAGTGATTCGATTTTTCGTTTGTCGAATACGGTGACGGAAAAGCCAAGTTTTTTCCCGAGTTGCTGTGCATTCTTTGCGAGCGTTTCGGGATAGATCTCGTTGCCGGGTGCATTTGAGAGATCGCGGGCGTGGATCGTTGCTTCTGCAAGAATTTTACCGGCGCGGATTCCGTTCTCAGAATCTTTCAACTGTTTTTTATCGGAAAGAACGAAGGAAATGTGTGAAAGCTGTTTCCCGTTCTTTTCCTTGGAAATGTATTTGTCGAATTTGTAGATGGAGAGTAAAGAAGCTTCACTCATTGCAAGCGCAATATCATAAGGTGATTGTCCCGAAATCTGCGGAACTGCGATGGCAAGCGATTCTTTCTTCAACGCTTTTGTTTTTTTGGAAGCCGTTGCAGTTGCTCTGCGTAGTTTTTCTATCGATACCTTCGATTGTTCTCCCAGTCCGGTCAGAAGCAATCGCGGTAATTTTTTAACGGAAGTGTAGAGCAGCAGCGATTCTCCTTCTTTCCCGGAAAAATCTCCTCCGGAGATACCGTTAAACGGAACGGAAGGGAATTCGGCTGCAAACTGTTTCAATGATTTTTTAAAGAGTTCGTCGTCTTGAAAACAACATACGGCAACAACATCGGCGGCAAGTCTGTTTAACGGTGAAGCGGCAACTGATAATTTCATTTTTTTTCCTTTAGATTGACAATTGAACCGGTTTTATTGTAGGGTACCTCTAAAAGCCTATTCTGCGAACCTGTCGTACGACAGACAGATAAAAAAAATCACGTTCAGTTTTTAGAGATGCCCTGTAAATATTCGTCCCTGAAAAAGTAAAGATGTCTGACATCTCCTAAAACTTTTGACTTTTTAAGGGTCAACTAAATATTCTTTTGTTTTTTCCAACACAATCTGAATAGCTTCGGACAATACAGTCGATTTTAAGCGAGCGCCGGCGGCATTTTTATGCCCGCCTCCGCCGAACTGTTTCGCCAATTCGTTGACGGCGATATCACCTTTTGATCGAAAGCTCACTTTTACGCTATCACCCAATTCCACAAAAACCAATCCTATCGCAACATTGTGAATGGAAAGAACATAACTTGTGAAGTTATCAACATCCGCTTCGTTGGTTTTTGTTTCCTCGAAGACAGCTCGCGGCAAGATCATTGCGGCGACCTTGCCGTTATGATGAAGCTGAATCGATTCCAATGCTTTGCCGAGCAGCCACAACTTATTGATCGGTCCGTTCTCATAGACGTTTTGGTACAACGCATACTGATCGATCCCGCGATCAAGCAGGTCGGCGGTGATACGGTGAGTTTCGGAGTCGGTTTTTGGAAATCGGAAGGAAGCGGTATCGGTCATGATGCCGGTATAGAGTGCTTCGGCGATCCGTTTGGTGATTGTGTTCGGATCGTGCGAACGGAAAATTCGATACAACAGTTCACTCGTTGCCGGCACTTCGGTGTCGATCACAAACAGATCGGCGAACGGGTCTAGTTCAAGATGATGGTCAATGCAGATCTTATATGCTTTGCTGTGCTGAACAGCGTTTGCCATTGCGCTGAATCGTTTCGGCGAATTGGTATCGACCGCGCAAAAACAGTCACATTCCAGAATATGCTTATCATAGTTCGAGTTGTAGGTGTGAACGGGGAATATCTTCGTTAAAAAAAGGAGGTGTTCCGGTGTTTCGCTTTGATTGATGATGGTGACTTTTTTACCCTTATCGTTAAGAAAAAGGGCAAGAGCAATTTCGCTTCCAATTGCATCGCCGTCGGGATTGACGTGTGTGGTAATGACGAAAGTCTGTTTCGAATCGAATATCTGATTGAGTTCGGTGAACCGTTCATTCATAAATGGAAAATAACAAAAAAAGTGGTGGCTTCAAAGAAACGAATCATTTCATCAATTAATGTGTTATCTTGGATAAAGAAAGAGAGATGATATTTATGAAGGAATATTCGATCAAAGTCACACATCACCCCGAAGATCCATCGGCATGGACTGTGACTCTTTATCAGAGAAAATTTTTGTTTAAGAAAAAGATGGAAACGAAGTGGTTTAACAGTGAGTTGAGTGCCACCCAACATGTTTCGCAACTGAACTACAAATACAATATAAGAGACTCCTGAATAATTCGAAAGATGTCAGACATCTTGCCTATTTAGAATGAAAAAACTTGAAAATTTGGTGAAATTCATTGATGAGATGTCTGACATCTTCTTAAGTAAATT